>JACXTT010013525.1_pt1 | contig 10738 bp, 15 predicted proteins | sample 9270951 | NCBI WGS metagenome assembly JACXTT01 (sample SAMN15532306, study PRJNA645909) | rock metagenome | isolation source: weathered quartz diorite | place: Puerto Rico | collected 2017-06-21
CGAACATCGAAAGGGCAATGACGGCGATGAAACCGAACGCTCCTCCGAAGATGGTGTACAGCGCCTTGCGACTGCCGTGCAATGCCCCATGCGTCAGGGCAAGCAGTCCGTTGGGTCCGGGCGATAGAGAAAGCCCGATGGCTGCGACGAGGTAAATGAGCCAAGTGTTTAGGTCCATACGTTTTATGCTGCCCTTACGAAACCAACCAGATCACTCAAATCTTTCCCCATCCCATCTGGGGAAGCGCCGAGCCGTTCGGCAGGAAGACTTAGTCGGTTCACCCAGAAAGTCCTATAGCCAAAGGCCTTGGCTCCGGCGGCATCCCACCCGCCAAACGCCACAAAGAGAATCTCCTCTTTTCGAAGACCAAACGCATCTATCGCCATCTGATACGCACGAGGGTCGGGTTTATAAGTTTGTATCTTGTCGGTGCTGATAACGTGCTCGAAAACACCTCCGAGCCCGGCGTTCTCGATTCCAGAATCAAGTATTTTTGAAGTTGCGTTCGATAGAACCGCGAGGCGGATATCCGCGCTCTTGAGCGCTTGCAAGGCCGAGGGGACGTCGGGCCACGCTTTTAGTTCAAGGTAACCGCGCATCAGTTTCTTTTGCTTATCTGCAGTGAGATCAAGTTTGAGCAAGTCGGCCGCGAAGGCCAGGCTGTCTTCAGTGGCTTGCCAGAAATCCGCGTACTGCCTCGACAACGCACGCAGCCATTGGTATTCGAACTGCCTCGTACGCCAGGCATTGCCCAGGTCAACGCCCTTTCCGGGGAACAGTTGTTCCGCGAGGGCAATGACAGAACGGGGATCAAGGATCGGGAATGCATCGAAGGCGATCGCGCGAGGCTTAGCTTCTATGGCAGCGAGCACCGATTCGGACGAAGCCAATATCCTCGTCGCGACGCCTGCGGCCGCAAAATTCAGGAGGTCTCGACGACTTGGTGGCATGACCCTATCCGTCCCTGCGTTCGTAGCCCTGCGTTAACAGATGGAATAAGTCACTCGCGGCCTCCCACGACCACGCCCTTGAGAAGTGCGTCCGCACCGAACTGCAGCGCAATGCTCTTGAGGGGCAGCGTGTTGTCTTGCTCCAGCCGCTGAGGCAGGTCGGGATCGAGCTGCGCGCGCGCGGCAAGGAAAGCGCCGCTGGACAGCCTGCCCTTTGCGGCTTCTGCGAGCACGGCGATGTCGTGCTTGAGATGATCTCCCTCCGCACGGCAATAGTCGAGGGAGACTATACCGTCCAGCACGGTGTAGCCCAGAAAAGCCCAGCTCAGGACGACAAGACCGGCGAGACCCAGCGCCGTCCTGCGCCACCCATGCGACACTCCCGACTGAGCCGTCTCTGGGCTACTCATGTCAGCCTCCGTTTCCCATCCTGAAGTTGTCTGTCGAACGTGCCGTTAACCCGCGCTGGTCCCGCGGCGTGTCGTGTTTGATCGGATGGTGAAGCCGTGCCGCGCGAGATCGTGGCCTAACAGCCGCAGCTGGTGATGGTTTTTGTGGCGACAGCATTGCCCTCGGTGGGATGTCCGTCCCGTTTCCACCAGTCGAGTCCGCCCATCAGTTCCTTGACACGGAAACCGAGCTTGGTCATGTTCAACGCCCCCTTTGTAGAGGCATTACAACCGATTCCGTCGCAGTAGGTGACCACCAGTCGAGCTTTGTCGAGCTTGGCCGCGGTTGCGGCATTCATCGTTCGATGGGGAAGGGATATTGCGCTAGGGATGTGCTCCGCTTCAAACGCCTGCGGCGACCGGGTGTCGATGACCGTTACCTGCTCCCCGCTTTCTAGCGCAACCTTCAAGTCCCATGCATCGATCTCATAGGCGAGCTTGCTCGAGTAGTGCTTCAGTTGCTCATCCACAGGTGCCTCCCGATCAGGTGCCGCGGTCGCGTGGAATTGGATGTTGCCCTGTCCATAAATCTACTCAGGCATTTCGCCGCCCTGGACCCCGTAGAACACACGCCATAGCGCCAGATCCTCGCTAAAGTCCTCGTAATGATGCTCGCCCCCCGCAGCTACGAACAAGAGGTCGCCTAACTCGAATGGGTCTCGCTTCCCATCGTGAACGAGAACACCTCGGCCGTGAATGACCACGTATATCTCGTCCTGCGCGTGCGGTGTCTGTTGGTTCGGGGGCACGGGAAGGGAGAGCTTCACGTCAAGTGTGCCACGCTGCAGCACCAAGACGGAGCGCTCGCCGGCTGGACCCGGGATGCGCGCCTGAGCCTCGGCGAAACTGATCACGCCGCTACGATCGGTCATGTTCGTGTCTTGCTCCTCATGCCGTCGATAGCGCTTGCTTTGCCGCTCGCCGGATGTTGCTACGCTTGATCGGGTACACCTGGGAATTTGAGTTTGTATTTTTGCACTAACTCCGGGATGCGGCTGCGATCGAACTCCAGATTGCACTTCTTAGCCAACAACAGTCGCGGTTCTGCCCCACCGCCATCGATGCACTCCCGTCCCGAGGCTATTTGAGTGGCCGTAGATAGGTCGCCGCGACCAACTCGCCAATCTGTTTGCCCATGGCCATTCCTACCTCCGTGGAGGTGCGGTAATGGACTCCAGCATAGATGCGTGCGTTCGCCACTTCCTGCAAGAAGTCGTCGATTGTCATCCAGCTCCGCGCCGCGCCTTGGGCGGTGGAACTGGTCGTTGTCAAGGTCGGCATGCGGGCAGCACCGATCTCCGCTTGCAGCACCGCACTGATGGCGCCGGAGATGATGCAGTGGGCGCACGGATACTCGGGATGCATGGGAGTATCGATGAATGGCGTCCACGCGGGATCCCGTTCCGTGGCGTCGTTACCGTCGGTGTCGCCGTTGCGGATCGCAGTGATCGGTCGCCAGAAGTTGTAGTGATACTTCGCGTCAAATACGGCGATGTATGCCTCGTCCGTGGCCTGCATCACCGCCGCGAACAACCGGGCGTTCTGCGTGACGTCCCGTCCGGGGAGGGTGGCGATCGAGTGGATCACCCCGAGATAAATCGGAGGCTGGGTGGCTTCCCAGAAGCGGGCGATCGCCGTCTGCTCAGCGGTGCGGCGCGTGCTGTTTTTGCTGCCGAGTTCCTTGACCTCATTGTAGTCGCGCGCCCACACTTCACTCGTAAGGGGGGGTGGCGGACCGGGACGGAACTGGGCGGGACTCGTCATCAACCACGGCTTGCGCTGAGCCCACTGCGAAGCTACTGGAATCACCGTCGGCACGTAGACCCCCGCAATCGTGTAAGGCCGATACGTCTCTCCCCTGGCGGCGCCGTCTTCGGCACGCCACGCCAGGATTGCTGCCGCCGCCCGTTCGCCGACTGTGAGCCCGGCGGTCTTCGCTTGACCAGCGGGGATAGAGGACAGCGCCGCCTGATAGGCGCTGTCGATCGCGGTGCGCTGCGAGGGGAGCAACTGCAACAACGTAGTGCGGGTTGCTTCGGCAACTGCGGCTTCGACCGACGCGCCGGCAGCGGCGTCCACCTTTACGCGCTCCTGGGGATAGCGCTTGGTAATGGCGTTAACGGCTTCGTAAACGGACGTCTGGACCATTGCTACTATCCGGTAGGTCGGGGGCGGTGGCAGCTTGGCCGCTACCGCGATATCGCTAGCCGTGATGTTCCAGTCGGTAACCACATCGGCGTGGGCTGGTGGGCAGGCGAGCCATAATGCCGCGACAATAACTGGTGACATCCAGTGATGCTGGTTGGTGCTGTACATGGTCGGTTCTCCCTCAGGGAACCTCTGATCAAGAGCCATCCTCGCGGAAGTGGGGATCCGGCACCCGGGGGCGAAGACTGCCGGGACAGGTCCGCTCGATGGAGGGTTGGGCCGCATTGTCGGGCTCACATGAGCCGAGTATCCTCTGGTGCGCGATCGAACCGATCGTGCCGGTTGTCGATGAACCTGAGCGGCGCAGCGGCCAACTCATCGGTTGTGACATTGTCGAACGTGGCGACTGCGAGCGCATAAAACTTACCACCCATGAACTCGGCGTCGCCCGTTCCGAAGATACGCACTCCACAAGTCTTGCAGAACCGATAAGTCAGAAGGGGGTTTGGCCTACCAAGTGGTGTCCACTGGTACGAACTCATGTTGTTCTCCCCGGCAAGGAGATGGAACCGGTCGCCGCCGGCAAACGTAAACCAAGCACGGGCTTTCGTGCAGATCGAGCAATTGCAGCGAATCGTCCCCTTCGAGAGGTCGACGTCGGCTTCGTACCGAACGGCTCCACAGTGACAACTACCAAGAACATGTTTCAGTGACATGGACAGCTCCTCGGAAGGTGGGCGTGGACTGAACAACGGGCAGCGCATCAGGCCGGCGGCCTGAGCGCGTACCGCCCGTAGGCCACGAACACCGCCATCAGCCCCATCACGACGACCCAGAGCAGCGGATTGGTAGCGGTCAGTTTAAGCGAGTATCGCGCGTACAATCCAGCGAGGGCCAGGCTTTCCAGCCCAAGCGCGGTGGCGGCGAGCGGAGTCAGGACCGGCATCCACTTCGCGGCGGCCGGGACGATTAGCAGGATTGCGCACAACATCTCGAACACGCCGAGGGCGCCCCATCCACCGCGCGAGAGCGCGCCCGTCGTTGGCACCTTCGCGAGCTCATCGAACATGAACACTTTGTAGGCTCCCCCTGCGAAGGATAGCAGGGCGAGCGCGACTTGGAAGATCCATAAGAGTACGTTCATCGGTTAGGCTCCTTGTCGTTCGCTCCTTGACGGCGCGGGGACGTTTCCAGGCTACACGAACTACTCTCTTGCGGTCCAACAGTGTCCAGCGACCGAAGGAAGCAAGGTTGAGCGGCATGTTAGGCGCGACATTCACGATATGCGTTATTTCTTGTCGCTTGTAGCCAGGCGATAGATACCAATTAGTAATCCACCTGCAGCCCGTGGTCAGGCATCCCCTTTTATGGATAGATTCGACCATCCTTCGAACGTCTGGGAATGTACAGCTGAGTCTGGCAGCCCAGACATTTACCTCCCAATGTTCCTCCACCAATCCATAGCTTTGCTCCGCATACAGGGCATTCCCAGACACGCCATACGTACGCTGTCGAAATGATCGTGCCGACCATTGTTCCGGCCATTCCAATAGACAAAAGTACCTTCGGTACGGAAAGATAGTAGAAGACCGCTTCAAGCGCGAATGGCAGTAGCACAAAAAGCATCACGACTCTGAGGATTCGAAAGCGCCGCCGGCGATACTCAATTTGAGCGGGCGTCAACTGATCGGTCATTGGCTTGTCCCTTCATGCCTGACGTTCTCAATGATGGGCGCACGCCAACCTTGCGACGGGAACCCAACGGCGACGCCGTTGGGAATGGATCCTGTCCCGATTCAGTGGCGAGTCCACTCCGCTTGACGCCGAGGTTGTGCATCCCCCTTAATGTGGCGGGGTCGCCATGGTAGCTGGCGCAGAAGCGTACGATCTGCTGAGCTGGGTCTTCTTTTCGTTTTTGACCTTGGAGAGAGCAATGATAGTGACTGGCATGTGCCTCTGCGGTTCGGTTCGCTGGGAAAGCTTGGAGCCGCCGATCGTTACGCGCGTGTGTTGGTGCCGGGACTGCCAGTACTTGGGTGCAGGCAGTGGAACGGTTAGCGCTTGCTTCCGCACGGCGGCGTTCAAGGTCATGGGCACGACACATGACTTTTCGAGTATCGCCGACAGCGGCAATCGAATGCACCGTCGGTTCTGCGGGGATTGTGGCACCCCACTCTTTAGCGAGGCCGAGGCACGACCACACTTGATCTTCGTTCGGGTCGGAACTTTCGATGATCCGAATCTTGGTAGCCCCGCGATGACCATCTGGACATCCAGCGCGCCAAGTTGGGCTTGCATTGATGCGGAGCTGCCGCGAGTGGAGATGCAGCCGCCGCCAGCAGCGTAGTGCGTCAGCCAAATGGCAACTCCGGAAAAGAGGGCGCGCAGCGCCCCGTAAGCGGGCCGTAGAAGTCTTGTGCGCCATCAGTGTCTACGCGAGATCAATAGACGAACAGTTGCGATGCCAGGACGAACGAAGATCGCCATCGCCGATGATGCGTTCTACATAAACGGCCGGCCGACTTATGCCGGACGCAGGTGGAAAGGGCTGCGCATCGAGGGCCTGTTGCTCAACAGTCGGATGGTGCAGGGTATCTTCGATGACCTCAACCCTGATACGCTCTCGCGCTGGGCATACTCGGATACCGGTTGCTGGGATCCCGAACGCAACACGACGGAATTCTGCGCGGCGATGGCGGAGTGGCGCGCACATGGTTTGCTCGCATTCACGTTGAATCTGCAAGGCGGCAGTCCCGAGGGCTACTCCGCCGAGCAACCGTGGCACAACTCGGCATTCGAATCGAACGGACGCCTGCGGGCGGATTATCTCGCTCGTCTCGAGCGCGTACTTGAGACGGCCGACATGCTCGGTCTGGTTGTTATCCTCGGGCTGTTCTATTTCGGTCAGGCGTATCGACTGAAGGACGAGCTGGCCGTCATCCGCGCCGTCGACGAAACCGTGGGCTGGATATTGGACCGTGGCTACACGAACGTGCTGATAGAAATCGCAAACGAATGCGATATCCCAGCCTACACGCACACAATTCTCATGCCGCCGCGCGAACATGAGTTGATCGAGCGTACGCAGCGCATTGCGCGGAACGGTCAGCGGCTCCTGGTAAGCACGAGCTATCGCGGGCGCAGCCTGCCGAGCGAGGCAGTCGCGCGCTGAGCAGACTTTCTCCTGCTGCATGGCAACGGCGAGGGCAATCCGCACCGGATCCGGCATCTTGTGCGGATTGCACGCAGGGTGCGGGGCTACACGCCAAAGCCGATCTTGTTTAACGAAGACGATCACTTTGATTTCGAACGCTCGGACTACAACTTTCTTGCGGCGGTCGGAGAGTATGCATCCTGGGGATACTTCGATCCGTATGCCGACGGCTTTCAGAGTCCGCCTGTGAATTGGGGATTGCATACTCAGCGTAAGCGGGCTTTTTTTGAAAAGGTACGCGAAATGACAGGAAGCTAGCCGATTTGGCCAGGTGCCAGGGCCAACTTGCGCCTGGTCGGGCCTAGGTCTCTAGCCAGTGCTCGTACTGGCCCAATCGGCGTTGATAATCTGTTCCTCTTCCGTCGCTCGGTCCACGTGCCCCCATTTCTTCCCGTACAGCGGATATTCAGCGGCCCCCAACACTTCCCCGATGAGGCCCAACGATCGGGGTCAGGCGCGCCGGGACAAAGCTCGCAAAGCAAGACCACGCTGATCGGCCTCGCCTGCACCCCGGGGTTGGGCCGCATGCCCTGGCACGCCACAGACCGCCTCACCTCCCACAACGACGAATTACTTGGCCGGGAGCGACTGAGCGTACTCGACACCTTTGGTAACCCATGCAGCGAGGGCCTTCTTGCTTCCAAGTGCGCTACTCGATATCAGCAGCCAACCATTCATAGGTTTCCCTGAAAGATCAAAGATACGGACTCCAGACTTGGCTAGCGCGGCAGCTGTTTCGGCGGGATTGGTTCGCACGATTAGCTCCGAGCCGTGGACACCCAGCCCCATATTGCCGCTGATAAGGAAGGCCAGTCCACCAAACATCTTCTTCTCGCTGACACCCGGGATACCTGACACGAGGCTGCGGACGCGGCTCGCAAGTGCGTCGTCAAAGGCCATTGCCTGTCCTAGAAGAGACTCTCATGCTGTGAGCGGCTACCACAGCTAGCGGCACCTCCGCGGCGACGGCACACGGTGGCGACGAACGCAAAAGCTAAGGGGTGCGCCGCTTTCGGCGCGTCCCCTTGAGTGGTTGGTTGGGCAGCGCCATCCAGGTGCCTAGTGCAGCGAGAGCCTCCTGCTCCCCGATAGTTTTGGCCTGCTCTCTTACATCAGCTGGAACCCACTTCGGGAACGAGACCTCTCGGCTCACATGGTGACCAGCGGGTGCGTGCTCTTGTTGAACTTGCGCAATCCGATCTGGGGAAAACCGATTGGCTACTCGAACCAGCGCCGGCCACAGCCGCCGATGGACAAGGGTAATCTTTCCATCAACAAGGCGACATACCAGGATATCTTCCGAATCGGTCACCACTTCAAGAATCGCGAAGATGTGGTGGCTCTTGGGGTGGGCCCACCAACTTCCTTTGATTGGCTCATTGACAATGGCTTCCGTTAGCCGAGGTACAGCTCCTTTGGCTGATACCAGGACCACTCCATGCCGCCGGATAAATGCCATTGCCTCCTCGGCAGTCATGCGGGTTGTCCTGATGCCCAACGCCGGCCTCAGGCTACTTCCGACGCTCCCAGTATTCTGGTCGGCGCCGATGGTGGGCCAGCGCGACCACCCGAAGTTCATCGCCTCGGACATCGTAGATAACACCAAGTTGCGCATGACGCATGAGAAGAGCAAACGTTCTTTCGAACTCTGAAATGAAGGCGAGGCGCAAACTCGGCGCCGCCTTCCCCGGCATAGAAGAGCACTCCCTCGGTTAGCTCCCATTCTGCTTCGGGGCTAACCGAGGGGCTCATTTGAGTGCGGCTCTGGCCCGGGCGATCGCTTCCGAAGCAGGGGTCAACTTAGAGCGGCCTGCCTCGATCTCTGCGATGCGTCGCTCAACCTCGTCCTCCCAAGCATCTTCGATCTCGGCGTCCTCGAACAGACTCGCAATCAACCGATCCGCGAGCTGGGCGCTTCCTCAGCGGTGAGCTTCATCGCCTCGGCTTCAACGGATTCTAGCTGGCTTGACATACCCGCCCCCCGTCTTCTGGTTCCAAAATCATACGCCCACTACACCGTGTCCGCTGAGGCCGAACGACGCCGTTAACCGGGCGCCGGCGCGCGCAGCGCGACGGGAACAGAACAGCGGCCCCGCCGTTCGGCGCTCCGGTTGAACGGCAGGCTATGCGGCATCTGTAAGTGTCGCGAAGAGTGCGGCAGCCAGCCTTCGGGGACCTCGACGGTGCTCGTCGGAGCTCGCGGCTTCTTCGCATGCCTCGACGAAGAGTTTGCCAACAGAACCAGAGACCGGAAGATCAAGAGACTCTCGCATTTCAACACAAGCAAGCGATAAATCGATCAGAGCTTCGGCCTCCTTGGAAAGATGGCCCTCGAGCAGCCCGTGCGGGTTGAAGCGCGAATTCGTGAACAAGGGCTCGCCAGTATTGACAACCGCAGGCAAGACTCGAAGCAGATGCTCTAGAAGCTTCGCTTCTGCACCACGGAGTATGTTCTCTCCCTTCGCTCGACGCTTTCGGTTCATGACGCACAACGCTCGCATCGGCTTCGCTGGATGCCGAAGTTAGACCTTGCTACCGAGGGCGGCTTTCTGGAAAGATCGTGTGCGAGGCGCTCGGAGTGTCATGATCTCAGTACCTCCGTCCGGAACTCTTCCGTGTATGCCCAGTCTGGCGACCGGTCGGGCCCTATGGCCAAACTCGCCAGTAGTGCTCTGCCTCGGAAGTCGGGATCGGGAAGCCGACCAAGGAATCGTGCTCGCCGCGCCGCGCCCGGTGGTCCGAATGTGCCGTAAACCTCGGCCATCAATGCGGCCGTGAAACGAACGCGTCGCAAGCGCCTGCGGCGCTCCTCGGCGTAGGGCTGCAGGCATTCCAGCGACCAGCGCTGCGCAGCAAGCAGGATGTCCGAGACGACCCTTGTGTCGCGCAAAGCGAGCGACAGCCCTTGACCGATGAGCGGATCGTTGTAGCCAGCGGCATCGCCCACGAGGACTACGCCCTCGACGAAGGGAACGTCGACCCACGTGTCCTCCCCAGGAAACGTCGCGCATGGCCCAAGCGGCGTGCCGCCCGCCAGAGATTCGGCCAACGGCATACAAGTGGTGCAACGAAAGTCTTTTAGGAATCGAGCGCGGCCTTCGGCACCACTTCCGTAGCGGCGACGCTGGTCAGGCGCGGTGGTGGTGTACAGCCGCACGCGGCTGTCCCCTTGTGGGAAGATCTGACACTGGAGGTCGTCCGCGCTCGCAGTTCCATAGGTGTCTTGAGGCCATTCCGGTACATCTCCCACGAGCATTCCGGAGAAAAGGTGGGTCGGTTGGGCGCTTTCCTGGGCAATTCCCGCTTGGTGGCGTACCGTGGAGTTCCGTCCGTCGGCCCCAACGACCAACCGGCACTGCACGTGGTGCATGCCGCCATCCTTCTCGAACGCAACCGCCGGGTGCACTCCGAGGGTCAGCTCGACTTTTCTTGCCCCACGCCAGTAGCGCGCGCCGGCGGCCTCGGCGCCCCGACTGAGGGCACGGCAAGCCGCTGGGTGTCCAACACCGAGCCCGCCCGGAACTCCAGGCAGTATCGAGCCAATATCACGTGCCCTTGCCTCCGCGACGCCAGCGGGAATGCTCTCATCGTAACCAATGGCTCGCTTGGCGAAGACTCCACCCGCGCTAAGGAAGATCTCCAGGATGTCCAATGCCTGTGCTTCGGCCACGCCCCACGGATGCATGTACTCCCCGCGGACTCGGTCGGCGTAGTCCTGCTGATGCTCCAGCACAGTGACCTCGGTCCCACGGCGAGCCAAGACGAGCGCAAGGGCCGAACCGGCGATTCCTCCGCCAACGATCACAACATCGCAGTATGGTTTCATGCGCCACCTCCCGCGACTCGTTACGGACACGTCTAACGAGGCTGTCGAATTATCTGTTTCTGGCGAGCCACGCTATCCATCATAAGCTTGTCATACTCTAGCTGTCAGAGCTGGCCAATTGTGCGGCCCCGCCGTGCGCCCGCTCAGTGA
>JACXTT010013526.1_pt1 | contig 10737 bp, 12 predicted proteins | sample 9270951 | NCBI WGS metagenome assembly JACXTT01 (sample SAMN15532306, study PRJNA645909) | rock metagenome | isolation source: weathered quartz diorite | place: Puerto Rico | collected 2017-06-21
GCGAAGCCGGGCTGGGGTGCCTGCGGCAGCGGCCATGAGTGTGAGCCCGACGTAGAGGATTCGATGCCGACTTCGGACTGCGCGAACCAGGTCGAGAGTTGGGGGCGTGGTCAGCTCGCGGGCGAAATCGAGACCCTCGCCGAGGCGGGTGAGGTGGACGGGGCAGTCGAGGAGGCCGGGAAGGAGCGTGAGGCCCTCCGCGTCGATGGTCTGCGCGTCGCGCGGCACGGGCGTGCCGTCGCGTTTTCCGGCTTTCGTGACGTGCCCGTCCTCGATGACCACGACCGCCTGGCGCGTCAGCTCACCGGGGGCAGGATCAAGGAGGGCGTCGCCGAAGACGGCGCGAATCACGAGCCGATGTTAAAGCTCAACCGGACCGCGACGGATCGAGCAGTTTGTCGAGCCCCCGCATGGGAAGAGCGCCCCCACCCCAGCTCGCGGACCTGTATCGAGCCTGGCCCCGGCGTCCTTCCCAGACCAGTAAAACCGACATCGTGTGTCAGGTGATCGCGTTAGCTGACTTAACACCAACCCGCCACCTCGCAGACAACCCGCAAAAGACGGGGTATGAACTCGAAACCGCGAGGGCCCGGGTGGCCTCGATCCACCGACCACCCGATCATGAGGCCAGCCCGAGGCAGTGCCCGGGAGTGTCAGCGTGCGTCACGCGTCGTCAGCGAACGTCACGCGCGCCGCGTCGCCTTAACCGAGCCCGCCAGGTCGTGGAACGGCTAGCCGCTGGCGATCGCTGGTGTTCCCCAGCCAACTGGGCACACTCCCCCGACGGACAGAACATCACGCACAGGTTCCGCCGGCTCCTGAGAAAAGCCGGCCTGCCGCCAAAGCGTTTCCACGACCTGCGCCAAGCGTGCGCCTCGCTGCTCCTTGTCCAGGGCGTTCATCCGCGCGTCGTGATGGAGACGCTCGGGCATAGCCAGATCAGCCTGACGATGAACGCCTACAGCCACGTTCTGCCAGCTCTGCAGCATGAGGCCGCCGAGAAATGGAGGCAGTTCTGGCGTCCGCACGCCTGACTACTTGATGCGACCCTGCACAAAGGTCGCAAATTCACCCTCGCTCATCTCACCCGCTGCAAGCGCGACGACCGCATCGACAATCGACTGCTCTTCGCGCGTTCCGCCGACCTCTAGCTTCCGCCCATTGCGCTCCAGGAACTCAACCATGCAGAGGAAGGCCACACGCTTGTTGCAGTCGACCAATGGATGGTTCCGCGCGAGACGCGAGCAGAGGATCGCAGCTTTGGTCGCAAGATCCGGGTAGAACTCCTTTTCTGCATACGCTGCCGCTGGTGCTGCGAGGGCTGAGCCTGCGAGATGCACCGTCCTCTCGGACCGCGCCAGATGCTCGGCTGAGACACCTGTCACCGCCTCCGCGATCAGGAGGAAATCGGCAATATGCAGGTACTCAACGGCCACCTACCGCTCGGCGAGCTTCTTGAGAATCCTTTGGTTCCGATCCATCGACGCCCGAAGGCGCTTCTGAAAGGCGGCATCCTTCCTCCGAGCTGCGATGTCGCGATCAATTGCGGCGCGAATCGCCTCGGACACCGGTATCCCGTCCGCCTGAGACACCGCCTCCAGCTGAGCCGCCTGCTCGTCGGTCAGGCGAATGGTCATGTTCTTCGGCATGATGGTATCAATATACCACGGTATGGCTGTGTCGGGCCTCAGTATATCGCCAGGAAACGACGATCGGATGTCGCCCTACAAACCGAACTCGGTGACGAAACGAGGCCACAGCGAACACGAGACCTCAGCCAAAGGCTTAGGAGACATCTCCCTCGACCGGCCTGTCACGTGGAGAGCAAGGCGTCCCAAGCGGCAACGCAGCGGTCCGCCAAGTCAAACGTGTCGACATTTCCGCGGTCTGTCGTGATGACCCAGTACTCGCCGGGGATCGGCTCGCGTCGGGCTGGAACCGTGGATGAGACGGTGATTGTTGCAGTGGACCAAGACGAATCGATGTAGGCCCTTGTCGGCTCAGCCCGAAAGTGCTTAAGGCCCGCGCAGATATCGCGGCACAAGGCGAGGACGTCGGTATTGCGGACGTATTCGTCCACTTCAGCTGGTGACTTGAAGCCGGAGCCGATGATCCAGTCGCGCTGGTGGTAGCAGTTCATGAAGAACGCGAAGACGTCATCAAGTGCTTCGTCCTTGCTCATGCCGACAGGTATGCCGCGTCCGATTGCGCTCACGCGCTTGTGCCAACGACCTATGCGGTTTCGTTGATCCTGCCAGCTCGACGCGAAATGAGATGTGCCCATATGGTGAACCTAAAGAACCTGAATGTCGTCAAGTTCGAGCTCTAGCGAGTCGCCGCTGGGCCGAAGGTCAAAGAGCGCGGTAACATCGCTCCACTTACCGTTGAGCGGCAGATCGTACTGAAGGACGCCTACCGCGCCAATCAGGTTTGGTTTGGGCCACCGATCGACTCGGCGATGGTGCTGCTTGCCAGCAGCCTCCGACCGCGATGTTACGCGAAATAGCGTCCCAGATGCGTGTGGCTTGGGAAGGCCGTGTCCCGGATAACTTGTCCTAGCAGTTCGGGCGTCCAGTGTTCGCATGCCCGGAAGGTGGCCAGCGCCTCGTCGTAATGCTCCTGAGCAAGCAGGTCGACCCATACGTCGATTGCTTCGAAGAACTCCTCGTCGGATCCGTTGACGGGAAAAGCACCCAAGCGCTAAGTCGCGTTTCCGAACAACCGGGCCACGTCGTCGTTTCCCATCAGCCGCGCGAGCTGTGCTGGCGTTCTCCCGGCGCTATTGGCGTGGTTCGGGTCAGCTCCCGCCTTGCGCAGGAGTTCGATCAACTCAAGACCGGCTTTCGAGTTGAACACGGCCGTCCATAGTGGTGTGTTGCCGTGCCGGTTCACGGGATCCACGTTGGCCCCTGACTCGACCAGGAGTCGCGCCACAGACACTGAATGCTGCTGAGCGGCAAAGTGCAGCGGCGTGAACCCTTCCCTGTCCGCAGCGTTTAAGTCGGCCCCCGCTGACATCAGGGCCTGCGCCCGAACCACGTCGTCCTCAAGGGCGGCATAGTGCAACTCGGTTCGCCCGGCCCTGTCTCGCTCGTCCAATCCCCCGGGTCTCCGTGAAACTGTTGTCAGAATTGTTGTCAAACCGGCGCTCGACGCCGGCCCAACGCACCAAGGAGTTCCCACATGAACTCGAAGAAAAGTGGGCCCGGGTGGCCTCGATCCACCGACCAGCCGATTATGAGTCGGCCGCTCTGACCAACTGAGCTACGGGCCCTGAGGGCTGAGTCTATCTAGACCGGTCGGGCCGTCCTCCTACCCGGTGCGTTTAGCCTGAAAGGGGCCTGGGAATTTTCGTCCGTGCACTGACGTATTTCATCGAGCGGAGGTTATTTCGGTAATGGTTGCGCTGGGGCTCTTGATTCTTCGCCTCGTCATCGGGCTAACCCTCGCGGCGCACGGCGCGCAGAAGCTCTTCGGGTGGTTTGGCGGTCCGGGCATGACGGTATGGACCGACGCCATGACACGAATGCGGATCCGGCCGGCGACGCCGTGGGCCTGGACGGCCGCCCTGGCCGAGTTCGGCGGCGGGCTGGCGCTGGCGCTAGGCCTCCTCTCCCCTCTTCCGAGCTACGCCATCGCGGGCTCGATGCTGGTGGCGATCGCCCTGGTCCATCGGCCCAAGGGTTTCTTCAACAGCAAGGGCGGCTACGAGTTCAACCTCTCGATCCTGGCCGCGGTAGCGGCCCTCGCCCTGATCGGTCCCGGGACCTACTCGATCGACGCCGCGTTGGGCATCCGGTTTCCCGAGCCGGTCACGCTGATCGTCGCGACGGTCCTCCTGATTCTCGGCGTCGGTGCTGCGCTGGTCACGCGAACTCCCGAGCCCTCGGCGGAGCAGAAGCCCCGGACGACCTGAGCGACCGGAGCCTCGGCCGCGGAGAGTCGCTAGGCCGGGCCGATCACCTCGACCTCATTCCCGTCCGGGTCGTCGACGTAGAAGGTCCGTACGCCCTTCAGCACCGGATGAACCCCGTGGCGCAACTCCACCCCGGCTTCGATGAAACGGTTCTCCAGCGCGTCGTAGTTCTGGCGGCTCACCCGAAACGCCAGGTGATGCAGCACGCGCTTCTCCTTGTGCCGAGGGAAGTAGTCCTCGGGGTGGGGATGCGGGACGAGCACGATCATCTCCGGGATTCCACCGGGCTTCGCGACCATGAGGAATTTGATCGGCATCTCGGGCGGCGACATGATCTCGAGCCCGAACTGGTCGCGATAGAACTGCAGCGCCGCCTCCACGTCGGCGACCCACAGCACGATCTCGGCCAGACCTTCGACCCGGCTCATGCCGCGACCGCCGCAACCATTGCGGCCAGGTTCGCCTCGCGCACGCGCGGAGGCACCGAGCAGCCGGGTGCGAGCAGCAAGCCTCGGCCGCCGGTCTCCTCAACCGCGCGGCGCGCTTCGCCCTGGATCTTCGGCGGTGGCCCGTAGACGAGAGTCGCGCGCTGGCTCAACCCACCCATCACAGCCCGGCCGGCGATTTCGCGGCCGTCCGCCAGGGAAGGGTTGCCCTGGTTGTGGATCGACCAGCTGACCGCGTGAGAAGGGAGGTCGCGCGCCAGCCCGAAGTTGAGATGCGAGCCGCAGAGGTGCAGCACGTTGAACCAGGCGGCTTTCGGCAGCGCCCGCAGCACGGTCAGGTCGTAACGCAGGACGAGGTCGCGATAGACGGCCTCGGACATGACCTTGCGGCCGGCGTAACCCGAGATCGCGTAGAAGATCCCCGCCGCACCGGCCTCGACCGAGCGGCGGCTGAGATCGAGCAGGCCGTCCGCGATGCGCTCGAGAGCCGAGCCGACGGTCTCGGGGCGGTTGCGGAGCTCGCGGACGACTCGCGACTGCGACTTGCCGACGAGATAGCCGCCGACCGTGATCGGGCTGAACACCGTCTGGATCACAGGCACGTTCGGTCCGAGCTCACGTACGACCATGCCGATCGAATCGACCTGGTCGTCGAGCGCCTTGGCATTGACCAGCTCCACAGATGTCCACGCCTCCAGGTCAGGGACCGCGGGCCGGATCAGGACCGGCGCCCTAAGGCTGTGGCCGGATGGGTGATAGACCGACCCGAACGCTTCCGCAAAACAGCTCGCGCGCGGCTGGAACTTGACGAAGTCCCAGTCGAATCGCCGCGCCCGCTCGACCGTGATGCCCGCGAGCGCCTCCGGCGACCACTCCTCACGAAACGTATGGCCCCACGCGCCGACGGGCGGCCGGTCGGCGACGCTCAGCGCCAGCGCGGCTTCGACTCTCTGACGGCCCGTCATGGGTTCGAGTTTAAGCTGGACTTCGTGATCGAAATCGAGAGCGAGGCGGCGCGGCTGCGCGGCGCCGCGGAGGCAAAACCGCTCCGGCTGCCCATCAATCGCAGGGTCGATGAGTCACATCACGCTGTGACGCCGGACGGCCTTTCGGTCTGGTACACGATCCAGGTGTCACCACACAACCGCATCCAGGAGGCGATCTTCGAGCGCGGAGATCGGGCGCCGTCCGACGAGGAATGTCGCCGGTGGCTCGACCTGCTGATCGTCGGATCGCAAGCGACCGAGGCGCCGGGCATTCCAGGCTCCCGGACGCGTCGCTTTGAATCCTTTGAAAATGCCCCTACCTGAGCCCGTGGTCGAGGAGCTCCGAGGCGTCGTGGGACGCGAATCGGTAATCGATTCCGCCAACGACCTTCGCATCTTCGAACGCGATGGCTCGATCGAGGGGGCGACACCCGACGCGGTCGTCCTCGCCTCGTCGACCGAGCAGGTGGCCGGCGTGATCAAGGTCGCAGCCCGGCACCGGGTCCCCGTGGTGCCTCGCGGCGCGGGCACCGGGCTGTCGGGCGGCGCAGTGACGATCCGCGGCGGGATCGCCCTCCAGGTCACGCGCATGCGCCGCATCCTCGAGATCGATCCCGGGGCGATGACCGCGCTGGTCGAGCCCGGCGTGGTGAACCAGGAGCTTTCGCTCGTGGCAGCGCAGCACGGGCTGTTCTACGCCCCCGATCCGTCGAGCCAGAAGGCCTGCACCATCGGCGGGAACGCAGCCGAAAACTCTGGCGGGCCGCATTGCCTCTTTTACGGCGTGACGACCAATCACGTGCTCGGCATGGAGGTGGTGCTGGCCGACGGCAGCGTGCATTGGGTGAGCGGCGACGCGCCGGACCGAGTCGGCCTCGACCTCTGCGGGGTGCTGGTAGGCTCCGAAGGCACACTCTGCGCCATCACGAAGATCAAGGTGCGTCTGCTGCGCATCCCGCCCAGTATCACGACGCTGCTCGCGGCATTCCCGAGCATCGAGACGGCGAGCCACGCAGTGTCCGCTGTCATCGGTCACGGGATCGTGCCCGCCGCGCTGGAGATGATGGACAGGGTCACGGTCGGCGCGGTCGAGGCGCACTACCACGCGGGCTATCCGACCGACGCGGGCGCCGTCCTGCTGGTCGAGGTCGACGGGATCGCGGAATCGACACGCGAGCTGACTGCCGCGATCAGCAGGATCCTTGCCGCCAACCAGGGCTACGCCATGCGCGAAGCGCAGACGCCCGCCGAGCGCGAGCTCCTGTGGGCCGGTCGCAAAGGCGCCATCGGCGCGCTTGGCCGCATCAAGCCGAACTACTACCTGCACGACGGTGTGGTGCCGCGGTCACGGCTGCCGCAGGTCCTGTCGGCGGTCGGTGAGATCGGCGAGCACTACATGCTGCCGGTGGCGAACGTGTTCCACGCCGGCGACGGCAACCTGCATCCCAACATCCTTTTCGACCTGCGCGACCGCGACGTGCTGCACCAGGTCGAGGCGGCCGGCGAGGAGATGCTGCGTGCCGTCGTCGAGCTGGGCGGCGCGCTGTCGGGCGAGCACGGCATCGGGCTCGAGAAGAGCGCCTTCATGCCGTGGACCTACAGCGACGACGACCTCGACGCGATGCACCGCCTGAAGGACGTCTTCGACGCGGACGGCATCCTGAATCCCGGCAAGATCTTTCCCGACCCATCGCGGAAGCCGGTCCGCCTCGCGGGCCGCACCGGACTGGCCATCGAGGCGAAATGGTGGTGAAAATCCCCACGCACTCAGAGGCAAAGCCGTGAGTTCGCGGGGACCCCTGAAGATGGCACCGTCGGTGGAGAAACCCGCGACGGCCGAAGAGCTCGCGCGCCGGCTGCAAGAGGCGGCGACCGCCCGACATGCGGTCGTGCCTGTGGGCGGAGGCCGCGCCAGCGGGATGGGCAATCCGCTCCAGGGCTGCGACGTGCTCCTGCAGACGACCCGACTCGACCGCGTGATCGAGCACTCGCAGTCAGACATGGTGGTTAGCGTGGAGGCCGGCATCACCCTGGAGGCGCTGCAGGCCGACCTCGCGAAGGCCCGACAGTTTCTCCCGCTCGACCCCTTCAACTCGCCCGGTCATACGATCGGCGGCCTGCTGGCGACCGGATGGACCGGGCCGCTGCGCCTGCGCTACGGGTCGCCGCGCGATTTCCTGATCGGCATCCGCGTGGCGCTGCCCGACGGCAGGCTGGCCAGCGGCGGCGGCCGCGTGGTCAAGAACGTCAGCGGCTACGACATGATGAAGCTGCATTACGGCGCGCTCGGTTCGCTCGGCGTGATCGTCGCCGCGTCGTTCAAGGTCTTTCCGAAACCACTGCACGACGTGACCGTGGCGAGCGAGGGAAGCTGGGACGACGCGGCACGTGCTCTGTCGATGCCCGTGGCGCCCTCGGCCCTCGAAGTCTTCTCCGACGGACGGGTGCTCGCCCGTTACACCGGGAGCCGGGACGCGGTCGACCGCGTGGTCGGCGAGCTTGGCTGGGCGGTTGAGGAGCAGTCGATATGGGACCGACACTCCGCGCGTGCACCGATGCGATGGGCGCGGATCGCCGCGCCTCGATCGGAACTTCGTCAGCTGGTGGAAGCGCTCCCCAGGGGAGCCGGCTGGTGGGCAGCGCCCGGCATCGGAGTCGCCCACTGGGCAATCGCCAGCGATGCCGCAAGCGTCGGCGAAGTCCGATCGAAGGCGGAGGCTGTCGGTGGGACTCTGGTCATGCTTGCCGGGCCGGACGATTTCATTCGCGACGTCGGCGCCTGGGGCGCGGCGCCTCCCACGATCGGCATCATGCGCCGGATCAAGAATGCCTTTGACCCGGATGGCGTGTTGAACCCCGGCAGGTTTGTCGTTTGATCAAAAAGAGTGCCCTGCGCGCGCCCGGCGCCACGCCGTTTGCGCGCCTGTCCGACGACGACCTGGCCACGTGCGTCCACTGCGGCCTCTGCCTCGACGCCTGCCCCACGTTTCGCGTCACCGGGCTGGAGACCGAGTCACCGCGCGGCCGCATCTATCTGCTGACGCAGTGGAAACGCGGGACGCTGCCCTTCGACGAAGAGCAGGTCAAGCACATCGACCTCTGCCTCGGTTGTCGCACATGTGAGGGAGTGTGTCCGTCCGGCGTGCCTTACGGCCGCATCATCGAAGCGGGGCGGGCGGACGTGGAGGACCGGCGCCGCTTTTCCCTCAGGCGCGCGGCGAGCCGCGCTGCTCTCCGCCAGCTCGTCGCACACCCTCGCCGGTTGCGCGCGGCCGGAGCCGCCACGCGCGCGGCGCAATCGCTCGGCCTGACCTCGGTCGTGCGGTCGGGACGCATGCTCCCTCCGCTGCAACCGCAATTTCAGGCGCCCGTGGGCAACGTCGCGCCGGCGATCGGTCAACGCAAGCATCGCGTCGCGTTCCTGGTCGGCTGCGTGATGCCGATCCTCTATCCGCAGTCGCATGGTGCCGCGGTCAGGCTCCTGCAGCTCGCGGGATGCGACGTGTGGTTTCCACCGGGCGAGCGATGCTGCGGCGCGCTGTTTGCACACAACGGCGACCTGAAAGGCGCCGAGCGACTGCGTGAGGCGAACATGCGCGTCTACAGGAAGGGCGACTTTGATGCGCTCGTCATCGACTCGGCGGGTTGCGGCGCTCATCTCAAGGACTTTTATCCGGACTTGAAAGGGCGCGTGAAGGACCTCACCGAATGGCTGGCCGAGGTCGGTCTGCCCCAACCGAGACAGGACGTCAAGATGCGGGTCACCTACCAGGACGCGTGCCACCTCGCGCATGCCCAGCGCATCAAGAAGCAGCCGCGCGAGCTGATTCGCGCGCTGCCCGGAGTGGAGTGGATTGAGATGCGTCACCCCGACATCTGCTGCGGCGCCGCGGGTCTCTACAGCACGCTCGAGCCGCAGATGTCGAATCGCATCCTGCAGGAGAAGCTCGACGACCTCACGGCCACGCGGGCGGACGTCGTCGCGGTGGCCAACCCGGGGTGCCAGATGCAGCTCGAGGCGGGCCTTCGCAGCCGCGGGTCAGGCATGAAGGTGATGCACGTCTCCGAGCTGCTGGTGCGGGCTTACTAGGCCTTCAGTTTGGGTAGCACCGCAGTCTTGGTCACGTCAACCTCGACGCGTGCCACCGCGAGCGTCACGTTGTCGGGCGCGCCCAGCTCACGGCATCGCTCGATCACACGCTCGGCGCCGCGGTCGAGGTTGCCATCGCGGAGCAGCAGGCGTCCCATCTCCTCCACTCCAACACCGGCCGTCTCGACGCCGTCGCTGCAGAGGACTATCGCGTCGCCCTCTTCGAGCTTCATCTTGTCGGTGAAGGGCTGGATCTGCTCCCACACGCCGACGGCGCGCGTCAGGCGGTGCTTGAGCGGATGGTTCGCCGCCTCCTCCGGCTTGATCAGTCCCAAACGGACCTGTTCGGCGGGCCACGAGTGGTCTTGCGAGATGAGCTTGGGCATGCCGTTGCGAAACAGGTAGGCGGGGCTGTCCCCCACGTTGAGCAGCGCGATCTCGCCCGCTCGAATCGCGGCGATCACCATCGTGCTGCCCATACCGGTCCAGTCAGGGTTGTCTCGGGCTGCATTGAAAACGGCCGTGTTGGCGTCCTTGCATGCGCGCTTCAAGCGTTCGACGTCGGTGCCTTCCTGCCCGTCCTCCGCAAGAACCGCGGTAACGGTCTTGACCGCGATCGAGCTCGCATGCTGACCTGCGGCGTGCCCGCCCATGCCGTCGCAGACCACGATGAGCGTGTCCAGGCCCGCCTTGTGGCGCCACACCACGACCGAATCCTCGTTCTCCTCTCTCTCGAGACCCGGATCGGTGGCCCACGCGATACGTAGACGCATCGTGTTACTTAACGAGCCGGACCGGCACTACGCTCCGAGAACCGAGAAGTGAACTGAGTTCTGGCCGACCGTGAGCCGGTCGCCGTGGTTCAGCTGCTTCTCCTGGACAGATTCGCCGTTGACGAACGTCCCGTTCGTGCTGCCCAGGTCGACGACCCAGAACTGGTCGCCGCGCCTCTCCAGCCGTGCGTGATGGCCGCTCGTCGCGGGGTCGCGAAGGATCACGTCGTTGTCCGGCGAACGGCCCAGGCGCAGCGCATGGTCGCCCGCGCGGTGGCTGTGCCCGGCGTCCGGCCCCGACTCGATCGTCAGCTCGGCCTGCGGCCCGGCGCCTCCGGCGGTGGGAGGTCGCGTCGGCATCGCCATGGTGTCCGGCACCGAAGGAATCGCCGCAGGCGGTGGCTGCCAGGCCGGCATCAGGGTCGTCGGCTCGCGCTCGGCGCCGCCGGAATCGGACGGCGGAGGGGCGACCATGGTCGCAGCGACGTCCGTCCCGGCCGCGGGCGCCGACCACGGAGCAGGGGAC
>JACXTT010013527.1_pt1 | contig 10737 bp, 19 predicted proteins | sample 9270951 | NCBI WGS metagenome assembly JACXTT01 (sample SAMN15532306, study PRJNA645909) | rock metagenome | isolation source: weathered quartz diorite | place: Puerto Rico | collected 2017-06-21
TTCTCCTGCTCCGCGATCACGGGCACCTGGCTCTCCATGTGCCGAACGTATGCCTTGAGGCTACGGAACGCGGCGCCCACGTCGATGAGGAACCACGGAATGATCCTATGGCGTGCTTCCTCAAGTGCCTCAAGCGCCTCTTTGTCCATATCCGATTCTTGGGCAGGCTTCAGCCAGCCTGACGGCGGACCGAAATAGCTTCTACTTCGACCCTGGGGGCCTTCCCTGGCCCACGACGACGCCGCCTACGCCGCCTTCGCAGGACCCGCCTTGGCGAGCTTCCGCGCGAACTCAACGGCCTTGGCGACGCCTTCTTTGCGGGCGAGAGCTTTCACGCGATTCCGCTCGGCAACCTTGAGCCTCCTCAGCGCCGCGAGGTACTGCCCCTGTCTCTTGCGAGCGGCGCGAGCTTTCGCCGTCATGGTGAACTTCCGCTTGGGCTTCTTCGCAGCGCCCGCCCGAGGACCCGCAGGGCGACCCGCTCTCCTGTCGGTCGCATGACCAGCCTTGAGCGTCGCGAGTTCACGTTCGAGCGCCGCGATGCGCGCTGGTCGCTCTCCAGCGAAGCGTCGGACCTCTGCGACAGAGGTCTTACCCTCTTGGATCAGCCGATTCAGCGCGTAGGCGAGATCAGCGGGAGGAATTCTACCGAGATCGGCCCGTCGCGGCATTCGCACACCTCCTTGACCGCCGATTAACAGCAGAGGCGCTCACAGGCAACGGTTGGCGTAGTCAGCGGTCGGGCTTCTTGGCTATCTCGCGCAATGCTCTCTAGCACTCTCATGCCACGCTGGGATAGAGTCGGCTGAGCGGCGCAAAACCTTATGGACCCTGAGATCGTCCCCTTCACCTGCGCCAAGTGCGGTGGGGCCTTCTCACCGCGTGAAGGTGGGCTCTGTGCCGTCTGCCATCGCGTCTTCTGTCGCTGGTGCCTCGGGATAGCCCACGTGGCTGCTCAGGCCGCGAGAAGGAAGGAACCCGCGAAGCCTACGTGCGGCGACTGCCGAGGGAAGCGGACCGAAGCATGAATGCCGCTGCTCTACTCTGGGCAATAGGCGTCTGCTCAACGGGGCACACCAAGTGACGGAATCAGAGCAGCGCAAGAAGGTCCGCGTCTTCGTCGCCATCGGCATCGCCGTCTCCCTCGGCATGATGGTATGGATCGTCTACTCCGTGCGGACCCGCCAGTACGATCTTCTCGCTCGCTCGGGTCCACTCATGCTGTTCATGGGGCTCTTGCTGCTTGGTCTGGGCACGTTCTTCGCGACGAAAGCAGTCCGAAGCGCGGAGTGGTCGAGCGAGGGGCGTCTCCTTCTCCTCTCGCGGGCGGGGTCCTCGCTGGTGTTCGGCCTCGCCTTCTTGCTTCACGGAGTGTTCGGCGTCTCAGGCATGCTCGCGCCCTTGATGGTAATCGCGATCAGTTTGATCGGGCTCCGTATCGTGCTCCTCGGTGTTTCTGGATTGCGGTTCATGCGGAAGGAGCGCCGCGAGAGGTAGGCCCGTTCATCTCCCGCTGGTACATGGCGCCCTGACGCCATTGCGCGCGAGACCACGCAGGCATGGGTCAGTTGGCGACGCGAATCCCGTAGATGCACAAGTACATAATCGGCCTTCTCGTTCACGAAGGGTGGCACACCGTGGTTCTGGCACCGTTCGTCGCGGTCCTGACGGGCAGCACGCTCGCGAAGCAGAGCGCGAGCCGTTATTGGCGATGGGCCGCCGCTGTGACGCTCCTCCTGAGCGGCGCTTTCTTCACCTCTGCAACGGGGCGCGATGTCCCGCATGCGACGCTGACGGCGTTCATCCTGACAGGCATGTCCGTCACGATCCCAGTGCTCGTGACGTTCGGGATAGAGCGTGTGACCGCTACCGCCCCGCGCTGGATCGCGCTTGGGATCGGTCTTCTGGCGTATATTCCCATCGTGCTCATCACCATCACGATCACGATGCAGTTGGGCGAGCTTATGTCGGGGTTCCTCCCACAGGTCGTGCTTTCGATTCCATGATACGTGAGCCGAAGAGCCGCTGCACCGTTTGCCTTCGTCGTCTCGCGTGCCAACCATGACGCGATGGCACGCGAGACCGCCGAGGCGTGGACCCAACTGGCGACGCGAATGCTCCATCAGAAGCTCAAACTAAACTGCGTACGAACGACATGTCCGTCATGGCCTTCGTGGTGGAGGCGCTGAAAGAGAAGCTCGCTCGGGAGAGCAGGAAGCCGAAGAAGTGTGCCGAGTAGACCCGCTCCTGCGACGGTGAACCGCCGTCGAGTGCGCCACGATCCATCCCTTCTGGAGAAAGGAGGAAGCATGTGGCACGTGTTGTCCAAGTTCACGTTCCTGATCTCCACCTTGATCGTCCTCACGTCGTGGTGTCCCGCGCTTGGCGACGATGGCTCCAAGAGAGTGAAGCTTGCCGAACTCATGACACTCCAAGGTCGCGACCAAATCGCTGAGCAGCAGCTTCAGGTGCATAAGAAGCAGACAATGGAACTCGCGTCGCACCAGCTTGAGCAATATCGGCGGGCGTTGAGGCTTGCAGACAATGATCCCTACTACTTGCGGATGGTCGCCGCCTCCCAGCGTTTTCTTGAGGCGAGCCTACCCCCGTACACGGCGGCAGAAGCGACCAACCTCTACGCAGACTTGATGGCGGAACATCTCAACGAAGCAGACGTTGACGCGCTACTTGAGTTCTACAAGTCTTCGTCGGGACAGCGAGCCATCGAAGCAGCGAAGATAGCCGCTCCTCAGTGGCAGGAGATTCTAGGAAGGAAAGTACAAGAGTCGTCCATCGGGCACTACAAGGAGCTTCAAGCTGAACTGGTTAAGATCGCTGGAGATTGCGAGGCAGCGCAGACGGGTAAGCAGAAGCAACCGAAGCGTCGAGCGATGCCATGACTTCGACTCGTTGTCGGTAGCCTCGTAGGCGGTGCAGCCGTCGTAGGTCTGCTAGTCGCTGTGTGGTGGAGCGCAACGAAGCGCCGATGGCGCTCGTAACGGTGAACCTAGTGAACTTGCGTGTCCCTCCGCGCCCTTGCAGCGCGGGCGCGATAGTCCTCCAGTGACCCGAAGACCAGATACTCCTCGACCCGATCCCACGCGACGGCGGACTCGATGCCTTGAACCCAATCGTTCGCAGAGACTCCTTCGGGGATTTTCCCGACCAGAAAAAGGCGGCCACCTTGGCGCTGGAAGGATGCGTCTTGCAGGACCGAACCATCGGGGTCCCTACGTCCGTGCAGGTAGAGCACGACTATGCGTCCGCTGAGATCAGGGAGCGTGTCCTCCATCCCTCCCTCCCGATGTGATCGAGATTCGCTCGGCATCACTCGCCGAAGCTGATCCTCTGCTCAAGAGGTCGATCCTTGGTCATCCGCAAAGACTCCACCGTTCAGAACCTCAAGGAGGGCATCGCGACCGACGATCTCGGGATGCTCGGAGCAACCCACGATCCGAACGTAGTAGTAGGCGAAGTCGCTATACCCGCTGCTATTCCAGTCGAAATAGTCAATGAACGCCAGGTCAATCTTCTCGGGAACTCTCGTAATCGGAGCATCCCAATATTGGTTAGCGTACGGCTGCGGCAGAGTGCGGTTTATCATAAGCCGCGTGTCTTTCCTTGCCGACACACGGAGAAACGGAATGGGCTTGTCGTAAGCTCCGAAACAGGGCTCGAATTCCTCTCGCCCGATCTCGCGAAGAACAAGCGCAGTGAAGAGAATCTCCTTCATCCGAGCAAAATCGCAGAACCGCTCATCGGCAAGAGAGACGCGGTACTGTCCGCCGCCGATGTGTGCGTCGGGGTCGCGAAGGAAGTTGTTCCACAGGAAGCGGCACGCTTCGCGATAGCGATTGAGGAGGTCGGTGACATCCTGCTCCATGGGTTCCCCTCGGCGGCTAGCAGACCACACCAGCCACCTCGGACGAAAGAGTCTCGTCATGGATGGCTGGCCTCGATTGGGACAGAGTAGGAAATGTTACCACTAGCGCGGGGGCGTACACCACGGGCCTCGCACTTGCGGCTGGTTGTTAAGCGACATGATAGGCTGCGCAGCCCTGGAGGATGCCGATGTTGCTGCTTCTGTTGCTCCTGCTCGCGACTATCGCGCCCGCCGCTAGTCAGACGACGGGGGTCGCCTCGCCACACGACTGCACTTCGTCTAACTCTCTCGTCCTAGCAGGCATCAGCGCCAGCGCGGGGCTGGTCGGCGTGTTCCTCGGGGGTTGGATAACAGGCCGACATCAACGCGCGGAGCGCCACCACGCCGCCATCCGAGAGCAGTTGGAGAGATTCTACTCACCGATGGTCGCGTTACGTGCCCGCATCCGCGCCAAGAGTGAAACTCGGGCCAAGGTTCACGGGGTCGCGGATGAGGTGTGGCGTACCGAGGTCGAGCGTCGCATGGGACCTGAGCAGCAGGCCGACTTCGAGGAAACGATGGGACCCGAGTTCGATAAGCTCGTGGAAGAGGACAACCGCCGACTCCGCGAGGAGCTACTGCCGCTGTACCACGAGATGTTGGACTGCTTCACCAAGAACATGTGGCTGGCCGAGCCCGATACGCGGCGACACTTTTCCACGTTGGTCGAGTTCGTTGACATTTGGGATCGCGCTCTCGCGGGAACCATCCCACGCGGCGTAGCTCGGCGCCTGGATCATCGCGAGGATCGCCTGTACCCTCTCTACGAAAGCCTTGAGGCTCAGTTCGAGCGCCTGAGATGCGACCTGAAGTCCTAGACGCGAGTCGCGCCGCGCGCCCTGGCGCGACCGACAACCGAACGTCCACCGCAGGTTTTTCAAAGTGGTCCCAGTCTTGGAAATGTGAGGATGCTCAGGAGGGTGTGGTACGGCCTGAGCATCTCCCGCACGATGTCAAAGGCGTGCACATGTTTCCAAAGGACGTAATTGATCTCCCCCGAGATGTAATCCTTCAAGAACTGGTCCGCGAACCGCTCGTCGGAGTGCTGAAGAATTCCATTGTACAGGTAGTCGCATTGCAAGGAGGCCAGTATCTCAGTGATCGCTCGGCTTCTTTCCGCAAGCCATTTCGCGTAGAGCGGCGTCACGTGCCGATCTTGTGTGTCGAGCGCTCTGACCGTGAGGCCGTCCGTTGAATCGGACCGTTGTAGGAACTTCTGTCAGGTGTTGTGGACGTTGCGGTAGTGAACGGCGTCTCTCTTGTTCTGGATGAGTGGTCGATAGTCGTTGAGGATGTACCTGAGGAGAGGCATGTTGGCGATGTGCCAATGTCCATCCCGTTGCGTGAGTTGGATCGAGTAGTGCTCTGGAAGGGCTTCGTATCGGGTGACGAAGCTGACCGACTGCGCTCTCTCGTTTGGTGTGAGCACATCTCCGATTGCCGCGTGCTCGAAACGAAACGCCACTGGCCCAGGCAGTCGAGTCTCAAGGCGCTCTTCGACGTTAGAAACGAGAGCGTCCAACTCTTGATCAAGTTCCTTTAAGCGCTGCACGATGCGCTGAGGCAGGGCGTTGGCGAGGTCTTCGGCTGAAACCATATCCTTCCCTCCCGACGCCCGCGTTAGAGCCTCATCGAAGCCTCTCGTGCCCTATCACGTTCGCCCTCCAGTCCCCAACGGCACCGACACCACGGCGCGACCTATCTTCGTTTCCAAGGCTACACTCTGGCGAACGCCTGAATGGCGCCGACGAGCCCACGCCAGAGCTACACTTTCTCGTCGCGCTTCACGCAGGTTCTCGAAACAGCCCGCATCCGCCTCGGCGGACGGATTGCACCGCCGAGTTCGACGGAACTGACCTAACGGCTCGCGCTGAATTGTCGGCGGGATGGCGCTCGCCCGATAGGCGGCCCATCGACTCATGGCTACTTCTTGGAGCGCTTGAGGGCGTTCTCGATGAAGGTGTCGCGGTCGAGTGGGGGTTTGGCGACCTTGCACAGGTCGTCGTACATCTCGCCCACGGTGCGACGGAGGGCCGCGTTGGCGGCAGCTTTGCGCTGCGCGGGCGGGAGGTTAAGGCAGGAATCGCAGACGGCGGGCATGTCGTCAGTGGAGCCGCGTCCAAAGCGGGACTCAAAGAGGCGGCGGGCTTCGTCGGTCATACCGCCGACAGAGCCCATGACGATGGGTTGGTCGCAGAGCACGCAGCGGTCCGTCAGGGCGCTCATTTGGAGTTCACGTCCTTTCGTTGGCTGGCGACTTGCGTTGCCCGCATTTGTGCGGCGGCATTACAGGATCGCAGTTTATCGCGGCAGTCCAGAAGCAGTGGCGTCGATGCGATGTACGCATCGGGGTCGCAGTCATTCGCGTGACCAGAGGCACGCCCGCAGTCGCGGCGCAGCCCAGCGCACTCCTCGAACGCATGCCAGCATTTGCCCTCATCGTCAGGAAGCACCACGGGGCAGTCAGCGGGGTTGCCTCCTTCGGGACAACCGATTCCGAAGAACATGTCATCGCCAGTCGGGAGCGCGTCTTTGCGCTCTTGTGCAGCCGTCTGCTCTCGCGCTCGCTGGGGCTGTGTGACGTAGCGGTCATAGCCGACGAATCCTCCCCCTACGAGCAGGAGAAGCCCAGTCACGACAGCCAGGGCGGTGAGGAATCGGCGCGTGTGGAAGAACGCCACGTACCCCACGGCGATGAGTACCAGAGCAGTTCCGACTGCCATCCCGCGAGCTTGACTGGCAAGAACCGTACCGTTCGGCGCTGGCTCTGCTATGACACTAGCCAGCACGGAAGCTGCGGAGTCGCCCGCGCGGCGACTGGCATCTTTGTGACGGGGTGGCGGGATGCGAACGCTGCCCGTCACGGTGTGCCTCACTGCTTTCGACCTTCCTGCACGACGCGACACTCTCTCTCACCGCTCGCCTTCCTCTCGCAGCGGACGAGCTTCCCGTCCTCGGTCTGGCGCACGTCGTAGCCTCCGAAGAGGTTCCTCTCGATCGTGAGGACTGGGGCGCCGCACTTCTCCATGGTCCAGCAGTTAACGCTTCCGCTACCGTTCGGAGAGCAGTGAAGCTGGGCGAGGAGGAGCGTGGCGGCGAGCGCGCTTACCTTCGCCTTCTCGTCGGGGCCGATCTCAGCGTCGAACGCTCACGCGGCTGGTCGCGCATGCCGCCTTCCCTGAGCTTCCGTCGCATGTCTTCCACGACGCGCTTGCGGAGGGCGACGAGTCCTTCCTCGTAGTCGGTGTACGCCTCTTCCACGATCTGAGCGATGCGGTGGTAGCGGTCGGTCGAGGTCATGCGTCGCGCGGGGCGATCACGAGCTTGCCGTGCTCGTCCTCCGCGAACAGGACGCGGATCAAGCTCATGGGCGGTAATCGAAGAGCGGAGAAGGGGCTCGTGGCAGCGCGGGCCACTAGGTGCTCGGGACGTTCCGTCGATGGGCCGAGCAGCCAGCGGCGCCCATGCGGGTCGTAGAGAATGAAGCGCACAGGCACGAGGAGCGCCTCGGGGTTCGCTACGCGCTGCACCCTGTAGGTGCGCCTGCCGACCGTGATCGTGTCGAGGCCCAACGCCATGATCGTTTCAGCGCCGTCGCGCGAGATTCGCTTTCACTGATAGAGGCTCCCCTTGTAGAGCCCCGACTGCTTCAGAACGCGGGTCATTTCCTTCCCCATCTCCTCAGCGACGAAGCGAGCGTCCGCCTGCCGCTGCATCCGCTCGATGTCCGCTTGTTCTCGCGCCGCCTCACGCGCCTTCGCGGCGAGCCAGCGGTCGTGGTACGCGAGCAGATCGGTGTTCGAGAGGCCGCGCAGGCGGCGAATCTCGCGGTCGTTGCCCGCCGTTCGGCTCCAGGCCCCGAACGACGACAACAGCACCGAGAGGATGCCTGTTCCGATCATGATCTTGTCCCCGAGGCCGCCATCGAAGCCGTGTCCGAGGTATCGGTCGATGGGCTGGTCGTACGGGACGACGGCGAAGCTGGTAACGAAGAGCGTGACGGCGGCGAGCGCCGCCCATATGAAGGGGATGCTGACGATCCACCAGATGCCCGTGGTGAACACGGTCACGATGCGCTGGAGCTTCGTCTTCTCGGGCCAGCGGTCGCCCAGCATCGAGCGAATCAGGAGGTGGCGTTCGTACCGCGTCTTCTCCCACAAATCGCGGACGCGGGGATCGCCCGTGAACTCGCCGCCTGCGCCTGCGCGGTGCCGAAGCTCCTCGGTGTAGCTACTCGCCGCCATCTACGATGCCACCCTGCTGATCAACGCCGAGACGAGGACCTCCACGTGACGGATCGCGGTCGGCGGCACACTGGCATTCCGTAGCACCACGCACGACCTCGGCACGTCGAGCGGTCGATCCGACTCCGCTTCCCAAGCGTCGGCATCGCCCTCGAACTCCACGATGACGACGAGGCGGGGCGCGCCGTCGTCGTTCGACTGCGCCGATTGCAGCTTACCCGCCCAGCAGATGGCGTCCCCGTAATCCACGAACGGGCCCACGACCCGAGGTGTCCCTTCAGGGATGATGCCGTTACGCAGGATCGCATCGAGGCGGCTCGCGAATGCGATGTGCCAGAGCTTCACGGGTTGTTCACTCTCCCCGCGTTGGGTCCACGGTCGCGACGCGCACATGACGCATGACCTCGCTCAACGTCGGGCTATTTGGGAGCGGGTCGTGCGGCCCACACGAGCGCACATGGTCTTCGAAGTGCTTGATCTCGTCGGCGCCGATGAGCGGCGTCATCATGAGCAGCGTTTCGCAAGTCGGGCACCTCACGACGAAGAGTTGCCAACGTCGCTCAGGCATGGTCACGTCCAGCCGTCCTCGCGGCTTGACGGTTTACGCTGCTCGTGGCGCCGCATCCCCGCCGTTTGACGGCAGGCACCAGTCGCGGTCCGACCATTGCGAACAAGGACTGCGATCATGACGGCGTTTCCGTTCTTGTGTTGACGGCCATGATACGAACGCGGTCCATGATCGCGCCCAGCATGATCGGCGTGTCCCCGAGCGGCTGGGAGGCGCGACAGAATCGAAGATGCTCCGTGATCACGGCGATCTCCGCATCCTGTAGCCGCTTGACGGTCGCGAGGATGCGCCCGCAGCCCTTGCACTGCGTCTCGAAGAGGAGCGTCTTCAGTACGCATGCGTAGGCTCCTCCGCGACCTGGCTCGTGCCGTGGACATCGACGCCGCCACGAGCAGCGCGTAGAGCCCTCCACGCCGACGCGGGACTCACTCCCCATTCCCGTGCCGCTGCTCTGGCTGACAGCCCACGACGTACCCCGTCCTCGACTCGGTGCGCGGGAATCTGTAGAGGAGCCCGTCCCAGGCGCTTCCCCTCGGCGCGGGCGCGGCGCAACCCCGCTTTCACGCGCTCAACGATCAGGCTGCGCTCAAGCTGGGCTATGGCCGCGATTATCGTAAAGACCGCCTGACCGAGTGCCGAGCCCGTGTCGATCTGCTCACGGAGCGAGATGAACTCGACGCCGAGGTGGCGGAAGAGTTCGAGCGTCTCGACCAGATGCCGAACGGAACGCCCGAAGCGGTCGAACGCGGCGACGACGACGACATCGACGCGGCGGGCTTTCACCTCGACCATGAGACGGTCGAGCGCTGCGCGGCGATCTTTCGTGCCCGAGACGCCGTGATCGACGTGCTCAGTTACGTGCTCCCATCCACGAGCACGACAGTAGTCGCGCAGATCGCGTAGTTGGGTTTCGGGATGTTGGTCCGCCGCTGTGCTGCACCTTGCGTAAAGGGCCACACGCTTCACGTAGGCTCGCCTCCTTTCGCTTACAGTTGCCCGTTGTCAGCCAGGGAACAGAACGCTCCGTCATGGCCGAGGACGATGTGATCCAGCACCTTGATCCCGACGAGATCACCGACTTCGCAGAGGCGTCGGGTAAGCGCGAGGTCTTCCGCCGAGGGCGTCGGATCACCCGAGGGATGCGAATGGACGAGGAGGAGCGCGGCGGCGTTGCCCAGGATCGCGGGCTTGAATACTTCACGCGGGTGGACGAGCGCGGCGGTTAGCGAGCCCACGCTGACGAGGTTCACGCCGATCAGGACGTTCTTACCGTTCAAGAGTAGGCACCAGAAGTGCTCGCGGTCGAGGTTGGCAGCGAGGGGAAACATAACGTCCGCCACGTCCCTGCTCTGGCGCACCTGGCGGTCCCAGGTCGTGGTGATGCTGCCGTCCTTCACCATGAGCAGTCGATAACGGGTCACGCGGTAGGGCATCGTCGTCTTTTCACCTCCTGTCGTTTCGCTGACGCCTTCGCTCACGCGCTCATGACCTCCGATGACTGCATGCAGTCCCGCCAGGGACCCTCGGCGGGACGCTTCGTTCAATGGTAGACGGGCCTGCGCGACTCAGCGTGGAACACGCGGGCGACGTACCCGAGGAGGAACTCCTCGTACTCCCCGAGATCGAATCGGTGCGCGAGAGCGATTGAGGCGCTTATGGCGCCGAGGGCCGAGACAAGAGCGCCCACGACCACGGCGTCTCGGCGGATAGGCGGGATTGAGTCGTATTGCTCGCGAGCGTGCTCGGCGGCGAGCGCGACGAGACTCTCCGTGAGCTTCTGCCCAGCACGAATCTCCTCAGCGGGAAGGGCGACGGAATGCGGCGGCGGGGGCAGCGGCGGCTTGCTCACGAGTGACATCCCTTCTGTCACCCGTTGTCGCCTCCAGCGATCCCAGGGTGACGCTCTTGTTTGTGTCCGAGCCCTACTGCTCGAACCGCATCATCGAACCACCGCAGGCGTCGTCATGCCTCGGTTGGCGGGGAACGTCGTCCCCTTCTTGATG
>JACXTT010013528.1_pt1 | contig 10737 bp, 11 predicted proteins | sample 9270951 | NCBI WGS metagenome assembly JACXTT01 (sample SAMN15532306, study PRJNA645909) | rock metagenome | isolation source: weathered quartz diorite | place: Puerto Rico | collected 2017-06-21
CCCCGGCGGTTTCCGGGCGGCCGGACGGCCGGGGCCGGGCCGGTGATCCCCGGGACGTTGTCGAAGGCGCTCGAGCGGGTGCGCAGCACGACCAACCTGACGGTGCTGCTCGGCGAGCAGAACGTGACCTTCGCGCTGCCGCATGCCGACCGGCTGTACGTGCTCGACCACGGCAAGATCGCCTGGGAAGGCCCGCCGCATCGGTTCGAGGCCGAAGCGGCCGAGGGTTACCTGTGAACGTGGTCGCGCGCGCACGGTGAGTGCCATGCGCGCCGCGACGAACTCGAAAGCGCCGTGCGCGGCCGGCGCCCTTACCGCTCGCCGCCCGCCCGCATCGCCTTGACGCGGTACATCTGCGCATCCGCCTTGCGCAGCAGGTCGTGCGCCGTCGCCCCGTCCTGCGGATACCTGGCGATGCCCACCGACACGCCCACACGCACGTCGTGCCCGTCGACCTCGATCGGCCGGCAGATCTCTGCCGCCATGCGCTGCGCCAGGCCCTCGGTCGCCTCGGTCCGCGTATCGCCGCGTTGCAGGACGGCGAACTCGTCCCCGCCCATCCGCCCGACGAGGTCGGCATCCCGAACGGCACCCCGCAACCGAACGGCCACCTCGGCCAACACCGCGTCGCCGACCGAATGACCGTATTGATCGTTGACGGGCTTGAAGCGGTCGAGGTCGAGGAAGTGGATCGCGAACGGCTCGCTGCTCCCATCGGGCCGTTGATCGGTGAGCGCGTTGAGCGCGTCCAGGAAGGCGTCGCGATTGACCAGCGACGTGAGGCCGTCATGGCGCGCGACATGACGCACGCGTTCCTCGGCGCGCTTGCGCTCGGTGATGTCGGTGTAGGTGCGCAGCACCCCGCCCCCGTCGATCGGAACGCTCTGCACTTCGATGACGCGCCCGTCGGGGCGCGGGCGATCGTAGCGGTGGGCCTGGTCGAGGATGCCGCCGGCGCGCACGAACGCCTGGATGTCGCCGGGCGTGCGCACGAACTCGTTGGTCTTCCATTGGTGCTCGAGCACCGCCTCGAAGCTCGGTCGCGACGCCATCAGGTCGGCCGGCAGGTCGAGCAATTCCATCGCGCGCCGGTTGCAGACCTCGACGATGCGCTCGGCATTGACCATCATGACGCCCTGCTCCATCCGTTCCAGGGTCGCTTCCAGCAAGGCCGACTTGGCACGCAGCGACCGCGCGCTCTCGCGGGCCTGCAGTTCGGCGGCGCGCAGCCGCTCCTGCTGCTGCTTGAGCACCGTGATGTCGACGTGCGCGAAGAAGCTTCTGCCGTCCGAGCCGCGCCGCTCGACCACGCGCGTCCATCGATCGCCCGGCAACGGCAACTCGAACGGCGCGCCGGCGAACCGCAGGTTCTCCCGCAGCGTCTGCATGCCGGCGTGAAAGTGGCCATGCGTGTCGTCGGGCTCGCCGGCCCAGACCCGGCGGAAGACCTCGTCGAAGCTCAGCGCGAAGGCGGCGGCTCGATCCGCGAAGCCGTACATGTGCAGGAAGGGCGCGTTGGCCCAGACGATGCGGTGCAGGCTGTCGGTCACCATCACGCCGTCGGCCATTTCGTCGAGGGCGTTCGTGGTCACGAGGAATCGGGTCGTCAGTTCGTCGGGCGACCCGGCCTCCTTGGCGCTCTTGTGCAGTTCCTGCCAGACCCGAACCCGGCCGACGCCGGGGATCGGGAGGGAGGCCACGCGCAGCCACTTGCCGTGGTGGAAGAAGTCGTACGGCGCGCGCTGCGACCGGTGCCGCGCGATGCCTTCGCTCACGTACCGCTCGGTGTTGGGGGCCTCGTCGGGGCCAAGCCGGCAGGCGTAGAAGCGGCGCAGGTTGTCGGCGTAGGGCTCGCCGGCGTGCATCTGCCCGTCGTGTTCAGGAAAGAAGCGCAGGAAGGTGCGGTTCCAGCAGAGCGTGCGGTCGAGATCATCGAATGCGCACAGACCCGTTTCGAGCCCGTCGAGTGCCGCACCGATCGCTCGCAGAATGTCGAGATGCTCGCCCATCGTGGCTCACCCTGGCCCGCTGACCGCCTATGCGGTCAGGGTAACGCCAAGCACGCGCTTCGACCAGTCCATCTGGAGACATCGTATGTCCATTGAACTCTGGCTCGCCTTCGTCGCCGCCTCCGCGGTGCTTCTGATCATTCCCGGGCCGACGATCCTGACGGTCATCAGCTACTCGATGGCCCACGGCCGTCGTGCCAATGTCCCGCTCGTCGCCGCCGTCGCATTGGGCGACTCGACGGCCCTGGTGGTTTCGCTGCTCGGCCTGGGCGCACTGCTGGCAACGTCGGCCTTCTGGTTCACCGTGGTCAAGTGGGCCGGCGGCCTGTACCTGCTCTACCTGGGGCTGAAGCTCCTGCGAGCAGGCGCCTCCGCGGCCGAATTGACCACGCCCGCCGCACCGAAGTCTCGCTGGCGGCTGTTCGCGAACACCTATCTGGTGACGGCACTCAATCCGAAGGGCATCGTGTTCTTCGTCGCGTTCCTGCCCCAGTTCATCAATCCGGGTGCCAGCGTCAGCCGCCAGCTCTGGGTCCTGGCCGTCACGTTCGTGGCCATGGCCACCATCAACGCGAGCCTCTATGCGGTCTTCGCCGCGTCGGCGCGCAAGCTGTTGGCGTCTGCGCAAGCGCAACGCCGCTTCAACCTCTCCGGCGGCGCGCTCCTCTCGGCCGCGGGCGTGTGGGCGCTGCTGGCCAAGCGTCCTGCGTGAAGGTGACCCGTACCACATGCTCCACTTCGACAAGGTCAAGGCACTGGCGCTGGCACTCCCCGAGGTCGTGGAAAGCACGTCGTATGGGACGCCGGCATTCAAGGTCCGGGGCAAGCTCATCGCGCGTTTGAAGGAAGACAACGCGACCTTGGTCGTGCGTGTCGCTTGGGAAGAGCGCGATCGTCTCCTGGCCACCTGTCCCGAGGTCTACTTCCTGACCGATCACTACCGGGCGCACCCATGGGTCCTCATCAATCTCTCCACAGCCTCTGCCGCGCAGGCCAAGGCATCGTTGCTGCATGCCTGGCAAGAGGCGGCTCCCATCACCCTGCAGCGGTCCGCCAAGACCAAGTAGCGACGCTGCCCAGCCTTCCATCGAGCGGACATTCAACACTGGGCGTCGCCAGCACCTCGCTTGCTACCATGCTCGCAGCGTTGGCCGGTGGAGCGGTTCATGGGTAAGGGTCGTCTGGAGGCGTTCAGCGATGGCGTGCTCGCCATCATCATCACCATCATGGTGTTGGAGCTGAAGGTGCCTCACGGCGAATCCGTCGCTGCGCTCGCGCCGTTGATCCCGATCTTCCTCAGCTACGTGCTCAGCTTCGTCTACGTGGGCATCTACTGGAACAACCACCATCACATGCTGCACGCCAGCAAGAAGGTGTCGGGCCTGGTGCTGTGGGCCAACTTGCACCTGCTGTTCTGGTTGTCGCTGTTGCCGTTCGCCACGGGCTGGATGGGCGAGAACCACTTCGCCGCACTGCCGTCGGCGCTGTACGGAGTGGTCCTGCTTTGCGCGGCCATCGCGTACTGGTTGCTTCAGCAAGCGATCATCGCGGCCGAAGGCGCCGACTCGATGCTTGCCGTCGCCGTCGGCAGCGACTGGAAGGGCAAGTTGTCGCCCGTCATGTACCTCGCGGCCATCGCGTCATCGGCGTGGCGCCCGTGGATCGCGCAAGCCATCTATGTCTTCACCGCGCTCCTGTGGGTGATCCCCGACAGGCGCATCGAGCATGTACTCACCAAGCGGGAATCCTGAGCCTTCAGCCGAGCGGAAGTCCGACAGCGGGCTTCCTCGGTTCTGTGTACTCAAGCGAGGATCTGATCGATGATCGGCCGCGACGCGCCCGCGTCGGCATCCGAGCCCGCTGAAAGCTCGGTACGAGAGTTCGCCAGCCAATTCCTTCGCGCATTCGAGAACCTGGACATGCCGCCGTTCATCGACTGCTTCGCCGACGACGCGACGGTGTTCTTTCCGGAACCCGAGCCGCCCTTTCGGTTTGACGGCAAGACCGCCGTTCAAGCGCAGTTCCAGAAGGTCTTCGCCGCGATCCGAGAACGCGCCGCGGGCGGGCCTCCGTTCCACACGCTGCGCCCCGAGAACATGAGCGTGCAGCACGTGAGCGGGGAGTCGGCGATCGTCACGTTCCACCTCCGCAGCGACCAGCGGATTGCCCGACGGGCGTTGGTCCTGCGGAAGACGGGAGCGGGATGGCGCATCGTCCATCTTCACGCGTCCAATGTTGCCGTCGGCGAACGGCGTTCATCCGCGCGAAACCCATGAGAGCACTTCACTTCATTGCAGCCGCGTTCAGCGCGCTTGCTTCGACGCTTCCGGCTGCCGCGTGGGCCTGTTCGAGCTGCGGTTGCACCCTGAACTCGGACTGGGCCAGCCAGGGCTTCAAGGCGAGCGAGGGCCTGAGCTTCGATCTGCGCCACGACTATTTCTCGCAGACCGACCTGCGCAGCGGAACGGGCCGTGTCGACCGAGGCGCCATCGCGTTCCCGGCCGACAGCGAGATCCAGCAGAAGACCATCAACCGCAACACGACGCTGACGGTCGACTACGGCATCAATGCCGAGTGGGGCGTGAGCGTGCAGGTGCCCTACCTCGACCGCTATCACACGACCATCGCGGAAGGCGACACCGAGGTCTCCGAGTCGCGTTCGTCCGGCATCGGCGATGTGCGGGTGCTGGGCCGCTATCAAGGCTTCTCCGCAGACCACGACTGGGGCGCGCTGTTCGGACTCAAGCTGCCCAGCGGCAGGACCGACGTCAACTTCCGAGGCGGCCCTCAGGCGGGCTCGCCACTCGACCGCGGCTTGCAACCGGGAACCGGGTCGACCGACCTGCTGGTCGGACTCTTCGCGTTCGGATCCATTGGCCGAAACGTCGACTACTTCGCGCAGGCGCTGCTGCAGCTGCCCCTGACGTCGAAGGACAGCTTCAAGCCGGGCGCCGGTGCGAACCTGACGGTGGGCATCCGGTACGTGACGGACGGCCCGCTGGTGCCGCACCTGCAACTCAACGTCCGTACCGAGAGAAAGGAGTCCGGTGCCAACGCCGACATTCCGAACTCGGGTGCGACATTGGCCTTTCTGAGCCCCGGTGTCACGTGGACCGTCACCGAGACGTTGAAGGCCTACGGCTTCGTGCAGGTCCCGGTCTACCAGCGCGTGACCGGCTACCAGCTCGAGCCGAAGTACAGCGTCTCGGTCGGGCTGCGTTATGCGTACTAGCGGGAGGAAGCGAGAACTGGCGTAAGCCTCGCAATGTTTGCACGACGAACATTGAACAGCAGGACACTCATCCCATGACGATGCTCCATCGCCTTGCTCGTGGCGGGCTGGTGGGTCTGCTCGCCTTGGTTCTTGCATTCGATGCAGGTGCCCAGTCCGCATCGCCGCCTTCCCCTTTGTCGCTCGTCGTGCTCGGCTCCGGCGGCCCGGGTGCGACCGGGCGCGCGGGGTCAGGCTACCTCGTGCTCGTCGATGGAACGCCGCGCATCCTCGTCGACGCCGGACCGGGCTCGTTCGCGCGCCTCGGCGAGGCCAAGCTGTCGCTGGCGCAGGTCGATGTGGTGCTGCTGACGCACCTGCACATCGATCACACGGGCGAACTCCCGGGTCTGTTCAAGGCCCGTTCCGTGTCGAGCCGAGGGCCGATCCGCTTCCGGGTGTTCGGGCCGGACGGACGCAAGGGTTCTGGCGACGATGCGAGCTATCCGTCGACGACCCGTTGGATCGACTTGCTGTTCGGGCCGGACGGCGCGTTCGGCTACCTGCGCGATTTCTCGGCACCGATGACGATCGTGCCGACCGACATTGCCGCCACCGTGCGCCCCGGTGCCACGCCGACCCAGGTCTACGCCGAAGGTGACCTCGTCGTCAGCGCGATCGCGGGGCACCACCGCGACGCGCCGGCGGTGATCTACCGCATCGACCACGCGGGCAAGAGCATCACCTTCAGCGGCGACATCGACGCCGATGGCCTGGCCGACCTGCGCCGCATCGCGGAGGGCACCGGCCTGCTCGTGTTCAACAGCGTGGTCCTCGACCCGCCGGGCTCGCCGGCGATCCTTTACAGCCTGCACACACCCCCGAAGGCGATCGGCGAAGTGGCCGAAGACATCCACGCGGGCAAGCTGTTGCTGAGCCACCTGTCTCCGGCGATCGACAAGGCGAGCGCGGAAGTGGAGGCGTCCGTCAGGTCCCGATACAAGGGGCCGGTGACGTTCGCCGTCGACGGAATGAAGATCGCACCTTAGTGCCCGTGGGCCCGTCGCCTGGCTTCACGCCTAGCTCGCATCGCTCGATCCTCGCGCCGCTGCGATTCGCAGCGGAGGTCGATGCCGTCGCACGGACTGCAGTCGCAGGGGACGCATTGAAGCGCGTCGGCACCCGTGGACACGACATCGAACGGTCCCGCGTCGCATGGCGCCGCGCAACCAGAGTCGCACGGAATGCACGCCAGCGCATCGCAGATGCCGCGTTGGTCTCGCGCGATGGTCGATGCCCGGCGCGTGGTTGCGGGAGGCGCGACGCGCTCGCGATGCCGATCGAAGACGTCGCGGCACCGGCCCAGGCGCCTGAACAGGAGGACGAGACCGTCGAGCAGGCCTCGCCAGCGGATGGCCCGAAAGCCCAACCTCGAGCAACTCGCGCAGCCGGTGTGGAACGCATACGCGCACCGGTACCCCTTGTATGGCGAGAGGTAGCGCTGGTAGAGGGAAATCGCCTGCAGGGCGAGGGTCCGCGGAAGGTCGCTCATGAGCCCGACGTGTGGTCGACCTCGGTCGCGTGCAAGGCACCAGCATGAGGTCTCGACAGCCGCCGCAGGACTCCTACACTGCGTGGTTTCCGAGACCATTTCGACTGGCGCCAGCGCACCGGAAGCCTATACTGTGCTTTTGTACAGTATCGCCATGGACAGCCAACCGCTTCCCGAAATCCTCCTGCGTCTGCGCGAGGACCCGCCCCAGACAGACCTGCCGCTCGCGACCGACGGGGTGTTGCGCTACGTCTGGGAGAGCCGCTTCGGGCCGATGCTCATCGAGGCCGCCGACGGCGTGGTGCTGGTCAACGGAAAGCGCGTCGCGCCGGCGTCCGAGACTCAAGTCGAACGCCCGCGACCCTGAGCGACAGCCGCTTGGCGTTGAGCCTCGAGAGAGGACCGTCAAGGGCGGGTCGTGGCGTACATGAAGCACGCCCGTGGCTCGGGCGACAGGTTCGGATGGACGGTGTGGCGCGCCAGGCGCCCTTCGCGAACGAATCCTGCCTTCTCGAGCGCTCGCTGCGACGGAACGTTCGCGGTGTCGCAGGTCGCCTGGACCCGGTGGATGGCGGGCGTGCGCAACGCGATGTCGGCCAGGTTCTCGAGCGCTTCGGGCATGAGGCCTCGTCCCCAATGGCTGCGCGCGAGGACGTAACCCAGGTCGACGGTCGTGCCGAGCATCCGGGCCTCGAGCATCCCGATGGCCTCGTCCACGCCGCGCTCGGAAACGACGTAGGGCAGTCGGCTCCCCACCGCCCACTCGTCGATGCAGGAAGCCACGAACGCGCGCGTCACGGACTCCGAAACGTGGGGTCGCCAGATCATGAATCGGCACACCTCCGGGTCCCGCGCGTAGCCCGCATAAATGGACGCGGCGTCGCGCGCTTCCGGACGACGCAGCCGCAAGCGCGCTGTCTCGAGTACGTCGGGCAGGAGGCGAGCGCCCGGTGAATGGGAAAGGCCCGAGCCTTCGGCTCCCAGCGCGCGAGCGGGCAACCAGCACGCCATGCGAGTGATTCGGCAGCCTCGCCGAATGAACTCCGCCGAGAGCGGCACGAAGCCCAACGCTCGGTAGGCGGGCAGCGCGTACGGCGTGGAGTTGAGCTCCACCGTCTTCGTGTCCGGATGCATCGCTTCGATGTGTCTGCGCGCTGCCTCCCACAAGCGTCGCGCGACGCCCTTGCGAAGGTGAGCAGGATGGACGAACAGCAGACTGAGGTACGACGGCTTCGGCATCAGCAAGACCCCGATGGGCACTTCGTCCTCGCGCTCGACCGCTGCGAACGCAGGGTTCTGCAAAGCAACGGACATCGCATCGGGCGATGTCTCTTCGAGCAGGAGTCGCACCGCGTCGGTGTCCCAGTCGTCGGCACACAACTCGGTGAAGCTCGTGTGGACGAGTGCGGAGACGCCGTGCGCCATCGCTTGCGTCGCGGGAGTCACCATGCCTTCCATACGCTCCTGGCTCGACAAGAAGTTGCGCCGTCGGTCGTTGCCTCAAGGGGACCAGAACTACTCTACCCTCCCACCCGCCGGCGCGGGCCAGCGCTTGACTGGACACAAACTAGCAATCGATGTTCTGATCGCTACGTTCCAAAGACTGCGGCCCAACGTCGTCACGGGGCTGCGCCACAGCGCTCACCAGAGGAACCGTCTCATGCGTATCTCGCCTTTGCTCAGGCTCGGTGTCACGTCTGCCGCGGCGCTCCTGTTGCCGTTGTCAGGCTGGGCCCAGGAAGCGCCCGCCATGAATGTCAATGCCGCGGCGCATCACGACGTGTCCCCGCCATTGCGAGACATGCCGCAAGGTTCGCGCGAGTACCCCGCGCGCGACAAGCCGCTGCGCCTGCTGCAGCGCGGGTTGGCGCAGCACCAGCACGACCCGGTCGTTCAATCGTCCGCCGGAGCCACCGTGGCGACGACCAACGGCATCAACATCGCCGGTGTCGGCAACGGCGACTACGGTTTTGTGCCCAACGCGGCCCCGCCCGACACCAACGGTGCCGTGGGTGCGACCCAGTACGTTCAATGGGTCAACGAGTCGTTCGCCGTTTTCGACAAGAAGACCGGCGCCAAGTTGCTCGGGCCGGTGGCCGGCAACACGTTGTGGAGCGGCTTCGGAGGCGGATGCCAGACCAACAACGATGGCGACCCGATCGTCCAGTACGACAAGGCCGCCAATCGCTGGGTCATGACGCAGTTCTCGGTGTCGACGACACCCTATCTGCAATGCGTCGCCGTGTCGAAGACGTCCGACGCCACGGGACAGTGGTTCCGCTACTCGTTCCAGCAGCCCAACTTCAACGACTACCCAAAACTCGGCGTCTGGCCCGACGGCTACTACATCAGCTACAACATGTTCTCGGGGAACACGTTCGCCGGTGGGCGGGCTTGCGCGATGGACCGAACGGCGATGCTCGCCGGCGCCCCTGCAACGCAGATCTGCTTTCAACTGTCCACGGCTTACGGCGGTCTGTTGCCGGCCGATCTCGATGGCAGTACGCCGCCGCCAGCCGGTGCGCCCAACCCCTACGTGGCCTTCGGCAACAACAGCGCGTCGCTTGACCTGTGGCGCTTCCACGCCGACTTCGCCACCCCCGGCAACTCGAGCTTCACGCACATCAATATCCCGGCGCCGGCATTCTCGGCGGCGTGCAGCGGCGGCGGCACGTGCATTCCCCAATCGGGCACGACACAGCAGCTCGACTCACTGGCCGATCGCCTGATGTATCGACTCGCGTACCGGAATTTTGGTGATCACGAAGCGCTCGTGGTCAACCACTCGGTCACGGTCGGTACCAGCGTCGGCGTGCGCTGGTACGAAATCCGCGATCCGAACGGCGCCCCAACGGTATTCCAGTCCGGCACGTTTGCGCCGGACGCCAAGTTCCGCTGGATGGGCAGTATCGCGATGGACAAGGTGGGCAACATCGCGCTCGGCTACAGCGTCTCGAGCGCGTCGACATTCCCGTCGATTGCTTTCACCGGCCGTGCGTCGACGGACCCGGCCGGAACCTTGCAGGCCGAGTCCTTGATCGTGACCGGCGGTGGGTCGCAGAACAACCGGTTGAGCCGCTGGGGCGACTACAGCGCGATGACGATCGACCCGACCGACGACTGCACCTTTTTCTACACGACCGAATACCTCAAGTCGAGCGGCAGCTTCAACTGGAGCACGCGGATCGCATCCTTCAGCTTCCCTTCGTGCAGTGGTTCGTCATCGCCAGTTCTGACAACGATCACGGTGGCGCCTTCGACGGCTTCGGTCCCGATCAACGCGACCCAACAGTTCAGCGCTGCCGGCAAGGACCAGTTCGGCAATCCCGTGAGCCCGCAGCCGTCGTTCTCATGGTCGGCCAGCCCCGGAGGAACCATCGATCAAACCGGCTTGTTCACCGCGGGTGCGGTCGCTGGCGCCACCTCGACCATCACCGCCGCCAGCGGCAATGTCAGCGGGACGGCGAGCGCCACGATCACCAGCGGTGCCCCTGCTGCAGACTTCTCGTTGTCGGTCAGTCCGGCAACACAGTCGGTCAAACGGTCAGGCTCGGTGAACTATGTCGTGACGGTCACGCCGGTGAACGGTTTCAACACCGGGGTGACGCTGACGGTCAGTGGACAGCCCGCCGGCTCGACGGCGGCGTTCTCGTCGAACCCGGCGACATCGACTTCGACGCTGTCCATCGGTTCGCTGCCGCCGAGCAGCACCAACAAGTCGTACCAACTGGTGGTCAAAGGGGTCAGCGGCAGCCTGACCCACTCGGCCACCGCGACTTTGCAGGTGACCAAGTAGACGCCGCACGAGCGGCGCTGCGAGGGGTGGCGACATGAGCGAACCCGAACCGTCCGTCCCGGCCATCATGCGCAACTACCACGAGGTGCTGCGCAACGATCTGGGCCACGTGCTCGCGCCGCTGGCCGACGCGGGCGATGTCGGCGCCTTCGCGAGCGCATGGCAGGCG
>JACXTT010013529.1_pt1 | contig 10737 bp, 11 predicted proteins | sample 9270951 | NCBI WGS metagenome assembly JACXTT01 (sample SAMN15532306, study PRJNA645909) | rock metagenome | isolation source: weathered quartz diorite | place: Puerto Rico | collected 2017-06-21
GGGCGGCGTCCTGGGCTGTCACCGGGTTGCCGTACGGGAACTTGATTCCCTTGCGCATCTTGAACGTGTAGGTCTTGCCGGCGGCGGCCACCGGCCAGCTCTCGGCCAGTTGGCCCTTGAGCCGACTCACGTCCTTCAGGTCGTAGTCGATCAGCCGCTCGTACATGTTGCCCACCACCTCGCTCCCCGAGAACTCGAACGACTCGGCCGGGTCGAGCGAGATGATGTCACTGATCTCCTTGGCCATGACGACGGTGTCCTTCGGCGTCGCCGGCCAAGACGCCGCGGCGCCGCCCACGAGGAGGACCGCCACGAGCAGGGCCATCATTCTTCGCATTCCTGGTCTCCCTTCTTGCCGATTCGTGTCGAGCCGAGGCTGACCCGGGTCCGGCGGGGACTGCGCGGGTCTCGCATCACGCGTTGGCACGATCATCGGGCGGACCTGGAGTCCTGTCAAGACGCGCCCACCGAGCAGGGCGGCCGTCGATCAGACCGGAAGACGCGAGCCGTGCGGGCGCAAGACCTTCCAGTAGAGCGCCTCGTCGATGGCGGGGGCGGCCAGCCCCGGCAGGTCGCCCACGTACCGGTAGCCACGCCGCTCGTAGAAGCCACGCGCCTCGACGTTGTCCGTGGTCACCAGGAGGCACATGTGGTTCGCCCGGCCGGCCGCTTCCGTCTCGGCGGCCTGCAAGAGCCGCGCGCCGACGCCCAGCCGCTGCCAGCCCGGAGCCACCAGCAGAAGCCGCAGGTAGGCGCCGCCGGTCAGGGCCCGACTCGGGACGACCCAGACGACTCCCGCCGGCGGTCCGTCGGCAGGACGGGCGATGAGCAGGACATCGCCAGCCTCGCGCGCCCGGCTGAGAGCCGCGAGGGCGGAGTCCCGCGTGGTGCCGTAGCGTCGGAGGAGTGGAGCGCCGGCCATCAGCTCGGCGAGCGTCGGCAGGTCCGTCTCGCCGGCGGGAGCGATGGCCGGGGGGTCGACCCGCCGGCTCATCTGGTCACCTTGGGGGGGAGCGGCGGCGCTCCTCCCCCAGACCCCCCCACCACTTGGATCCAGGGGCGAGCGGTGCGAGTACGCTGGGGCGGCTCATCGGCCGCGGCCCTGGGGATCCAGGAGATCGCGCAGCCCGTCCCCGAGGAGGTTGAAGCCGAGCACGGCCAGCATGATCGCCAGGCCCGGAAAGATGGCCAGGTGCGGCGCCAGCTCCAGATTCAGTCGACCCTCGTTGAGCATCGCGCCCCAGGACGGGGCGGGCGGCTGCGCCGAGAGGCCGAGAAAGGAGAGCGACGCCTCGGTCAGGATGGCCCACGAGAGCGCGATGCTTGCCTGGACGACGAGGACGGAGGCCAGGTTCGGGAGGATGTGTCGACCGACGATGACGACGTCGCCGGCGCCGAGGGCGCGCGTCGCCTCGACGAACTCGCGCTCCTTGAGGGCGAGGACGGGGCCCCGCACCACCCGGGCGAAGATCGGCGTGTACACGACGGCGATGGCCAGGATCACGTTGTCGGGATTCGGCCCCAGACCCGCGACGATGCCAAGCGCGAGGAGCACGGCGGGAAACGAGAAGAAGACGTCCATAGCCCGCATGATCACCTGATCGACCCGGCCCCCCGCGTACCCCGCGGCCAGGCCGAGCACGGTCCCGGCGGCGAGGGCTGCCGTCACCGACGCGATCGCGACCCGGAGGGAAAGCCGCGCGCCGTGGATCAAGCGGCTCAGCAGGTCACGCCCGAAGGCGTCGGCCCCGAAGGGCATGCTCCAGCTCGGCCCCGCCATCCGGCTCTGGGGAGTCATGGCCAGGGGGCCCCGGAGCGGCAGCCAGTCGGCCGTCACCGCGAGCCCCGCGAGGGCTCCGACGATCACGAGTCCCGCGACGGCAGCTCGATTCCGGCCGACGCGGCGGACCACGCGGCCTCTGGGACGGGCGCTACCGGTAGCGGATGCGGGGATCGAGATAGCCATAGAGCACATCGACGCCGGTGTTCACGGCGACGAAGAGCATCGCGACCACGAGCACCCCCCCCTGGACGAGGGCGTAGTCACGCTGATTGATCGCGTTGAGCAGCAGCCGGCCGAGACCAGGCACCGAGAAGATCTCCTCGACGACCACGGCGCCGCTCAAGAGGTATCCGACCTGGACTCCGAGAATCGTCACCACCACGATGAGGCTGTTGCGCAGCGCGTGCCGGTTGACCACGGCTGCCTGGCCGAGCCCCTTGGCGCGGGCCGTGCGGATGTAGTCGGCGCCCAGGACGTCCAGCATCGCTGACCGGCCGGTGCGCATCACCACGGCCGCCATGGCGACTCCCAGCGTCACGGCCGGGAAGAGGAGGAAGCGGAGGTTGGCGCCCGCGTCCTGGAGGAGGCCGGCGTAGCCGCCGGTGTTGGGCATCCAACGGAGGTACCGCGCGAACAGCAGGACGAACAGCGTGCCGAGCCAGAAGTTCGGGAGCGAGAGCCCGAGGAGGCCGAAGCTCCGCGCACAGAGGTCGAGCCGCGTGTTCGGACGGAGCGCGGACAGGATGCCCAACGGCAACCCCAGGAGGAGCCCCACGCAGGCGGCGGCCAGCGCCAGCTCCGCCGTCACCGGAAGCCGGGCGGCGAGCTCCGCCACGACTGGTTGGCCGGTCCGGATCGAGTAGCCTGCGTCCCCACGGAGCAGGGAGCCGACCCAGGTGAGGTACTGGACGGCGAGGGGCTGGTCGAGGCCGAAGTAGGCGCGCAGCTCGGCGAGCTGCTCCGGGGTCAGGACGGTGGCGGTCCCGAGACGGACGGCGATCGCATCGCCAGGGATCAGCCGAAGGAAGAGAAACGTGAGGAGGGACACCCCCAGGAGAGTCGGCGGCAGGCTGAGGAGGCGCTTGGCAAGGTACGCCCTCACGGCCCGGCTCGAAGGGCTATCGGCTCGGCCTCAGCGATCCAGCCACGTCTGGCGGAGCGAGACGATCGACCCCGTCGGCAAGTGGACGAAGCCCTTGGTCGCCGACTGGAGGCCCACGTAGTCCCGACCCACGTAGAGCCAGACGAAGGGCACCCCGTTGACCAGCTCCCGCTGCGCGATGGCGTATAGCTCCCGGCGCTTCGCGACGTCGGTCAGGGTCCGCGCCCGCTTGACGGCGTCGCTCGACTGGTCGTTCTGGTACGAGGTCACGAAGTTCAGGTTGCCGTCGTTCGTGAAGTACCGGAAGAGGTAAAAGTCCGGGTCCGGCTGACCGTTGTTGAGGCCAGGGGCCACGTCGAAGTCCGCCTTGAGCCAGCGCTGCACCCACTGGCCGAACTCCAGCAGCTCGATGGTGACCGTGATCCCGGCCTCGCCGAGCTGCTGCTGGACGATCTGGGCGATGTCCTTCGCATAGACGGGCTCGGTCGTCTGGGTGAGGATCGTGAGCGCCACGGGGCCCACGCCGGCCTCCTGGAGGAGCTGCTTGGCCTTGCCGACGTCGCGCTTGTACAGCTCGTACTCACTCGTCGGGAGGGCGTACTGCGGGAGCGCCGGCGGGATGGGGCCGGTCGGGTCGCCGCTCCCGAGGGCGACCGTGTCGATGATCTGCTTGCGGTCGATGGCGTACGCGATCGCCTGACGCACCTTCACGTTGTCGAGGGGCTTGCGCTTGGTGTTCAGGAACAGGAGGTGGTAGTTCAGGCTCGGCTTGGCGTCGACGGTCAGCCCCGTTTCTCGGGCGAGGGTCTGGGCCACGCGGGCGTCAGCGATCAGCGCCATGTCCGCGGCCTTCGTCCGGAGGGCGGCCACCAGCCCCGCCTCGTCGGGCACGATATTGATCCGGACGCCGTCAAGGTACGGCTGGCCCTGGACGTAGAAGTCCCGGAACGCCTCGAAGCGCATGAAGTTGTCCGGCGCCCACTCGACCAACCGGAAGGGTCCCGAGCCGACCGCCGACTCCTTCCGCGAGAGGTCGTCCTGGGCCGCCTGGGTGACCTTGGCAGACACGACGCTGGCGTTGGGGTGGGCCATGTAGGTCAGCAGGGCGACGTTGGGCTGCTTGAGGTGGAACACCGCCGTGCGCGGATCGGCCGCGTCGACGTGGTCGATGTCGGTGAAGAAGGCGCGCGCGACCGCCTTCGTCTCCGGCTTGAGGATCCGCTCGTAGGTGAACTTGACATCGGCACTGGTGAGCGGCTCCCCGTTGTGGAACTTCGCCGGGCGCAGCCGGAGCGTGACCTGCCGGCCGTCCGGCGCGATCGTCCACGACTCCGCCAGGTCCGGCTGGACGCTCCCGTCCGGCCCCAGGCGGGTCAGCGTGCTGTAGACCAGCTCGAACACACGGTGGCTCGTGAAGGCCGGCACCTTGTGCGGGTCGAGGTTGGTCGCCTCGCCCTGACGAGCGAGGATCAGGATCCCGCCACGCTTCGCCGGCGAGGGGGCCTGCGAGAATGCGCCGCTCCCCGCGATCAGGAGAAGGCCGGCGCTGACGACGAGCAGGGCGATCGACTGGCGGACCCGACTCATGGTGATTTTCTCCTTTCCTACCATGGGCGAAAGCATGGGCGAAAGCCGTCCGCCTGTCAATTCGTGCCGGGCCATCCAAGCCCACCCTAAGACCGTCCTCGCCCAGACAGCCGGCGAGGCCGAGCTCGCACTACCGACCTCTCGCCAGAGTTGACACTAGATCGCGGGGCGCCCTATATTCCTGCTAGGGTTCGACGGCCGAGGTTCGCATGAGACACTAGCGTCTGGCCGTGACGGCTGGAGAGCGTTCCCTGCTCATCACCTGCATCATTCCCGCCTACAATGCGGCGGAATAGCGCCGGGAGGCGATCGACGGCGTCCTAGCGCAGACGTTGCGACGCCGGGAGATCATCGTCGTGGACGACGGATCCACGGACGGAACGGCGGCCCTGGCGGCTGATTACGGCACAGCCGTCACGGTCCTGCGCCAGGCGAACGGCGGAGCTGCGGCCGCCCGCAACACGGGCCTGCGGGCCGCCCGGGGCGAGTTCATCGCCTTCCTGGACGCCGACGACGCCTGGGAGCCGGCGAAGCTGGATCGGCAGATGGCCTGCTTCCAGCGGCGGCCGGAGCTGGTCTACTGTGTCCCCGGGATCCGGAACTTCGGGTCCCCGGAGCTGCCCCGGCGACATGAGCCGGGCGATCCCGCAGTTTTCCGGGCGCGCCCGGGGTTCGTCCTGCAGACACTCCTCGCCCGCCGGTCGCTGTTCGACCGGATCGGGGGATTCGACGTCGCGCTCAGGCACACCCACGACACAGACTGGTTCCTGCGAGCCCGGGCCGATGGCGGGGCCATGGAGTTGCTGCCCGAGGTGCTCGTGCAGCGCCGACTCCACCCCGACAGCGTCTCGCAGAGGCACGGCTCAGCGAGCCGCAAGGAGTACCTGCACCTGGCCAAGTCGATCCTGGATCAGCGGCGCCAGGCGGGATGACACCGCCTCGGATGCCGGAATGGGCAGGGCCCGAATCGCCCCTGGTCAGCTGCATCGTTCCCGCCTACAACAGCGAGCCGTACCTGGCGGAGGCCCTCGACAGCATCCACGCGCAGACGCACCGCTCCCTCGATGTCATCGTCGTGGACGACGGCTCCACCGATGGCACCGCCACCGTCGCGGCGAGCTACGGTGACTCGATTACCCTGGTGCGTCAGCCGAACCGCGGCGTCGCCTCTGCCCGCAACGCCGGGCTGAGGCGGGCGAGGGGCGAATTCGTCGCCTATCTCGACGCCGACGACCTCTGGCATCCGGAGAAGCTGGCCCGGCAGCTGGCGCGCTTCCGAGAGCGCCCGGGGATCGACCTCTGCGTCTCGTACTTCGAGAACTTCTGGGCCTCCGAACTAATTGAGGAAGCGCAGCGATACCAGCGGCACCCGCTGGCGCGGCCCATGTGGGGCTACGTCTTCGGCACCCTGCTCGCCCGCCGCAGCTTCCTGGACCGAGCGGAGCCGCTTGATGAGAGCCTGCGGGCCGGCGACAGCCTCTGGTTCGCTCACGTCGTCGACCGGGGCGCCGTTCTCGACGTGATCCCCGACGTCCTGATGCGACGTCGGTTTCACACCGCCAACATGACGCGAGCGGAGGCCCCGGGCCAGATGAAGGACTTTGCTCGGTTCGTGAAGGCGCGGCTCGACGCGCAGCGGCGGCGGATGCAAGCCGGTTAGAGGGTCGCTGCCATGCGCGTTCTCTTGTGGCAGAGCGACTTCCCGCCCGGGGTCGGCGGCGTCGGGGTCCTCGCGGAGAGGCTGGTCCACACCCTGCAGCCACAAGGCTACGAGTTCGTCGTGGTGGCGCCCACGGAGGGCGCGCTGCCGGGAACCCACGGCGTTCATGCCGGCGTTCCGGTCCATTGCTTTCCGTTCCAGCGCGTGTTGGCGGCGGGTGACGGCGCAGCCGTGCTGCAGATCCGGAAGTGGGTCGCCGAGATCAAGCGCGCCTTCGCCCCTCATCTCGTCCACGTCAACGCGTTTCACCCCGGGATCTTTTTCCACCTGGCCTCGGCTTCGGTGAGGCCGGTCCCCACGCTCCTGACCCTGCACGGCTGGCCCGACCTCGACTTCGCCGCCGAGACCGTGCAGGGACGGCTCGTACGGTCCGCCGACTGGGTCGCGGCCTGCTCGGCTTCCACGCTGGAGAAGGCGCGCCGGGACGTTCCGGCGATCGGGCCCGTCTCGTCGGTCATCTATAACGGACTGGATACGCCGCCAATCCCGCCCGCGCCGCTGCCGTTCGATCCGCCCCGCATTCTCTGCCTGGGCCGCTTGGTGCAGAAGAAGGGCTTCGACCTGGCACTAGCCGCGGTGGCGTCCCTCACCCCCTGCTTTCCCGGGGCGCGCCTCGTCGTGGCCGGGGACGGACCGGTCCGGACCAGCCTGGAGGCGCAGGCGGTCCGCCTCGGATTGACAGATCGAATCGAATTCACCGGACCGATCGGCCACGAGGCTGTCCCCGATCTCATCAACCAGTGCACGCTCGTCGTGGTGCCATCCCGGATCGACGAGCCGTTCGGGCTGGTGGCCCTGGAGGCGGCGCTCATGGCCCGCCCTGTGGTCGCGACGGGCGTGGGCGGGTTGCCCGAGGTCATCCAGCACGGCCGAACGGGGATCCTCGTCGACGACGGCGATGTCACCGCCATGGCCAAGGCGATCGGGCAACTCCTGGAGCATCCAGAGGCTGCCGCGCTCATGGGGTGGGCGGCGCGCCGGCGAGCCCGCGCCACGTTCGACGGGAGGGACTACGCCAACCGCTACGCCGATCTCTACCACACGCTCACCCGGGAGGCGACATGCAACCCACGGAGGCCCGGTTCGCGTGCAGCACGGACATCACAGCCGAGGTCATCGACGGCGAAGCGATCATCATAAACCTGAGCGATGGCACGTACTACAGCACGGACGGCGTCGGCGCCTGCATCTGGGAGATGCTGGCGGCGAAGGCGCATCTGGCCGATATCGTGGAGCGTATCGTCGCCCGCTACGAGGTGGGTCCCGAACGGGCCCGGGCGGACGTCGACGGGTTCGTTTCCGGTCTCTCTCGGGAGAAACTGATCGCCCCCGCCGAGGTGGGGGCGGCGGCAGAAACACCCACCGAGCCGGATCTCGGGGACGACAGACTTCCGTACGCCCGGCCGGAGCTGCACAGCTATCGCGACATGGCCGACCTCCTGGCGCTCGACCCCCCGACGCCCGGCGCCCTCGACCATCTGATGCGGGGCTCCGGCGAGGGGCCCCGGCATTGAAGTGAGCGTGGCACCCGCGAGACCGAAGGGCCTCGGCTCGACGATCCCCGCAGAGGGCTCCGTCATCCACCCCGACGCCGACACGGCGGTCCTCGCCATGGCGAGCCGCTTCGAGGCGGCTGCCCGGATCTCGCCACCGCTGCTGCGGGAGCCCTACTACGACATCGCGGGGCACCGCCTTCGCTCCCGGATCGTCGGGGCCGCGCTCACCCGGAGCGTGCATCATCCGTGGGCGCACCTCTCGGTCGAGGACGGCGCCTCTTCACCGGCCGAACTGCGGATCGACCTCTGGGACGAGACCGAGACCGGAGTCGCGCACGACGCGCGGGCCGACGTGGTCGGCCCCTCCCCGCGGTTCCCGTTCCAGATGTCCGCCGACACCCGACTCGTGGGGCACCGCCTGGCGCAGACCCTGACGTGGCTCGACCGCCGGTCCGGCCGGGTCGTCGGCTGTGTCGGCGACCGCTCCAGCCTGTCCAGCTACGAGCGTGGTCGGCTCCTCGAGACACCGGTCTTGTTCTGGCTGCGAGATCGGGGCGTGCAGCTCGTCCACGCGGCACTCGTGTCGCGGCAGGACGACGGCGTCCTCCTGGTGGGGCGGAGCGGTTCGGGCAAGTCGACGTGCGCCCTCGCCTGTCTGCAGGCCGGGTTCGACTTCCTGGGCGACGACAAGGTCGCCCTGCAGCGCGACGTCGGGGACACCTACTCGGGCTGGAGCCTCACCGGTTCCGCCCATCTCGAACCGGATCACCTGGCGCGGTTCCCCGAGTTTCAGCCTCACGCCCTCCCAGGATCGGCCTCAGGCGAAGACAAGTCCGTCGTGCTTCTGTCCAGGGTCCGGCCCAAGCAGCTGCGTGTCCGCGCGACCATCCGGGCGCTGGCGATCGTGTGCGTCGCCAGCGACGAGCCCAGGGGTGTCCATCGAGCGCGCCGGAGCGAGGCCCTCCTCGCGACCGCTCTCAGCACCGTGCTGCAGCTGCCGATCGAACCGACTCGCGCCATGCGCACGCTCGCCGACCTCGTCACCCGCGCTCCCGCGTATTCCCTCGGCGTCGGGCGGGACCTGCGCCGGATTCCGCAACAGGTCACGGCGATCCTAGAGGACGCGCGGCGATTGCAGCCGTCGTGACCACGACGCAGCCCGCCCCCGACCTCGACATCGTCGTCGTCCCCGATTTCGCCGGGTCCCTGGCGCGCGTGTTCGAGGAGAGAACGCTCCTGTTCCTGGCCTCGTGGCTCGAGCACGCCGGGCGTGCGCGCCGCTTTCCCCTGCATCTTGCCTGCATCGGCCCTCCGCCTCCGAGCGTCCGCTGGCTGGCGGAGGAGAGCGGGGCATCGATCACGATCCACGAGCCCCTGCGGGCGGGGCACGGACGCTCCTGCAACAAGCTCAGGGGGCTCGAGGTCAGCGGAAGGGCCGGGCGCATTCTGCTCCTCGATGCGGACGTCGTCGTGATGGCCGAGGTCAGCGCGATCGCCGCCCTGCCGTCCGGCATCGCCGCCACCCCGCCCGACCGCGCGCGTGTTCCTCTCCGATGTTGGGAGCGCATCTACCCCGCCCTCGACATGGCGCTGCCAACAGAGCGCATCCGGAGCGTGATCGAGGATCGGCCCCGGCCGCCATTCCCGCCCGGCACCGCCGCGATTCCCCGCACCGGCATGCTCCCCTATCACAACAGCGGCGTGCTTCTCGTGCCCCGTCACTGCCACCTGCGAGAGACCTGGGAGGATCACATCCGACGCATCGCCTCCTTGTTCGACGAGGGCGACGAGGCGTGGGATCTCATGACTCGGTCCGACCAGAGCGGACTGGCGACCGCGATCGAATGGCTGAGGCGTCAGGGCGTGCCGTTCGAGCGCCTCCCCGATCGATACAACGTGCGCGTCGCCCACCTGTACACGAGAGCGGTGCCGCTAGCCGACGCCGCGCTGTTCCACGCCACCCGGGTGTTCAGGCTGCGGACGCCAGGCGCGGCTTCCTATCAGCGGAAGCTCCGAGACTATCGCTTGTCGCTCATCCGTCGCCTCTTCGCGCATTGGCAGGAAGACGGGACTGGGCGCGCCCGTCGGTCTTCCCTCGCCAGACAGCTCTTCCCCGCCATCATGGAGGTTCATCGGCTGGTCCGGCAGCTACAGGCGCTCCACCGCAAGCACGTCGTCCGCGCTCTCCGACACCACTCGGAGACGCACCCATGCTCCCGAACTTCCTGATCATCGGAGCGGCCAAGGCGGGGACGACAAGCCTCTGTCACTACCTCCGTCAGCATCCCCAGGTGTTCATGCCCGCAACCAAGGAGCTGAACTTCTTCGTCGAGGAGTCAAGCCGGGGGCGCCACCGCGCGTGGTACGAACAGCAGTTCGCGGGAGCGGAACGCGCCATAGCCGTGGGAGAGGCCTCGCCTCGCTATACCATGCACCCTGTCTACGCAGGGGTAGCCCGGCGAATCGCCGAGATTCTGCCGGCGGTCCGGTTGATCTATCTCCTGCGTCATCCCATCGAACGGATACGGTCGCACTATCTCGATCGCGTCATCTACGGAGCCGAGAAGGCGCCGATCAGCGAGGCTCTGCTGAAGAACCCGATCTACGTGAGCGCGAGCCGCTATGCATCCCAGATCGAACGGTATCTGGACTACTTCCCCCGCGACCAGCTGCTCCTCGTCGCCGCCGAGCACCTGAGGGATGCTCGAGCGCAAACCGTCCGCAAGATCCTCGAGTTCGTGAAGGTCGACCCCAACTGGGAGGATTCAGTCCTCGAGCGGGAGTTCCATCGCACGGCGGAGCGGCGGGCCGCCACCCGTCTCGGCTGGCTGATCCTGCGGCACCCTGGGTATCGAATCCTCGGGCCGCGCGTCCCGGGGTGGCTGAAGCGGGTGGGTCGCGCGCTCGCTACCCGTCGCCTCCCCATCGAGCAGGGGATGATTCCTGGCGAGCTCCAGTGCCGAATCGCCGAGGGGCTGCGCGACGATGTGGTCCGGCTACGTAGGTACATGGACGAGCCCTTCGACGGATGGGGAATCGGGTGAGCCCC
>JACXTT010013530.1_pt1 | contig 10736 bp, 6 predicted proteins | sample 9270951 | NCBI WGS metagenome assembly JACXTT01 (sample SAMN15532306, study PRJNA645909) | rock metagenome | isolation source: weathered quartz diorite | place: Puerto Rico | collected 2017-06-21
CCTTCGCCGAAGCCCGCCGGATCCGCCCGCTGGGCGCCGTTTCACCAGCTCCGTCCGCGCATCGGCCCCCGTATCGGCGACCGCACCGCGGCGCTGTTCGAGGGCCGCCGCGTGCTCCTCGGCGACGCCGGCGAAGCGACGCGGGAGACTTCGCCCGCGCCGGAACCGCTCGACGATCTGGCGCTGGTGCCGACGGACGCGCGAACGTACCTCGTGGGCATCAGTCGACACTACCTCTACCGCTTCGACGATCCGCTGGGCGCGCCGACGGTCCTCGCCGCGTTCGACGGCGCCGACGGGATCGGCAGCGTCCCCAACGCCGCCGTCGTGTGGATCGACGGTCGCCCCAGGTTCCTCGACGTCCTCGAAGGCAAGGAGATCGATCCACCGGCGAGCCTCGGCGCCAAGAAACTCCTCGACGTCGCGTTCCGTTCACCGCAGCACGGGGTCGCCGGATTCGGCTGGCAGCAAGGCGGCGAGCGCGACCACGTGGCGATGACGCACGACGGCGGCAAGACCTGGGAGAAGCTCGCCGAGCGGTACTTTCAGCGGTTTTCGTTTCAAGGAGACGACATCGTCCTCGACGGCTCGGCCCGCGTCGATTTTTCCGGCAAGTCCATCGGCGCGCTCGATGCCGCCGGCGGCCCACCCCACCTCCGCTGGCTGCGCTCGCCGGGCCCGCTGGGCGATCTCACCCCGCTGCGCGAGGCGGTCGACAACGGCTACCGCGCGGACGCCGGCAGCGCGCTCGTGGCAGTCATCGGTGGCAAGGATTACTTGAGCTACATCCTCCAGGTCGACCTGGAGACGGGCGCCCTCCGCGACTACGCGAGCGCCGGTGGACGCTGCCAGCTCGCCGCGCTCGACGAAGCGCGCCTGTGGCTCGGCTGCGTGGGACCGGGAGAATCCGGCCGCTGGAAGCTCTACGTCGTCGAGCGATCGATGGCGGCGATCCGCCGCGCGCTCGCCGGCGGCCCGCCGATCGCCGAGGGCAAGACCACCGGAGACGAACCCTCGCTGCAGGGTTCGACCCGGGGAGCGGCGCTGGTGTGGACCTACATGGCGAACCCGATCGGCGGCACCTGGACCGATGAGTTCGTGGCGGTGCTGCCGGACGGCGCCAAGCACGCGTTCGAGCGGAACGGCGAGCACCATCGCGACCGAGGCGCGAACGCCGCCACCGCCGACGGCGGCTACGTAGAGCTGCTCGACGGCCACGTCGAGTGGCGCCGCGGCGACGGCGATCGGATCGTCCTGCCGGAGATCCACGCCGGCGAGGCCTGCCACGGCTCGCTGAATTTCTTCGGCGAAGCGACCCGCGGCCACGTCCGCTTCAACCAGGGGGCGTGCGTCGTCGATCAACCGCTCGTCCCGGGCGCGCAAGCGACGGTGCAGGTGTTCGCTCCGCCGGAGGACGCGGCCTTTTCCGGCCAACACGGCGTCGCGACGCTCGTGCACGGCGCGACGCGCGCCTGGACGACTGAAGACGGCGGCAAGACCTGGGACGAGCTGGTGCTGCCGCCGCAGCTCGACGCGCAGCGCTTCGGGGCGACCGCGAGCGAGGTGGGCTTCTTCCTCGGCGTGCCGCGCTGGGGCTTCCAGCGGGTGGGCTGGGGCGCTGCGCGACTCGGCCTGGGCCCCGGCGCCCGCCGGCGTGCCCCGCATCGCGAAGTGAATCAGCGCAGCGCTTCGGCGGCGGCGGCGATGGTGCGGTCGATGTCGGCTTCGCCGTGCGCCGCCCCGAGGAACGCGGCTTCGTACATCGAGGCGGGCCAGTAGATGCCGCGCTCGAGCAGGCCGCGGTGGAAGCGCACGAAGCGGTCCTTGTCCTGCTTGGCGGCGTCGGCGAAGTTTCGCACCGGGCCGCGGGTGAAGAACGGCGTGATCATCGAGCCGACGCGCTGCACGCACAGCTCCACCTTCGCCGCCGCGGCCGCCTCGTTCAGGCCCTTCTCGAGCCGCGCGCCGAGCGCTTCCAGTTTGTCGTAGAGCGCCGCGTCGAGCCGCTCGAGGGTCGCGATGCCGGCGCTCACCGCGGCCGGGTTGCCGCTCAGCGTGCCGGCCTGGTAAACCGGCCCCAACGGCGCGATTTTGCTCATGATTTCGCGCTTGCCGCCGTACGCCGCGAGCGGCATTCCGCCGCCGGCGATCTTGCCGAGCGCGGTGAGGTCCGGGCGCAAGCCGAACCGCCCCTGCGCGCCCGCGGGCCCGAGGCGGAAGCCCGTCATCACCTCGTCGAAGATCGACACCGCGCCGCTCTCGCGGCAGCGATCGATGATCGCCGCGAGAAAGCCGTCGGCCGGCGGCACGCAGCCCATGTTGCCGACCACCGGCTCGACGATCACCGCGGCGATGTCGCGGCCCTTCTCGGCGAAGGCGCGCTCGAGCGCGGCGGCGTCGTTGAACGGCAAGGTCAGCGTGGTGCGCGCGATCCCCGCGGGCACGCCGGCCGAGTCGGGCTCGCCGAAGGTGGCGAGGCCGCTCCCCGCCTTCACCAGCAGGTGGTCGGCGTGGCCGTGGTAGCAGCCCTCGAACTTCACCAGCAGCTCGCGCCCGGTGAAGCCACGCGCGGCGCGGATGGCGCTCATCGTCGCCTCGGTGCCGCTCGACACGCAGCGGAGCAGCTCGATGCTCGGCACGAGCTTCTGCACCAGCTCGGCGAAGCGCACCTCGAGCTCGGTCGGCGCGCCGAAGCTCAGGCCGTCGGCCACCGCGCGCTGCACCGCCGCCACCACGTCGGGGTGCGCGTGCCCGAGGATCGCCGGGCCCCAGCTGCCGACGTAGTCGATGTACTCGTTGCCGTCGGCGTCCCACAGCCGCGCGCCCTTGGCCCGAGCGATGAACGGCGGATCGCCGCCCACCGCGCGAAAGGCGCGCACCGGGCTGTTGACGCCCGCCACGATCACCCGCTGCGCCCGCTCGAACAGGGCCTTGCTGCGCTCGGTTTTCATCGTCGGGTCTTCATCGTCAGAAGCCCGCGGCGAGGCGGACGGCGAGCTCGTGGTGGCTGTGCTTGCCGCTCACCACGCCGTCGCGATCGGGGACGTTGCCCGGCGTCAGCGCCAGGTTCTCGGCCTCGCCGCCGTGCGGCGCGAGGTAGCCCATGTAGTGCAGCCCGGCCCGGAAATTGTTGCCGAACCAGAACTGCAGGCCGCCGCCGAACTGGTAGACGGTGATGTTCGAGCGCGGCGTCAGGCGATCCTCGAACCCGGGATCGCTGCGCGACGCGCCGTCGTAGCTCGCGCTGATCCCCGACGCGACCGCGACGAGCTCGAGGCCGCGCTTGATCGGTTCGGGGTGCTCGAGCTCGGCGTGCTCCGGCTTGACCACGCCCGGCTCGCCGCTGGCGAAGGCGTTTCCGCACAGCCAGAACGACGCCTGCGCGTACCAGCCGATGCCCTTCACCCGGCCGAGCCGCTCGGTGTTGGCGGCGATGAAGCCCTCGACCGCTTCGCGGGTGTTGTTCTCGAGGTAGTAGAACTCGCTCTGCACGTCGATGCCGCGCCCGCCCGGCAGATCGAACGGCACGCGCAGCTCGCCGCCGAGCGCGCGCTGCAAGCCCGACGGCAGCACGTGCGTCACCCGGTTCAGGCTGTCGACGTAGCCCGGCTGCCAGAACACCCAGCCCTGGTTCGACGCGAACGTTGGGTAGTCGTAGGTCACGCGGCGCTGATCGCGGCTGCCGACGCGCGCCGAGAAGCCGAGCTGCAGCTGGTTGATGGCGCGCTTGCCGAGCGTCGACAGCGGCCGCGTGTAGACGCGCCCGGAGAACTCGGGGATGGCGTCGGCGAAGGGGTGCTCGTAACCGTCGCCGGTGAAGATGCCGAGCTCGTAGTGCAGCGTCTCGCGCGGGCCGGCCTCGCCCCACAGCGTGAGCCCGAGATCGCGGTCCCACGGCACGGCGAAGCCGCGGATGGCGATGGGCCGCTCGAGCAGCGGTTGGGCGTACTCGCGCGTGCGGTTCGACAGGCCGAAGGGCAAGAGCTGCTGGCCGGCGGTGAAGTTGAGCCAGCGGCGGAAGGCGTAGCTCACGGTCACGTCGGCGGGCACGAGCCTGCCCGAATGCGCGCTCGCCATGGCGAAGCGCGGCGTGTCGGGGCCGATGAACTCGGTGTTGCCGATGCGCTCGCCGCCGAGCTCGACGCCGGCGGTGAAGAACAGCCGCGAGAACAGCTCGCCGCTCACCTCGAACTCGACGCGCCGCACGGCGAAGGTCGGCCCGAAGGTGTTCTTCGGGGCATTTTCGCCCACCAGCGCTGGCAGGGCGGGCGCGCCCGGCGCATAATAGAAATCGGTGCGGAGGCGCGCCGCCGGGTAAATCCGAACGATGTCCTTCGGGTCGCGAACGAAGACATGACCGCCGTGGATCCCTGCCAGCGGCGGCTCGCCCTGCTCGGCCTCCTGCGAGGGAAACACCGCGGGCGGCCCGGCCGGAAGCGGCGGCAAGCCGATGACCGGCGGCTCGGTCTTGGGCTCCGATTTCTCGTCCGCGCTCGCCCAGCCGGTGACGAGCAGCACTCCCAAGGCCGATAGACGCGACGCGTAGCTCCTCATGACGATATGATCCCGGTAAGGTGCCCGACCGTCGCACCCGTGCTGTTGGCGGTCAAGAAAGGAAAACGAGCCGGCCCGACGCCGAACAGCCCATGTCCGAACCGCTGACCAATCCCGAAGACGAAGGATCGAACGCGACCGTGCCCGCGGCCCAGCCGACGACCGCCGAGGTGGAGCTGTCCGACCCGAAGGCGCTGCTCTCGCTGACCGGCCCCGGCAACAGCCACCTGAAGACGGTGCAGAAGCACCTCGGCATCGAGCTCGGCTCGCGCGGCAACGTGCTGCGGATCGGCGGCGATCCGCAGAAGGTCGCGCTCGCCGAGCGGTTCTTCGTGCAGATGGGCGAGCTCGCCTCGGAGGGCATCAAGCTCGAGGGGCAGGATCACGTGCGCGCGCTCCACGCCCTCAGCAAGGACGAGAGCCTGCACCTGCGCGACATCTACGCCGAGGTGGTGCTGCTCAACGCCCGCGGCCGGCCGATCAAGGCGCGCGGCCTGGCGCAGAAGAGCTACGTGCACGCGATGCGCACCCACGACCTCACCTTCGGCATCGGCCCGGCGGGCACCGGCAAGACCTACCTGGCGATGGCCGTCGGCGTGACCGCGCTCCTGTCGAAGGCCGTGCGCCGCATCATCCTGACCCGCCCCGCCGTCGAAGCCGGCGAGCGCCTCGGCTTCTTGCCCGGCGACCTCGAAGAAAAGGTCAACCCGTACCTCCGCCCCCTCTACGACGCCCTCGACGACATGATGGACGCCGACAAAGCGGAAGGCCTCCTGAAACGTGGCCAAATCGAAGTCGCACCGCTCGCCTTCATGCGTGGCCGCGCGCAGCCGTACTTCGCGCGCGTGCTCACGCCCAGCGGATTCCGGCCGATCGGTAGCCTGCGCGTCGGCGACAGCGTGATCGGCTCGAATGGCCGGACCACCAAGGTGCTCGGGGTCTATCCGCAAGGCAAGAAGGAGGTCTTCCGCGTCACCGCGCAGGACGGCGCCTCGACGCTCTGCTGCGGCGAGCACCTCTGGGCGGTTCGCACGCCGGAAGACATCCGGCGCGGAAAGCCGGCGCGAATTCTCGAGACGCGCGAAATGATCGGCAACCTCCGCCGCGCTCACCAGCACCGCTACGAGCTCCCCGTCATCTCCGGTCCCGCGAAGCTGTCACCGCAAGACGTGCCGATGGATCCGTACGCGCTCGGACTCTTGCTCGGCGACGGGTGCATCACCGGAAAGACGACTCCCAGCTTCTCCACCGCCGATCCCGAGCTCGTCGAAGCGTTGAACGCGGCGCTCGCCGGGATCGAGCTCGTCGCGAAGTCGCGTATCGATTACGTCCTGCGCCACGTCGCCGGCGGCCGCGGCGGCCTGCGAATCGCGAACCCGGTCACCGTCACGCTGCGCGACCTCGGGCTCTGCGGCACGCGCTCGGCGACGAAATTCGTCCCCACGAGCTACCTCCACAACTCGCCCGGCGTGCGGCTGGCGGTGCTTCAAGGTTTGCTCGACACCGACGGCGGACCGGTGCGGCAGGCCGGCAGAACGTGCCGCGTCCAGTACTCGACGACCTCGCCGCAGCTCCGTGACGATGTGGTGTTCCTGGTGCGTTCGCTCGGTGGAGTGGCCTACTGGCGCACGCGTCCGGCGGCCGGCCGCAAGCCAGGTCGTGCGAACAGCCGTCCCGTCGGTTACAAGAACGACGCGTTCGTCGTCGACATCCGCCTGCCGGCCGACATCGTACCGTTCCGACTGAGCCGAAAACGCGCCATCCACGAGGCATCCCGCGGCGGGCGGCCCATGCGGTACATCGAGTCCATCGCGCCTGAGGGCGAGCAGGACTGCGTGTGCATTCGCGTGGCCGCGCCGGACGCGCTCTACGTCACGGACGATTTCCTGGTCACGCACAACACCCTCAATGATTGTTTCGTGATCCTCGACGAGGCGCAGAACGCGACCAGCGAACAGATGCGGATGTTTCTGACGCGGCTCGGGTACCATTCGCGCTGCGTGGTCACGGGCGACATCACCCAGGTGGATTTGCCGGCGGGGCAGAAGAGCGGCCTCGCCGAGGCGCGCTCGCTGCTCAAGGGGATCGACGGGATCGCCTTTTGCGAGTTCACCGAGGTCGACGTGGTGCGCCACCCGCTGGTGCAGAAGATCGTCGTGGCGTACGAGAAGCGCGACGCGTTCCTCGCCGAGCAGCGCGAGCAGCGCAAGGCCGAGCGGCGCGCCGAGGCCGAGGCGCGCGCGGCCGAGCGTTCCCTCCACCTCAACCCTCCCGCGCGAGCCGGGGAGGGAGAGAAGAGCGGCACGTGAATTTGCCCGCGGCGCGCGAATCGGCTCAGGCGCTGGCGGGGATGGCTCCGCTCGGGGCGCTGGCGAGCCAGCTGCGGGCGGACGGGCGGCTCGCGGACAAGCGCGTGGCGCAGCCGCATCCGCTGCTCGTGTCGGTCCGCGACGACAGCGGCAACGTGGCGATCATCCTGCCGGGCAAGGCGTGGGACGACGGCCGCGACGTGATCGCGCCGTACGCCGACGCCTTCGGCGAGGCGCGCGCGGCCCTCCTCTTCGTCGGCGCCCCTTCGGCGCGCGGGCTCGACGAGGCGCTCCACCGCGGCCTCACCGCCACGCTGGCGCCGGCGCCGAGCAGCGACGAGCTGTACGTGGCGATCCACAACGCCTTCGAGCTCATCCTCTCGCGGCAGCGATCGGAGCGGCGCGGGCAGTGGGTGAACCGCTACCGCACCGAGATCGGCGAGTTCGTCGAGATCGCCCGCGCCATCACCACCGAGCGCGAGATCGACAAGCTCCTGGCGCTGATCCTGGAGAAGGCGCGCTTCATCACCAGCGCCGACGCCGGCAGCATCTACGTGGTCGAGGGCGACGACCCGGACATCGCCCGGCGCACGCTCCGCTTCAAGCTGACGCAGAACGACTCGGTGTCGTTCGACTCGAGCGAGTTCGTCATCCCGGTGAGCGAGCGATCGATCTCCGGCTACGTCGCCTTGCACCGCAAGACCGTCAACATCGACGACGTCTACGATCTGCCGCCGGGCTCGCCCTACGGCGTGGACCGCTCGTTCGACGCGGCCATCGGCTACCGCACGAAATCGATGCTCACGACGCCGCTCCTGTCGCGCATGGGCGACGTCATCGGCGTCTTGCAGCTCATCAACAAGAAGCAGGACCCGCTGGCGAAGCTCATCGATTTCAAGGGCGAGCTCGAGCAGGTCATCCCGTTCGACTCGCGCGCCGAGGGCCTGCTCACCACGCTCGCCTCGCTCGCCGGCATCGCGCTCGAGAACGCCTTCCTCGCCGCCGACAACGAGCGGATGCTCGAGGGCTTCGTGCGCGCCAGCGTGGAGGCGATCGAGCAGCGCGACCCGACCACCAGCGGCCACTCGATCCGCGTCGCCAGCATGACGCTCGGCCTGGCCGACGCGGTGCAGCGCATCGAGACCGGCGCGTACCGCGACGTGACCTGGAGCGCCGACGACCTGCGCGAGCTCGAGTACGCCTCGCTGCTCCATGATTTTGGCAAGATCGGCGTACGCGAGCAGGTGCTGGTGAAGGCGAAGAAGCTCTACCCGCACGAGCTCGAGCTGGTGAGCGCCCGCTTCGCGCTGGCCACGCGCTCGCTCGAGATCGAGGTGATGGGCCGCAAGCTCGAAGCGCAGCGCCGCGGCGCGCCCGCCGCCGATCTCGAGGCGCTCGACTGCGAGCTCGAGGAGGGCCGCACGAACCTCCGCGCCGCGCTCGAGGTCATCCGCGAGGCGAACGAGCCCAAGGTGCTGAGCGGCGGCGATTTCGCGGTGATCGAGACCATCGCGCGCCGCACCTTCTGCGACCACGACGGCGAGGTGAAGCCGCTCTTGGCGGCGAGCGAGGTCCACAGCCTGAGCGTCCCGCGCGGCTCGCTCACCCCGAAGGAGTTCGACGAGATCCGGAGCCACGTCGTCCACACCTTCCAGTTCCTCTCCACCATCCCGTGGGGCCGCAAGTTCCGCCGCGTGGCGCAGATCGCCGTGGCGCACCACGAGCGCCTGGACGGCACCGGCTACCCGAACCGCCTGCGCGGCTCGGAGATCCCGCTGCAATCCAAGATCATGACGGTGAGCGACATCTTCGACGCCCTCACCGCCGCCGACCGCCCCTACAAGAAAGCCGTCCCGCTCGAACGCGCCCTCGACATCCTCAACATGGAAGTCCAACACGGCCACGTCGACGGCGAGCTCGTCCGCATCTTCATCGACGCCCGCGTCTGGGAACGCCTCGACTCGGGCCCGACGTAGCCGCGCTCCTGGGCGGGGTTGGGGTTGGCGGAACGATCTCGGGGGGGATTCGAGGTCTTGGGTGGGTTGGGGCCTCGGTTGGTTCCGCTGGGATTGGGGGCGGACCAGAATTCGAGTACTTGCTGGGGTGCACGGCGGCGCGGCGGAACCAACTGCGGCCCCAAACGGGGGGAGACTCGAGGTCTTGGGTGGGTTGGGGCCGCGGGGGCGCGTTTTTTCTGGGACTTGGACCTTCGACGGCGGAGGGTGAAGCTCGACAGCGGGTTGGGTTGACCCAACAATGAGGCCGTGGGGCTACTTTCGTGGCTGCGTCGAACCGAGGAGCCGCCGCCGGTCACGTACCGGCGCGCCGCTGCCCCCACGCCGCGAGAGTGCGGCGAGTGCCGAGGAGAGAGCACGAGCGAGGGCGGTCTCGTGGCGGGGCGGTGGTATTGCGACCCCTGCTTCATGAAAGCGCTTCAGGCACGAGCTCCCGCGGATCAGGTGTTCGCCAAGAGCTGCGGCATCGCCGCCGCGGCGCTCGCGATCGTCATGCTCGCGTCGGTCTGCGGCGTGATTTACTTCGCCTACGTCTTGTCTCAAGCGAACCACTGAGCCACGTCACGGCACGACGGTGTCGCAGCCAAGGATGACTTGGATGGCGGCTTTCTTGTCGGCTTTCAGGTCGGTGCAGGTGGTGGGGCAGAGCTCGATGGCGGTGGGTTTGTCGAGGTTGTCGTATTTCCAGGCGTTGCCGGCGCAGGCGGGGTCGTAGGGCACGGTGCCTTTCTTGCCGTCGTGGGTGATCTGGATGTTCACCAACGTGAGCGCGATTTGGCCTTTGACCACCTTGTCGGGGAGGGCGTAGCTGCACGGCAGGACGTCGGCGCGGACTTTGGAGAGGGCTTTCTCGAACTCGCCGGCGACGTCGGAGGCGGCGACGAGGATCGCCGAGCCGGTGCCGCCCGATTTGGCGATGAGGTTCGCGCTCGCCTGATCGACGCCGGGCAGGCCCACGACGTAGGTGAGCACCGGCGGGTGGAAGGCCGCGCCGGCGGCGGCGAGCTTCGCCACCTCGGCCGGATCGCTCGGGTTCACGCCGCTGCAGCTCGCGGCCGGGCCCTCGGGGACGCCGTCGGTGACGAGCAGCACCGCGGAGACCGATCCCGGGATCGATTGCGCGAGCGCGATGCCCTCGAGCAGGGCGCCGCCGAGCGCGGGGTACATCGGCGTGCCGAAGCCGTCCGGCTTCTCGGCCGCGATCGCCTGCTGGATCGCCGCGGCGTTGCCCGGGAGCGGGCCGAACGGCACGAGCGGCTTCTCGTAGGCCTTCTGGTCGCACGCGGGCGTCGCGTCGGGCGGGCGCGGAAAGAAGCGCAGGCCCACGTTGATGCCCTTGCTCGCCTCGCTCACGACGAACGCGCCGAGGCCGGTCTTCGCGGCGTCCCACTTGGGGCCGGCCATCGACGACGACTTGTCGAACATGACGTAGAGGTTCACCGGCTTGTCGGCGGCGACGAGGTCGTACGCGCCGCACGCCGAGTTGGGATCGAACCCGCCCGAGCCGGAGCCGAGGTTCAGATCGTTGCCGGCCCCGGCGACGCTCGCGCTCTTGCTCGAACAGGCCGCGCCGGAGGCGCCCGCGGCCGCCGCGAGCGCCGCGAAGAGGATCGCCGCGCGCCTCGGTGTCACGCGCACCTCAGAGGATCTGCAGGGTGAAGCCGCTCTTGCCCGCGGAGCCGTCGCCGCCCTTGCCGCCGTCGCTGTTGCTGCCGCCGGTGCCGCCGAGGCCGGCCGAGCCGACCTGGCAGCTGTTCTTGGTGAACGTCTGCATCGCCATGCCGTAACCGACGCACGCGCTCGGGCCGCCACCGCCGCCGCCCGGACCGCCGGCGCCCGCGTCGGAGCCGTTGCCGCC
>JACXTT010013531.1_pt1 | contig 10736 bp, 8 predicted proteins | sample 9270951 | NCBI WGS metagenome assembly JACXTT01 (sample SAMN15532306, study PRJNA645909) | rock metagenome | isolation source: weathered quartz diorite | place: Puerto Rico | collected 2017-06-21
GTGGTATTCGAAGTGGAGATGGGTAACCTCAGCTTCGGCCACGCCAAGGTATTGATGGCGCTCGATGTCCCGGAGGTGCTGGTGCTGGCGCCGCGCATCATCAAGGAGGCGCTCTCGGTGCGCCAGGCCGAGCAGCTGCTCTACCAGATGCAGGACGCAGTGGACAAGCCCGCAAAGCCGGCGAAGAAAGAGGACCCCAACGTCATCGCGGCGCAGCAGGCGCTGGAGCGCGCCCTGGGCATGAAGGTGGAGATCCGCGACCGCAAGGGGCGGGGCCGGGTGATCATCCGCTATGCGTCCATCGAGGACTTTGACCGGCTGCTGACGGCGGTGGCGGGACCGGGGGAGTAGCGCTCACCACGTTTCGTTCTCACCGCGGAGGCGCAGAAGGAGGAGGGAAAAGGCATCCCCAACCCAGAATTTGTGCTCTATCTCCTAGTCTCCCAGGTTAGCGTCCAAAACCGGGCGCGAACCTGGGGAACCTGGCAGGAATAGACGGTTAGTGGTCAATTCCCAAGATGAGAACGGGAATATCTATGTCCGCTACTCCCCGCTTTTCCAAGTCCCAGACGAATTGTTCAAAATAAGACACGCCGCTGGACATCTCGTCGGCGAAGTGCTTGACTGGGACAATTTCTACTCCTGTATCAATGATGTCCAAGTTCCGGAAGATCGTCATCTTTGCGGCCACGTTGTAAACCATGAACGAATACTTGCCGAATTGAACTTCGACTCCCAGCTTCTCTTTAACAAAGTCCATTTCGCGGAAGGCGCCTTTATTAAGCGGCAGAGGCTCATAAGAGCTACGGTAATAATGGGTGGGGTAATCGCATAGAACTTTTCTAGGTTCCCAGCCTCTCGACAAAAATGCTTTCTTGAAAGCGGCGTTCAGGAGTCTAGGCGCATAGAGTGTCTTGCCCATCATGGTTTTTTCAGTACTCTTCTTCCGCTTGAATTGACTGGCTGAAACGGCGCCAACGACCCTTTCAATTTCTTCCAGGAGTGCTGGATATCTGCTTGAAACAGCTTTTGCGCCATTGTTGAAGGAATACTCAGCGGCAATGATCACTGATTATCCTCGTTTGGATTTGACCATTGAATGGGCCGCTGGACGATTTTCTCTTTCCCAGAGGGAACATGTACTGCTTTACCGAGCGGACGAAGTCTCAGGCTCCCGTCAAATAATTGAGCTAATCGTTCACGTGCCATAGCACAATACTCACGTTCGCGATCAATGCCGACCGCACGTCGTGCATGTTTGGCTGCGGCAACCATCGTGGACCCCACGCCAGCGAAGGGGTCCAGGATCCAGTCACCTTCCTTCGTGAACGACAAGACACATCGTTCTACAAGCTCGACGGGAAACTGACATGGGTGGGTCGTCTTTTCCGGATGGTTTGCCTTTACGTTAGGGATCTCGATAATCCCGTTGTCCAGTTCCCATTCGATCAATCGCCAGAAGTCAGATGGGTTCTTGCCCAAAGGATTGCCGCTAGGCTGACCATGCTTTTCACCTTTGTAATAGGTCTTGCCGGGATATTTCGACGGAACACGCACTGCATCGAGGTTAAACAAATAATTCTCGGTTTTCGTAAACCAAAGCAGAGTCTCGTATCTTCCGGAGAACCTCTTTGAAGCATGCAGTCCGTGCTCGAAATGCCATATGATTCTATTACGCAGTTGCAACCCTGCCTCTTTGAAGATGGGGTAAAAGAAGATGTCAAGTGGAAAAACCTCACCATCCTCGACATAGTTTCCCACCTGCCAACAAAGGCTTCCGGTCGGGCTCAGTAACCGGACTAACTTGCCGATGACTACCTTTTGCCACGCCAAATACTCTCTCAAACTGACCTGACTCTCGTATTGTTTCCCAATGTTGTAGGGGGGCGAACTGATAATCAGGGAAAACAATTCTTCAGGAAGTCGATCGCATGCTTTTTCGGTGTCCGCCTCTAATATGACAAGCTCGTGATTTGGGTCAAAGCTGTCATGTACATCTGTATTGTTGCGAAAGAGTTTCAAGAAGAACTTACCTCTGATAGAAACAGCGTCCTAATCATTACACAGAATCGGCTTGCAAGAGAAAACTACACAAAATAAGGATGGTGTCCTAATTCCAAATTAGGGCCCTACCTGGGCAACTACCCAAGAACGGCTACAGCCCGCGCACTTTCTCCATGAACTTTTCCAGCTGGATGATGGCGCGGGCGACGGTGCCGCGGCCGATCTCCTGCTTGCCGTCGTGGGCGGTGACGCGCAGGGTGTAGAAGCGGCCGTCGAACGCCTCCAGCACCGCCTCGGCGCGGATGGGCGCGCCCACGCCGGTAGCCGCCAGGTGCATGATGTTGATGTGCGTGCCCACGCTGAGCTCGCCTTTTTCGCAGTACTCGTGCAGGGCGTGGAAGGCGGCGGTCTCCATGAGCCGGATCATGTCCGGGGTGGAGTAGATGGGCGGAAGCTCTTTGTGGTGCGAGGTGAGGGTATGGCGGAAGGCCACGGTCTCGGTGGCCTCGCCGCGCGCGCCGATGGGGATTTCTCTGGGCATGGGGTTATTTCACCATAGAGGCTCAAGGAATCAAGGATGCGAAAGACATTATTGGGGACGAGCGGGAGGAGTTGAGAACTGTTGTTCAAATACTAGACCTTTACTGGAAACCTCGTCCGGATGAGACCGGATCCATTTGTCCGCCATCTCATTGGATTGACGGACTTGATCTACGGTGAGTTCGCGCGCAAGAGCGTCCAAATACTGCTGGACCTCCGAGTTTTCGAGCTTCCTCGCAATCAGTAGCCAGATACGTGCCCTGACTGGATCAAACATCTCCGAACTGCCATTCTGCAATATAAGCGCCGCCCGGACCTGGGCACGCGCTAGCCCTTTTTCAGCAGCTTTGAGGAAGTACGCAAGCGCTGTCGACAGATTTCGTTCCACGCCCATACCATTCTCATAGAGATCGCCCAGCTCTACTTGCGCCAGAGGGAAGTTCTGATCCGAGCTCTTTCCCAGCCACTTTGCCGCTTCAGAATAGTCAGGTGTTCCAAGAATACCGCGTTTGTAGAGTCGACCGATCTCATATTGGGCGATCGGGTCACCCTGTTCTGCAGACTTACGGTAAAGCTCATCAACCTCCTTAGGGTTTGTTGGAACACCGGCGGGAGTTTCTTGAAGTTTTGCGAGGACAGCCTGGGCCGGGCTAATGCCCTGCGCTGCAGCCTTGCGTAGCCAGAATTCAGCCAGCACAATGTCCTTCGGAACAATCGTGCCAATCAGATACTCCATGCCCATTGACAACTGAGCAGGGGCAAAACCCTGTTCCGCGGATTTGCGATACCAGTCCACTGCCTCGTGCTCATTCTTAGGCACACCCCAGCCCATCTTGAGCATCGTTCCGTAGTTCAACTGGGCCACATAATGTCCCTGTTCAGCCGCCCTACGAGCCCATCGTGCCGCTTGCTCCAAGTCCTTAGGAAAGTAGTGGCCCATCTGATAGAAGGTAGAGATCATGAATTGAGCATCCAGATCACCGGCATTGGCAGCGCTCATCAGCCACTTCTTACTCTTGGCATGGTTCGGACCTACACTGTCGTTCCCAAACTCATACAGAGCACCAAGCCGAAACTGCGCATGGGCGTCTCCGCTCTCAGCCTGCTGCTGTAAGGCGGGCACATCTTCAGCTTTGATCCCCTTAATTACTTCTGGGACATCTTCAGTTGTTGTTGACTGCGGTTGTGCGTTGAGAGGAACCAGAGCTGCGATAGAAAGAAAAAGTAAGATGCGATTCATACAGACCTCAAGCAGCGACACTCCTGTTCGTAGAGCTGGAGCGGAATGATTTTACCCCCGGGGCGCGCAGCCGAGAACAACAGATTGTTAGAATGGTGATGACGCTCGTGACCGAATTCTCCGAACATTTCGACGTCGTCGTAGTCGGCGCGGGGCATGCCGGCTGCGAGGCGGCGATGGCGGCGGCGCGCATGGGGCTGAGGACCGCGCTGTTCACGCTGAACCTCGACCTGATCGCGCAGATGTCGTGCAACCCGGCGGTGGGCGGCATCGCCAAGGGGCACCTGGTGCGCGAGGTGGACGCGCTGGGCGGCATCATGGGCGAGGTGACCGACGCGGTGGGCATCCAGTTCCGTCTGCTGAACACCTCGCGGGGCCCGGCGGTGTGGTCGCCGCGCGCGCAGTGCGACAAGCAGCAGTACAGAATGAAGATGCGACAGGTGCTCGAGTCCGAGCCCCGCCTGGCCATCAAGCAGGCGGAAGTTGCAGAAGTGATTTTGGAAGACACAGCCGAGGGCGGCTGTGCCACACGCATAACACGCGGCATCCGGCTGCGCGACGGCCGCGCCATCGGCGCGTCGGCGGTCATCATCACCACCGGGACCTTCCTCAACGGACTCATCCACTGCGGCGAGCAGACCTATCCTGCCGGCCGCAGCGGGGAGCCGCCCTCGCAGCTGCTGGGTGAGGCGCTGAAGCTCATGGGATTGCGCGGCTGCCGTCTGAAGACGGGCACGCCGCCGCGCCTCGACGGACGCACCATCGAGTGGTCGCGCTTCGCGCTGCAGCCCGGCGATGCGGAGCCCACGCCCTTCAGCTTCCGCACGAAGAAGATCACGCAGCCGCAGGTGGCCTGCCACCTCGCCTACACCACGGCGGAGACGCACCGCATCCTGCGCGAGAGCCTGCACCGCTCGCCGATGTACTCAGGGCAGATCAAGAGCATCGGGCCGCGCTACTGCCCAAGCATCGAAGACAAGATCGTCAAGTTCCCGGACAAGCTGCAGCACCAGATCTTCCTCGAGCCCGAGGGACTGAATACGCACGAGGTCTACGTGAACGGCATGAGCACCTCGATGCCGGCGGAGGTGCAGCAGCAGATGGTAGCGTCCATCCCCGGCCTGGAGCGCGCCGAGATGCTGCGCCCGGGCTACGCCATCGAGTACGACGCCATTGATCCCACCGAACTCGAGCGGACGCTCGAGACCAAAAAGTTCGCCGGCCTCTACCTGGCCGGGCAGATCAACGGGACCTCGGGCTACGAGGAGGCCGCTTGCCAGGGGCTGATGGCCGGCATCAACGCGGCGCTCAAGGTGAAGCAGGAGCCGCCGCTCATCCTCGACCGCACCGAGGCCTACACCGGCATCCTCATTGACGACCTCATCAGCAAGGGCACCAACGAGCCCTACCGCATGTTCACCTCGCGCGCCGAGTTCCGCCTGCACCTGCGCATTGACAACGCCGACCGCCGCTTGACGCCGCACGGCCGCCGGGTGGGACTGGTGAACGATGCCGCATGGAACGACTACCTCGCCAAGCAGCTGCGCCGCCAGCAGATGGCCGCGCTGCTGGAGAAAACGCGAGTCACCAACCAGACAGGTGTGGCACAGCCGCCCCCGGCTGTGATGGAAAAGGCAGGCAACGTCTCCGGCCAGACGCTCGCCCAGCTGCTGAAGCGGCCTGAGATCGGGATTGAAGAGCTCTCACCGCTGCTGCGCGGTCTATTGCCCAGCTTCTTCGAGCGTGAGGGAAGTGAAGCCATGCCTTCGGAGATCCGCAATGAGCTTAAGGCGGTCGAGACCGAGATCAAGTTCGCAGGCTATTTGGGCCAGCAGGAGAAGGCCATCGAACGGCTCAAGCGCGCCGAGCAGCGCAGCATCCCGGAGTGGTTCGATTACGCCGCCGTGAGCGGCCTCTCGCGCGAGATGAACGAGAAGCTCCAGCGCGTGCGCCCCCGCACCCTGGCGCAGGCCTCGCGCATCCCCGGGGTCACGCCGGCGGCGCTCTCGCTCATCAACGTGTATCTTGAGATCCAGGGGCGTCAGCGCGCCGCGGCGGGCAACTGATCCGGGGCTAAAGCCCCTTCATCAACGCCCGTGACGCGGGGCTAAAGCCCCGCTCTTCCACCGGAGCACCTTCGCGCGACCTTCGTGCCCTTTGTGGTTCACGCTTTGCCCGCGGCTTGCGTCGCAGGCGCGCCGGGAGTAGGCTGGCCGTACACTGGAAAGGAGGGGATCCAATGTCAAAAAGTTCTGGTTTATGTCTCAGTGAGGTGGCTGAGGCTTAGAGCGCATTGCTCTGAGTTTTCTGCGTTGAGAATTAGTCCGCGGAATCACTCGCAGCGAGTGATGCCTCAGGCCAATCCCAACAGACTACCGGGCGGCCCGCAAGCTCTGGTGAGCGGCGGGCCGTTTTATTTGCAAAGACTCACCACAAAGGACACGCCGGAGGCACGAAGGGGAGACGTTGCAAAACGACGTCTCTACTCAGGGTTTCACGGTGAACAGCGCCTGCATGCCGCCGTGCAGATGGTCGTTGACGTGGCAGTGGAAGAGCCAAGTGCCCTCGCGGTCAGGCACCATGTCGGCCACAGCCATGCTCATGGGCAGCAGCGGCACCAGGTCGGTGCGCATGCCGTGGACCAGCGCCGTCTGGCCGTGCCAGTGCGCGCTGTGGACGTCGTCCTCGTTGCTGCTCGACATCAGATACCAGCGCACCCGCTGGCCTTTTTTCATCGTGAGGCCGGGCAGGTTGCCCTCGATGAGGCCGTTGATGGAGTAGAGCGTCATCTGCTCGCGCAGCACGGGATCCGAGAGCTTGAGATTGAAGGTCCGGCGGCCGTTCTTCAGGATGGCGGTATCGAAATACCAGCTCAGGGTCTCGTCGAAGACGGCGAAGGCAGCGATGAACTCGCGGTCCACGCTGCGCGGCGTGCCGTCGGGCCGCGTGGTGCCTCGCGCGCTGATGAGGATGGGGCCGAGCAATCCGGTGTTCAGGTCCTTGGGCTCGACGATGTGCGAGTGGTACATCCACAGCACGGTGTCGCGCTCGCCCGGCGCCGGCCCGGCACGCTCCGGCACCGTCCATTTGTAGACGTAGCTCTCGCCGGTGTGCACGATGTCGTCGCGCTTCGCGCTCTCCTCGGTGCCGTCGTTGTAGCGCGCGCCCTCGGAGTCCTTGGCATAGGAAAGCCCGTGGGGATGCATGCTGGCCAGGATCTTGGTGTTGTTCTTGAAGTGGACCTCGAGGGTGTCGCCCACCTCGGCGCGCAGCAGCGGACCGAGGATGCCCAGGTGCTCCCACTGCGGCGGGCGCGGCTTGAGCTTGGTGAAAGTGGCGTCGGTGTACTCGCGGAAGATGGCCTTGCGGAAGACGCGGTGCTTGCCGTAGGCGGCGGGCGAGGCCTCCACCTCGGCGCCCTCGGTGGTGGGCGCGCCGATGAGATCGCGGCCGCGCGGCGTGTAGTCCCACTCCACCTCGTCGGCGGCGATGTAGTAGACGCGGGTCTTGCCGGCAGGTGTTTTCTGCTTTGGCGCTTCAGCCGCAGTGGCGGCAAGGCTAAAGAGCACGGCAGCGGCGAGCAGGCGCAGTCGAAGCAAAATGCTCCTTCTCTTAAGCAGGTACCTCAGGGGCTAAAGCCCCGTCATTGATCCGGAGTGTACGGCACGGCTGGGGCCGTGCCCCTCCGAGGACGAGCGTCGCTCCAGTCAAGACAAGATAAACGATTACAGGATGTAGCGCGAGAGGTCCTGGTCCTTCACGATGTCGGCCAGGGTGCGCTGCACGTAGCCGGCGTCAATGACGAAGTCCTTGTCCTTGCGCTCGGGGGCGTCGAAGCTGATCTCGTCGAGCACGCGCTCCATGATGGTGTGCAGCCGCCGCGCGCCGATGTTCTCCGTGTTCTCGTTCACCTTGAAGGCGAAGCGCGCGATCTCGTCAAGCGCCTCGCGGGCGAACTCCAGGCGGATGCCCTCGGTCTCCAGCAGCGCCGTGTACTGCCGCACCAGCGACGATTTGGGCTCGGTGAGGATGCGGATGAAGTCCTCCATGGTGAGCGACTGCAGCTCCACGCGGATGGGGAAGCGCCCCTGGAGTTCGGGGATGAGGTCGCTGGGCTTGGAGACGTGGAATGCGCCGGCGGCGATGAACAGGATGTGGTCGGTGCGCACCATGCCGTAGCGCGTGTTCACGGTGGTGCCTTCGACGATGGGCAGGATGTCGCGCTGCACGCCCTCGCGCGAGACGTCGGGCCCGTGGCCGGCCTCGCGCCCGGCGATCTTATCGATCTCGTCGAGGAAGATGATGCCCGATGCCTCGACTCTCTGCACCGCGGTGCGCTGCACCTGTTCCATGTCAATGAGCCGCTGCTCCTCCTCCTGGATGAGGTATTCGATGGCCTCGCTCACCTTCATCTTCCGCTTCTTGGTCTGCTGGCCGAAGATGTTGGGCAGCATGTCCTTGATGTTGACGCCCATTTCCTCAACGCCCTGGTTGGAGACGATCTCGAACGCGGGGAACGATTTCTCGCGGACGTCGAGTTCCACGATGCGCTCATCCAGCCGGCCCTCGCGCAGTTGCTGGCGCAGCTTTTCGCGGCTGCGCAGCCCGGAGTCGCCGAAGGCGCCGGAGTCGGACACGGGCTGCGCCGGCGGGGGCGGCAGCAGCAGGTCGAGCACGCGCTCCTCGGCGTTCAGCTCGGCCTTGTCGGCCACGTCCTCGAGCTTCTCCTCGCGCACCATGTCAATGGCGATCTCCACCAGGTCGCGGATCATGGATTCCACGTCGCGTCCCACGTAGCCCACCTCGGTGAACTTCGAGGCCTCGACCTTGAGGAACGGCGAGTTGGCGAGGCGCGCCAGGCGCCGCGCGATCTCCGTCTTGCCCACGCCGGTGGGGCCGATCATGATGATGTTCTTGGGGATGATCTCCTCCGCCAGCTCGGGCGTGAGCTTCTGCCGGCGCATGCGGTTGCGCAGCGCGATGGCCACCGCGCGCTTGGCCGCCGACTGGCCGATGACGTATTTGTCCAGCTCGCTCACGATCTCGCGCGGCGTGAGCTCGTCGAGGATGACGTCCTGCTCTTCAGCGGTGGCAGGAAGGTAGAGGGCCATGGCTACAGCTCTTCCATCGTGATGTGGTCGTTGGTGAAGATGCAGATGTCGCCGGCGATGCGCATGGCCTCCTCGGCGATCTTGCGCGCGGGCAGGTTGGTGTTGTCGAACAGAGCGCGCGCCGCGGCGCTGGCGTAGGGGCCGCCCGAGCCGATGGCCGCGATGCCGGAGTCGGGCTCGATCACGTCGCCGCCGCCGCTGATGACGAAGGTCTGCGAGGCGTCGCACACCAGCAGCAGCGCCTCCAGGTGGCGCAGGACCTTGTCGGTGCGCCAGTCCTTGCCCAGCTCCACCGCGGCGCGTCCCATGTTGCCGTGGTACTGCTCGAGCTTCGATTCGAAGCGCGAGAAGAGCGAGAAGGCGTCGGCGGTCGAGCCGGCGAATCCGGCGAGGACCTTGTCCTGATAGAGCTTGCGGATCTTGTTGGCCGAGTGCTTGATGACGGCCTCGCCGAGCGTGACTTGGCCGTCGGCAGCCATGGCGACCTTGCCGTCGCGACGCACGCAGAGCACGGTGGTGCTGCGGATCTGTTTTTTCGCTGCCATGGGCGGCGTCATCTTCTATCCAAACCAGATTATACAAGCCGCCGATTCAGGCCGCTCCGCGCTCGTTTACAATCGGCGCGTGCCTGCACGCTCGCCCCGCTCGACGCTCGCCGTTCTAGCGACTGCGGAACTGCTGGCCATGTCGCTCTGGTTCACCGGGACGGCGGTGGTCCCGCAGCTCAAGCTCGAGTGGCGCGCCGACCTCGCCACCGCGTCCTGGCTCACCATCGCCGTGCAGCTGGGATTCGTTGCGGGTGCGCTGGCTTCGGCTGCGCTCAACCTGCCGGATGTCTTCAGTCCGGCCCGCGTCTTCGTGATCTCGAGTCTCGCGGCCGCGGCGGTGAACGCCATGTTCGCCGCCTGGGCGGCGGAGCATGCTGCGCTAGCGCTGCTCTTCCGATTCCTCACGGGAGCGTTTCTCGCCGGTGTCTATCCCACGGGAATGAAGCTGCTCGCGGGATGGTTCCGCGAAGGGCGCGGCCTCGCGCTGGGTGTGCTGGTGGGCGCGCTCACCATCGGCTCGGCCATGCCGCATGCGCTCGCCGCGACGAGCGACATCCTCTTCCACGCCATGAACTGGCGGCCCATGGTGCTGGCCAGCAGCGGGCTCGCGGTCGTGGCCGCGCTGCTGGTGGCGTGCTTCGTCCGCGAAGGGCCGTACGCCGCGCCGCAGCCCCCCTTTCGCTTCGCGGAGATGAGCGAGACCTGGCGCAACCCCCGCCTGCGCCTTGCCAACCTCGGCTACCTCGGCCACATGTGGGAACTCTATTCGATGTGGGGATGGATGGCCGTGCTGCTCGCCTCGGCCGCCTCATCCCAGATAGACTCGCGCCGCGTCGAGCTGTTGGCCTTCGCCGTCATCGCCATCGGCATGCTCGGCTGCATCTGGGCAGGACGCGCGAGCGACCGCATCGGCGAGTCGTCGCGCATCGCGCAGCGGGCCAACGTCACCATCATCGCAATGGCGGCGAGCGGTGCCTGCTGCATCCTGGCCGCGCTGGCTTTTTCGCGCTTCTATCTGCTGGCCGGCATCGCGCTGGTGTGGGGCGTGGCTGTGATCGCGGATTCGGCGCAGTTCTCCGCCATCGTGAGCGAGGTCTCACGTCCCGGATACGTCGGCACCGCGCTCACCACCCAGACCGCGCTCGGCTTCCTGCTGACGGTCGCGTCCATCCGCACGGTCGCGTACATCGGCGAGCACTGGGGATGGGCTTGGGCTGCGGCGAGCATGGCTTTGGGCCCGGCGCTGGGGATCGTCGCCATGCTGCGGCTAAAGCGGCTGGAAGCCGCTAGTCC
>JACXTT010013532.1_pt1 | contig 10735 bp, 12 predicted proteins | sample 9270951 | NCBI WGS metagenome assembly JACXTT01 (sample SAMN15532306, study PRJNA645909) | rock metagenome | isolation source: weathered quartz diorite | place: Puerto Rico | collected 2017-06-21
CGGCGCGCGGCTGAAACAGGGCGGGATCGACCTGGCAGCGCCGCTCGACGTGCTCCTCGGCGAGGATGGGGCTGCCTGCGGCGACGCGACCGATGAGCGGCAGCCCCAGGCCCTCGGTGAGACGGATACCGCGCGAGGCACCCGGAGTCAGCTCGATCGCGCCTTTCCTCTCCAGCATACGCAGATGCTCTTCGGCGGCATTAGGCGAGCTGTAGCGGAATGCGTTCGAGATCTCGATCCGGGTAGGCGGGAAGCCGGTCTTCTGGATGGCTTTGCGGACGAAGTTGAGGATTTTCTGCTGCTTAGGGGTGAGTTCTTCGGTCATAGGGCCTCCGGATCTGTATTTATATACAGTCTTTGCCCGCTTGGCAAGGGGCGTATAATTCGCAACCCATGGCTCAGCCCTACGAATCCGATGTCACCCGAATGATCCGCGAGCTGCTCCAGGAGAAGCCGCACATCGTCCAGGAGCAAAAAAAGGGACGAGCTCTGTGGTGGGATCGAAAGCTCGACCCCGAGGAGCTGAAGCGCACCCGGGAATCGAGCGTCAAGCAGCAGGCCTACGTCTATCAAAACAAGGTCTGATTCCGGCCCCCAGGCGTTCGCAGCGGCCTTCGCAACCTGTGTTGCGCTTCTCTGCGGCTGCGCTCCACCCCGTGGGTCCGCTTTCAGCATGGAATCTCCGCCGCTCCCGGCGGACCCGTTGCTCGCGTCGGCTCTCGTCGGGCGCGGTGACAGTCTCGATGAGCGCGAGCGAATCGCCGAGCTCAACCAGAAGGGGGATTGGGACGGGTTATTGCGCTACGCCGAGGAGCGGCGGCGCCGGGATCCCGAAGGCTCCGATTGGGGAGTGGTCGCCGCCTACGCCTGGGTGCGCCGCGGCGATTATCCGAAGGCGACCGCGGCGCTCTCCAGGGTCGTCCAGCGCAACCCGGAGGACATCGGGGCCTGGAACCTGCTTGGGGAGTCCCAGCGTCAGGCAGGGCAGCCGGGTCAGGCGGTTCGCACCCTGGAGCGCGCGAGCGCCATAGGCCGGACCTCCTTTGCGACGTTCTTCCTTCTCGGAGAGGCCTATCGCGATTCCAACCGGCTCGACCGCGCTGTCACTGCGTATCGGGAGGCCGCGCGCCTGGAACCGGATTTCGCCCGCGCCTGGTTCGAATTGGGTGCTGCCCACGCTCGGCTTGGAGAGCGGGATGAAGTCCCGGTTATCTTGGGACGTTTGGAAAGGCTTGATCCAATGCTCGCAGAAGAACTGAAGAAGCGCTTGGAAGCCGGGCAGCGCCGCTGACCTCCGGGGCGGCGTTTGTCGCATATGTATATTATGTAATATTGGGGCCCGACATCGGAAGCCAGCACCTTGACTCGCACAGGGCGACGCTTCTCTCCTCTTTATCGGTTAGCAACTTATCCGCCGTACCTAAAGTTATTTCTAGAATGGTCTAGCCGTCTTGAATAGCCGGAAGAAGTTGCCCGTAGTCGCGGCCGCCAGCTCGACAAGTGGTATTGACCGGAGGCGGGCCACTTCCTCACCGACGTGGCGGACCAGGGCCGGGCGGTTGGTTTTCCCCCGATGAGGAACCGGAGCAAGGTAAGGGGAGTCGGTTTCAACCAGCAAGCGCTCCTGCGGAACCCAGCGGGCTACGTCTTTCAAGGCTCCGGCGTTCTTGAAGGTCACGATGCCGGAGAACGAGATATGGAACCCCAGCGCGATCGCGGCCGCGGCCGTCGCCCTGGACTCGGTGAAGCAGTGCATCACCCCCCCTACTTCGGCTGCACCCTCCTCCCGCATGATGCTGAGCGTGTCTTCGGCGGCTTGGCGCGTGTGGATGACGAGCGGCTTGCCGCATTCGCGCGCGGCGCGTATGTGAGCTCGAAAACGGTCGCGCTGCCACCCGAGATCACCGCTCACGCGGTAGTAGTCGAGCCCGGTCTCGCCGATCGCGACGATCCGCGGGTGGCGTGCAAGCTCGACCAGCCGCGCCGGATCCACCTCGGTGCGATCCTCGTGGTCCGGATGCACACCTACGGTCGCGAAGAAATTATCGTAAGCCTCGGCAAGCGCCAGCACCTTGGGGAACCCGGTGAAATGGACGCTGATGCACAGCGCGTGCGTGACGCCGTTCGCGCGCATCTCTTTCCGCACTTCGTCCATCTTGCCGTCGAATTCCGGGAAGTCCAGATGGCAGTGCGAATCGACCCATCCTGGAAAATCCCCAGCCGCAGGCAACGCCGGACCCGCTTTCCCGTTCACGGCCGAGCGACCAGGCGCCGATACTGCAGCAGGAGGTCCTCGACGAACAGCTTGGCGTTGAGCGGGTGTCGGGCGAGCGCCCGGGCTTGCGCCAGCCGGCGCAGGTAAGCGGCGATATCCGCAGCGTCGCAGTGACGCGCCGCATCTGAAATCACTTCTTCATGGCCCAGGCCATACCGTACCCGGCCTGCGACTCGGGCGAGCAAGAGATCGTAGCTCCATCGCTGCAGCCATCCAACCAGGTCCCACAGCGGAACGCGCACAACCGTTTCAGCGAGAGCAATCGGGTCGAAGCCTGGGTTTCCGAGATTCTCGATGAGGAGCAGGCGTTCAGGGTCCGTATCGGCGGCTTTGAGCGCGGCAAGCGGCGCACCTCCAGCGCCGGCCAGTGCCGCCTCGGGCTGCCGCAGGCCCTGCTCCTTGAGCCAGCGAAGGACCGGCTCTGACGGCGGAAAGGGCAACACAAACCTGAGGCAGCGGCTTCGCACCGTCGCGAGCAAGCGCTCGGGCTGCGTGGTGACGAGGAGAAAAACCGTGGCAGGCGGGGGCTCCTCGAGGTTTTTCAGCAGCGCGTTTTGCGTATTCGCGTTCATTGCTTCTGCAGGATAGGCCAGGATGACGCGCAGACCCCCTCGATGCGTTCCGACCGCAAGGAAATCGGCAAGCTCGCGTACCTGCTCGATGCGGATCTGCTCGCTGCGCTTCCTCGCGGGTTCCGCGCCCTCCTCGCGGGATTCGGGCGCCATGCTCTCTGGGACGATCAGCCGGAAGTCGGGATGATTGCCGAGCGAAAACCAGTCGCAGCCGCGGCAGGCGCCGCATGGCCGCTGGTCCTGTCTGGGATCTTCGCACAGCAGCGATTGCGCGCACGCTTGGGCAAATTCGAATTCGCCCAAGCCCTCCCCGCTCTGTATCAGGATCGCATGGGGCAACCGCCCCCGCAGCTGGTTCCAATCTTTCCAGGGCCGTTCTTGCCACTTAAATATCATTATTTAACATATAGTTGAAACTATTTCCTCGACATCTTTCTTAACTTCTGTCAGAGGCTTCCCGGATTGCACGACTCTCATCCGGCGAGGTTCAGCCGCAGCGCGCTCGAGATACGCAGCCCGAACGCGCTCGAAGAAGGCCTTGCTCTCGAGCTCGAAGCGATCGCCGCGGTCCTTCGCAAGCCGCGCGAGCGCAACCTCGACCGGCGCGTCGAAAACGAGAGTCAGGTCGGGCTGCAGGCCGCCGTGAACCCAGCGCTCGAGCGCCTCGATCCGAGACCTCGCCATGCCACGCCCCGCCCCTTGATACGCGTAGGTGGCGTCGGTAAAGCGTTCGGAAAGGACCCAGCTCCCCGCGGCGAGCGCAGGCGCAATCACCTGTGCAATGTGCTCGCGGCGCGCAGCAAACATCAAAAGGGCTTCGGTATCGATATCCATCGTCTGGGAGAGTAGCAGCGCGCGCAATTTCTCGCCCAGCGGCGTACCGCCCGGTTCGCGCGTGACTACGATCTCTTTTCCGCGCCCGCGCAGGAAATCCGCCATGCCGCCGACGTGCGTGCTCTTGCCCGCACCGTCGATGCCTTCCAGGGTGATGAACTTGCCGCGGCTCATCGGCCCGAGCGCCGGCGTGCGCCGGGAATTTGATATTTCGCGACCGCGCGGTTGTGCTCGACGAGAGTGCGGGAGAATTCGCTCGTCCCGTCCCCACGGGACACGAAATACAGGGCGTCGGTCTGGGCGGGATGCATCACGGCGGTGAGCGAAGCAAGTCCCGGCATCGAGATCGGATGCGGCGGCAGACCCAGCCGCGTGTAGGTGTTGAAGGGCGTGTCCGTCACCAGGTCCCTCTTGCGCAGGTTGCCGTCGAATTTCTCGCCCATGCCGTAGATCACGCTCGGATCGGTTTGCAGTTTCATCTTGCGGCGCAGGCGGTTGGCGAATACTGCCGCGATCATCGTGCGGTCACCCGCGCGGCCGGTCTCCTTTTCGACGAGTGAGGCGAGGATAAGCGCTTCGTACGGATCTGTCATCGGCAAATCCCGGGCACGCCCGTTCCAGGCGGACTCGAGCTGCTTTTTCATCGCGCCGCGGGCTCGCGCGAGCACCGCGAGGTCGCTCGAACCCTTGGCGAAGACGTAGGTGTCGGGGAAGAACATGCCTTCGGGAAGCACTCCCGGGACTCCGAGCTTCTCCATGATCTGCGCCTCTGAGAAGCTCGCCGAATCGTGCTTCAGGTCGGCGTGCGCATTCAATGCCTCGCGCATCTGGCGAAAATTCCAGCCTTCGACGAAGAGAATTTCCGCTTGCGCGTATTCCCCGCGCGTGATCTTGCGCACGATCAGGAGGGGCGTCACACCTTCCGACACCTGGTAGCTGCCGGCCTTGACGCCGGCGCTGGCGCCGTTGGCCCGCGCCAGCAGAACGAACTTCCATCCCTGCATTGGCAGCCCCGCTTCGATGATTTGGCGCGTTGCGCCTCGCAGCGTGCTGCCAGGACGGATCGAGAATTCCACGGTCGGCGCGGCGAGCTCGATCGGCGAAAGGGCGAACCACAGCAGCCAACCGCAGAAACCGATCGCGGCGGCGGAGGCCAGCAAGAGCAATACCTTGAGTCGAACCAGCATCGAGTCCCGAAGAAAAACGGCCAATCGGCTTGCTTGACTACGCTCGTATAATAAACGTTAAACGGAACACATCGACTGGAGCACATGAACCTGCCTCTTCACCATGCGGAGCCTGCGGTAGCCGCGGATGCCGATCTCCGTGCGGCTCGATCGGGAAGCGTCCTTGCCCTGCTCGGCCACTTGGGCGTCCTCCGGTTCAGCGGCGAGGACGCGGAGACCTTTCTGCAGGGACAGCTGAGCTGCGATGTGGCGGCCGTCGGCTTGCGATCGGGCGCGTACGGTGCCTATTGCTCCCCCAGGGGCAGGATGCTCGCAAATTTCCTGCTCTGGCGCGAAGAAGCCGGCTTCCATATGGCGTTGTCGCGGGACATCACTCCTTCCATCCAAAACCACATTTCGAAGTTCGTGCTGCGCGCGAAAGTGAAGATCTCGGATGCCTCGGACACGATCGTATTGGCAGGCGCAGCCGGCCCGAGGGCCGACCGGGCGCTGCGCGAGGGGTTCTCCGACTTCCCGGAGAAGCCCAACGAGGTATCTCGTCGGCCGGATACCGGCACCGTCATCAAGGTGAAGGACGGCAGATTTCTCCTTTCCTTGAGGCCTACCAGCGCAGTCGCCCTTCGGCAACGGGTCGCGAATGATCTCGTTCCCGTCGGCGCGCACGCATGGCGGTGGCTCGATATTCGCAACGGCGTGCCCTTGGTGACCGCGGCGACGCAGGATCAGCTCGTTCCGCAGATGGCGAACTTCGAGCTTCTCGGCGGAGTCAGCTTCGAAAAGGGCTGCTACACCGGACAGGAAGTGGTCGCGCGCATGCAGCACCTCGGCAAGCTCAAGCGCCGCATGTTCCTCGCCAACGTCGCCGCTCAGGCCAAAGCGGGCGACCCTCTCTACAGCGAGGACCTCGGCGATCAGACGAGCGGGATCGTGGTCAACGCGGAAGACTCGCCCGACGGCGGTTACGACCTGCTGGCGGCCGTGCAGACCGCGAGTCGCGAGGGCTCGACCGTGCATCTGAAGGCCCTCGACGGGCCCGTGCTCCGCTTCCTCCCCCTCCCCTACGCCGTGGCGTGACGCTCAGCTTCTACATCTACTATCGCGTTCCCGCGCAAAACGCGGAACGGGCGCGGGCGGCGGTACGCGAGCTGCAGCGCGAGCTCTCCGACATCGCCGGCGTCAGCGGACGGCTCCTGCGGCGGCGTGACGATGAGACCACCTGGATGGAGATCTACGAAAACGTACCCGACACCGCGCGTTTCGAGGCGGAGATCGCCAAACTCGTCGATCGTCACGGCCTCGCCGCGCTGCTCGTCCCGGGGTCGTCCCGGAAGCGGGAAGTGTTTCGCAGCTTCTAGATGCCATGTGCCTGATCGCGTTCGCCTGGCGTGCGTGTCCTCGCTACCGTTTAGTCGTCGCGGCCAATCGTGACGAATATTTTGGGCGTCCGGCCGCGCCGGCAGGGTTCTGGGACGACCGTCCGAACGTGCTCGCCGGGCGCGACCTCGAAGCCGGCGGCACTTGGCTTGGCATCACTCTGGACGGGCGCTTCGCGGCGCTGACCAACTATCGCAATCCTGCGGACAAGAAAACCGGCGCGCGCTCCCGCGGCTTGCTGGTGAGCGATTTTCTGACGGGCAAGACGGCGCCAATGGAATACCTCCAGGGCGTCGAGCAACATGCGGTGAACTATAACGGTTTCAGCCTTCTCGTCGGGGATCCGGCGTCTCTCGGTTTTCTTTCCAATCGCGGCGGCCACTCGACCCGCGTCGCGCCTGGCGTTCACGGCTTGTCGAACCATTTGCTCGACACACCTTGGCCCAAGGTCGAAAAGGGGAAATCAGGGCTCGCAGCGCTGCTCGATGGACCGTTTGACGCCAAAGCCGTGTTTGGCCTTCTCGAGGACACCGACCGCGCCTCAAGCAGGGAGCTTCCCAGCACCGGAGTGAGCCTCGAGCTCGAGGAGCGCTTGTCGGCGATCCGCATCCTCGCGGTCGGCGGATACGGAACCCGGTGCTCGACTGCCCTGTGCTTCAGCACAGATGGACGGATCGAGTTCCATGAGCGCAGCTACAGCGAGCAGGGCGGCGTGAGCGGCACGGTCGGCTATCGGCTCACTCTCGCGCAGGGAAAAGCTCGAGCGTCATCTCGACGTGCGGAATCTCCGCCTCCAAAAACTCCTCTCCCCGCTCGTTGAATCCGAAGCGCCGGTAGAACGCCGCAGCGTGGGTCTGCGCATGCAGCGTGATGCGGCGGATGGAGCGCTTACGGGCCCGCTCGAGCAGGGCGTCCAAGAGCGCGGTGCCCACCCCGCGCCTGCGCCATTCGCCGAGGACCGCCATGCGGCCGATCCTGCCGTCGGGTTGCAGCCGCGCCGTTCCGATCGCTTCCCCACGGGAATCGCACGCGACGGCGTGCTCGCAGCGCTCGTCCCATTCGTCCAGTTCGAGCTCGCGCGGAACCTTCTGCTCCTCGACGAACACCCGTTCCCGAACCGGGCGCGCGAGCGGCAGGGCTTCGGGCCAGGCGAGAACTCGGATGGTGAACGCTGCGGGCATTTCCCATCAGTATAATTGGCAAACTGGAAGGCGATGAAGAGTCTCTGGAGCGATCGAGAAGCGGAGCAATTCCGGGGCGACCTCGGCCTGCGCGTCTACACCTCGCGGCTGCTCGGCCGCGACAAGTCCCTGGTGCTTCACGGCGGCGGCAACACTTCGGTCAAGATCCAGGAGAAAAACCTGTTCGGCGAGGAGGAAACGATCCTCTACGTCAAGGGCAGCGGCTGGGATCTGGAAACGATCGAGCCGCAGGGTTTTTCGCCGGTGCTCCTCGCGCACGTGCTGCGGCTGGCGGAACTGCCGTCACTCTCGGATCCCGAGATGGTCAATCAGCTGGTCACGCACATGCTCAATGCTTCGGCGCCGGCACCGTCCATCGAGACCATCCTGCACGGTCTCATGCCCCAGAAATTCGTGGACCATACGCATGCCGACGCCGTGCTTTCCGTGAGCAACACCCGGGACGGGGACAGGCGCATCCGCGAGGTCTACGGAAAGCAGTGCGTCGTCATTCCTTACCTCATGCCGGGCTTCGATCTCGCCCGTTATTGCGCCAGAGAATTCAAGCGCCAGGGCACGCCCGAGACGGTCGGGATGGTCCTGCTCAACCACGGGATCTTCTCCTTCGGCGAGAGCGCGCGCGAGGCTTACGAGCGCATGATCGAGCTGGTGACGCTCGCTGAAAAGTACCTCGAAGCCAGGCGCGCCTGGTCGATCGCTCTGAATTCTTCGCCGCGTTCCGCGCCCGGCGCCGCCGCGCAGGCCGGATTGCGCCACCGGCTGTCCGACGCCGCTGAAACGCCCCTCATCGTGCGCACCGTGACGAACGAGCACACGCTCGGCTTTGCGGCGCATCCTGAACTTGCGCGCATCTCGCAGAAGGGGCCGGCGACGCCCGACCACGTCATCCGCACCAAGCGCACGCCGATGCTGGGCACGGACGTCGCTGGATACGCGGAGGCGTACCGACGCTACTTCGACGAGCACGCTCCCCGCGCCAAGGAGCCCAAGACCATTCTCGATCCTGCGCCGCGCGTCGTGCTCGATCCCGCCTTCGGTCTTGCTGCGGCGGGAAGAACGGCGAGGGATGCGGCAATTGTCGCCGAGATCTACGATCACACGATCGACGTCATCCTCCGCGGCGAGGCGCTCGGCGGATTCCAGGCCCTGCCTGCGAAGGACATTTTCGACGTCGAGTACTGGGACCTCGAGCAGGCGAAACTCAAGAAAGGCGGCAAGGCCCTGCCTTTCGCTGGCGAGATCGCGCTCGTCACGGGGGCCGCCTCGGGGATCGGAAAGGCGGCGGTCGCGGCGTTTCTCGCGCGCGGCGCGGCCGTGGTCGGACTCGACTTGGACGCGAGGATCGAATCACTCCACAACCGCGGCGATTTTCTCGGGCTGAGCTGCGACGTCACCGACGAGACGCAGGTGCGCTCCGCGCTCGAGAGGGCGGTGCTCGCCTTCGGCGGGCTCGACATGCTCGTGCTGAACGCCGGCATTTTCACGGCGAGCCGCAAGATCGCCGATTTGCCCACCGAAGAGTGGCGCAAGGCGATGAACGTCAACCTCGATGCGAACCTGCTTCTAATGCGCACCAGCCACCCTTTTCTGAAACTCGCTCCCCGCGGCGGGCGGGTGGTGGTCATCGGCTCGAAGAACGTTCCCGCGCCGGGTCCGGGAGCGTCGGCCTATTCGGCTTCGAAGGCCGCGCTGAACCAGCTTGCGCGCATCGCCGCGCTCGAATGGGGCGCGGACGGCATACGCATCAACACCGTGCACCCGAACGCGGTGTTCGATACCGGCCTGTGGACCGAAGAGGTGCTCGCCCAGCGGGCCAAGCAGTATGCGATGACGGTGGAGGAATACAAGACCAACAACGTGCTCAAGACCCGGGTCGGCAGCCGCGACGTCGCGGAGCTGGCGGCGGAGATGTGCGGTCCGCTTTTCGCGAAGACCACCGGCGCGCAAGTGCCCGTGGACGGCGGCAATGAGCGTGTCATCTGAAGCGATACCCGTCGAGACCCTGCGTTGGCGCGGGACGCGACTCGAGCTGATCGACCAGCGCGCCCTCCCCGACCGCCTCGAATACGTGAGCTGCATGAGCGCTGCCGAGGTCGCCGGGGCGATCCGGGCGATGGTGGTGCGCGGCGCCCCGGCGATCGGCTGTGCAGCGGCCTTCGGCGTGGCGCTCGAAGCGAAGCGCCAGGAGCGGCGCACGCGCGCCGAGTTCGACGCCGCGCTGGAGATCGCGTTCAGCAGTCTCGCCGCGAGCCGGCCGACCGCGGTGAATCTCTTCTGGGCCCTGGATCGTATGCGCGCGGCTCTTGTCGCAGGGGCTCGTGAAGATCCGGGCTCGGCGGCCGGGAGATTGGCCGACGCGGCGCTCGCGCTTTTCAACGCGGACCTCGAAACCAACCGCGCCATCGGCCGCGCCGGGGCCGCGCTCCTTCCGGACGGGGCACGCGTGCTCACCCACTGCAACACCGGGTCCCTTGCGACGGCCGGCCACGGCACTGCGCTCGGCGTCATCCGCTCGGCGCGCGACGCCGGCAAGCGCGTGTCGGTGATCGCGAGCGAGACGCGCCCCTACCTTCAGGGAGCGCGCCTCACCGCATGGGAAATGGTCCAGGAGAAAATTCCGGTCACGCTGATCACCGACAACATGGCCGGGCACCTGATGAGCCTAGGCAGGATCGACCTCGTGCTGGTCGGCGCCGACCGCATCGCCGCGAACGGGGACGTGGCCAACAAGATCGGCACTTATACCCTTGCCGTGCTCGCCCGGCGCCACCGCATTCCTTTTTACGTCGCGGCCCCGCTTTCCAGCATCGACACCTCCATGAAGGACGGAAGCGCAATCCCCATCGAGGAGCGCAGCGCTTCGGAAGTCACGGGTTACGCGGGCATGCGCTGGGCGCCCGAGGGCGTCAACGTCGCCAACCCCGCCTTCGACATCACGCCGGCCGAGCTGGTAAGCGCTCTGGTCACGGAAAAGGGCGCGATAACGGTTCCGGACACGCGCAAGATCCGCGTGCTGCTTCCGGGTTGACCCTCCCGCTATACGAGCTTGACGTTCTTCAGCGGGAGGCTGCGCACCGGCTTCCCGGTCGCGGCGAAGATCGCGTTGAGCACCGCAGGCGTCACCACGCAGATCGTCGGCTCGCCGACTCCGCCCCAGAAGTCGCCGCTCGGCACGATCACCGTCTCGACTTTCGGCATTTCGGCGAGCCGCAGGAGCGGGTAAGTGTGGAAGTTCAGCTCCACCATGCGCCCGTTCTGCACCGTGCACTCGCCGTAAAGCGCAGCGCTCAG
>JACXTT010013533.1_pt1 | contig 10735 bp, 7 predicted proteins | sample 9270951 | NCBI WGS metagenome assembly JACXTT01 (sample SAMN15532306, study PRJNA645909) | rock metagenome | isolation source: weathered quartz diorite | place: Puerto Rico | collected 2017-06-21
GACGCCGTGTTCACCACGAGGTAGCCGTTGTAGGTCATGCCCATGCCGAACAGGATGTCGGCCGGCAGGCGCGTACCTTTGCGGGCCTTGTCATTGTCGAACAGCGAGGCCGGCAGCGTGATCGCGACCGGTGCCGCCATTGCGGAAGCCGGATCGCGCGGATCCTTCTGGGCGATCCGGAAGACCTGGCGGCCGTTGCAGCCGTAGAAGGTGTCGTCGCGCCCGAGCACGGCATAGACCGATCCGTTGACGCCCTGGTCTTCGGTCGAGGTCATCAGGCGGTTGGGCTGTGACTTCAGGTAGTCGAGCAGGCCTTGCTCGTCACGGGCGTCCAGAAAGCGCTTTACCGCCTGCGCCTGCTCGTGCCGCTGTTGCGTACTGATCGGCGTGTAGCCGGGCAGGCGCACCGGCAGGTCGGAGCGGCCCAGTTCGACGAGCTTGCCGTTCTCCACAGTCAGCTTGCACAGGGAGAAGCCGGCCCACCACCAGTAGATGTCCTTGCCGGCCACACGGTCTGCCACCAGCGGCAGGCTCGCCGACTCGTTCGCGACCACCTGCACGGATTCGGGCGTGACCTCGAAATGCCCGCGCGGCACCGCGAACTCGACGCTGTCTGTGGCGGCGTCGCTCCAGTGCGTCTGGTTGTTGTAGGACTGTGCGAGGAAGGGATTCAGTACCGGGCCGGCAGGCGCGGCGACCGCAGCCGTGGCGGCCAGCGCGAGTGCCGCCGCGAGCGGGCGAAATGTCAGGCGGGAAGAGGAGGGCATGAGATACACCTGTCGTTGTTGTTCGAACTTCGCCGGTCAGGCCGCGGCGCGGATCAGGTCGGCGGCCTTCTCGCCGATCATGATGGCGGGCGCATTGGTGTTGCCGCCGATCAGCGTCGGCATGACCGACGCATCGGCCACGCGCAGTCCTTCCACGCCGCGCACGCGCAACGCCGGATCGACCACAGCGAGGCCATCGACGCCCATCTTGCAGGTGCCCACCGGGTGGAAGATGCTGTCCGCGTTGTCGCGCACGAACTCGCGGATGGCGCGTTCGTCGCCGTCGCCGGGCCCGAACGCATCGGTTCTCAGTTCCTTGCCGCCGGCCTGCATCAGCGCGTCCTGCGCATAGATGCGGCGGATCATGCGGATGCCGGCTACCATGCCTTCCATGTCCGCCTCGGCGGAAAGGAAGCGCGGGTCGATCAGCGGCACGTTGCGCATGTCGGCGGAGTTCAGGCGGACATTGCCGCGGCTTTCCGGACGCAGCACGCAGGCGTGGCAGCTGTAGCCGTGGCCGGGCCGCTTCTTGACGTTGCCGCGGTTGCCCACCAGTGCCAGCACGAATGCAAGTTGCACGTCAGGCTCGGCCAGGTCCGGACGGCTGCGGAAGAAGGCGCCGGCCTCGGCGATATTGGAGCTGACCATGCCAGTGCGATGGCGCCGATAGCGGGCGAGCTCCGACACCATGCGCACGGCGCCCCGCAGCGAATAGCCAAACAGGTCGGCCGAGTTCACCGCCTTCTGGATGGTGACGTCGAGGTGGTCCTGCAGGTTTTCGCCCACGCCGGGCAAGTCGTGGACCACCGGAATCCCATGTTCGCGCAGGTGCGCCGCGGGCCCGACGCCAGAGGCCATCAGCAGTTGCGGAGAATTGAACGCGCCCGCGCTGACGATGATTTCGCGGCGCGCGCGCAGGCTCTGCTCCACGCCCGGCCGCACAATGCGCACGCCGGTGGCCCGCCGGCCGGTGAATTCGATGCGCAGCGCCTGCGTATCCGTCAGCACAGTCAGCCCCTTGCGGCCGCCGTTCATGCCGCGATCGCCGGCATCGCCGCGATGCAGATAGGCGCGCGCGCTGTTCCAGCGTTCGCCGTTGTACTGCGTCACCTGGTACAGGCCGGCGCCGTCCTGTTGCGCGCCGTTGAAGTCATGGTTCAGCGGCAGGCCGGCCTGCCGCGCGGCATCGATGAAGCGGCGCGAGAACACGTTGGGGCTGCGCAGGTCGCTAACATGCAGCGGGCCGCTGTCGCCACGCAGCGGATCTTCATGCCCCGTCGCGCTGCGCTGGTTGGTTTCGCTGCGCCGGAAGTAGGGCAGGACATCGTCATAGCCCCAGCCTTCGCAGCCAAGCTGGCGCCACTGGTCATAGTCATTGCGATGCCCGCGGATATACACCATGCCGTTGATCGACGAGCTGCCGCCCAGGCCGCGGCCACGCGGCTGGTAGGAGCGCCGGCCGTTCAGGCCGGCCTGGGGCACGGAGTAGTAGGCGTTGTTGCGCGGCCCTGGGTTGAGTGCCGTCCTTGCGAGTGCGATCGGCGTCCACACTGTGTAGTGATGATCGTCCGGGCCCGGTTCCAACAAGGCCACGGTGACGGATGCGTCCTCTGCCAGGCGGGCCGCCACGGCACAGCCGGCCGATCCGGCGCCCACCACGATGTAGTCGAATTCCCCGCCCGCCTGCGCGCGGCCGTTTGCTGCATGACTGCTCACTTCCGGTCTCCTGGTTCCTTGCGCGATGCCTGTCCTGGCAACGCGCGGTCACTGGATAGTGACATTACCTGTTATAACAGGGCAACCAGTTTTTTGAGGAACCTATCATGATAGGTATAATCCCTGACCACCCGACCACCACCCCCGCTCCAGCCCGAGGAAAGCCCGTGACGCTGCCGAAATTCAAGGAAATCGAACAGGAACTTCGCCAGCGCATCGTCGACAACGCGTGGCCGCCCGGCGCAAAGCTGCCCTCGGAAGCCGAGCTCACGGCCGAGTTTGCGGTGAGCCGCATCACCGTGCGCCAGGCGCTTGCCGGGCTGCACAATGCGGGCCTGATCGAGAAGGTCAACGGGAAGGGCAGTTTCGTCGCGCGGCCGTCCGAGCGGCCGGACCTCGGGCCGCTGAGCGGCTTCTACGAGGCGGGCAGGGCGAAGGGCAAGCTCGCCTATGGCAAGCTGGTTTCGGCCCGCATGATCAAGGCGTCATCGTTCGCGGCCGCGGCGCTGGGGCTCGAACCGGCCGAGCGTGTGTTCTGCATCACCACCGTGAGGTTCTGGGACGACGCGCCGGTGGGGTACTTCCAGGTGATGGGACCGGAAGCACGCATGCGCCGCCTTGCCGAAGAAGACCTGGAAACCAACGATGTGATGACGCTGCTGGAAACGCACCTCGGCTACCGCCTGAAGGCGCTGACCTGCGAATCCACGGCCATTGCGGCCAGCGCAGAGGTGGCACGGCGGCTCGAGGTGCCCGAAGGGTTCCCGCTGCTGCGCGTCCGCAGCACGCCCTTCGATATCGAGGGCCACCCATTGTGCTGCGCCGAGCTTTATTTCCGCGGTGACCGCTTCAGCTACAAGTGGACGCTGACGCGCTAGCGACGGCGCCGGGCGTCATCCGCGCGGCGGCAGTTTCCAGCCTGGCCGGATGAAATGGCACGTGTATCCGTTCGGATAGCGTTCCAGGTAGTCCTGGTGCTCCGGCTCGGCCTCCCAGAATGGGCCCGCGGGCGCAACTTCCGTCACAACCTTCCCAGGCCAGAGTCCGGACGCCTCGACATCGGCGATCGTGTCTTCGGCCACCTGTTTTTGCGCGTCGTCCCGATAGAAGATCGCGGAACGGTAGCTGGTGCCGATGTCGTTGCCCTGGCTATTCTTCGTCGTGGGGTCGTGGATCTGGAAGAAGAATTCCAGGATCTGCTGATAGCTGATCTGCTGCGGATCGAACACGATCTCGATTCCTTCCGCGTGCGTGCCGTGGTTGCGATAGGTGGCATCGGGCACGTCGCCGCCGGTATAGCCCACGCGCGTGGCCAGTACGCCCGGGTACCGCCGCAGCAGGTCCTGCATGCCCCAGAAGCAGCCGCCGGCCAGGATGGCGGTTTCGGTGTGCGTCGTCATGGTTCAGCCCTCTCCGTTCAGTTGCGCTGCCTCGCCGCGCACGAGACGCCGCGCCGGCACATTCGCGCATTGTGCACGATTGCCCGGCGCGGGTGCGAGCCGGCGCAGAGCGGGCCGACCGCGCCGCTAAGCCTTCAGGTTCGGCAACGGCCCGCCTTGCATTTCCTGCTCCTGCAGTTCGCGCCAGGCGATCTTCCCGGTTGCCGATCGCGGCAGGCGTTCGACGATCTGCACGATGCGCGGCGCCTTGTAGGTCGCCATATTGCCGCGGCACCACGCGAGGATCTCGTCTTCGCCGACGTTTGCGGTATCCGGCCGCAGTACGATGACGGCCTTTACCGTCTCGCCCCGATGTGGGTCTCGCGCCGCGATCACGCAGGACTCCAGGATCGCCGGATGGGTGTGAAGGATCGCCTCGACTTCGGCCGGCCAGACCTTGTAGCCTGACGCATTGACCATGCGCTTGAGCCGGTCGCGCATGACAAAGTAGCCGTCCGCATCGACGCTGGCCAGGTCGCCGGTACGGAAGAAGCGCTTGCCATCGATGGCGATGAAGCTCTCTGCATTGGCCTGCGGCTTGTTCCAGTAGCCCAGCATGACCTGTGCCCCATGCACGACGATTTCGCCGACTTCACCGAGGGGCACTTCCTCGCACGTCACCGGGTCGATCACGCGCGCGTCCACGCCATAGGTCCGCACCCCGAGACGGCCGGTGCGCGGTGCCGCCAGCGGATTGGCGATGATGAACGACGCAGTTTCGGTCAGGCCGTAGCCCTCGACGAAAGTCAGCCCGTAGCGCTCCTTCATGAGCCGCGCCGTGCCCTCCGGAATGGCCGCGCCGCCGCCCACCACGCAACTGAGACTGCTCAGGTCGAACGTTTCGATACCGGGCTGGGCGAAGAACTCCACCAGCATCGGCGGCGGAGCCGCCCAGAAGCTCACACGATGGCGCGAGATCAGTTCGGCGGCGGTGCGGCGGTCCCATCGCGGCAGCAGCACGATGGTGCCGCCGACATAGACAGGGCCGTTGATGCCATTCTGCAGGCCCAGCAGGTGGAACATCGGCGCCACCGCCAGGAAGCTCGACTCGGCGTGCGAACGGCGCCACAGCTGCGAGCCCGCGACCGACGCCATCACGGTACGGTGCGTATGCATGCACGCCTTGGGCGCCCCGGTGGTGCCGGAGGTATAGGGCAGCATGCAAAGGTCGTCCGGCGTGCTGCGGTGCGGCACGGGCCGATGTGCCTCGGCCACGGCCTGCAGCCACTGGACCGCGCCCGCGGGCAGCGAAGCGCCTGCGGCGCGCTGCCTCGCCCAGTCGGGGATGGCCAGGGCCGCGCCGCCGCCGGCCAGGTCCTCTTCGGCCAGCGCATCGCCATAGTTGTGGACAATGACGTTGCGCAGCGGCGTCGTACTGATCAGCGGGGCGATCTGGCCGAGCAGCTCGCTGGCCGCGAACGCCGCCACGGCACCGCTGTCGGTGACGATGTGGCGCAATTCGTCCTCAAGCAGCATGGCATTGGCGGGCACCACCACGGCGTCGGCCCGCAGGATCGCGAAATAGGCCGCGATGAACTGCGGGCTGTTCTGGCTGAACAGCACCACGCGGTCGCCGCAGCCGACGCCGCAGGTCTGCTGCAAGTAGCCGGCCAGCCGCTCTACCTCCTCCAGCAACGCCGCGTAGGAGATCGCATGCCTGTAGAACTGGATCGCGGTCTTGTCGGGAAAGCGCCTGGCGGAGATCTCCAGGTTCTCGAACAGCGTGGTTTCCGGCACGTGAAAGCCATATGGCACCGGGCCCAGTGTCACGGACTTGTCCACGTACAGCGTGCCGGCGGGGTAGGCGATCGCGTCACCGGAGCCGGGCAGGTAAGGAGTCATGGTCATGGCAGGCAAGGTTCAGGGTGCGTTTCAGAATGCCATATCGCCGTCGAGCAGCCGGCGCGCGATGGTGCGGCGCTGGATCTCGGACGTGCCGTCCGGAATGCGCATGGTGCGCACGAACCGGTAGCCGGCTTCGAGCCGCAGCTCATTGGTCAGCCCCATGCCGCCGTGGACCTGCATGGCGCGGTCGAAAACCCGGCCCGCCATCTCCGTGGCCGATGCCTTGACGATAGACACTTCCTTGGTGGCCGGCAGGTTGTTGTCCACGAGCCAGGCACAGTGCCGGACCATCGACTTGGTCGCGTAGATGTCCATGGCGCACTCGGCCAGCATGATCTGTACCGCCTGGTGATCGCCAATGGGCTGGCCGAAAGTCTTGCGTACTTTGGCGTAGGCGATGGCCTGCTCCAGCGCCCATTCGGCCAGGCCCAGGCAGCTCGCGGCCATGCTGAGGCGCCCGGCGTTTACGCCGTCCAGCGCGACCGAGAGGCCGCAGTCCACGGGCCCCAGGCGATGGGTATCCGGCACGCGCACGTTCTCAAGCGAGATGATGCCGATATCCGCGCCCAGGTGTCCCATGGTGGGAATCACGCTCGGCACCGAGAAGCCGGGCGTGCTGGTGGGCAGGAAGAAGCCGGTGATGCCGCCCTTGTGCGTGCGCGCCTTCTCTTCGTCGGTCACCGCGAAGACCATGGCGTAGTCGGCATACGGCGCGTTGGTGATCCACTGCTTGGTGCCGTTGAGGATCCAGTGGTCGCCATCGCGGACCGCGCGCGTGCGCATGCCGAACACGTCGGAGCCGGCGTCTGGCTCGGATAGGCCGAAGCACATGGTCTTGTCGCCGCTGGCAAGTGCATCGCGCACCGTCTCCAGCACGGCCGGGTCGAGGTGCCTGAGTACCGGCGATAGCCCGTTGGTGAACGGCGAGGGCAGCACCACGGTCTGGACCAGGTGGCGCTCGGGCCCGCAGTGCGCGTTCAGGCGCTCCTGGATATACACCGCGGCCTGCGGTCCCAGCCCACCGCCGCCCAGCGATTCCGCCGACAGGGCGGTGTAGAACCCCAGTTCCGCCGACCGCATGCGGACCTGCCGGCGCAGTGCGAGCACTTCGGGCGCGTAGCGGCCGTCTTCCATATAAACCGTGCGCTCGCTGCTGAACAGCGCGCGGTGCTCTTTCTCGAGCGCCGCCACTTCGCGGTCAACGAACTTGATGAGGGCATCGCCGAATTCCACCCATTCGCTGGGGATATCGAAGTTCATGGTGCAAGTCTCCTTGTCTGTCCGTGCGGGCCCGGCACATGCCGGGACTCGCCTGTTGTCTGGTTGTCCGTGTCCGCCGCGAGCGGGGTCACGTCGATCACCGCATCGGCCGCAAATGCGCCATGGCCGTCCGGCATGGCAAATACCGGGTTCAGGTCGATCGCCTCGAGGCGCGGTCCTGCCGCCGCCGCGAAGGCCGACAGGCGCGACAGCGTTCGGGCGAGCGCGGCAACATCCGCCACCGGCCGTCCGCGCGCGCCCAGCAGCAGCGGCGCGCCCCGGATCGAGCGGATAAGCCGCTCGGCCACGTCCTCGCCGAACGGGCAGCGATGGAACACCACGTCCCTGAGCACCTCGACGAACACGCCGCCCAGTCCGAACATGGCGATGGGGCCGAATACCGGATCGCGCTTGATGCCCATGATGCATTCCACGCCGCCGCTGATCTGTCGCGCGACCAGCACGCCTTCGATGCGCGCATCGGGTACGGCCTGGCGTGCTCGCTCCATCAGCGTGGCGAAGCCCTGGCGCACGGCGTCCTCGTCGCGCACGCCCAGCAGCACGCCGCCGATCTCCGATTTGTGCAGGATGTCCGGCGACAGGATCTTCATCACGACGGGGAAGCCGAACTCGCGCGCGGCCAGCACGGCGCTCTCCGCGCTCGCGCAGGCGCGTTCCGGCACGCAGGCGATGCCGGCGCCGGACAGGATCTGCTTGGCCTGGGCCTCGCTAGGCGTCCCGGCGGGCAACTCGACCGGCGGCACGGCCGGGGGCGGCAGGACATCCTGCGCGGCAAAGGCCTGGCCGAAGCGGCCCATCGCGGCAATTGCGGTGACCGCGCGGGTCGGGTCTTCGAATACCGTGAAGCCGGCATCCTCATAGCTGCGCAGCACCTCGCGCGGACCCTGCAGCACCAGCACATACAAGCGGTCCGGGTAGCGCTCGCGCACCTGCGAAAGCTGCTCGCGCAGGGTCGGCGCCACGGCCGGCGTCGCGCCGGCGTAGGTGAAGAAGCCCAGCACCGAGCGGTAGCCGCCTTCGCGGACCATGGCCTCGGTGAACGGGCGGATCAGCGAAAGGTCATTGACGAACTGCGCCGTCGTATCGACCGGATTGCGCGGCGCGCAGATCGGCAGCAGCTCGAGCAGCCGCGCCTGGGTGGCGGCCGGCATTTCGGGCATCGGCAGGCCCAGTTCCTCGGCCGCGTCGGACACGATCACGCCGGCACCGCCGCTGACGGTGATCACGCCGAGCGTGTTGCCGGCGGGATAGATGCCGCGCGTGGCCAGCCGCACGATATCGAGCATCTCTTCGGTACTGCGTGCCCGCACCACGCCGAGTTCGGCCAGCACCGCATCGACGACTGCGTCGTCGCCGGCGATCGACGCGGTGTGAGACCGCGCGGCGGCGCCACCGAGTTCGCTGCGCCCGACCTTCATCATCACCACCGGCTTGCGTGCCCGGCGCGCGGCCTGCAGTGCCGCGACCAGACCGTCCCCGTCCTTGATGCCTTCGGAGTACAGCGCGATCACGCTGGTGCGCGGATCGTCCACCAGCAGGCGGACCACTTCGCCGAGAGAAATATCGGCTTCGTTGCCAGTCATGACGGTGCTGGACAGGCCGATCTCCGCGGCCTGCGCCGCCATGACCAGGTGGCCCCCGTAGGCGCCGGACTGGCTGACAATGCTGACACCGCCGGCGCGTACCGGGCCCAGGGCAATGCTGGACGCGAAGCTGCCGACGAAGCCAGTATGGACGTTGATCAGGCCGAGCGCGTTCGGACCGAGCAGGCGCATGCCAGTGCGGCGCGCGACCGCGAGCAGTGCATCCTGCCGCGCCACGCCGTCGCCACCAACCTCGGCAAAGCCCGCGCTGAAGAGGATGGCCGCGCGCGTGCCGCGTTCGCCAAGCATGGTGACGACATCGAGCACCTGCGCGGCCGGCACGGCGACGATCGCGACGTCCGGCACTTCGGGCAGGTCGACTACGGAAGCGTATGCCGGCAGCCCCTGCACCTCGCGGCGATTTGGGTTGACGGGCAGGATGCAGCCGGCAAAGCCGAGCTGGCGCATAGCAGCGATCGGGCGTCCGCCAATGCGGGCAGGGTCGTCCGATGCGCCAATGACAGCCACGGAGCGGGGATTGAGCAGGATATCCGGCAAGGCGGGAGCAGTCATGGAATCAGCGGCAAATGGGTGGGACGGGAAGGGCCTCAGGCCAGTGCGAAGGTTGGCACCGGTGCTCCGCCATTGCTTGGCGAGAACCTGATCCGCACCTTCTGGCCGATGCGCACGGTGTCGAGGTCGCAGTCGACGATATGTGTCATCATCGAAACACCTTCCTCCAGCGTCACGTAGGCAATGCAGAACGGATCGGGCCCGGCACGGCGCGTCACGCTGAACGCGTAGATCGTGCCGCGCCCGCTAGCTTCCTTCCAGGCGGTATTGCCCATGCAGAAGGGGCACAGCACACGCGGATACCAGTGCGGCTTGCCGCACGACTCGCAGACCTTCACCAGCAGGCGGCCTTCGCGTGCGGCCTGCCAGAACGGGGCGTTGTCCGGCTGTTCATCCGGGGCCTTGTAGGCCAGTGGGACATGAGGGGTGGTCATTGATTGGCTCCCGTGTTTTCGCTCATTGCTCGCGTTCCAGGATCAGCGTGGCGCTGCCATGCCGGCTTCCCAGGTAGCCGCCCGTGCCTTGCGCCAGCGTCAGGTCGCAGTTTGGCACCTGCACCGCGGGATGGGCTTCGCCCCGCAGCTGGCGCACGGCCTCGATCACCTTCGTGATGCCGCCGCCGTCAGTGTTGAACGGCAGCTTGCCGACGCCGGAGATCAGGTTGCCGTCCATCACGAACTTGCCGCCTTCGCCCTTCTTGCAGAAGCCAAGATCCTCAAGCTGCATCAGCACGGTGATCGTGAAGCTGTCGTAGATCGACGCGTACTTGATATCGGCCGGGGTCACGCCGGCCTCGGCGAATGCCGCCGCGCCGGACACGCGGGCCGCGGACCAGCTGAGGTCCACTTCGCCGCCGAGCTGGCCCTTCACATGCTCGCCGGCACCCAGCACGCGGATCTTCGGTCGGTTCAGCTTTGCGGCGATCTCCGGACGCGCAACGATCAGTGCACCGCCGCCGTCGGACACCACGCAGCAGTCGAGCTTGCGCAGCGGGTCCGAGATCATCGGCGAGTTCAGCACGTCTTCGACCGTCACCACGTCCCGCAGCATCGCATGCGGGTTGTGCTGCGCGTGGTGCGACGCGGCTACCTTGATCCAGGCAAGCTGTTCGGCAGTGGTGCCGTACTCGTGCATATGGCGCATTGCCACCATGCCGTAGAGATTGACCGTGACCGGGTTGAACGGCGCTTCGAAGGGGGCATCCGGCAGGTTGGCGCCCCAGTTGCGGGCTTGCGTGCCGCTGGAGCCCTCCGAGCGCGGCCGCCCGGCGAGCGTGATCAGCGCCACGTTGCACTTGCCGGCCGCGATCGCCTGAGCGGCGTGCGAGACATGCACAAGGTACGCAGAGCCGCCGGTATCGGTGGAGTCCACATGACGGACCTTGAGGCCGAGATAATCGATCATGTTGACCGCGCCGAGCCCCGGTGCATCGCCCGCGCAGAAGTACCCGTCGACGTCGGACAGCGACAACCCGGCATCTTCCAGCGCGCCTCTGGCGCACTCCGCGTGCAGTTGCGCCACGCTCTTGTCC
>JACXTT010013534.1_pt1 | contig 10734 bp, 6 predicted proteins | sample 9270951 | NCBI WGS metagenome assembly JACXTT01 (sample SAMN15532306, study PRJNA645909) | rock metagenome | isolation source: weathered quartz diorite | place: Puerto Rico | collected 2017-06-21
GAGCCGCTCCGCCGCGGCGACGAACGCCGGTCGATCGCCCGCGTGATGCGACACGAGCCCGCAGCAGCTCTTCACCGCGCGCACGGGGCCGACGAATCGCGCGCACAGCTCGAGCGCCGCGCGGGCGATCTCGGGGTGATGGCGCGCGTACGAGCAGCCGAGCACCACCGCGGTGTCGGCGGCCGGCGGCGCGGGCTCCAGCTTGGCGATCGCCGCGCGGTATTCGGCGGCGATGGTCTCCGCGCGATCGGCGGCGCGCCTCGCCGCGGCGGGGGCGGCGCCGCGGGCGAACATCTCGGCGCGCGCGTCGGCGAGCACCGTGGCCACCTCGTTCTTGTGCTCGCAGCGCTCGCGGCAGGCGTAACAAGCGCTGCAGGCCCAAGCCGGCGCGGCGTGCTCGGCGTCGACCGGCACGTCCCCGCGCGCGGCGAAGTACACCAGCGACATCTTGCCCCACGGCGTGAGCGTCTCCGACGCCTCGACGTTCGACACCGGACAGGTCGCGCGCGACAGCTTCGGGCAGTAGACGCACTTCTCCAGCGCCTGGCGGTGGGGTTGGAGCAGGGGGAGCTGGAGCGTCACGTTTTCCTCGCCGGCGGCTCGGCGGCGCGCGGCAACCGCACCGTAAAACAAGTTCCGCGCGGCGACGACCGAACCTGCACGCTGCCGCGGTGCTCGTCGACGATTTTCTTCACGTTGGCGAGCCCGAGGCCGGTGCCGTGGCTCTTTCCCGCGGTCACGAACGGCTCGAACAGCCGGTTCTTGATCGCCGCCGGAATGCCGGGCCCGGTGTCGGCCACCGCCAGCTCCACCGCGCCGCGCGTGCTCTTGGCCGACAAGGTGAGCTCGCCGCCGGACGCCTGCATCGCCTCGAGCGCGTTGCGGATGAGGTTGTGCATCACCCGCGCCATCTTGCCCTCGTCGAACCACGCCGGCCCGCCGGCGACTTCGAGCCGCACGGTCACGCCCAACATCTCGGCGTCGGCGGCGAACTGCCCGCGCAGCTCCTCGAAGAAGGCGCCGAGCTCGACGCGCCGCGGGTAAATGGGGCTGTCGCCGCGGGCGTAGGCCAAGAGGTCGCGCTGCATCCGGGCGATGAGCTCGAATTGCTCGCCGACGATGCGGCCGTAGCCGGCGCGCTTGTCGCGGTCGTCGCTCGCCTCCATCATCTGCAGGTAGCCGCCGATGACCGCCAGCGGGGTGCGGAGGTCGTGCATCACCCCGGAGAGCAGCCGGCCGATGGTCTCGAGCCGCGCCGCCCGCTCGCGCGTCTGGCGCGCCTCGATCACCCGCAGCTCGGTCGACACGTTCGCCGACACGAGCTTCACCAGCGCCTCGTCCTCCTCGCCGAAGGCGATCGCGCCCTTCTTGTTGTAGAACGCGAGCGCGCCCGACGGGGCGTCGTCGTTGCCGAGCGGGGCGGCGACGGCCGAGCGCACCCGCACGCCGAGGAGCTCGCGCATCCCCTCCGACTCGCGCACTTCCTCGGGGCCGAGCGACACCAGCCGCCGCTCGGACAGCGCCACGTGCGCCGCGCCCTCGTCCGGCGCGTGGGCCTGGCGCAGCTCGTCGGGGCTGCCGGCGACCGCGGCGTAGATCACCAGCTCGCCCTCCTGGGTGCGATGGAGCAAGGCGCCCGCGCCCGCGCCGCAGGCGTCGCCGACCTTGGCGAGCACCCGCGCCGCGAGATCGCCGACGGTGTCGGCGCCGCTCATCGCCGTCTCCAGCTGGTAGAGGAGCTCGAGGTTGGCGAGCGCGCGCTCGAGCCGCGCGGTGGTGCGGCGCATGTCGTCGAACAGCCGCGCCTTGCCGATCGACACCGCCGCCTGCGCCGCCAACGCCTCGAGCAGCTCGGCGTCGTAGCGGCTGAACGGCTTCGGCTCGCCGTCGACGCGCTTGTTGAGCGCCTGCAGCACGCCGATGGCCTCGCCGCCGTCGGCGAGGATCGGCGCGGCGAGCAGCGAGCGGGTGTGGTAGCCGCTCTTGTCGTCCCAGCTCGGATCGAAGCGCGCGTCGCGATGCGCGTTGGCGACGCGCACCACCTTGCCGGTCTTGGCGGCGTAGCCGGCGATGCCGTGACCGATCGGCATGGCGATGGTCGCGAGCTCGTCGCCGATCTTGACGTGCGACACGAGCGACTCGCCCTCGCGCAGGTAGAGCGTGGCGCGCTCGGCGCCGACCACCTCGGCGGCGGCGGTGACGATCAGCGCCAACAGCTCCTCGAGATCCTTGTCGGCGACCGCCTGGCCGACGCGCTTGAGCGCCTCACTGGCGGCGCGAGCCCGCTCGAGCGCCGCCTCCAGCTCCGCGATCCGCCCGCGGCGAGGCCTGGTCACGGCTTCGAAGCTATCATGGAAGCGCCGTGCCGCCCGCATCACCACGCTTGCAGCAGCAGAGGGAGCGCGAGTACCTTCGCCTCCGTCGTGGGGCTGAAGCAGATCCACATGCGCGTGTTCGGCCGGGTGCAGGGCGTGTTCTACCGCGCCTCGGCGCAGCGCGAAGCCAAGCGCCTGGGGCTTACCGGCTGGGTGCGCAACCGCAAGGATCTGTCGGTCGAGCTGGTGGCCGAGGGCGAGGAGACGGGGATCAAGGACTTCATCGCCTGGGCGCAGCACGGTCCCAGCGCGGCGCGGGTCGAGCGCGTCGACGTGCGCTGGCGCAGCTTCGTGGGCGATTTCTTCGACTTCCGCATCCTCGATTGATCGCCCACCCCGTGATCGCCAAACCCGGGGAAGTGCGCGCCGCGCTGCGCCGTTTTTTCCGCATGTCGCGCTGGCTGGTCGTGCTCGCCCTGGTGCTGCTGCCCCTCGAGGTGCGCGCCGATCCGCCTGCCGCGTCGGCCAGCGCCGCCCCCGAGCTGCCGCTCGCCGAGCTCCCGGCGCTGCCGCCGATCGATCGCCCGGCGCCGAAGCCGGCCGCGCTGCAGAGCCTCGAGACGCGCCTCGATCAGCTGCTGGCGACGCGCGTGGCGCACCCGGTCGAGCCGCGCGCCGACTTCGCGTTCCTCAGCGCCGATCTCGACGATGACATCGTGCCGGCGATCGCCCAGCGCCTCGGCGAGCTGAAGAAGTCGCTCGACGGCACGGCCGCCAGCAACCTGCTCGAGCACGCCCGCAAGGAAGGGCTGAAGGCCCTGCACAAGGCCAAGAAGAGCGACACCGACGGCGACTGGCTGCAGTTCGTCATGGCGCAGCGCAAGGACAGCGAGGCGTGGAAGGATCTGGCGCAGATCTACGCCATGCAGCGCATGCTCGAGGCCGTCGGCACCACCGCGGCCGCGCGCGAGATGATCGCCTGCTACGCCTACTTCGGCGAGCTCGTGCGCATCGATCTGCAGCGGGCGATCGAGCGGCTCAAGGACAAGGCGGTGCCGGCGCTCATCGAGGCGCGCGAGCACGACGCCAAGAAGGTGCGCGACTGGGCGCGGCGCGAGCTCGAGGCGATCGGCCGCGCCATCCCCGGCGAGGCGGTGTCCACCACCGACCCGAACGTGCTCGCCGACGTGTTGCTCGCCTTCGGCCGCGTGCGCGACGTCGACGCGGCGCGCGTGGTGCTGAGCTTCGTGGCGAGCGACAAGCTGCAGCTGCGCAACGCCGCGCGCGCCAGCATCGCCGCCATCGGCGAGCCGGCGATGTGGCACCTGAAGGACGCCTACGAGAACGTCACCGGCGAAAAACCGCCGCGCGGCTGGGACTTCAAGCGCCTGGCGCAGGAGCTCTTCCGCCTCCACGATCGCTCGCGCCTCGCGGCGGTCTACGAGCTGTGGGAGCGCGGCGCCGCGGCCGCGAAGAAGGGCGACTCCGCCGCCGCGGTGGCGGCCTTCGATCAGCTGCTCGCCCGCGCCCCGCTGTTCGAGCGGCGCAAGGAGATGGCGCCGGCGTACGTCGCCTACGCCCGCGAGCTCGAAGCCGCCGGCAAGGCCGAGGACGCGCTCGTGGCGCTGCGCAAGGCGCTGCGGCTCGATCCCGACGGCGCCGATCACGGCAAGATCGAGTCGCGCGTGGCCTACCTCGAGGGCAAGGCGCTCGCCGAGCGCGGCACGCCCGACCCGTTCATCCTCAAGCGCGCGCTCGAGCTCGACCCGGACAACGCCGACGCGCGTGAGCTCCTCGCCTCGTTCGACAAGCCCGCCGCCGCGCGCCAGGAGCGGACCAAGCGCTACGCCGCGGCCGCCGCCATCGGCCTCGCCGCGCTCCTGGCGATGGTGTGGCTCGTGCGCCGGCGCCCGGCGAAGGCCGCCGCGCCGCCGAAGCCCGCCGAGCCGCCGAAGCCCGCCGAAGATGAACCGCCGGTCATGAATGACCAAGGGGGCGGTCATTCATGACCGACGCCGCGGGGCTCGAGCTGAGCTCGCTCGGCGCGCGTCCAGCTCCTCCGACGGCGCCTGGTACTCCGGCCACGGCTTCCAACCGTCGATGGCGCGGTAGCGTCGAACGAGCGCCGCATCGCCGCACGTCTTGCCCGGATCGAGATCCTTGTCGAACGCCGGCCCGAAGCGGAACGGGGTTGTCGAGGAAGAGATAGCGACGTCTTTCGCCGTGTCGAAGAACTTCGTGGGCGGGCGCGTCTCGGCGGTGGCGTGTCCGCGAGGTCGAGCGCACGCATGAATTGGGGCGCGCCCTACGCCGCGTCGTCTTACCGTCGACTTGTCCGCCGGCGATGACCGCATTGCCCACCATGGGGGCTCGGGGCGGGCGAGACCTTTAGGGGTCTCGCTGATCCGCCCCTACGCCTTGCCGCCGGCTGCCACCCTCCTACCTCGTCCGACTCAAGAGAGCCGGAGCGCTTCGCGCACGAGGGTGGTCGTGTCATGGGGCGCGCCGGCGCGGAGCGCGGCTTCGAGGAGGGCGCGCGCCTCGGTCGCCTTGAAGCCCAGGTGCTCGAGCGCGCTTTGCGCCGCAGAGGCAGCCTCGATCACCCTCGGAGTCGGCGGCGCGCCGTAGCCTTCGCCGCCCGCGTGACGCACGAGGAAACCGGAGCTGCCGCGGCCGTCGATCCACAGTCTGCCCCGGTGAACGGCGCGATGGTGCGCTCCGCAGAGCGATCCAAGTCGCTCCGGGTCGTGTCCGCCGCCTTCCGATCGCGGATCGAGGTGATGCACGTCGAGGTAGCGGTGATTGGCGCAGCCGGGCACGATGCAGCGCTTGCGATCCCGCCGCAGGACCTGGCGCCGGACAGCGGGCGGAATCGACTGCGTCGCGCGCGACTTCGCGCCGCCTGCCCCCCTGTGGGGGCTCGGTGCTGAGGCGGTCGTGCTCTCAGCGACCTTGACGTCAGCCGAGGCCGCTGCCTGCGCGCCGTCGACGCAGCCGAGGTGCTGGTGGTCGCAGTCGACCATCTCGGCGATGGCGGGGTCGACGACTTCGCTCTCGCCGCCCGCGTCGATGGTGGTCAGGCCGCACGCGTCGCACCGGCTCACCGCCACCTGGTAGCTCGCGCGCCCTTCGTCTTCGGGGCCGCCTCCGCTCCCGGAACACAGCGCGCGCCGGGCGATTTCGAACAGAAGCGTATCGTCGTCCACGTCGCCGCCGAGGTCGCTCCGCACCCGCGCCTGCAAGTCGCGAAACAGCGCCACCGTCTCGGCGCGGACGGAAAACGACAGTCGGTGTGGGACGCGTGACGGGTCGCCCGCGGCGCGAGGTCCGTCGCCGGGCAAGCGCGAGGCGACCGCTCGTTCGATCGCTCGCGCGGTGCGCCCCTTCGCCCAGTCGATCCACGCGAGCTCGGTCTCGGCCGTCGCGACGCGGGTGAGCTCACGCACCGCCGACCACGACAGGGAGCCGGCCGCGAGGGCGTCATCGAGCGCGGGCAGCTTCGCAAGAACGCGACCGACGCGCAGCCGCTCCTCCGTTTGGCGACCGCGCAGGCCGAGCATGCGATCGGCGTATTCGCGCAGGCTCGCGTAGCCCGCGCGCGCGTGCACCCCAAGTCGGTCCGCGCAAGCGAGCCACCGGCACACCTCGCGCTCGTGCGCCGCCCGCTCCCGGCCGAGTTGAGCGATGCGCGCATGCGCCAGGGCCCAATCGGACACGGTCTCGGGGTCGGCCGGCGGCGCCGGCCCCGCCTCCGCGCCGTACGTCGAGACTTCCTCTCTCACCCAGAGCGGCAGCGGCCGATGCGTTCGAGACGGCAAGAACAGGAGATGCGCATTCATGGCGAATGCGTAGCACGCGTGTTTTCGGCCTCTCCGGTGCCCCCTAGAACGCATTTCGAGCGCCCGCGACGAACTCGGAAGCGATGGGGAAACGAAAGCTCGTTCACGAGTCAATGCGTCGCCGCGGCCGGCATTGGGCGCGCGCATCTCCCTCTCTCGGGCGACGAGCCCAAGAATCGGTCAAGGAGAAATCACTGTCCTCTGCTTTTTTTTCGCGGGTGGCAGCCGGCGGCAAGGCGTAGGGGCGACAAGACGGGACCCCCAAAGGTCCCGCCCGCCCCGAGCCGCCATGGTCGGCAAAGCCGTCATCGCCGGCGGACAAGTGAGGGAGCGCCGCGCGACGCGACTGCGCTCGTGAGAGCGCCAGCCCATGAAAATCCCAGATGGCCCAGAATAATACTGTGGTTTCCTTGGTGTCGTTGTTGTTGAAAGAGGCCTCGAGCAGCTTCGGCGACGATGGGAATGGCGAAAACATGAACGCACCGTCCACCAAGTGCGTTTCGTCTTGGATCGCCGGCAAAGCTGTCCCCGCCACGCCGTCCAATACGGCGCTTAGATGGGGAATGCCACCTGCCCAACTCATTCCGAGATCGTGGCGACCTGACAGCTGGTCGGCGAACATGCTCACGGGAACCCGCAATGTCTTGCCGGGAACAACGCTACATCCCCCGGAGCAGCTCGCGGATGCAGCGCCGTCGATGGTGCACTTGCCGGGGTGCGTCCAGCACCAATCATCCACCTCAAAAACCGGCGCGCACGGGGTTGGGCAGCCTTTCCCCGTTCGGGGGCCGCATCCCCCGAGCGCGACACCGAGCGCGGCGACTCCGACCCACGACCACCGACTTCGGGCGGTCGCCCGTGATCCCCAGGTTCGAGCCTTCCCCGCTGCCATCGTCCCGCCGCCCACGCGGTCCAAGAAGGAGAGGATCACAATTCCTCGCCCCTGACAACGGTCCGGGACGCCGCGAGCTCGCGGGCTCAGGGCGCGAGCAGGAACACCTTCACCTGGCTCGGGCGCGGCGGCCGCTTGGTCTCGCGTCGCGTCCCCTTGGAGCGGTCTGTCGAGGCCATCCCTCTCGCCGTTCGAGGGTCATGAATGACCGAGGGGACGGTCATTCATGACCGACGCGTCGGCGGCTTGCGCGGGGCGGGAACTTGACCGCCTGGAGGGCCTTGGCGAAGCGCGCTATTTCGGCGAGCGGCACGCCGGAGAAGCCGGCGCGTTCGCCGCGAAGGGTGACGCGCACGCCCGCGAGAGCCTCCTCTTCGGCGAGCGCCTTCTCGAGCTGGCGCCGCGGACCCGACGCGGCGCTCTTGCCGCCCTTGTCGCGCAGCCGCCGCGTGGCGCGATCGATGTCGACGGCGGTCAGCTCGGCGAAGGGCACAAGCACGCCCTCGCCGTCGCGCTCGACCTCGATCTTCAGCTTGTCGAAGGCGACCGGCAGCCGGTGCTCGAGCTCGCCGTACTTGGCCTCGAGCCAGCGTAGCGCCGCGTCGAGGTTCGTGACGCCGTAGGTCTCCTCCTCGGCAGGGTCGGCCCACTTCGCCACCCGCATGTTGCGCGTCGCGGTCCGCGGATCGGTCTTGAGGTGCTGCTGAAAGAACTCCGCGGCGCTCTTGTAGCCGCCGAGCGTGTAGAGCGCCGGCTCGTGCTCGACCACTTTGCGCGCCGTCTCCCACACCACGTCGAAGGCGCTGGCCCCCGCGGCGCCGGCGCTCGCCAGCTTCTTGGCATAGCCGTCCCACAGCTTCTTCAGCGACGCATCGACCGCGACGGGCACGTCTTCGGCCCGCGGGCGTGGCGACAGCTTGTTCTTGCGTTTCGTTCCCTTGGCGCGGCGTTTCGAGGCCATCGCCGTCGCGAATCGCCGACTCGCGCCCACGCGTCAAGTCGATGCTCGGGCTCGGACGGGGGGGAATCCCTCGGGTCGTATCGTCACAGCCGCGGATCGACGTCGAAGCAGCAGCGGAATCCGGTGTCGAGCAGCTGGTAGCTCGGCCCCACCGAGTAGAAGGTGAAGTCGCAGGTCGAGCCGCCGTCGATCGAATCGAAGCCGCCGCCCATGAGCCGGTAGGTCGTGCCCGCGTCGTGGACGATCTCGCGCAGGTTGCCGGTGAGGTCCAACAGGTAAGGCGTCGGCCCGAGGAACAGGTTGCTCCAGTCGCCGCCGCAGTTGGCGAGCAGGCCCGAGCCCGCGGGCAAGAGGCCGTTCTGGTCGCCGGTGGCCTGCGGATCGAAGTCGTACGCCAGCAGGTTGCAGTACTTGGTGCTGGTCGCCGCCGTCTTGCAGGCGTTGCCGCGCGGGCTGTAGCCCCAGCTGCACGCCGCCGTCGCGTGACAGGCGAGCTGCCACTCGGCGAGGCCACAGACGCGCCCGCCGATCGCGTCACAGGTCTGCTCGACCTCCACCGGCGTGACGTTGAACCACGGCAGCCGCCCCGCGCTGGAGCAGGCGATCGTCTGGTCGAGCGTCACCCCGTCGGGCGCCGGCGGCGTCCCCGGCGGGCAGCCCACGCCGGTGCAGAAGTAGCCGTTGCCGCCGCCGGCGTTCGCCGCGGTCGCGCCCGGCCGGCTCGCCTCGTAGGCGAACACGAACAGGCTCGCGGCGACCTGCGTCACGGCGGGCTTCACGAAGTAGGTGGTGTTCGCGCCCTTGCCGGCGAAGCTCTCGTCGACCGAGCCGTCGCAGTCGTTGTCGATGCCGTCGCACTTCTCGTCGCAGCCGGCGGGGAGCTTGGCGCAGTCCGCCTTCACCGCGCTGCACTTGGTGGCCTTGTCGCCGTTGCACACGAACGTGCCGGTGGTGCGGCACGCGCCGTGGCCGGGATAGGGCAGCCCGTCGTCGCTGGCGCACGGCTGGCCGTAGTTCGGCACGTTCTCGTTGAGCAGGCCGTCGCAGTCGTTGTCGAGGCCGTCGCACACCTCGACCGCGGCGGCGCAGCTCGGGCTGCACACCCCCGCGGGGAAGGCGCACTTCCAGCCGCCCTGCTGGCACGTCACCGCCACCATGCTGGTGCACTCGGGCCGCGTCGCCGCCGCCGACACGCCGCACACCTTCGCGGGCGCGGGCGGCGTCATCCCGTCGTCGACCTTGCCGTTGCAGTCGTTGTCGGCGCCGTCGCACACCTCGCCGCCCGTCGGCACGCAGCCGTATTCGCACTTCTGGTCGTTGTCGAGGTCGTACCAGCCGGCGTCGCAGGCGGTGAACTTGCAGACCCCGCTCGCGCAGGTGAAGCTCGCGTGCACCGCGCCGGCGAGGCAGTCCTTGCCGCAGCCGCCGCAGTTGTGCACGTCGGTCATCGGGTCGGGCTGCGACTCGAGCTTGCCGTTGCAGTTCGAGTCGTCGCCGCAGCCGTCGCTCGCGCTCGTCGGCCCGACCGAGCCCTGGCACAGGATCACCCCGCCGCTGCATGCGAGCTGGCCCGCCTTGCACGGGCTGGTCGCGCCTTTCGGCGGCGGGATCGGCACATCGCACGCGCCCACCGCGTCGATCGGCGCCTTGCCGCCGGCCGAGTCGATCATCCCGTCGCAGTCGTTGTCGACGCCGTCGCACAGCTCGGGCTTCGGATCGACGTTGCCGCTGCAGGCGAGCTTGCCCGCCGTGCACAGGAGCTTGCCGAAGGCGCACGGGTAGACGTTGCTCGCGCCGCAGAAGCCGCCGGCGTCCTTCGGCGCGTCGTCGACCGTCCCGTCGCAGTCGTCGTCGACGCCGTTGCAGGTCTCGTCGATCTGGTTCTCGACGATCACGTCCTTGCCGGCGCACACCACCTTGGCGCCGATGCACGCGCTCGTGCCGGCGTGCGCGGCGGTGGCGCACAGCCCGTCGGGATCGCCGTAGCAGACCTTGCCGATCTTCGCGTCGCCGGACAGGTCGTCGGCGCCGTCGATCTTGCCGTCGCAGTCGTTGTCGAGCCCGTCGCAGATCTCCACCCCGCCGTTCGTCGGCGTGCAGTGGTACTCGCAGCCGGTGCCGTAGAGGCCGTCGAGGTCCCACCAGTCGGGCTTGCCGTCCTTGTCGTCGTCGTCGCACGCGGCGATGGTGCAGCTGGTGCTCGCCGGTCCGCACGGCGCCTTGGGATCGACATGGCTGCACGCGCCGCTGCCGTGCACCACCGAACAGGCGTGGCCGCAGCTGCCGCAGTTGTGCGCGTCGCCGCACAGATCCACGTCCTCGTCGACGACGCCGTCGCAATCGTCGTCCTTGTGGTTGCAGGCGGCGTCGTCGGCCGCGGTCTTCACGCAGTAGTACTCGCAGCCCGGCTGGTTGGGATCGAGGTCGTGGTAATCGGGCGCGCACGAGCCAAACGAGCAGCTCCCCGGCTTGTTGGGCGTGCCGTCCCAGCTGCATTGGATGGTCTTGGGATCGGCGTTGAGCAGCTTGGCGAAGCAGCTGTTGTCGCAGCTGCCGCAGCGGTTGATCGAGTGGAAGTCGAAGTCCTCGTCGATCTCGCCGTCGCAGTCGTTGTCGAGCCTGTCGCAGATCTCCACGCGGCCGTTGGTGAGCACGCAGCCGCTGCCCCCGCCGCTGCCGAGCGTGAGCCCGCCGCCGCTGCCGAGGTTGGTGAGGAGCTGCCCGCCG
>JACXTT010013535.1_pt1 | contig 10734 bp, 13 predicted proteins | sample 9270951 | NCBI WGS metagenome assembly JACXTT01 (sample SAMN15532306, study PRJNA645909) | rock metagenome | isolation source: weathered quartz diorite | place: Puerto Rico | collected 2017-06-21
TCGCCCGCTTCCTCAGCCCGGACTTCAGCGCCGGTTACCTCAACGCCATCCTCCACGGCGCCATGGAAACCCTCGCCATGTCCGCCCTCGGCACCCTCCTCGCCGCCGTCCTGGGACTGCTGTTGGCACTCCCCGCCGCCGGCCGTTTTGGCTGGCCATTACAAAGCGCCGCCCGCCTGCTGCTCAACGGCCTGCGTGCCATCCCTGAATTGGTGTGGGCTGCGCTGATGGTGTTTGCAGCTGGCCTCGGTCCTAACGCTGGCACCTTGGCTCTGGCCCTGCATACCACCGGGGTGCTTGGGCGGCTGTTTGCTGAGGCACTGGAAAACACGCCACCGGAACCGGCGGAAGCGATTCGCTTGCAAGGGGGGAATCCGGTTGTAGCGTTCTGTTATGGGACGTTGCCGAATTTGGCGCCGCAGTTGCTGGCGTACTGTTTGTATCGGTGGGAGAACAACATCCGGATGGCCAGCGTGCTGGGGTTTGTCGGCGCTGGCGGGCTGGGGCAGATGTTGTATGTGAGCTTGAGTCTGTTTCAGGAGGCGCAGGCGGGGACGGTGATTTTGGCGATGTTGGGGTTGGTGCTTGGTGTTGACTCGTTGAGTGCGTGGAGTCGGGGGCGGTGGGTTAAGGCGTAGGTTTGAACACTGCTGGAACGGCGTCACCCGAAACTTTTTTTACGCGTAGGAAAGCCCAAAAAATCTTAATAAATCCGCCAGACATAAGTTAGAACAACATGCAAGAAACGAAACCTGGTTCACCTGTAAAAACTTCAAAAAAGATAGCTGGTGCAACCATTGCATTGTTGCTTTTGGGCCTTTGGCTATTTTATATAACTTGGGCATCCCGCATTTCAGTGCATACATTCTTGATGCCGGAAATACCCGAATTAACGACATACCTGCTATTCGGCGTTCTGGTTGGAGCTGTTTTTGCTGGCAGGACGCTCTACAGACGCCCTGCTGAAAAAATTGCGAAACATGTAATAAGTTCTTTTCTTACTGCCTTTTGCTTGAGTTTCGCCTCCTCTCTCCATGTTTATGATGTTATCGCTTACCTTCTACCTGGAAAAATCGTCAATTACGAATCATCGTATGAGATAACCTTTCCAGGCCCCGCCACTGGAAAGTACAGCCGCTGCGAGGCAGGCATTCGGATAGAGGACCCAAACACACGCCGCAAAATTCAACTCTGCACTACGAAGTCAGATCTTTACGAGCAAAATAAACGACACATGAATGCCGTGTGGGTGACTGCTCGTACGAATAAAATAGGTTCTTATATTGTTGGTTATGCATTTTTCAATACTCTGCACATCAACGAAAACTGACGAACGCACCAAAGAGCAAAGAGAGCGTATTTATTTTTAAACTGCCAAAGATCAGGTTTGCCCGCCCTCCTTCCATTTCACTTTTCTCTCCTATGCGCGAATTTCACTCAAAAAACCCTTGATCTTCTCGTATTCATCAAATGTCACCTCGTACGTGACCAATATCTTCTGCCCCGGAAAATCCTTGGCAACTAAAAATTTATGCAAAAAACTCCAGGCCGACGCCAGCAAAACCAACACCCCAAGATAAGCCACCAAATAAAAACTAAATACAAAAATCAGCTGCCAACCCTCACTAAAATCCAATAGCGAAGTCAAATATACCAAGCAATTGGTAACCACTACAAAAAGCAGAACAAAAACCCACACACAAAGACTATGCAGTCCGCTTTTAATTTTCGCGCCTTTCATTTTCACCCTTTGAGATAAATGTAGTAATCACGCACAGCACATTCGCATTATTATCTGATTTTCTCGAACTGAAAACCCCATACTCCATTTGTACGCTTAAATAACAACACTTTCTCAAAAATAGAATTCAACCCATATAATTTCAGAAACGTCCTACAAGCTAATTTCATCATCATGCAGTAGTCTCGCGAGGCTGTAAGAGTGAAGATAGGCTGACGAATATATTTTCAGACAATGAATACGTTCCTGCTCTTGATCAATGAAGGCACTGTGATAGCATGCGACCGCCCCCGGAGAGGGGGATTTTTTAGATCCCACAAGGAATATGCCCCGTGAAAGACTTCGTCATCAGCGTCAACAACACCGTTCTCTATCTCTCCCTGGCATTCATCTGGTTGGTCGCTGTCGTCGCGATTTTCACCAGCGGGTTCCTCCCGGCGCTGGGTATCTTCGTAGCCGGCACCCTATGCTGGTGCATCATTTCCGGCTTCTGGTTCGTCCAGTCGGCGACCTACGAAGAACTGCGCAAGCTGAACGCAGCCAATAAAGGCTGAAACGTCAGGGTGGAGCCGTGAGTGCTCCGCCCTGCCTTGCGCGCTTGTCTTTAAGCCAAGCGTTTATGCCTCTGCGGACCGCTCGCATAGTCCCCGCCATCTCCGACATCCTAATAAGCCTGCACTTTCCGTGTCAGCCAGAGCAAATCAGAGAAATATGGGTACAGGCAGGTATACAGGTGTACTGAAGGTACACTCTCCTACTCAAAAACTTAGGATTATCGGATGGATTTTTGGATTCTTCTTGGCGCAGTGGGGTCGGTAGCATCGATCATTGCACTTCTGCTTCCCTTGCAATCTCGGTTTCAGAAACTTATCCACGTCGCTTACGGGATCGCTATCGCGCTATTTTCTGTCGTGGCAATGTCGTACTGGCTGGAGAATGCTCGAATTCACAACGTTGAGCGCGCTGCGACTGCCCTTCTAAGCGGCGTGAGGATGGATTACACCAGTTTGGGTTTTACGCAGGCCGCTCTGGCGTTCTTAGAGAAAAACAAGGATCTCTATCCAGATGCGTACGCGAGAGCGCAAAAAATGTGTGAGCATAGTAATTGTCTCGCTCTTTCTAAATCGACGGACGAGGTTAGTTTGTCTTATGCCCTGCAAGGACTCATTCGGGGAATCAGCACGCTTGAGGGCGGATCCTAAACTGTCGCTCGAGGCGACCGCCGTCGGCAAGCCTCATTTTAACGTTAAGCTTTCTTAAAATAGCAGCTGGAGTCGTACATGAGCAGCATCGCAGAGAATCTAAAGGATCCATCGTGGTGGTTTTCAGCCTTTTTCATTGCAATCATTGCAAGCGTTATCGCCGGTTTTGCAAAAGATCGTATAGGGTTATTTGCTGCCACTCTTTCGAGCTCTATGAGGTTGCGCCAGGAAAAGAGATTGATCGCCAAGCAAGCACAAATTGAACAGCTTGTAGGAAATGAAACACTACTAATCCTGAAGTCTATCCAGGCAGGTATTGCATCAATCGCCTCCCTTTTGGTATTTATTATGTTCTTACTTAGTCCAATGTGGGCTGAGGTAATGATCAATTGGTGTGGCACGGCCTCTTTCGACCCTTCATGCAACCTGGATCCTCAATCATTTGCAATACTTGCGTCTTTCGCTTTTGGATTACTTAGCGTCTATAGCACCTACAAGATGTCATCTGTGCTTAAAATATCATCTGAAGCAATCCGCGCATATCGCCGGAAGCAAAGCCCTACCAAAGAAAAGCACTAGAAAGAACCGAAAATGGGGACAATCGAAAATGGGGACAAATTTATTTTTCCGATTTATTTTTCCGGAAAATAAATCTGCCCCCGTTTATCTCAATGTCAACATGTGCGGTTTTTTTATTACTTTCATTAGTTAATATGCTTGCGAGGGAGATTTATAGCCATGGATGTATCTGTTACGTTTGTATGCGGGTGTGGCGGGTTTGTAGATGAGACCATTTACGCTGAAGAATCAGAGATTTTGTTGAGCGGCAACGATGAGATGCTAGAAACATGGACAACTATAATATGCACGGAATGCGGTAAGGATTATGACACCAAAATACTTTCTAACGCATATGGGGCCGAGTTGTACTTGGCAAATGTCCTTGACCTACATTGGGAGGTAATCACCAAATCAGAGCTGGAAGAGATTGCGTTGGAAATAATAGAAACGGATCAACTAGGTAAATTTAGAAAAGTTTCTACTGACATAATAACTCTGCTTAGGCATCAGCATCCAGATGATGTAAAAATCACTCTTAACAAAATGCTATTCGCTCAAGCAGTCACCGCAATTGAAACTTATCTTTCAAGTAGTTTTGTATCGGCTGTGATGACGTCCGATGAGCTTTTAAGAAAACTATTGGAGACCGACCCAGAGCTTGCCAAAAGGCAGTTCTCTCTAAAGGAAATTTTCACGCAATGGGATGGCCTAAAGCTGCTGGTTGCAAAGTACCTAAAAGATTTAATCTTTCACGATATAAAGAAAATCAAACCAATGTACGCATCGGTTCTAAATATTGACTTTGGAGACGTCCCTTGGTTATTTAAGGCCGTAATGGTTAGGCATGATTGCGTTCACAGAAGTGGATTTGATAAGGATGGGAATCAGCATATAATCTTATCCGAGGAAATTGAAGAGGTGGTTAAGCAATGTTCTCGATTGGTGGCAAAAATTGAGCAATCGCTCACATCGCCACAATAGGTCTGCGTTACTATCGGCTCAGGGCGAAAAAGAATTGGGACAGATTTATTTTTTCCGGAAAATAAATCTGTCCCATTTTTTAATAACAAATTCTTCCCCATTTTTTGAATACCATTTCGCCCTGTCTGGTTTGAAAGCGCCTCCTGGTGGAGGCGCCTTAAAGATCACAGACTCCGAGTCAGTCCTGAGGCCAGCACCAACCGTTCAAGTCCGATGCCGAACCCAGCTCCTTCTCGATACGCACCGCCGCCGACAACTTGTTGTTGTGCACCCAATACGGGGCAACGCACCTCGAAGCCATTCCCCTCAAGGTAATAACTTAGTCCACGCTTCACTGCGAGACTGAGTTCATATTCCAATCCCAGCGAATCAAGAAAGCCAGTGCAGATTGTTTGGCTACGTTCCAAAGCCTGTGCCGGTGTGGGACTAAGAATTTCGAGTCCCAGTTGAGTGAATTCGCGATAACGACCGGATTGAGGTCGTTCATACCGGTAACATCGAGCTACATAGAAAAACATCGCTTCTTTTCGTGATCCGAGAAGCACATCGTTGCGCTCCTGAAAGAGCGCAGTAGCTTCTGGGATGAGGCAACAAGGACGTCCGGCCTTGTCATTGAAGGCCCACATTTGTCCGATAATCTCACTCCCGCCGGCCTTCTCAATAAAAGTGTCTTGGCCCCATAGCGCAGGAACTATGACCTCCTCAGCCCCGGCATCGATGAAGATAGCTCCGAAAACAGCCTTCTATCTCACGCATGATTGCAGCTTCTTTCCCAGTCACTATTCGAGTTCCACGAAGCATAGTCATTTTCAAAATCTCCAATTTACAGGCAATAAAAAAGGCGCCATTGGCGCCTTGGTTTGGTTCACTGAAAGGTCAGACTCGATGGTTCGAACTCTGACTAATCGATGAGCGTACGCAACCGCGGCACCCTGAGCGAGGTCCGTGATGATGATGGCGATTGCTTGGAATAAATTTAGTCATAACGAATCCTTGCACAAAAGCGGGAGCGCTTACAAGGCGCCGCATTTTTTGACAAACCGGCGATACGTCTCACCGAAGCCGTTTTCACACAGGCTGGGCCATTAGTGGGCGTTCGATCAGAGTTTTTCTCACTCCCTTCTGTCCCATTTTTTTCAGTCACGACTGACCGTTTTGGGGCGATAGCAGCCGTTCGCGTACGGCAGCTTTCGACCATCAAAAATGGGGACGAATTTATATTTTCGAAAAATAAATCCACCCCCATTTTTTATGTATCAGGTGGTGGCGACGACCTCGATTTTAAGATCATATCCACCAAGCTTATGCCCTCCCCAGCTTTCCTTCTTAACGATAATTTTTTTATCTCCATGGGACTCGAGATATGGTGCACCAAAGCGCAGTGCATCCTTGATGGAGTCAGAAATATCTATCCCGAGGCTTTCTCGGACTAAAACTCCCGATAATACGAGGAGCCTCTCATTTGCTTGGCGCGCGCGATTATTATCGTTCACGTTCAGCTTGATTTTTAATACCTTTGCAACACCTTCGACACCCTCAACGTAGTATGCGAAATTATCGCAAAATAGCTCATCTCCGATGTCGTACATTTTCGAAGATGCGCACCACTGATCGGCAAAAACTAAATTATAGTATCCTGTCGAAACTCCCTCACTTAAAAGAAAGTCCTTTGCAAGGTATGGTGACCATCCTTGTGAATCGACAACTTTCGGCTTCATCTTTTCCAGTTTTTTTAGCTTGCGCAAATGGACAAAGGTACATAATAGTTGCTTGTGCGAAACCACCTCAACTCTTGCAATGTGATCTGCCCAACGTCGGACAGCGTCAAGTCTAAAATCAAATAACGCCATCGCATATAACTTGGCAAGACAACGCAGTTTTCTGTCTGGCACAGTGAACTGAAGCCGCACGAAAACCATCTCATAGGTCGAATATGTCATCATTGCAAACACGAAAGGCAAATTCATCACTGTCAGCAAGGCGGGGACAATAAAATCATAAAATGTCTTTTCCTGGCCAAGCTCTTTGAAATCAGTAATAAGCATGTAAGCCGTGTAGATCAGCGTAAACAGCCCGAATAAAATGACAATGGCATTGAGGAGCTTTTTTACTTGCAGATACTTAATATCTGACTCTGCGATAGAGATCATCACACCCACCACTACCATAAATGGGACTAAAAACAATTCAGCTGCAATTGGCAAACTGTAGATCCCGATCACGAACTGCAAGATGGCGAGCAGCCTCAAATTGCCGATTACAGAATTTTTGAAAAAATGCGGGTCGGCTTTTATCTTGTCCAAATTGTAAATCGACAGCAATCCTACGGAAAAAAACCAAAATACGGTATTTTTTAACTGATCAATATTCCATAGCTCCCAATATAACAAGAGATAGACCATAGCGACGGTGTACACGGCTGCCAACGTGAAAACTATCATCAGAAGGTGTGATTGAAATACAAGCGCTAGCTTTTTTAAAGCTGATCGGACCTCTATCATACTTTTGGCAGAGTAAAAATAAATTGCGGCGATAATCAGCCACAGTGCAATTGCGATTTCCCTGTTGCTTAAAATGTCCATATAACTAACCTTGGTGAAATGCTAGGTGAGAGGATGTTAAGTGGACTCGCCTCTCAGTTCCAATGCGGCGGTGTATCTCTGAAAAAGGGGGAATGGCGTTTATCGTCCGACAAGCATGCGTTCAAGCGACTATCCAAAGGTAGCCACGATGCAGTTCAAGCTTTCTCGGTGGCGGAAGGTCCGCTTTTTTTTGAGTCCTGTTGGCGCTTCTCGGCCCGATCCAAGTGGTGCTGACGACTCTTGATCGCACTGTCCAGCGACCGTTCGATCTGCGATGTCAATGTGCCCCAGGATTTATAGGGTGGCGGGAAGCGGGCCTCAAGGTCGAACTCGCCGACACAGACTAGGCCCAGCCGAATGCTCTTCTCTGCAGCGTGCATGAGTACGTTGAAGATGTTGACGGCGAGCTGCCCCTCCCGCTCCCACCAGTCCTCCACGAGATTGGAAAGCTCATTCAGCGAGTCGTAGTAGCGAATAAGGGCGATAGCCTTTTCGCCCGTCAGGTCACGCACGAGAGGCGAGCTTGGGTAGAGCGCCGGCAAGTACGGTCGGAAGTCAGCCTGCAGGTCGGAGGTCTTCGTGCCATTGCTCGACGATTCACAAGCGAAGTTCGCGACAGTGCGGTCCAGAATGTATTTAACCCGCTCGATCGTACGCTGTAATTCCGGTGCAAGGGCGGCAACGGCATCAGTTTCTTTTTTCGTTTTATTCTCCGAATCGGTACGACGCTTGTTGAGTTCGGTGATCCAGGCGCCCAAGAGCGCCCCGCCCGCGCCGAATAGGGAGCCTGCAAGGGGCGTGACTTCCTGCCAGAGGGCAATGCCCCCAAAACAGAACAAGACGACCGAGACGACCAAATGCGGGTTTTCTTTGATGGTTTGATCTATTAGCAAATCAATCTATACCTTCTAGTTGGCCACGTAGGTGAGCAGACCTCTGCATGCTGTGCAGTACCCTTGAAGCATTCCGCCGTAGGATTCAGTCCCCTTTTTTCATTGTACGAAAAGTTGCCGGCCGTCGTTCAGGCTAGTACTCCGCACCGACGTCAATTACCAATTCTACAAACCTCAACTTGGTATCCCATTGCACTGAGCCGCTGGGCAAACTGCCGGAAATTAACCTTCGAGAAAAACGGCATGTGCAATGTGTCGTGTGGTTGCATGATAGCGAACACGACTCTGTTGCGTGGTTGTGCCAAAGTGTTAAAGGTGAACTGAAAATCACCCAACTCCGCCAGATAGCCATTCACCTGATTAGCGACTTCTGGCGTATTGATCAGAGCCTCAGCAGACACATAGGCCTGAGAAAAGAGATGGCTCAGAACGCTCGATGATGAGTACTTCTTGACGTGAATGATGTGGTGATCTGGCGTGAGCAGGTCACAGAATTCGAATGGGCCACCAGCCCCCGGCAACCTGATTAGTTTCTGGTCCAGCAGATAGAAGTTTATGTTGTCTGCGATGCGTCTAAGGTAAGCGCCCTCGTGGTCGGTGCCATACGGAGGAAATACCAAAGCAGATGGAACTGCAGCGTCAAAGAAGCGGTTCACTTGTTCGGTATAATCGCGGTCAATCTGGTACCAATCACCCTCGCTAAGCAAATAGATTTTCCCTTCATGTTCGATCTCCGCCTCAAGGCAGGTATATAGAGGCCACGCAGCAAGTCGTTGCTCATCTGCACCGTAAAGGTAGATACGTTCGGATGCCAGAGCTTGGCGGGTGATATCTCGTAGAAGGTGCTTGGCGAGCAGCGCCTGCCGCAAATCAAGGTCGAATGCAATCGTCGGGCCGTTGCGAGATCGGGAGCTGTGTTTCACATATCCGAAGCCACTAATGTCATTGCCCAGTAGCTCGGGTGGCGCCGCGCGGACACGGTCGAACTGTTCAATATTTATCGCTTCCACCAAGAGACCATCCAGCTGCCCCATCAGTGTGGAGTCGCGTACTGGGACGATGAAATCCATCCAAGGGTATTTTTCCTTGCAATGCTCGTCTTCGTACGCTGTCAATAGTCGAAGCGCAATTTCAGGGAAGTCTTCTAGCTTTACATCGGAATGCAACGCCAATGAGTCCGAACCGCTAACGTATTCGCCCTCATCCTGATCGTTCTCCACGATGCCGGTTAGCGATTTCAGAATTTCGGAGTCGAACTTAAAATCGAACTCCGATATCGACAGGAGCCTAGATGACTGCGCCTTTGAGCGTAATGGCGTGCGATCAATATTGGACTTTTCCACGGACTTAATCAGCAGCGGATCAGTCAAGCTAAGCGCCGTGCGCAGCCCGAAATAACGCTCAACGGACAGTTGATCGATTAAGTGTCTAGCGTGACCAAAAGTGAAGCAAAAGGCTCTGTTGTTGACTACCAAGACGAGGAGAGCCTTGAGCGATCTACCTGTAAGGTCCAGACCAGCCACTTCTGGTATGGCGTCGAACAGTTGAGTCCATTTCGGATGAGAAGGGTTTTTCTGATAGTAAAAGAGACACTCAACATCGCCCAATGAAAAAGCGATAGGTCGCAAGTTAACTTCATCGGAAAGTGCGTCCTGGACGGTACGCCCTTCTTTAAGTAGAAACACGTTGATTGTGATTTTCACGCGTCACTCCTTGACCTCTCGCTTTGATATTAAATTGGCATTTGCCTGGCTTTCCGTCAAGGAACGCACGATATGGTTAATAATCACCGGTCCACTGCGAATTTCGAGATTTACGAGCGAGGACGTACTACACCTCGTGTCATCCAAGTGGTGCACTACAGGCAGTAATAATCGGAACATGGTGTGGACCTGTCCCGTGACAACGGACGCCTAGGGCGCTCGTCCATGAGCGTCCGCTTGTGAACGATAGCGGACATTCGCAACGTGCAACTTGGTCTTGAAACCCACCTTGATCGGAGGGCTACTGACGGTACTCATGTCAGCAATCAGGGGTTTACACGACCACATTTAAAGCAACCTGCCGTAACTTCCCCAAGGCTACAACGCCTTGCGTCATTGCCTACGACTACGCCAGAATCCGCCGTCTTGTGCGTCTACGCTGCGGGTTTTATCGTTCCTGGGTCACTGAAAAACAGTGATCGGGTTTGGTAGCCCGAGCAAACACAAGAAGCAAGGCTCACCGTTGCGGCGTTCAATCGTCCCGGTTTTATGGTGGCCATGCACAGGGCACTTTCGAGTGCGCCGGTCTCCTTGTGTCCCGGTCTACCAACCTGCGTATGGCCACCACCCATCGTTTGGTAGCGAGTGGGTGATGGCTCCTGATGACGACACAAGGAGCTACACCATGATCAAACCAACACCCAACCCACCCGAAACCGACCCAACCTCCCCTTACGAATTTCCCGATTCGAAGAAATTCCACGATGCCGCCGAGCGTGCTCTGGATCACTACCTCTCCCCGTCTTCCCGGGTGATGTCTTGCTGCATCGATCCCGAGCCGATGTTCCGGGCCAATCCCAAGTACAACACTGAATCCCTGTTGGCCAACGCCAGCGAATCCCTGGGGTCGGCCACCGAGATGTTGAATAACTTTGCGTCCACGCTCGAACCTTCGCATCGCAAGACGGCGTTGGGGATTGCGCAGGTGGTGATGGTCGCCGGGTTGGCGGTGAATCAGGCGCTGGATCACGTCGAAGTGGCGTAAGCGGTCGGTGGCTGTAGAAGCAGTCG
>JACXTT010013536.1_pt1 | contig 10732 bp, 7 predicted proteins | sample 9270951 | NCBI WGS metagenome assembly JACXTT01 (sample SAMN15532306, study PRJNA645909) | rock metagenome | isolation source: weathered quartz diorite | place: Puerto Rico | collected 2017-06-21
GTCATCAAGAAATTCCGTCAGCTTGGCGACTCCGTGGCTGATAATGTTGTGAAACAATTGCCCTGGCAATTGGCGCACCCAATGTTCGCGGTTCCCAAGCACTGGTCCCACATAGCTTGCATCTCCCAGATCATACGACCAATAGCTTTCGAGATGCACCGGCCTCCCGCCAAGATACCCCTCCTTCACAAGCCGGCGCATCTCCAGCATCTCGAGCGTGAATTGATAATTGTGGCCAACGGTGATCTTTAGCTTGCAGCGATTAGCGAGCTGAATCAACGCCTCGGTGTCACGCGCCGAGACCGTAAACGGTTTTTCCAGGTAAACATGGCTTCCCGATTCCAGACACTGTTGGGCAATCGTGTAATGACTCTGCGGTGGCGTGGTAATGTGGACAACGTCTGGCTTTACCGCTTGCAGCATCTCTTCCAAATCGGAAAAGCATTCGGAGATTCCGAAGCGCTCGCCGAGTTGTTCGGCCATGAGCAACTCTTGATCACAAACCGCCACGATCTGGCAATCGGAAATCCTGCGGATGGCATGCACATGTTGATCGGCAATCTTACCGCAACCGATGAGCGCGATCCGGAGGGTGCGCGAAGTTGTGAGTTGAGAGCTAATTGGTTGAGGCTGCTTAGCTAGTTGAGTGGTTGAAGACAGACAACTGAGGGCCGATGACTGACGGAGAATGGCGGAAAGCCGAATCAGCCCCACAGAAGTTAGCAAAGATAACAAGGCCTCTTCTCAGCGAATCCTAGAATCTTCATTTCTCAGTTTCCTTCTGTCTAAGATATGCGTGTCATCCGCGTTATCCGCGGTCAGATTCGAATTGAGCAAGGAACGCCTCCATTGCCTGACCCATCGGCACACGCGGTTTCCAGCCTAATCGGTCCTTAAGCTTTTGGTTAGAGTAGCGCATTCCTTTCCACTCGGCCGCACAGCGGCGCCGGTTGAACGCCGGAGGAAGCTGGCCCTTTGACCATTTCGAGTATTTTTCCCAGAAGATACATATGGTGTATGCCAACGGAAAAGGAATGCGAACTGAACGAAAGGACCTCGCTCTTTTAACTCTCCTCAGGAATTGACCACTCGTAACCAGCTCGTCGTCGACAACGTTGAAAGTTTCGTTGTGCACATCCGCCTTGAGTCCGGCTAGCACAACAGCTTCGGCGCAGTTGTCGACAAAGGTCAGCGGTAGTAGATGTGATCCGCCTATTTGGATAAAAAATCCAAAAGTATCAATCCCGACGCGGCCGTTGAGTTCTGCCTTACCCGGTCCGAACACGTACCCTGGACGCAGGATGACGTGCGGCAGATTGTACTTGTCGCCATACTCTCTGACGATTTGCTCCTGTTTGAGCTTTCCAAAGCCGTAAGCATCGAATCGTTCCTGCGGCGCGTCTTCCAATGGGCAGGTCTCATCGAGCACAGCGCCATGTTTCAAACTCAAGTTCGAATAGACCGCAAAGGAACTGACATTCACAAAACGCCTGGGCCGCCCAGATTCGAGAAAGGCATCCATCAGATTACGGGTAGCCAGTGCCGAGTTCATAAATGCACCGGCAAACGATTTTTCCATGCCGGCAGCGAGATGATAAACGACTGAAACGCCATCGGTTGCCTTTCGGCAATCGTCCCTTGAAAGAAGATTGCCGGTAACCAATTCCACGTCCGTTCCCGGAAATCGGCTCACCAGCTCCCTCAAACGCGCCAGGCGGCTGGATGGCCGAACAAAGCAGCGGAGATTGGCAAAGCCGTATTCGAGAAGTTTCTCGACCACTTTTGAGCCGATGAAACCGTTGGATCCTGTGACCAGGATGCGATCACTAGCCAACGCGATATATTCAGAAGGCATCGTTCGAGCCGACTTAAGCTTCGAGGTTCTGGCCGGGGTCCCCGGCCGGCTTGAATCGTTTGCCGCTCGAAGTTGCTCGGTCGTCGAATCGGGCAAAGGGACGTTTTACGGTCCGGTGATGTGTAGATTTGCCGGGGCGGGCGGGCGATGGCCGCTTACCAGCGGATGCGGATAGGTGTAAGGCGTGTAAGGATAAATTGGGTCGCCAGACTGTGGTGCCCGGTTGAAATAATCAAGATTTTCGACCAGACCGGGGCCCAACCCTGCATTGAATTCTAGAGCAAAGTTAATGGGCGAACTATCAGAGGTATAAATGTTGTTCCATGAATAACAGCCTTCCCTAACCTGATTTAGCCATCTGGCCGGGCTGGGCATATCGCCGGTTATTAAATCACCTGCGCCTAATCCCGGTTGATCCATGCACTCTAATACCCTGCGAATTTCGTATGCGTCACCAGCATTGAATGTGTGAGATGCCGTCGAATCGGCATTTTGATACAGTGTGAGGGTAGTAGCCGTATTATCTTGAATATAAGCTACCGCACCATTTGATGGTGTACTAAACTCGTAGTTTGCGAAAGCGTGGGGCGTCCAGTTTTTACGCGAATCTGTCACTGAGAGAACCCCGCCGGTAGTCAAAGTTCCGCTAGAGAAAAGATACGGCGAATGACCGTTTACGTGTGTAACCCCATCGGACTCCGTTACGTTGTAATCCCATGCATTTCCACCTGTAGCCGCACCAAAGTGGTCATTGCCTTCAAATACCCGGTAGGTTTGCAAACCGAAACCATTCGGTTTAGAACCTATAAACGTGTTATCGTGGACTACTAAAGTTCCCGACCGGATTCCATCAAGTGTCGTAACGTAATCCCAATGGTATTCATTGTTGTAAATCTCTTGGGCACGCCCGCCGCGCATTCTGCCACCGCTATCCAGTCCATGACACAGGATTTCTAAGTTGAAAAACTTATTGTGTCGAAGCACGAACCTACTCCCTCGCACTGCGTCCCATCCATAACCAGCCGAATATGGTGCTCCACTATCGTTATTGACATAATTATCTTCAATAAACCAAAAGTCCGGACCACCGTATCGAGCACCCAGAGTAAAATCTATATCCCCATACGGATAAGAACCGTTGTCTACACGATTTTGCATGTTCTGGGGATTGCCTGTATCTAATTGGTCATAAACACAATGATCCATGACCCCGTAAATTCCGGAGTAAACCTCTATAGCGTGAGCACGCTTTATGTGTCCAGTAATATGCAGGTGATCCAACCTAACGTTGTGCGTATAAGGAACCGTTGGATCGGTGCCGCCGCCAACTGAAAGTATAGGTTCCCCACCTGAACCAGTTCCGCCTGTAAACGTGATCCCGGTAATTCTAAGCGCTTTCTCATTAGTGAAGTTCGTGCAGTCAAAGAACTGAGCGCTAATGTTGTCCACAAGCACCGTGAGATCGTTACACGCTCCGGTGGAAGAATTTGTCGTAGTATTCCCCTGAATCGTAATTGCCTTTCCAGGGACAGTTACACTAGAAGTCCAAGTGAACGTTCCTGAAGGAAGTGTAACAGTATCGCCATCGACACAAAGGTTGACCTTAGCTTGAACGTCAGCCTGCGATCCGTTGCTATTGTAAGTTGTTCCGAGAGCAGTTGAGCTAACGAAAAGTAGAAGATAAATCCATCGGCTCATATTTCACTTCCCATCGTAATAAATGTGCCATCTTTCCACATCCGAACGGTCTCCCACCTGCGGGCTGCCGGCAAAAGGTAAAAATTGTGCAGTTCCAATACAATTATAATCACTAGAAAAAAACACTCCTTATGCGAGCACCTCTTATGCCAGAAAAAGCCTTAACCTACCTCGCGGATTCGAATCTGCCAAATCAATGTCGGGTTCCCCAGGACCGATCTGCGGAATCAGTAAAATTGCATCTCCATCTTCTCTTCTCGGTCGTTGATCGCGGAAAATTGTCCAGTTGACGCAATTTGAGGTTTTGGGTAATCCATGGCAATGAGATAGAAAATAAACCAGAGGGGGTTCAACGTTTTAAAGGCTGCTTCTGTCCAGTTGTACAGTACTAGTGCCGCGAGGAAGCCCAATCGATATCGTCCCATTTCAATACTTTGGAAAAGCTCGGCGCGTATTTTCCAGAATGTAGCAACAAGTAATCCAATCAGCAGGAACACCCCAACTATCCCCAAGGTCAAATAGGTTTCCAAATAACCATTATGGGCCTCGTTTGGGATATAATAGAAAATTCCTTCCAGCTGCTCTAGCCTTTTCCCCAACCAGAAGCTTTCAAATCCGGTTCCAAGAACTGGATTGATATGCATTTGCAGGAGATTTGTCCAAAGCACTGTTCTCCCCGAGAGGCCGGCGCCCCTATCCAGAGCCTCCGAATAGCGGCCTGAAAGTCCAAACACCAGCTCTGCTACCACCAAGAGAACTAGTGCTGTTAACATGTACGTCCCAATAAGATTCTTCTTTATCCAACGGGTGCCGACAACCCAGACCGTCAATATCCCTATAAACAGACATGTGAGAGATGTCGCACTGTTCGCCTGTGAAAAAAGCCACCAGATACCGATCAAAAACCCGGCAATTAGCCGGAGCTCGTTTCGTCGCCAAGTGCTCCGGTCGGTTTTCCACGTTTGCAGCAAATACCAAAAGAAAAAATAGCCCAGGATGAGACAATCTGCCCCCAGCAGATTTTTGTTAGGGGCGACACCTTGGTTGAATCCCTGTCCCGTCCACGCGTCAAAGCCTCGACCCAACTCGGGATAGTATTTGATGAACAGAATGGAAACCGGGACGACCACATAAGCACACCTTTTCAGCAATGTTTTAACTGCTTCTTCAGGATCCGGTTCCGTCAGGACGATCAGCGCGATGATCGGATGACCAAGAATTTTGATCCACCGTTTGAAAGCCACGAACGGAAAATCGGACCAAATAATCGAAACCAAACAATACAGGAGAAACATTGTGAGCCATTGATTGTTGCGAACGATCTCTGAAAGACGCACTTGCCTTTTATTAAGAACATAAACGCCCGCTACAATCAGGACAAAGAAAAACCAAGCGTCCAGCGGACTTCCTTCTTCCACTGAAACATCCCCGCTCACGGGCAAGCCGAAAATGTTCAGCCATTGGGAAAGGCCTCTTGAGCAACCGATAACCAGCCAAATAAGTGGAAGCCAGAGCGCACCGCTGATGTCGGGCCTCTCCCTAATGTCTCGCCAGAAAAGAAAGACAATAAAGGCGATGGTAAGGTAGGATGCTACACTTGGCGGAAGGTGGAGGCCCATAAAAATCAGAAACCAGATGTCAGGGATTGGAACAAAGCTGAAATGCTGAACAGAGAACGGAGGGCGACCAGGTGAGAGAAGTTGAATAGCAACAGTGTTGAAGCGCTGACGAGCTGAATTTCAAATGCTGAAAAACTGAGTTAGGGAACACCTCGGATTTCAGCATGTTAGTTTTTCAGTAATCTCGATTCGCCAGTTCGCCGTAGAAGCCTTGCGGGATTGCCGACGTAGAATCCGGGTTCAACGATGTCTTTCGTTACTACTGCGCCGGCGCCGACCACGGTGCGGTCGCAGATATCTACCGGCATGATCGTGGCGTTGGTCCCTATGCTGACAGCGTTGCCAATGGTTGTGTAGCGCCAGAGTTCCGGTTTCCCCGCGGGACCACCAATAGTAAATGGGTCGTTGATGAACATAGCCCCGTGCGAGATGAAACAGTCGTCGCCGATGGTCACAAGCTCACAGATGAACGCGTGCGATTGGATCCGGCAGCGTTTCCCAATCTTTACGCCTTTCTGAATCTCCACGAACGGACCAACAAAGCTTTCGTCGCCGATCTCACATCCGTAAAGATTGACCGGCTGGACAACCGCCACGTCCTTTCCAAACCGGACATTTACGATGCCGGCGCAACGGAGATCGGGATCGTTTATCAAGAGAGAAAGGAAGAAAGCCGAAAGCTAAAGCGACAGACAAACGAAGTCGGAAAACACAAAACTGAAGGAGTTTGGTAGCTCTGGCGTTGAGAAGTTAAGTCTGGGTCTTCGTGTCCTTCGTTGTGGAAATGCGACAAACTGACATCAAGGTGACAAAGCGGATTATGTCATTGCCAGCAGCGCTTACACAGCCGCTAGTCTAAGTCCGCTTTGCGCAACGGTGCTTCGCTCACCAACAAATCCCTTCGTACTGCTTCGGCCTCGCCGCGGGTTCGTCGAGAGCGCACACCAAGTCAATGACCATTCGTCCATTCACGTAATTTGTGAGAGCCTCTTGAATCAGGGGTGTCTTTTTGCTGATAAGCACTACGTCACTTCTCTCCATTACATCACGCGGTGAGCTCAACATCAGCGACGAAATGTGAGGAATCGTCTGCTCGATGTAACGGCGGTTGGCACCAACTAATTTCGCCAATGCCACCTCTTCGTCGTAAACCGAGAGTTTGTAGCCTTTTCCGATAAGGGTCTCAATTAGCAGTACAATCGGACTTTCCCGCAGATCATCTGTACCGGCTTTAAAGCTTAACCCGAGCACTCCTATTCGTCGCTTTTCCGTTCGACGCACCAGGTTAAACGCCAACTCCATTTGCCGTCGGTTCGTTTCTAGCGTGGCGTTTAACATGGGGAGCTCCACGTCAACTTGTTTGGCCTGGTAAAGAATGGCACGCAGGTCTTTTGGCAAACACGAGCCACCGAAGGCGAAACCTGGTTTTAGATAACAGGACGAGAGATTTAGTTTGTAGTCCTTACAGAAGATTTCCATCACCTTGTGGCTGTCCACACCCAAAGCTTTGCACAAATTGCCGATCTCGTTCGCGAAAGAAATCTTTACGACGTGAAATGCATTGCATGAATATTTAATCATTTCGGCAACACGAATGGCGGTGCGCTCGACGGGAGCCGGTAGATCGGAGTAAAGCGTAGCCACTTTGTCAGCCGATCGATCGTCCAACGCCCCAACAATGGTGAATGCGGGGTTTTGGAAATCATAGACAGCAGTCGTCTCACGCATGAACTCCGGATTCATGCAAATCCCGAAATCACGGCCGGCCTTCTTCCCGGAAGTCTCTTCGAGCAACGGCAGCAGGGTACTTTCAACAGTTCCAGGAAGCACCGTGCTCCGAACCGTAATCACCGGGAATCCCTCGCCAGCGCGCAGCAATCCGCCGATCGAAGCAATGACTCGGCAAACCTGGGCCAGTCCGAGACTGCCATTTTCGTTACTCGGCGTTCCGACGCAAACCAAACAGATATCGCCTAACGCTACCGCGTTCGTCACTGCTTGTAATCGTCCTGAGGCGACGACCCGTTCAATGACTTCGGACAGACCGGGCTCGATGATGGGGGATTTTCCGGCATTGAGGAGATTGACTTTGCCTTCGTCCAGATCCACCCCCGTTACGCTATGACCGCGGTCGGCGAGACAGGCGGCAGTGACACAGCCGACATAGCCCATCCCGAAGATCGTGATATCCATATTTGATTAATCCTTAGTCCGAATCACTAAGTGGTGCGCCCGTCTCGCGTATCGCCGTTAGGGGCGGTATACAACCACTGATAAGCCGCCAACAAATTCCGACCGGTGACATGCCATTGAAGGTCTGTTTCAACTCGCTTGCGACCACGAGCGCCTAATTTCCTTCTAAGTTCCGAATCGTCCATCAAGACCATAATTGCCCGTGCAAATGCCAGTTCATCGTTTGGAGGAACATAGATAGCGGCGTCCTGCGCAGAGAACCTGGTTTCTTTAAGGTCAAAGCTAACTATTGGCTTACCGTACGCCATGTACTCCATCACCTTAATCCACGTTGACACGTCATTGAGCGGACTCGAAGGATCGGGGTCAACACAGATGTCGGCGGCGGCGAGGTTCTCCAACAACTCTTGATCGGGAACGAATCCTGTGAATTCTATGCGCCCATTGAGACGAAGCTGGCCGGCTAAACGCCGCAAATCGGGTAGCGAATCACCGTCTCCGATGATGACGCAATAATAGTCGTGCCTCTGCAAATCGTTTTGCAACCGATTCAACGCTCGAAGCAAATAGTCAACGCCATCCTGCGGATTGAGACTACCTATGTAACAGAGAATCGTCTTACTTAGCCGACGCAGGCGCTCGGAAGGAGACTTCAACTCCATTCTTTCGCGACTCGGCCCGTTCCGCACTACGAAAATACGATCTGGCCGCAGGGACCCCCGACCGATGTCAATCTGCTTGTAGCTCTCGTTGGTCGCAATGGTCACGTCGGCCAGTCTGAGACTGCACCACTCAAACGCTCGCAAAAGAGCGGTGCAAATTCCTGCGTCAGCCGAATAGCGAGATCGATATAATTCTGGACATAAATCGTGATGATCGAAAACGAACTTTTTGCCGAGCAACTTGAAGGGTAAGGCGACGAGGAAAAGTGTGTCAGGGGGGTTGTGCGCGTGAATAATATCAAAACCCGCTGTCACAAAAATGCGCGCGCAATGCATAAAGCACGCAATTGTAAAATATAAATATTCGACCAGATATCCGACAAGAGAGCGCAGCCGCAGCCAAAGGAGTGAACGGCTCGTCTCCCCGGATGGTGTTTTCCGAAGGAACTCAAAACGTGAGATGCGGCGCACATCCATCCCATCAAGTCTTTCACGACTGGGTTGATCCGGTTTTCGGTAACAAACTATCGCAACCTCATATCCGGCGGACTTGAGCAGGCGCGCTTCATTTCTGACACGAGTATCTTGGGGGAAATAGTTTTCGACCAACATTACAACGCGCGCTACCGGTCGCGATGGCTTGATCGCAGGTGCAAGTTCATCCGATTCAGCATGTAGCCGAATCGCATGCGCGTCATTAGACCCGTTCACAACCATCTCCCGATCTAGGCGACTCTGGGCGTTTAGACTCGCCGCCGACTGCTTCTGTTTAATGTAACCAGCAATGTCTTTAGGAAGCGCGTGCCAGTAAGCTCCAGGGTATCTGTCTCGAACGTACTCTAAAAACTGACGGTAGAAGCACGCGGGATAAGAGGCTTTCGAGCCCGAACCATTAAAACTCATGTAATCCGGATGCGTAATGACAAGCACCATGCCGCCGTTTTGCGCGAGCCAGTCGAGTTTATTTAGCCATATTTGCGGCGTCTTTTCCTGAAGCAGCAAGAAAAGCGTTGAGTCCTGAGGTAAGGTGTAAGGAAGCTCCACATAACCGCCTCGGGATTCGTTGAAAGTTGAGCAGTGACAATTGGCAGAATCGGAGATCCAGAATGGAAAGATCGTCTCCTGGCCCTGCGGTTGCGGTTCGAAAGGATCCGTATCAAACGTTGAAGCGTCGTAAGAAATATCCAGTTCGTGTAGCCAGTCTAGTTCATTCAGCATAAAAGCAGACCGGAACCCATTAGCTTGCCACTCACGCAGGTAATGATTGATGCGGATTGCTCGATTATTGAATTCACGACGGGATCTATAAAGCCTCCCATCGTGGTTTAGATCGTGAACTCCCACCTCGAAGCCGTTAGACCTGAGCTGATCTCGTAGCTCTTTTGAACCCACGTACTTGCCTTCAGGAACAAAATTGTAAGACGAACGAAAACCGACCCTCTGCTCTAAGGCCATCAGGTCGCGACACCTTTGGAGCCCAACCGCCGTCTCCACATCGTGCGTTAAAACGAGTGCAAACTGTTTACCACCTGGCCAACCTGGCCAAGAAGTCGGTCGACGCTCCGATCCTGGTATGATTGGCCACACAGAGGCAGTTTTCTTGCGCTGATAAAGTGCATAGCGGCGCCGAATATTCGTCCGCAGCGCTTGCGGTACGAACGACTTAACATTGTAGTAGATTCGGTTACGTATCACTCTCATTTCAAGGGCGGCTTAATTTTCCCAAGAAAGAACCGCTTTGAGCGGGCAAAGAATTACCTAATTTCCAACTGCGCAGCCCAGCTTCAAGCGGTCGCCACTTACTATCTTTTCGAGATTCTAGAGATTTAACTGCAGGTTCAGTAATCGAGTTCGAGTTGCTCGGGAGCGTATGAGCGTACCTTGTTTAAGACGAGCGAAACGTTATCGCGCTCATGAAGTAGTCTGTGATAAACTCTCTTGACCGCATCGCGGCTATTTCTCTCCGCTTCCACCACCACCAGCATCTTGTCCATAAAAGGTGCCATTCCCCAAGTGGGACTGGTTTGCTCAAGGGGGGGCATGTCAAAAATAATGTAGTCGAATTCACTGGCTTTCAGGTCGGGCATCAGGCCAAAGAACTTCTTTAATCCAAGCTGCGCTGGACCGGCGTTTGGATTACCCACCACAGCGAGGTACAGATTTTCAGCAGCCGGGTCGATGTCGCCCTTCGATTCTAGGGCGTCATTGAGCGCGTATGCCGGTTTACCTCTAAAAAACGGGTGCACCTGATGAGGTCCAAGGTTCACGTCCACCAGCAATACTTTTCCGTCGTTGGTCTCGGAAAGCGCTGCGGCAAGGCCCGCCGCGAGGGTGGAGGTGCCCGCCTTTTCCGACAGAGAGGCGACGCCTACGAGCTTCGGTTTATGCGTCAAATTGTGGAGCTCGAAGTAAAGCCCGAGTCGGTCGCGAATGGCTTCGGTATAGGGTCGGATGAAGTGGCCGGTGTCCCACGGTGCAACTGGGTTCTTCTCTCCACGTCGGCTAACAATTGCACGCGATTTGCCGTTGGATTTAGCGGGCGAGCCGTTGAATTGCGGTTTGTAGGGAATTGACATCAAAGAAGTGACGCCGGCGTGTCTCTCGATTTCGACCGGTCGCCGGATCGTGGCGCTCAGAAAAAGTTCCTTGAGCAAAGCAAATCCGACGGCCACTCCTACACCGGCCAAAGCAACACCCAGAGCGAT
>JACXTT010013537.1_pt1 | contig 10732 bp, 5 predicted proteins | sample 9270951 | NCBI WGS metagenome assembly JACXTT01 (sample SAMN15532306, study PRJNA645909) | rock metagenome | isolation source: weathered quartz diorite | place: Puerto Rico | collected 2017-06-21
TCTTGAAGGATGGCATTCACCATCATCTTGATCGCCACCAGCTCCTGCCCCAACCCATCGTGCAACTCCCGTGCAATGCGGCGCCGTTCGTCATCCTGCATCGTCATCAGGCGGCTGGAAAGGAACCGCAGGGCGGAAGTCCTTTCATCCACCATCTTTTCCAATTGGGCTGCGCTATCGCGCATCGATTGCTCGAGTAACTTGCTATCGTGGATGTCGGAACAGGTACCGTACCAGCGCAGGACTGCGCCGGCATGATCGATCAGCGGCAGGGCTCTAGCCCGAAACCAGCGATATTGGCCATCGCTGCCGCGAAGCCGGTATTCGCATTCGTAATTCTCGCCGGACTGAACGCAGTGCGTCCAGCGGGCCATGCTGCGCGCCCGGTCGTCAGGATGCACGTAATCCAGCCAGCCAAACCCGTTCGCGGAACCAGCGGACGCGCCGGTGAACTCATAGAAGCGCTCGCTGATATAGTCTCGCGCTCCGTCCACTTGGCGGCTAAAAATGATGTCGGGGGCAGTCTTGACCACCGCGTCCAGTTCCTGGTTTTTGCGTGCCAGTTCGCTGTTCAGCCGTTCCAGTACTTCTGCCCGGAGGTTAAGCTCCTCGGTCCGCTCCGCCACCCGTTTCTCCAATTCACGATTCAGCGCCTCTAGTTGGCGAGCTCGGCGATGCAGCTCGGTGAAGACACTGACTTTGGCGCGTAGGAGCTCAGGAACAACGGGGACGGAAATGTAATCGACTGCACCGCGCTCATACCCCTTCAGCCGGTCGAGGTCGGTCATATGCACAGCGGAGATAAATATGATCGCGGTCTTCTGGCAGCGCGGATGCTCCCGAATCATCTCTGCCAGCTCGAAACCGTCGAGCTCGGGCATGCTTACATCCATAAGCACCACGGCAACATCGGTCTTCAGCAGGTGATCCAGAGCGTCGCGGCCGGATGTAGCCTTGATCAGATTTAAGTCAAGCTCTTCCAGGATGACCTCATAGCTGAGCAGCTTGGCGGGCTGATCATCGACCATCAAAACGTTGGCCTTGTGGTTCTCGCTCATTGGCTCCTCGTCTCTTGGCGCCGTGCCCCAGACTTACCGGTGAAGCCACATACGAAGTGCGGAGAGTAATTGATCGGTGTTGACCGGTTTCGCCAGATATTCCGAAGCACCGGCTTCAAGACACTTCTCGCGATCGCCTTTCATCGCCTTCGCGGTCAGCGCGATAATAGGCAGGCGCCGAAAAGAAACGTTCTGCCGGATTACTTGCATGGTTTCGTAGCCGTCCATTTCCGGCATCATGATGTCCATCAGTACAATCGCAATCTCCGGGGTTGTCTCCAGCGTCGCAATCGCCTCACGGCCTGTGCCCGCAGTCAGGACACTCATTCCGCGCCGCTCTAGGACGCTGCTGAGGGCGAAGATATTTCGCACATCATCATCCACCACAAGCACCTTCTTGCCTACAAGGGCGTCATCGGAACGGTGCAAACGGTCGAGCAATTTCTGCTTCTCTGGCGGCAAATTGCCGATGACTCGGTGCAAGAACAACGCTGTTTCATCCAGCAGCCGCTCCGGTGACTCGACACCCTTGACGACTACGCTTCTGGCCAGTGCATGCAGGCGAGCGTCCTCTTCCGGCGACAGTTCCTTGCCAGTGAATACCACGACCGGCAAGTCGTTGAGAGATGGAGTATCACGCAGGCGTTCCAAGACATCGAAACCCGACATGTCGGGTAGGCGCAGATCGAGTACCACACAATCGAACGCCGACTCGGTAACGGCAGACAGGGCTTCACTCCCGGTTGCCACGGTCGAGACATCGATATCCTCATATCCCAGCAGCTCACGAATGCTGAGTTGCTCGGCGGGGTTGTCTTCCACCACCAACAAGCGTTTGCGACGGGGTATGGTGTACTCCTTGATGCGATTCAACGCCGCTTCAAGCCCATCGGGGGTCGTGGGCTTGGTCACAAAGGCGAAGGCACCACGAGTCAGGCCGTGATGCCGGTCTTCGTCCAGGGTCAACATCTGCACGGGAATGTGCCGAGTCGCCGGATCTTGCTTCAGATGATTGAGCACGGTCCAACCCAGCATGTCCGGCAGGAAGACATCCAGCGAAATGGCGGTCGGATGAAATTCACGGGTTAGGGCCAAGGCTTCCGCGCCGCTCATGGCGACAAGAACCTTGAATCCCTTGTCGCGGGACAAATCGCAAAGTATCTGGGCATAGTGCTGATCGTCCTCGACGATCAGCAGGACTGCATCGTCCGGCTGCAGATTTTGCCGGTCATCGACGATTCGTTCGATCTCCAGCTCCGCTGCGACCGCAGCCAGTTGGCGAGGGAACGTCGTGGCTTTGCGATCCGCCGTGGCAGCGCTCGCGCTCGATGGCCCGACATAAGTCTGGGGCAAATACAATGTAAACGTGCTGCCTCGGCCCGGCGTGCTACGCAATTGAATTTCGCCTCCCAGAAGGCTGGCCAACTCGCGGCTGATGGCAAGCCCCAAACCAGTTCCACCGTATTTGCGGCTGGTGCCGGCGTCCGCCTGCTGGAATGCCTCGAAGATGATGCGCTGTTTCTCCGAGGGAATGCCAATTCCGGTATCGGACACCTGGAAGGCTACGACGGAAGCCGCAGCCCCAAGAATTGGATGGTCTTCGCTCCAGCCACCGGCGGCGACCGACAGCGACAGATTTACTCCTCCTTGTTCGGTGAACTTGAACGCGTTCGACAAGAGATTCTTAAGCACTTGCTGCAAGCGCTTCGAGTCCGTAACCAGGCTGCGCGTAAGGTGCGGATCAGTGTGCACCTCGAAACTTAGGCGGCGATTCTCCGCCTCGTGACGGAATGGGCGCCCCACCATATCGAGCAGGCTTGCGAAGAAGACCTCTTCGGCGTCGACTGAAACCGTGCCCGATTCGATCTTCGACAGGTCGAGAATGTCGCTGATTAGGTTCAAAAGATCGGTTCCGGCGCCGTGAATCGTGCGCGCAAACTCGACCTGCCGCGAAGTCAAGTTGCCGTCCGGATTGTCGGTGAGTTGCTGCCCCAGTACGAGAATGCTGTTGAGAGGCGTGCGCAGCTCGTGAGACATGTTGGCCAGGAATTCCGACTTGTATTTGGAAGTCAGGGCCAGCTCCTTCGCCTTCTCTTCCAATGCGCGTCGTGCTTGCTCGATTTCCTGGTTCTTGCGTTCTACTTCGACGTTCTGTTCCGCAAGTTGCTGGGCTTTCTGCGCCAGCTGTTCGTTGGTTTGCTGCAACTCCTTTTGCTGTGTCTGCAATTCGGTGGCCAGCTGCTGGGACTGCTTGAGCAGCCCTTCGGTCTGCATCGTCGCCTCGATGCTGTTTAGGAGAATGCCGATACTTGCAGTCAACTGCTCAAGAAAGGCCAGATGGGATGCGGTAAACGTCGTCAGCGACGCCAGCTCGATTACGGCTTTGACCCGGTCCTCGAACAGCACAGGAAGAACGATTACATTCCGCGGGACCGCCTCAAATAGGCCCGAGCGAATCGAAATCGTGTTCGGCGGCAAGTCGGCAATCAACATCCGTCGTTTTTCCGACGCACATTGCCCCACCAGACCTTCGCCCACCTTCAGGCGTCGCAGGTGACCGTCCGCCCCATCGGAAGCAAATGCCGAAAGCAGCACCAGGCCCGCCGACTCTTCGCTTTCCATCTGGTAGATCACGCCTTGTTGGGCATCGACTAGCGGCGCCAGTTCCGACAATAGCAAGCGGCCCACGCTGGTCAGATCGCGCTGACCCTGCAACATGCCGGTGAAACGGGCCAGGTTTGTCTTCAACCAGTCCTGCTCGGTATTGCGGTCGGTGGTCAGCCGCAGGTTGTCGATCATGGTGTTGATGTTGTCTTTCAGGTCTGCGACTTCACCGCTGGCCTCCACCTGGATCGAACGGGTCAAATCGCCCTTGGTCACTGCGGTCGCAACTTCGGCAATCGCGCGTACCTGATTGGTAAGGTTGTCGGCCAGGAGGTTTACGTTCCCGGTCAAGTCCTTCCAGGTGCCCGCGGCGCCAGGCACGTTGGCCTGTCCGCCCAGGCGGCCTTCCACTCCGACCTCGCGCGCCACCGTGGTCACTTGGTCGGCGAACGTGGCAAGCGTATCGGTCATATTGTTGATCGTTTCAGCGAGGGCCGCGACTTCGCCCTTGGCATTGACCGTCAGCTTCTGGGTAAGTTCGCCGTTCGCCACCGCGGTCACCACTTTGACGATGCCGCGCACCTGCTCGGTAAGATTGGCGGCCATCACATTGACGTTGTCGGTAAGATCCTTCCAGGTGCCGGCTACTCCAGGCACCTTGGCCTGGCCACCAAGCTTGCCGTCGGTACCGACTTCACGCGCCACACGCGTGACTTCGGCGGCAAACGCATTGAGCTGGTCGACCATGGTGTTGATTGTGTTCTTCAATTCGAGAATTTCACCCTTCACGTCCACCGTGATCTTTCGCGAAAGATCGCCGCGGGCTACCGCTGTGGTTACTTCGGCGATGTTGCGCACCTGGCCTGTCAGGTTTCCCGCCATGGCATTGACTGAATCAGTGAGGTCCTTCCAGGTGCCGGCTACGCCGGGGACGTTAGCTTGTCCGCCCAGTCGGCCTTCGCTGCCGACCTCGCGAGCCACGCGTGTGACTTCAGCGGCGAACGAGCGAAGTTGCTCGACCATCGTGTTGAGCGTTTCTTTCAGTTGCAGAATCTCACCGCGCACATCCACGGTGATCTTTTTCGACAGGTCACCGGTGGCGATGGCCGTGGCCACTTCCGCGATATTGCGCACCTGGCCCGTCAAATTGCTGGCCATGAAGTTCACGTTGTCGGTGAGGTCTTTCCAGGTTCCACCAACCCCGGGCACTTCCGCCTGGCCACCGAGTTTGCCTTCGGTTCCGACTTCGCGGGCTACACGAGTGACCTCGCCGGCAAAGGCGTTAAGCTGATCCACCATCGTATTAATCGTGTTCTTGAGCTCGAGGATTTCGCCTTTTACGTCCACGGTAATCTTGCGCGACAGGTCGCCGCGCGCCACGGCGGTGGTGACTTCGGCGATATTTCGCACCTGGCCAGTAAGGTTTCCGGCCATCGAGTTCACTGAGTCGGTAAGGTCTTTCCACGTCCCAGCGACGCCCGGCACATTGGCCTGTCCGCCCAGCCGGCCCTCGGTGCCGACTTCGCGGGCCACGCGCGTCACTTCCCCGGCGAAGGCGTTGAGCTGGTCGACCATCGTGTTGATCGTTTCCTTGAGCAACAGGATTTCGCCGCTCACGTTCACCGTGATCTTTTTTGACAGGTTTCCGCTGGCGATAGCGGTGGCCACTTCCGCGATGTTGCGGACTTGCCCCGTCAAGTTGCTGGCCATGGAGTTGACCGAGTCGGTGAGATCTTTCCACGTGCCGGCCACCCCGGGCACTTGCGCCTGGCCACCGAGTCTGCCGTCAGTGCCGACTTCGCGGGCCACGCGCGTCACTTCAGAAGCGAACGATCGCAATTGGTCCACCATCGTGTTGATGGTGTCCTTGAGTTCGAGAATTTCGCCTTTTACATCAACTGTAATCTTGCGCGACAAATCGCCGCGCGCCACCGCCGTGGCCACCTCGGCGATATTGCGAACCTGCCCGGTCAGGTTGCTGGCCATGAAGTTCACGTTGTCCGTGAGATCCTTCCAAGTTCCGGCGACTCCTGGGACTTGCGCCTGGCCGCCCAGCTTGCCTTCGGTGCCGACTTCGCGGGCCACGCGGGTTACTTCACCCGCGAAGGCGTTGAGCTGATCGACCATCGTGTTGATGGTATTTTTAAGCTCAAGGATTTCGCCCTTCACGTCGACCGTGATCTTGCGCGACAAGTCTCCGCCAGCCACGGCGGTGGTAACTTCGGCGATATTGCGGACCTGTCCGGTCAGGTTTCCCGCCATGGAGTTCACTGAGTCGGTAAGGTCCTTCCAGGTGCCCGCCACCCCGGGCACGTTGGCCTGTCCACCCAATCGACCCTCGGTCCCCACTTCGCGGGCCACGCGCGTCACTTCTCCCGCGAAGCGGTTCAGCTGATCCACCATAGTGTTTAGCGTTTCCTTCAGTTGCAGGATCTCGCCGCGTACGTCCACGGTGATTTTGCGGGAGAGGTCGCCGCTGGCAATCGCCGTGGCCACCTCGGCAATGTTGCGCACCTGACCGGTCAGATTGCTGGCCATGAAGTTCACGTTGTCGGTAAGATCCTTCCAGGTGCCGCCAACCCCCGGCACCTGGGCTTGGCCACCCAGCTTGCCTTCGGTACCTACCTCGCGCGCTACGCGAGTCACCTCTCCCGCAAAGCCGTTCAGCTGGTCCACCATTGTGTTGATCGTATCTTTGAGTTCGAGAATCTCACCCTTCACGTCGACCGTGATCTTGCGCGACAAATCTCCGCGAGCTACCGCTGTGGTCACTTCAGCAATGTTGCGCACTTGCGCCGTCAGGTTTCCGGCCATGGCGTTTACCGAGTCAGTCAGATCCTTCCACGTGCCCGCCACTCCTGGCACCACAGCCTGTCCACCGAGCTTTCCATCGGTGCCTACCTCCCTGGCCACGCGGGTCACTTCGGAGGCAAACGACCGCAACTGGTCCACCATCGTGTTGATGGCTTCCTTGAGTTGAAGAATTTCACCGCGAACATCCACCGTAATCTTGCGGGAAAGATCGCCACTCGCCACCGCCGTCGCCACTTCCGCGATGTTGCGCACCTGCCCCGTCAAGTTGCTGGCCATCGAATTGACCGAGTCCGTCAAGTCCTTCCAGGTGCCGGCAACCCCCGGTACCTGTGCCTGTCCGCCAAGCTTGCCGTCCGTACCGACTTCGCGGGCCACACGGGTAACCTCGGCGGTAAATACGCCGAGCTGCTGGATCATGGTGTTGACGATATTCGCCGAGCGTAGGAACTCCCCTTCAAGCGGTCGCCCGTCGACATCCAGCCGGACCGTCTCGGTCAGGTTGCCCTGCGCCACACCGGCGATGGCGCGGGTCACCTCTGTGGTCGGCCGAAGCAAGTCTTCGACCAGAGTGTTGATCGAAGTCTCCATCGCGCCCCAGGCACCGCGAGACTCATGAAAGCGAGCGCGCTCCCGAGTTCTTCCTTCTTTTCCCACCACCTGCCCGACGCGCTTTAGCTCGTGAGCCATTTGCTGGTTCACGGCGACGATGTCGTTAAACGTGTCCGCAATCTTTCCCGCTAATCCCGTCCAGGAACCGGGGAGGCGCACTGAAAAATCACCGGAACGCATGGTCTGCAAGCTTGCCAGTATCACGCTAAGGTCGGCGGCAACGGGTTCAGCAACCGCGGTCGAATGGCCGTTATTCCGTGATCTAGCAGCAGATTCGCTAGGGTTGTCCGCGGTGGCGGAGCGGTCACCTCTCTTCATGATGCTCATCTCCTGAATGACTGAGGGGGTCCATTGCGAAACCGAGATTCATTTCGCGTTTCGTGCTCCTGGCAAGTACAAAACCGTTTAGGTCAACGGCGACTGGAGGGAAAATCGCACGTTTAACCGGCAATTTCCAACGCCCGCTTACCGGGTCTCAGACCGCCCAACGCTAAGGTGCAGAACCCGGAGCGAATGTATCTCAAATTGTTAACACGAAAGCCTTTCCGTGACTCTACAGTATTTGCTGTAGACGTTCCCCCGCAGCCATTCTGCCTCCGCCGGGTTGCAAGTCCTAGGGGATTCACTGTATTGAAGTGGAAACACCTTGATTGCAGAATGTGGTTCATCCGAGGCGGAGGGTTGTCGCGTGACGCATCTCACCTTTCAGGAAGTCACCGAGCCAGGTAGCAAGAATGACACTCGCACCAAGGACGGGCGCATTCCCATCGCTCGCGTCGAAGACCAGCCTCATCGTCCCGAGTTCTACATCCCCCGCATCACCAGACGTTTAGCGGCGCTCGTGATCAGCACGTGGGGATCTGCTCAGGATTGATTGACCGCTATACCGTCTTCTCTGTATTGACAGTATTGACGAGACAGCGCATTTTCCTGTGGACCCTCTAAGGCTGTCGCAGAAACAATTGAGGTTAGCGACTTTGAAAGGCCAAGAGATTGACTTCGGGATGGGCGACCTAAGGGAACCATGTCTTCGGCCGATTGGATTTTTCTGAAAAACTGAATGGGAGCTGACCTATGAACGCGTTGCGCATACTGGTAGCTGACGATCACGAAATTGTTCGCCGTGGGTTGGTTTCTCTCCTCAAGTCTCACCCCGGGTGGGAGGTGTGCGGCGAAGCCGCGGACGGCCGCCAGGCTGTCGATCAGGTCAAACAACTCAGACCGGATATCGTCATCCTGGATATCGGCATGCCCAATCTAAACGGCCTCGAAGCTGCGCGTAAGATGCTGCGGGATAACCCACGCTCCCGGGTGCTGATTTTGACGGTTACGGATGCGGATGAGGTTGTGCGAGCTGTCCTGGATGCGGGTGCGCGAGGATTTGTCCTTAAGTCCGACGCGGCTCGGGATCTGGTGGCGGCCGTAGAAGCTTTACAATCGGATAAGACATTCTTCACGTCCAGGGTTGCAGATATGGTGCTCGGAGGCTATTTGGGCCGCAGCCGACCTGCTACCGATTCCGATCCGGAGTTGCCAAACTTGACGCCTCGCGAACGCGAAATCGTGCAGCTTCTGGCGGAAGGCAAGAGCACCAAAGAAGTGGCCACTCATTTGAACTTGAGCGTAAAGACTGCGGAAACTCATCGCAGCAACATCATGCGCAAGCTGAACTTGCACTCTGTTAGTGCGTTGGTCTTGTATGCCGTAAGGAACAATATGGTTCAGGTCGCCATTCCTCTACTCGATGATCCCGTCTCGTCGAAAGCCAGCTGAGGTGGCTCGGTTCAACAACGTCGGGTTGTGCATTCCCCGGCCTGACCCGCCTGAGGGTTTGCCGATATTGCCGCAAGTGTCGCCCGGGGTTCATCCCTTGGGAAGCGTAGGGAGTATTACTATGCGGTGCCGGCTGGTGCCCGTTTCGTCGTTAGTGTAGGGAATCCGCTGTATTGCAGGATTTGCACCGATCGGTAGGCTGGGGTCGGAGACCGTCGTATGGCCGTAAAGATTCTTTTGGTGGACGACAGCGCGATCATCCGCCGCGCATTGCGCTTCTCCATCGAGAGCCAGACCGATTGGGAGATTTCTGGAGAGGCCGAAAATGGGAAGGAAGCAGTTGCCATGGTCAAGCAACTGTCTCCCGACGTGATCATTCTGGATCTCTCGATGCCGGTGATGAATGGTCTCGATGCCGCCCGGCAAATCCGCTCTCTTGCTCCCCACGCTTACATCCTGCTCTTCACCCTGCAAGGGTACCCACAGCTCGCGGAGGATGCGCAAAGAGTTGGAGTCGACCGCGTTCTGTCCAAGTCTGGCGCGGCGAGCACTACGGTGCTTGGCGCCGTCCGTTCCTATTTGGCAGCCTAGGGGTGCCCTCCTGACTGGCATGGTCGTCAAACGCATCTTGCAATCCTGACCAACGCCAGATTGAGTTCGCATGGAGGGACAGTTTCAGCCGCGATTCTCCTTCAAAATATGTTGTGATACCCTTAAGATAATATCTTGTCACGATATAATCGTAATGGCACCTTCTATTGCCCGGTCCGACTACGAAGCACTGGCGGAGTTGCGTTATCAAATCCGCCGCTTTTTGCACTTCAGCGAACAGGCGGCTCGAGCCGCAGGTCTGGAGCCGCAGCAACATCAGTTGATGCTAGCTTTGAAAGGCTTCCCTAAAGGAGCGCGCCCGAGAATCGGAGAATTGGCGGAGCGACTACAGACCCGGCACCACAGCACGGTTGAGCTGGTCAATCGATTGGCCGCGGAAGGACACATTGTTCGCCATCGGGCAAGTGGGAATCGGCGTGGTGAGGATCGCCGGGAAGTGTTTCTGTCACTCACTCCAAGCGGAGAAAAAATTCTCCGAGAACTTTCTCTTCATCATCGTGGTGAGCTTCGCATTCAAGGACCGGCGCTGATCTCCGCTCTGAAGCGGACAATTCGAACCAATACAAGCGATCGTCGGCGTAAAACGACTTCGCGAACCCGCAGGACGAGGTAAGGCTATGCCAGGAAAAGACAGCCGGGAGGGGAGCTCGACGCCCGCCACCATAGCCGTATCCGGCGCGCAAGTAAGCGACGTGAGGCTTGCCGAGCCAGCCCAGTTTCGCATGGTACTGATTTCCTTCCTGGCGGCGGGCATTGGTCTGTTGGCGGGAGGGATCGCGTTTGTGCTGTACAAGCTGATCGGCCTGGTCACCAATATCGTTTTCTATCATCGTTTCGTTGCGGATTTTACCGGCGCGCGACACCATCAACTCGGACCCTGGGTCATTGTGATGCCCGTGATCGGCGGAATTATCGTGGGCCTTATGGCGAAGTACGGAACACCGAAAATCAAGGGACACGGAATACCGGAGGCCATGGAGGCGGTGCTGGTGAACCGAAGCCGCATCCAACCCCGGGTTGCGATCCTGAAACCCCTTTCGGCTGCCATCGCGATCGGGACCGGCGGGCCGTTCGGCGCCGAAGGCCCGATCATTCAAACCGGAGGCGCGATCGGATCGCTGATTGGGCAGATCCTGCATACTACGGCGTCGGAACGCAAGGTTCTTCTGGCGTGCGGAGCGGCGGCTGGAATGTCGGCGACTTTCAATACGCCCATTGCGGGCGTAATTCTGGCCATCGAACTCCTTTTGTTCGAATTTAAG
>JACXTT010013538.1_pt1 | contig 10731 bp, 7 predicted proteins | sample 9270951 | NCBI WGS metagenome assembly JACXTT01 (sample SAMN15532306, study PRJNA645909) | rock metagenome | isolation source: weathered quartz diorite | place: Puerto Rico | collected 2017-06-21
GCCGATGCCGGCGGCGATCGCGTGCTGCAGCGACGGCGGGATCGCGTCGATCAGCCGCTCGCGGAGCCCGACGAGCGAGAGGACGAGGAAGGCGATCCCCGCGACGCAGTTCGCCCCGAGCGCGACGCGCCAGGAGTAGCCGAGTCCGCCCGCCGCCAGCGGGCCGGCGACCACGAACGCGAAGTAGAAGTTGTGACCCATCGCCGGCGCGACCGCGAGCGGGTAGCGGACCCAGAGCCCCATGAGCGCGGTCGCGAAGGCCGAGGCGAGGCAGGTGGCGGTGAGGACGGCGCCCGGGTCCATCCCCGTGGTCGCGAGGACGGCCGGCTCGACGAAGACGATGTACGACAGGGCCGCGAACGTCGTCGCGCCGCCGACGACCTCCGTGCGCACGTCCGTCCCGCGCGCGCGGAGCTGGAAGAAGTCGTCGAGGCTCACCCCGCCGGCCGCCGCGCGACCCCGTCGGGCGACACCCGCATGGGGACGCCGGCGGCGCTGCGGACCGCGTCGTCGAGCAGCCGCCGCTCGACCCGTCCGTCGAGGCGGCGGCGCGCGAGGACGGCGCGCGTCTCGGCGGCGAGCGAGCGGGAGTACTTGTAGATGTCGTGGTGGACCTCGACGTAGACGGAGCGATCGCGCGTACCCGCCTTCACCGGCTGGTAGGTGAACTCGACCTGCGTCCCGACCGGGACGAGCGGGAAGAGGTGCGCGATGTCCTCGGGGTAGAGCCGGACGCAGCCGTGGGTCACGAGCATCCCGACGCCCCACGGGATGTCCGTCCCGTGGATGCCGTAGATGCGCCGCGACAGCTGGAGCCGGTAGTTGCCGAGGGGATTGTCGGGAGCGCCCCCCGGGATGAAGCGCCGGCCGTCGCCACGTTCGCGGAGATGCTCCCGGCGGATCGATTCCGGGACGTACCAGGTGGGGTTGACGTTCTTGTGCTCCACGCGGAAGCGGCCACGCGGCGTCCGGCGATCGTCACGGCCGAGCCCGACCGGGTACGTGTCGACGATCGTCGTCGCCGGGTCGCGCGGATCGCGGCGGAAGTAGTAGAGCCGCATCTCCGGGATGTTGACGACGATACCGTCGGTGGTGCAGCACGGCAGCACCCACTCCGTGGGCACGACCACGTCGGCGCCGACGGGCGGAAGCATCGGATCCATGCCCGGATTCGCGTCGACGATCTCGTTGTAGCCGAGGTCGAACCAGCGCGCGACGTCGAGCAGGGTGTCGCCGCTCCGGATCCGGTAGTGCCGCGTGGCGCCGAGGACGGCGGGCGGGGTCGCCTCACCCGCCGCGGGCGTCGGGATACGGAAGGTCGTGAGCGGCTTCCGTGCGAAGGCACGCTCCTCGAACCGTGGCGGCCCCATGCCCGGCACGTGCGGCAGGGAGCGCACGAGCGCGCAGCCGACGAGGCCGGCGGCGAGTGCGGGCCCGAGCGCAGCAACCGCTCGCATCATCGGACGCGGCACGCCGGGTCAGGACCCGTAGCGGTCGATCACGGTCACGCCGACGGTCGCGAAGCGATCCATCGAGGCGAGGACGGCGCCGGCCTCCTCGAGGGGGATGGTCCGCTGAACCAGCTTGCCCGGGGCGAGCTTCCCCGCCTCGACCATGCGCAGCATGGCGCCGAAGCGCGGCGCCTGCATGCCGAGCGAGCCGATGATGGACACCTCCTTCAGCACGATCAGGTCGATCGGCAGCGCGACCTCGCCCTTCTCGTCGGCGCTCGTGAGCCCGATCTGGAGGTGGCGGCCGCGCTTGCGCAGCGAGTTGATCGAGTTCCGGCAGGTCACCGCCAGGCCGAGGGCGTCGATCGACACGTGCGCGCCGCCCTTCGTCACGTCCAGCACCGCCGAGGGCACGTCGGTGCTGGCCGCGTTGACGGTCGCGATCGCGCCGAGCTGCTTCGCGAAGCCGAGCTTCTCCTCCGAGACGTCGACCGCGACGACGCTCGCGCCGAGCGCGGTCGCGATCTGGACGGCCGAGAGGCCGACGCCGCCGCAGCCGTGAACCGCGACCCACTCGCCGGCCGCCACCTGCGCCTGGTCGACGACGCCGTGGAAGGACGTCATGTACCGGCAGCCCATGCTCGCTCCGTCGACGAAGCCGACGGCGGCGGGGAGCGCGACCAGGTTGACGTCCGCGAAGGGGACGGCGGCGCGCCGCGCGTATCCGCCCCACGACACGACGCCCGGCGTGAGGATGGCGTCGCAGACGTTGTGGTGACCGCTCCGGCACCAGTCACAGGTCCCGTCGCCCATGCTGAAGGGGACGAGCACCCGGTCGCCCTTTGCCCAGCGCGTGACCTCGCGCCCCACCTCCTCGACCACGCCGCAGAACTCGTGGCCGAGCACGTGCGGGACCGCCACCTGGAGCCCGAACCAGCTCCAGTCGCCCGTCCACAGGTGCCAGTCCGAGCGGCAGATGCCATTCGCCTCCACGCGCACGACGACCCCGTTCGCGGGTGGCGTCGGATCGGGCACGTCGCGGACGACGAGCGGCTGCCGGATGCCTTCCATGACGGCGGCTTTCATCGTGACCTCCTCGCGGTGGCGGTGGCATACACCGCCCGGGCGTCCACGGTAAACCCCGTACCAGGATACCGGACGCGATCCAGCAATGATCCGCCGGCGTGGACTCGTCGCATACCGCGCGCGATCCTTCGTCTCCTTTGACGTCACCGGCACGGGTCGACTATCTGGTCGCCCCGCGCGATTGCACGGCCAGAGTCGGTGTCGCACAGAATCGACGTCCAATAGCACCCGAGTGCGGGGATGGTGGAGGCGGCGATCGCAGTCAGCGGTGCTGCGCACCGTCGCCCGAATCGTCGCGGTCGACGCCGCCTTGACCGTTCTCGCGGTAGCCATGACCTGGCCGCTCGCCACGGGACTGCGCACCAACCTCGTAGGCACATGGATCGTCGACATGGACACGTACCTGACCGTCTGGATCGTGACCTGGGTGGCGCGCACCCTTCTGACGGCGCCCTTGCAGATCTTCGATGCCAACATGTTCTATCCGGCCCGCCACGCGCTCGCTTATTCGGAGCATCTGCTCGGCGCCCTGCCGCTCACCCTTCCCACATACTGGGCGACGGGAAACCCGATCCTCACACATCAGCTGCTCCTTCTCGGCAGTTTCGTCCTCTCCGCGTTCGCGATGGCCGCGTTGGTACGGTTCTGGACGCGGAGTGACGTCGGCGCTTTCGTCGCCGGCGCGCTCTTCGCTTTCGCACGCTGGCGGCTCGCACAGCTACACTGGATCCACGAGCTGCTCACCTTCTATGCGCCTTTGGTCGTTCTCTTCTCCTCGCGGTATCTCCGCGACGGTCGTGGCCGGGACCTCCTGGGTGCCGGCGCGTGCTTCCTGGGCCAGCTCCTCGCGTCGTATGCGCTCGCAAACCCGACGTGTGCTGCGATGGGTCTGTTCTGGCCCGTCCATGCGTTGGCGATGCGCGCCCGGGCGAGCCGGCTCGCGGCGCTACTCGTCGTGGCGTCGGCGGTGGGCCTCGTGTTCGTCATCGTCAGCGTGCCGCTGATGCGTGCAGCGGCTCGGGGTTGCGAACATTCCCGGCGGAAACTGGAGCGTGGCCCGAGTAGAGCACTGGGATCTGCGGGGCTTGCGGGCATGGTGCGACCCGCGGTGGATCTCGTTTCCGGGATATCTTCCGTACGGGCTCGCGATCGCCGGCCTCGCGCTGCTGGTGTACGGCGCCGACGCTCGGCGGTGGCCGGTCGACGGGCGATCGCTCGCGCTGAGCCTCGTCGCGTACGCGGCGCCACTCGTGATCCTCGCGCTCGGGCCTCAGGGCGGGCCAGGGCTCGGCTGGCTGTGGGAACACGTGCCCGGGCTCGGCCACTACCGCGTCGTCGAGCGGTTCGCGCACCTCGTCTCGCTCCCGATTGCCGTGCTCGGCGGTGTTGCCGCTGCCGTCGTCGAGCACCGCGCCCGGAGCGCGGGGCGCGCGTGGCTTGCGTGGCCGTGCGGCCTGCTCGTCGTCGGCGCGTTCTGCTGGGAATCACAACGCAGCGTGCCAGCGGTGCAGTTGTTTCCGGCCCCGGCCGTCCCGTCGGTCTACTCTTGGCTCGCTCGGCGGGACGGACCGATCTTGGAGATTCCCGCAGGTATGGTCCGCCCCGGGGGTATCAACCTGGCGGACTCGACGTACGTGTACTGGAGCGTCTGGCATGGGCGTCCAATCGTCAATGGGTACAGCGGCTACGCGCCGGCCGCGTACCCGCTCGTACTCGGGCTCGCGGCAGAGCTCCCCGGCGACGAGCCGCTCGCCACGCTGAGTCGCCTCACCGGCGTACGGTGGCTCGTGGTACACCTCTGGAACTTGACGCCTGGCGAACGGTCGCGGTGGGATGCTCCCGGGGCGCCCGTGCCGGTCGTCCGTTTCGGCAACGACGCCGTGTTTGCGATTCCGCCCGCCACCGAGGACTGGCGCACCAACTACCAGCGGCCGTCGCCCGGAACGACGCTTGCCGGGACGCCGGTGGTCACCCTCGGGCCCGCGGACGCAGCGGACGTGCGAGTTCGTGACCCCGGCGTCGTCGGGGCGCGCGCGACGACTCCCGTCACCGTCGAAGTACGCAATACGGGAGTGCAGGCATGGCCGGCGCTCACGGTCGACGCCGACCGGCGTGTCATGATCAGACTGCATTGGGACGGCGCCGGGGGCGCCCGCCTGCCCATGATGTCCATTCCCTTGCCGCGTGATCTGCAGCCTGGTGACGCGGTGACGGTCAGCGCGGTACTCGGGACCCCGAGCATCCGGGGCTCCTACGTACTCGTGGCGGAGATCTCACAGGGTGTCCGGCCACTGAGGACGACCAACGAACCATCCGCTACGCACGTGAGCGTGACGGTCTCATAGATCGGGCGACGAGCGGGGTGGAAGACCTCGCTGTTCCGTCCGATTGAAGGGCCAAGCGCGCTCAGTGCCAGGGCTCGACCAGGATCTTCCCGTGCTGGTCCGGGCGGACGAGCGTCTCGAACGCATGCGCCACGCCGTCCACGCCGACGCGTCCGGTGACGAGCGGCGCGACGGCGATCCCGCCCTCGGCGATCTCCCGCAGTGTGTCGGCGAACTCGAGGGGCGTGTATCGGACCCGCAGATTCCGCACGCGAGCGTCCGGACGAGCACCTCGCCCGGACCCGGTCGCGGATCGGGGAGCGTGTCGACAACGAGCCCTCCGCGGCGCATCACCGCGGCGCGCATGCCGCGTTACCCCCGATGTCCGGACTTGCGACGACGCACACGACAGACCAGCCCCAGCGTCTTCGTCTTGCGACGCCCCTTGCCCGTCCGCTGGAGCGTGACGGCGAGGCGGCCCTTCGCCACCGGGAGGTCCAGAACCGGGCTACACACCTCGCCCGCTCGGCCCGCCGCGACGGCCTTCAGGTCCTCCAACGCGTCAGAGAGCTCCTGGAGCCGCGGGTCGGAGGAGAGCTTCAACGTGTCGAGCACGGCTCCCGTGCAACCCCCCGCCCCGCTGCTGACGAGGCACAGGATGACGCGCGCCGTGCAGCCGCCGTCCGGTTCGCCGTCGGCGTCGCAGGAGCGGCCATCGGTGCAGCGCCCGCCGCGCCAGCCCGGAACCGCCACCCCCAGCCGGCATCCGGCGCTCGGTTTCGCGAGAACGTGCAGAGAGCCCGGAGGCGGCAGCGTCGTCGTGGTCGTCGGCGGGCAGGCGGGCGTGGTCGTCGTCGTGGTCGTCGTCACCGTCGAGCACGTGAAGTGCGGCGTCCCGTCGATGCCGACGCAGGAGCCCGCGGCGCCCGTGCCGTGGATCTCCACCAGCGCGTCGGTCGCCTGGCCCGAGCAGTTGGTGACGGCCGCGGCGTCGCCGGGATGGCCGTTCGGGATGAAGAGCTGCGGGTGGTCGAAGGGCGCGCTCTCGAAGCGGACCCGGTCGTCGGTGAGCGTCTTCAGGAAGGCCACCACGTTCATCCTCTTGTCGGGGTGTCCGACTAGGCCGCCGACGCCGTTCACGGCCGCGTCGAAGTTGGCCGCGTTGGCCTCGTGGAAGTCACCGCCCCGCGCGTAGAACTCCACCACCTGCTCGAGGGTGAACATGCCGCCGTTGTGCATGTAGGGCGCGGTCAGCTCGACGTTGCGCAGCGACGGCGCCTTGAACGCGCCGTCGACCGCGAGCGGGTCCGCGGCGGTGATGGTCGGAGGATTCTGGATGCCCGCGATCTCCGGAATGGGGAAGCCGAGGAGGTCCCGCCGCGCAAACGAGATGACGTCGGCCGCGGTCGTTCCGGCGCCGACGCCGACGTCCTCCGCCGTCGGGCGCACGCCGATGTTGAAGAAGCCGCCGTCGTGGAACGCGTGCGGGCCGGCCGCTGTCTGGCGCTGCTCGATCGGCTCGGAGCCCGCGCCGAAGTTGTTCGTGCTCGCGGCGGTGAACGTCGGGCCGGAGTGGCACTGAAGGCCCGCACAGCTTCCCTTGAAGGTGTTGAACCCGTCCTGCTGCGCGGAGTTCAGGCTGGCATGCCCCATCGCGACCTGGTCGAAGAGGCTCGCGTCGGAGACGAGCACCGTCTCGTAGAGCTGGATCGCGAGCCCGAAGAAGAGCGAGAAGTTCTGCTCCATCACGGTGAACTGCTTGGTGCTGAGCGGTGCGCCGGTGGGCGGGGAGATGGTGAGCGTGCCGCCCGGGAGGGTCACGACCTTGTCCGAGTTCCACCACTTCGGGTCGAACGCGGTCTGAATCAGGCTGGCATAGGACACGCTGAGCCCACGCGCGCCGGGGGTCGTGTGGCTGTTGGCGAGCGACCCGAGCACGCTGTCGGTGGGATCGACGAACTGCTTGGCGAGCGGCGTGAGGCTCAGCATCTTCTTGCCAACCTTATTGGCCGTCCGGCCCATGCAGGCCAGCGCGAAATTGCTCCCCAGTACGGGGACAGCCTGCGACGCGAGGCTCGCGGGAAAGATCGCCACGGTGACCGGCACGACGCTCCCGTCGGCCTGCACTTGAAGCACGCGAGCGTTCGGGTTCCTCGGCCCGGCCCCGTCCACCCCGTTGAAGATGGCGCTCGCCCGGCCGTCCCAGAAGGTCCGGAACGTGAAGACCGCATTGATCATCGTCGGCGTGTTGCGCGGTATAGCGCGCCGGACGTTGACGCCGCCGACGTTGAAGACCGGGTCGGGCGTGACCGTGCAGTCCTCCTCGGCCTTGCCGGGGATGATGTCGTTGAACTTCCGCAGCGTGACGCTCTGCGAGGAGATCACGTCGTCGGCGTCGAAGAGCACCGCCGAGGTCCGATCGTCGGGGTTCGCGAGCCGGTGCAGCGGGAAGTTGTCCGACGTCAGGGTCGCGTTCGGCTTCGCCACCTCGAACGTCGTCGCCTTGTGCTGCGTCCCGGGGTTGATCTGGTTCTTCAACCGGTTGTCGGCGCCGGCGTGGAAGTGGCAGCTGCCGCAGGACTGGATACCGTCGCTGCCGAGCTGCATGTCCCAGAAGAGCGCCTTGCCGAGCGCGATCGCGGCCGTCTCGTCGCGCACGAAGCCGGTGAGGTCGGCCTTCGGAACGGGCACGGTGCTGAGCGCGCCGGGCGGCAGCTGCGCGCTCACGGTGCCGGCTCCGAGCACCGCGACGACGGCGAGCAATGCAAGGGCCACGCGAACGAATCGGCTCAGCGTGTTGATCCTCATGGATACACCTTTCTTCCCGGCCGCTCCCGCTCGGATGCTCGGGAGCCAAAAACGCCAACTTCAGCGAACCCACCACCCCCGGACCCGACCCCTCAGTCGGCGCGCATATACGAGGGGGACAAAGGCGCTGTCAAAAGCCTCAAATACGCGCGACAACGCCGCCATCAACCCTCTCGCAGTCGCGCCGGACGCGAGAGCCTCCGGAAGGCGTCCTGCGCCGCGTTTCGGGCGCACCCGCCCGGGGAGCCGAGCGGGAACGTCAGGCCGATCTGCAGGCAGTTCGTCACCTGCGCGAGCTGCTCGCCGACCCAGACCGCCGTGAACGGGATCGTGACCACGCAGCGACATCGTCGACCTGACGACGGGTTTCAAACTGAACCCGTTCTCGCCCGCGAACGTCTATGTGCTCGCGATCGCGCCACTGACGCAGCAGGGTCTCCGGCTCGCCGTCGTGCCTGCGGGTGGATTCGAGTGGACGTTCTGATCTGCCCCGTCAGCGGGTGACGCTGGTCGTCACGGTCGCCCTGTTGTCGGCGCGGTTCGGATCGGGCTCGTGTGCGTAGACGTTCGCCGTGAGCGAGAGCGTTCCGAGCTTCGCCGGCCGGACCGTGATCGTGACCACCGTCGCGGACTGCGTCCCGAGCGTCCCGACGTCGCAGGTCAGCGTCCCGCCCGTCTTGCCGATCCCGGCACGCGTACAGACGGCCCCGCTCGCGGAGACGAACGTCGCGGCGCCCGGCAGCGTCGCGACGAGGGTCAGCCCGGTCGCGGCCGCCGGCCCGGCGTTCGAGATGGTCGCCGTGTAGATCAGATCGGCGCGGACGGCCGCCGGGTCGGGCGAGTCCGCGAGCACGAGCGCGAGATCGGCGGCGGGACGCGCGTCGCGCACGAAGACGTCGTAGGCGAAGAAGCTCTGCGTCTCCGGCACGAACGTCGACGCGTCCGACCAGAACACGACCACGCCACCATCGGCGTCGATCCCGCCCGCGAGGCTGTCGAGGTCGCCCTGCTCGCCGTGGCTGCCGATGCTCACGCGCGCGGTCGTCCCCGCCTGCCGGTCGCGGAGGAAGACGTCCTCCCGGAAATTCGTGTCGTCGGGCACGAGATTGGAGGCGGACGACGTGAAGACGACGAAGCGGCCGTCATCGCTGATGGACGGGTTCGAGCTCGTGTCGTTGCCCGGCTGGCCGGCATCGTTCACGCTCAGGACCTCGTACGCGCCGGTGGCGCGGTCGAACAGGGCGACGTCCTGGACCAGGCCGTTGGGGTCGGGGAAGATGTCGCTCGCCTGGGTGTCGAACACGACGAAGCGGCCGCCGGCGCTGATCTTCCCGTGATCGCCGTGATTGATGACGAGGCCCGCGGCGCCCGGGACGACGCTGATTCCCTGGGTCGCGCCCGTGTCGAGGTCGTGCACGAAGACGTCGACGGTGTCGTTGTTGTCGTTCGCCACCAGGTTGGATGCGGACGAGCCGAACGCCACGAGATGGCCGTTCCCGTCCAGGTCGGGCTCGAAGGAGGAATTGTTTCCTTCGCTGCCGCCGGTTGCGACGCTCACCCGGACCGTGGTGCCGCTGGCCAAGTCGCGAACGAAGACGTCGTCGGCAAAGTTGGTGTCCCCGGACACGAGGTTCGCCGCGCTCGACGTGAACGCGACGCGGGTGCCGTCGCGACTGATGGTGCCCTGGACGCTGCCGCCGTTCGCCTGCCCCCCTCCCGGCCCGACGCTGACGCGCTCCGTCGTTCCGGTTACCCGGTCGTGGATGAAGACGTCGGACGCGCCGTTCGTGTCGCCCTTGACGAGGTTCGTCGCCTGGGAATCGAAGACGACGAAGCGGCCGTCGGCGCTGATCGATGGGCTTCCCATGCCGTTGAGGAGCCCGCTGTTGGCGTCACCCTGACGGCCGGTGCTCGAGACGCTGACGCGCTCGGTCGTTCCCGTCAATCGGTCACGAACGAAGATGTCCGACTGGCCGTTCGTGTCGCCGGGGACGAGGTTGTCGGAGAGCGACGCGAAGGCGACGAATCGTCCGTCGGCGCTGACTGACGGCAACTCGCTGTCCTGATCCCCCTGCACCCCGCCGCTCGCGAGGCTCACGAGCTCCGTGAATCCCGCCGCGGGCGCGGCGAGCCCGTCGCTCATCGCGAGCAGCGTGGTGGCGACCATGGCAACGGCGGCGATCGTGGCACGCATCGTTCGAACCCTCCTCGTCGTGTGGTGGAGCAAGGCGGGTACCACGTCGAGCGCGTGCGATTCCGCGACGATTCCGGCGCGACACGACGATTCTCTTTGCAGTCGCGCGCCGCGCGACGAGCGTGCTGCTAAGAGAACTGAGCACCGTCCGACCGGAGGCGGGAACGGACCGCTGGAAACGGGCGGGTTCGCTATGCGCCCCATCGCGGCGAGAGGGAAACCTGAAAAAGGGCGCAACGACAGAGGGCGCCGGGGGTCCCCGAGCGCGGACTCGGGCGGGTTCCACGGCCGCCTCGACCCGAGGCCGCGGCACGCGGGGCCGGACCGAAGGGGGTCCCGAGCCGCGCTCGGGGACCCCCGGCGCCCGACCACGTCGCCCTCTTTCAGCAGCCTGCTCCTAGGCACGCGGCCGCGGACGTGAGGGCACACACGGGACGTTTCGCGCGCCACCCGTGCCACAGCGGGGCATGCGGACGCCGGCGGGGGTACCACGGCCGACGGGCCGTCGGACGGCACGGCGTCCGGTGCTTCCGACTCGCGGAGAGCACGTGTAGCGTCTTCGTGTGGAGGCCGGGATGGCTGGGTGGAGGACGCTGGTTCTCGCCATCGTGGGTGCCGCGCTCGTGCGCGAGGCCGCGGCCGCGACGGTCAGCGTGACCCGGATCGAGCGCCCACGACCCGGATGCGTCCGCATCCGGCTCCGCTACGCGGCGAAGGACGACCCGACCTTCCGTCTCGTCCCGCTCTGCGGCGTGACGGCCACGCCAGCCAGCGACTGGCCGGGCGCCACGACCGTTGCGCTCCAAGGCCAGCGGCACCAGGGGCCCCCCCAGCACGACCAAGCCCCCCGCCCGCCCCAGCGACGCCC
>JACXTT010013539.1_pt1 | contig 10730 bp, 10 predicted proteins | sample 9270951 | NCBI WGS metagenome assembly JACXTT01 (sample SAMN15532306, study PRJNA645909) | rock metagenome | isolation source: weathered quartz diorite | place: Puerto Rico | collected 2017-06-21
CGGAGACTTGCGTTTGTTCCCTGTCTTCGGGCATTCTGTGCTCCTCTCTGGCTACGGGCTGCGCAGGAATTTGGACTAGGGTCCCGTCGTTCTTACCAACTCCAGTTGAATTTGTCAAACAACCAATTATCGTCGTGCACACGGCGAAGACGTAAGTTAGCCCGGCGAGCGGTGATATCACTATCCATAACGAGAGCCAGGGCCGGACCTAGGGCGTAAGAGTCCTGATACGCCTTTATCACTCGCGCCAACCGGCGCGCGCTCAAGTGGAGGAATGCGAACCGCAGGCGGTTGTGCAGCACGGTCTTCAAGTACACGTGGTGGGGAATTGCGTCCCGGAACAAGTGCGCGACGGTTACGGTCGGCACCAGAAGCAATTCGTATCCGAGCAGCCACAGCCTCAGGCTCAGCTCACAGTCTTCCACGCCGTAGCGGATCAAGCCCTCGTCAAACCTTCCGACAGCCTCAAAAGTGTCACGGCGCATGGCCATGCAGCCACCGGGCAGCAAGGGCACAGGATAGGGTATCTTGCCACGCTGATCCAGCCATTCCACTTCCAGATCGGGCCCGGTGAGACCCAGGCCGAAACCCTTATTCTTCGGGGACTCGAGGTCGCAGATGGCGGGCGCCACCGCCCCAATCGTGCGGTTCGCCAGCAACTCGATCAATTGATTTTGCCAACGGGATGGAAAAACATTGTGAGCATCGGCAAAGACAAGATAGTCTCCGCGACTTCGGGCGGCGCCCAAATTTCTAGCGCGCGCGACGCCGAGCCGCCGCTTACACCGGATCAAGTGGATTTCCGGCTGCCCGCTCTTGAACGAATTATTTCTTAGGAAATCCGTGGAACCATCCGAGGAGCAATCGTCCACCACAAGGATTTCGCTATCATGGCGCAGGGTGTCGTGCAGGTTCCTCACGGTCGATCGTAAATTGCGCCCTTCGTTGTGAGTGATCACGACCACACTTACTCTTGGCGAAGTGACGGGACAACTGGCAGCCGGGGTCATTCGGGTGGCCTCGTAGCTTGCGTTCTGTTAGTCAGGAATTTTCCGGTAGAAACCCAGCGAAAAAATTGGGACTGCGACTCTGATCTTCCTTTCGTCTCACTCAGCCATACGTTGCCTGACAATTCTCCGAGCGCAAAAACCAGCTTGCCGCGGGCCACCGATACCCCGATCACATCCCCGCGATCCAACCGCATCAGTGACTGGCGGGCACGATGGAAATGCTGCACCGCAAAAGCCTTTCCGACCGGTTGTTTGCTGATCGGGTCCAAAGGCTGAGCCCAGATGCAACGGAAGCCATCGCGATCGGACAAGAAGTACAACAGGCTTCCGTCGGGCGACCAGGAAACAAACGCGTCGACATTGGAGCCGGTAGTTACGGGTATCCAGTCGGCCTCGGCCATCCCATGCCCGTCCCGTATCGGCGTAATGAAAATTCTCTGGTTGAGGGAACGGTCCACAGCGGCGTGAAAAGCGATCCAATGGCCATCGGGGGAGAATCGCGCCGCGTACAGAATCCAGTCTGGTCGCGACTGGTGCTCGACCATGTCGCCAATCCGGCGCGTGGCCACGTCGATCATCATCACATTTTCTGGCGGGCCCAGCGGCTCGAATAACACCCTAGATCCGTCCGGCGAGACATCCGTGGGTGGACCGCAGGAGTCGCAGATTTTCTCCGACGTCCCCTTAGTCAGATCAGCCAGATACATCGCATTCTGATTATCGACGTAGGCGACTTTGTTGCCGTCAGCGCTAATTCGTGCACGAAACCACATGTGCTCGCTGCTGCCATGAACCGTGTCCTTGCCCGTTTCCAAGTCTCGGGTCCGCACCGACCACTGCCCCGAGCGGGAGCCGGTAAATGCCAGCTTGGTGCCGTCGGCGGAGAGGGAGGGCGAGGCAGCGTAAGAAAGTCCCTGGGTGAGCTTGTGCATCTCGCCGAGCACCCTTCCTCGATTGGCATCCAAGGGCAGATCCCAGACATCGACGTGTAATACCTCGCTGGAATAGCACAGGCGGAATTCCTTCCCGGATCCGGGACCGGTGACGCATACAGCTCCACTCCCGTGCCGGCGGTTCGCTGGCGCACGGGACCGGTGATTTGTCCGGATTCCGGGGACAGAGGAACATCCCATATGTTTGTGCTGTCCCCCAAAGCGGCCGAGAAAAGGACTCGATCTCCAGCCCCGTCCCATCCGCTGGGCGTAATCCGGTCCTGGCCCACAGGGGCCTTAAGGTTGTATCGTTCGAAGGCGCCCAGCGCCCCGGTGCGGTGTGCAGGACTGCCATCGAGCGAAGCGATCCACCAATCCAACGTTTTCTCACCCCCCGCGCGAGGATCTTGCCGGCCTACGAAGAGTAGTTGCTTGCTATCGGGCGACCAGATGGGCCAGAAGTCGGCAGCAAAGCCGGGCTGAAACAGTGTGGCGGGTCCGCCGCCCACGCGTTTCAGGTAGATGTGGGACGAGCCTTCAACAAAACCGCTGCCGGGCGATCCTACCCAGTAAGCGATCCATCTGCCGTCCGGTGAGAACCTGGGACCAAACCCTCCATGGGCAAGCAGCTGGGGCTCACCGCCCAGGGTCGGCACAGAGTATATTCCCCCACCGTCACGCTCCGACCGAAATACGACCTGTGTTCCGTCGGGCGAAAAAGAAGGAGCGTATTCATCGGACGAATCCCGGGTGAGACGGATGGGATCACCGCCGCCTATTTGCTCCAGCCAAATGTCGAGGTTTTCCTCCCCACTGCGGTCGGACGCATAGGCCACCAGCTTTCCGTCAGCAGAAACAGCTGGATACGTGGCGAGGCCGGAGTCGGTGGTCACTTGCGTAAGAACCGTCTTTTCGTTCGGCCCCAACGACGGTATTGAGAGTGGGATAAGAATGGCCAGTGTGGCAGCGAGTCCAGCCGCCACAAAGGCCGCCGGATGTCTGCGAATCGAGTCTTCAATCCGGTCGAACCGGCCGGCATTTCTCCGGATCGCTCTGACTACCTCGGCTGCGCTCGAAAACCGCCGTTCGGAATCGCGCTCCAGGCACCGCAGGATGGCAGCTTCCCACCTGGGATCAAGGTCTGGAAAAGCAAGCCGCGGCGACGGAGCCGTTTCGGTCAAGCGCTGGAACTCGGGTCTCACACCGGTTACCATCTCGTACATGACCAGGCCCAGCGCATAGATATCGGAAGCCACCGTAGCCTGGCGTCCTTCAAGTTGCTCCGGCGCCATATAGCTCGGCGTGCCTACAAGCCCCGGAGCGACGCTGTGGCAATCGTCGATCGTGCGCGCGAGCCCGAAATCCGTGACTTTGGCGCGGTTTACCCCGGTGCTGGTCCGTGACAACATGACGTTTCCCGGCTTGAAGTCGCGGTGAACGATGCCTTTCTGATGTGCGGCGGCGAGTCCGTGTGCGATCTGCTCGACCAGCGGCAGTGCCTCGGCCGTGGTCATCTTCCCTTCGCGACTGAGGCGCGCGCTCAGGGTTTCGCCGTCGAGCAACTCCATGGTGATGAACGGCGGCACGTTGTGGTTATCGAGATCGAAGACCCGACAGACGTTGTCGTGAGTAACCTCCTTCGCCAGACGGACTTCCTGCTTGAAGCGCTCGAGGGTCTGTTTGTCCGAGGAGATTTCCGGACGGATGGTTTTCAGTGCAACGAAGCCGCCGAGGACCATATCCTCAGCCTCGTAGACCTGGCCCATCCCTCCCTCGCCAAGGAAGCGCGTGACTCGAAAACGCTCGGCCACCCGGTCGCCGGGCGAGAAACTCGTCTTCCCTCTCAACCACCGGGATCGGGCGGGTGATGCGTCGATCGTGGTTTCGCTGCCGCGAACTGCCGGATCCTTCATGAGGGTTCCCGGTTCGTTGTTCCGCAGTCGAGAGTCTTGCTCCCGGTCTTGCAACTCCCAGCATCAGCGGGATGTGCTGTTCACAGCGTCGCCAAAGCCGAAATTTACTTGTGCCCGGTAGCCCGCGCCGCTACCCAGCAGCAGTTCGAGGAACGCCTCCAGGGCGGCGCGATCCGGATGCCTCCCGCGTGCAACTTCGACGCCACGTGGCGCTTTTCGAAAACCAGTGAGACAAGCCTCTAAGCTCGGGACCGCAATTTCCCCCGCCCAATCTGCTCATACTGCTGAGTGACTTATCGCGGCGGAGATCTCACGCGACCGCTCGAAGTCAAAGCCCCAACGCTACTGAGATGGTGCAAATTGTACATCAATTCTGCCGCTTTTCCGCAGTTCTGAGGCTTCGAGGAAGTCGCGGCCAGCGGGTGTGGGATGAGGATGGGCGACTGTGGTGGCGGGAAGGAAGAACGGCTGAAATCATGAAGGCTAGCCGCAGCCCGCCGGTTGCAGATTTCCTTGTAGATTAGTTGCCGACCAGCAAAAGAAGTCCCGACCCGGGGCCTTCTCCAGTCTCGTATCGTGGGCAAAACGCTCGTCCTGCGTGTACAGCGCAAGTCGAAAGCATCTTCACGGCCTCACGCCGCCCGTCGCCGACTGCGAAAGGCGCGCCAAGGTCACGCGCGCATCTTCCGACCCCTGGGCGTTCAATTCAGCCGATTGCCTCAGATAGCGTTCCGCCGCCGAGCGCTCGCCCACTGCCAATTCGATCTCACCGGCGTGGCGGAAGAACCTAGCGTCGCGGATGCCGACGGCCAGGGCCGCGTTGATCTGCCGGAGCGCTTCCTCGTTCTGGCCATTCACGTGTAATGCCCAGGCATAGCAATCCAGGGTAAATACATCGTGCCGCCGTGCATACTCGCGCCGCGCTACTTCCAAAGCCTTGGCGGGCTGATTTGCGTAGTCGGTGTAGTAAAAGATCAGTTCGTGGTTGGAATTGTCCGCGCGGTTCGTCTCCAGCAACGACTTCTGTTCGAATTCTGCAAATGCTTTTTGCGCTTCTTCTATGCGTCCGGCCAAGTGCAATGTCTGTGCAAGGTCGAAGAGATTTTCCGCGTGTGGGGCCGCCTGATAGCGCTGCCTCAGCAACGCCGCTGCCTCGTCATAGCGCCTCTGCTGGATTCTTACTTTCGCCAGATTTGCCAGGGCATAGTGATAGCCGGGAAACATGGCCAGGGCTTGCTGCGAAAGCTTTTCGGCTTCATCGACCTTGCCAATTGCCAGGTTCAGATGAGCCATCTGAGTTACGATCCAGGCACCGTCCTCAACCTCGCCCGGCGGCGTCGACTGGTACGCCATGTTCATCAAATCCAGCGAACCGTCGATATCCCCGAAGAGTTCCCTGAGATAGGCGGCTCGGGTCAGGCCAGGCATGTTTCCCGCTCGCAGATTGAGCATCCACTGCGCCGCTGTCTCCGCCTCTTTGTAGTTGCCCAGCTCAACATTGGCATCGGTCAGAAAGCCGTACAGCATTACGTCGTCCGGCATCTTTTGATTGAGTGTCCTGGCCGCCTCCAAAGCGGCCGCGAACTCATGCTTACCCAGCAACAGCCAGACCCGAATCCTTTGACCGTCAAAGTTGTCCGGAGCGCGAGCAAAGGATTTCTGTAGCGCTTCTTCTCCCTGACTGTAAAAGACGACGTTGGATGTTTCCCGCGCACGGCGAGACAGCGCCAAGGCCAGGGCGTTATATGCTTCGAAGTCTTTCGGGTTCTTCTCGATCAGCTTCCTGGCCTGTGCCATGCTCCGCTCGGCTGGGGAAAGATTTTGCTCACTGGAGGCCGTGGGAGTTTGTGCAAATCCGGCGCTCACGCCTACAACCAGCAATAGAAGAGATGCGATTCGGTTCATGGTGTTCCTCGAATATCGGGACAAAAGTTCGTGGCCGCGGTTGCCAGCGGCCACGAAGCAGGTTTACTTGACCGGGCAAACGCCATTGGGCTGACCCGAACAACCCTGCTGTCCGGGGCCGGTGTGGTGGCTGTCACGACCGCTATGAGCAGGGGTTACGTACGGGAAGGTGCTGGCGAAACCATCTTCATTCGTGTTTACACCGTCACCGACCCGTGTTCCGAACTTCTTGGGGTCCGCCAGAATGCCAGCCACGGCCCGCGAGGCGATGTCAACCACGTCGTCGATAGGGCGCCGTCCTTGCGGGAAGCCGGCGAGATCTCCCGCCAGGAAGCCGAGGCGCTTTTGGCTTCCGACTGGAGTGGGTGGAATACCCGTGTTGAGCCGCAACAGATCCGCAATCGGTCCGGCGTCTTTCGGGCCACATCCTGGGCAAATCGGGGGCATGTACTGCACCAGCGGCAGGAGGTCCGTGCGTGGCGCCGGGGCAACGGGGATACCGAGCGTGGCAAACAGATGAGCCAACAGTGGATCGAGGAAGAAGTTGGCGAACTGCTTGTCGTTCTCAGGATCGTCCACGCTGAAGCGGTCTTTGAAGCCGGTCCCGATGATCAACTCATTGATCAGCGAGTTGCCCTCACGGTTTACTTGAACCCACCCGCCGCCACCATCAATCGTGCCGGTCTTGCGATGAACCGTGAAACGCTGGCGGGAGGTCGCTCCGTATGTCCCGATCACTGCCTTCTTGTCACTGGCCGGATGAATCTTGCCATCGACGGTCAGCATCGAGATGGGCACTTCCAGCACAATGGAGTTGACGTTGAAGCCCGCCACTGAGTCGGGAGCGTAGTTGTGGGTGTCGTCCGCATCGTTGGCAGAAGACAGCACACCCCCGACTGCCATGCGGAAGTTCAGCGAGTCAAAGGTGGCCCCCAGGTCGATGTAGAAAGGATCGTCCACCGTTCCCGCGAACACGCGAACACCGTCGCCCAAGTCATAAATTCCCTGGTTGAACAAATCCTGATAGTTCGGCATCGTCAGTGGGCCGACGTTGGAGGGAACTGCGAAGAGGGTCTGTCCGTGGGCAAGGTCGGTGCATACTCCGTTCTTGATCATTGACACGGTATAGGTTTGCCGGAGGTTCAGCCCTGCGGCGCCGGGCCCGGACAGCGAAGTGATGGGCGGAACTCCGGCGATACCGCCTACATAGCCCGTGAAGATGCTGGGCTGCCGGATCTGCGTCTTGAAGCGAAACTGGAAGGTGATGTCTTCGCTTCCGTCGTGATTGTTGTCGACCTTCATCTCGTAGAGAACGTTGGGATCAAACGGGAAATAGTTGGGCCCATTGGAGGGTTCAAGAAACCCGTCGACGTTGAGAATCATAGTGACGCGGTCCGGATGGTCGTAGCTGACAAACGCGTACCAGTCGGTCACGTCCGCGCTGTGGTCGAGTGCGGAGATGGGTGCCTCGCGGTGGCTGGACGCGAGCAAACTAGTTGGAACCAGCACCAGCAGCGCCATAGCGAAAGCCACGAATCGTTTGAGTTGCGGCATAGCGTTTTCCTTTTGCATTGAATTTGGTGGACGTTGCCCATCGTGGACTTGGTTGCTGCGGACCTGCGTGGTCCGCTTGCTTCCGCCCCGGATGGTTCCCCTGGCTACGTCTACTTCCATGTACGCGCCGGTACGCCGATTGGATTTCTCTTCTGGTTGCTACACGAATATTTCTTGGTCGGCGTCTTCACAGAAAGCGGCGAGGTCATCTGCGAGGACGTTGCAACTCCCGGATTTAGGGAAATCAGGGTTAGTGAAAGGTGATCCTGAAAAGTGCCGCTGATCTCACGCGAGTGGTTTTTCAGATCTGTGCCGAGGCGCCTGTTCGCAAATCAAGCACGCCGGAATGCAGCAGCTTCCATCTTACGGGTCTCGACTTCGTCGTAGCGCTTGCGGACCACTGGCCGGAGAACCCCCAAAACCGTGGTTAGAATTCCTCCGAGCAGCAGCAGGGGAAACCAGATGCCGTAAGGCTGGCCCACAAACAGGGCGTACAGTCCCACCACGAAGTGCCCGGCGCCGATCGCGATCATGAGCGTGAACGTGCCCAGAATGAAGGCTCTGCCTTTGCCTTTAGGCGCCAAAGCCCCAGCCGCTGCTCCCAACATACCCCCCAGAGCGCCAAGCAAACCCCCGCCGACGCCGCCGTACAGCGCGCCAAAACGAATGGGATCAAACCATGGTTCCGTCATATTTCCTCCTTCACTCACTCCTGTTCCGCTTTCGCCTGGCGATACAGATCCCGGACGGCTCGCGCTGCTGGGACCGTGATCTCGCCTCTCTCCACCAGATCAGCGAGCAGTTGCACAATCGGATCGGGCTGCACGCCTCCCACGATCTGCTGCACCCGCGCTATCAGCCGATCCACCCGGATGCGGATAGTTGGATAGCTGACCTGGTACGCGTGGGCCAAATCCTTCAGCGATCCGGAAGCCAGCACCAATTGCAGCACCAGATCCAGCTCCTCTTCGGCCAACGAAAGCAAGGGATGCGGCGTTGCCAATCGGCTGTCGGAGAGCGTTTGCGAAGACTTCATTGCTGCACCCTACTCCTTGCTTTAATAAATGTAAAGTTGACTTTAATAATATTGAACGTTAGCAACATAAGGTATTGAAAAATAACGAATTTTCTATGAGCCACCGCTCCCTAGATATGTTCCGCGAAAATTTCGCCCTTGGTCGCAAACCGATGGACAACGCCGAGGATAGTTTTCTTTGGTTTCTTCCCCCTGCAGCTCGTGCGCTACATAATTAATGAGGATTTCTTCCTGCTTGGCGTGAGACTCTTCGGTCTGGGATTGCAAGGTGATTCGTCAGTGGGCGGAGGATGCCGCAGAGAGCGTGGGCCAGAGTCTTGCCTGGCCCGCCGAAACTTGTGAAACGGTCCTCAGTTGCCTTTCTTGATTCTCGCTATCACATCTTTGCGTTTGTAAGGGTGCTCCGGGTCTGCAACACTTTCACGAAGGGGGCCCCTCTCAGGGTATCGGCAGCATGGATTCATCTTCTGCGCTAATAGCTCACTCCAAAGTCTTCATCGTGGCTCGCAACAAGCAGGTCGCGCCCAAACAACGGCGGATCGAGCGCCTGGCAGCGGGATACGCGGTGCGAGAGTTTAGAGACGATTCCCAAGGTCGCTACTGGTATGTGATCACCTCTCTCGAGGTCATTGCAGATCGATAAACGGGTGCAGCTTGAGTTCCGCGACCACGTTTCCTCATGTCGGTCGGACGCAAAGGAGCTATTCTGGATGGGTTAACGTTTTTCCTCCCGGGCCTTAAGAGCAAAAGGCGCGCCCCCAAACGCGCCTTTTGATGATCGTAGAGGTTATTTGGTGTCCGCTAGGCTGCGGCGGCGAGTGGCGAGACATGACCGAGTTGAGTGAGGAGCGGGTATTGGTCGTAGTAGCAGCCGCCCGACACTATCCGTCCTTGTTTATCGAACTGGCATATTTCACAGAACGGCAGAGACATGCGGCGGCCTGTGGGTTTCAGCCCGCCAAAGGGTCCGTCGTTGGTGCCTTCCGCGGTGAATTGGGCGATGACGATATCACCCGCGTCAATGTATTCGGGGTTGATAATGCGGGCGTCCGAGAAGCCCTCGGCCCAGGCTTCCGTCCACTCTCTGAATTTGTCGCGGCTATTTAGTGTGATATTGCGGCTGTGATCGGTATAGGCTAGGCCCTCCGCGGAGTTGCGGACGACCGCTGGGAAGTCGCGGCGGTTCCAGCTCTCGTGCGCCGCTCGGAGTGTTTCCACGTTCTTGGACGCCATAGTATCTCCTTTTTCTGTCGGAGGTTTTGGTCTGGGCGAGTATTCGCTCGCCCATGGCTTACTCCGAAGCATCCACTGAGTGCGTCAGGCAGCCTTGCCAGCAGCGATTCTGTGGGTGGTCGAGGTGTGGACATCGAACGTGCGAATCAAGGGTTCAGCCTCAAGCAGGTGCCGAACCATTTCATGCACTTTCTCGTACTCGGCGCGGTGATATTGTTCCGCATCCTCTTTGGTGTTCCAAAAGCTCAACGACACGACACGATTGTCCTCTTTGTCTGACACGAGAACTGTTTCATCCACGAAGCCTTTTTGTTTCTTCAGGATCGGCAGTATTTTGTCATTGATGGTGTCGGAAAGTTGTCCATTCTTGCCTGGTTTGGTGGTTAGTTCGACGATTCGAGTGAACATACATACGCTCCTTTCGTTGGTTGAGGGTGAAAGGAACCCGTCGCGAACGGAACGGCGGCGGAAATGACGTGTCGGTATTTTGAGAGCTACGGTATGCCTCGGAGAGCTTCCGGTCAATTGCTCAAATATGGTGCAGGTTGAGATGGGGGGCCAGGGAACGGACCGCTTGACTTTTGGGTAATCCCCTTTGCCGATCTCCACATATTCTCAGTGTTTTGTGAAGAGCGGTGGCGCCAGCCGAAATAGCCCGAATCCCATTGCGTAGGTTCTGAATCAAATTGGATTATCAAGTCCGCCACTGGGGCGGCGTTTCGAGCGGGTATCCATTAGGTGAGAGTGTCTTGCTTTTCAAGGGGAAGTCATGGCGAAAAGAATGATCTTGATGCTGGGGGTGACGGCAGTACTACTCACCGCCCTGGGTTTCATGAAGTTCAAACAGGTTCAGTCGGCCGTGCAGGCCGCCAGTTTTCAGCCGCCTCCGGTAGCCGTCACCAGCTTTGTGGCGCAACGGGAGCAGTGGCCGGCAACGACGTCCGTAGTCGGCACCATGGAGGCCGTTCACGGCGTTATGGTCAGCGCAGACCTTCCCGGGTCTGTCGAACGAATCAATTTCGATTCCGGCAAGGCGGTGCGAGAGGGGGAAGTCCTGGTAGAGCTCGATACTCGCCAGGAGCGTGCCCAACTAGCCGCGCTGGAGGCCCAACGTGCACTTGCCGATGTGAACTTCGGTCGACGGCCG
>JACXTT010013540.1_pt1 | contig 10730 bp, 13 predicted proteins | sample 9270951 | NCBI WGS metagenome assembly JACXTT01 (sample SAMN15532306, study PRJNA645909) | rock metagenome | isolation source: weathered quartz diorite | place: Puerto Rico | collected 2017-06-21
GCGCGCACTGTCCCGCGCTGGTTTCTGATCCGCCCGCGCAGGCCGGAACACTGAACACTTTTGGGAGACCAGCCGAACAACTCGAAGCTCGCCGCGCGGTCGCCCGCGCCGACGGCGAGCAGTCTCTCCCCCAACTCCATCGCCCCACCTCCCCGCGGTACACGATAGAGGTGGGCGTGGAAAAGATCCAGAACCCGGTCACTTACGCATTAAGTGACCGGCATTGCGCCAAGCCCCGCCATGACGAGGCTCGAAACGAGCCTCACGGCGCCTCTCCGCGCCTGCCTTCCTGGCGCGCCGGCCTCGGCTGCAACCTACTGAGGATCCACGATAATCTCACGAGCGCGGGATCGGCTCGCTAAAACCGACGACCGCCTATGAGAATCCTGTTTCTCGCGGGAGGAATAGACCATGGATCCGACTCTGAACAACCCGTACGATACGACCGTCGGTGCTCCCAAAGGCGACGCTCGTGCCCTCGTCCTCGTGCGTGCTGTTCCGCCCGATCAGCGACCCGCCCGAGTGTACCTCGCGCGCCTAGGTGAAGGCTCCCGGCGCACGATGCGGACGGCACTTGAGACCCTGGCGGCGTTACTCACCGGCCACCGCGGGGACGCCGACACGCTCGACTGGAGCCGGCTCCGGTATCAGCACACGGCCGCCCTGCGGGCGGTGCTCCTCGAGCGCTACCAGCCCGCCACCGCGAACAAGCACCTCGCCGCCCTCCGCGGCGTGCTGCGCGAGGCCTGGCAGCTCGGGCAGATCGGGGCCGAGGACTATCACCGAGCCGTCAACGTGCGCGTCGTGAAGGCGACGACCCTCCCGCGCGGCCGGGCGCTCACGCGACGCGAGCTTCGTGCCCTGTTCCGCATCTGCCAGCAGGACGTGCGCCCCAGCGGAGCCCGCGACGCGGCGCTCCTCGCCGTGCTCTACGGGGCGGGCCTTCGGCGGAGCGAGGTCGTAGCGCTTGATCTGGCCGACTACGTGCTCGAGACGGGGACGCTCACGATCCGGGCCGCCAAGGGGCGGAAGGACCGGATCGCCTACGCGACGAGCGGCGGCCGGGCCGCGCTCGCTGCCTGGCTGAACGTGCGCAGCATCGACCCCGGCCCGCTTTTCTGGCCTGTCGATCAGGCTGGCCGGATGACGGCGCGCCGGATGACGGCGCAGAGCGTCCGCGAGATCCTCGAGCGCCGGGGTCGCCAGGCGCGCGTCGCCCCCTTCAGTCCGCATGACCTCCGCCGGACGTTCATCTCGGACTTGCTCGACGCCGGCGCCGACATCACGACCGTCGCCGCGCTCGCCGGCCACGCAAGCGTTACGACCACGAGTCGCTACGACCGCAGGGGCGAGCAGACCAAGCGGCGGACGGCGGAGCTCCTCGTCGTGCCGTTCGGGGTGTGACGGCGAGCCCCTCGCTTCCGCCGGTTCCTGCCGCCACACCTACCTCGCTGAAACACTGCCTCCAGCCAGCTCCCTTCCATCGCCGTCGCCCCGCAACCGAAGTACGACCAGTCCCGCCGGGCGATCATGCCGATCGCCCGCTTCCCTTCCCCTCCCGCTCCGTCCACGACCACTCGACACTCACGCCTTCGCCTCCCCCCCACGCAGCATTTGCCATGGCTCCACCCCGAGCGCCCTCGCCAGCCGTTCGACATTTGCCAAGCTGATGTTCCGCTCGCCTCGTTCGACCGAACCGACGTAGGTGCGGTGAAGGCCGGCTTCCTCCCCCAACGCTTCCTGGGAGAACCCGGCACGCTGTCGCATAACGTAGAGGTTCCGCGCGAAGAGTCGGATGAGGGGGCTACGCTGCATGCCGGGCACGAGTCCGCCCGGGTTTGCAGTTCAGATGCTTATAGATCTACACACTTTAAGTAGCATTTCGGCCACCATCCATGGGGTGGTCGGGAGCTTTCCCAGCGGCGCGTAGAGGAGGCTCAGCGACCGGAATCAGGGGAGGAGCAACATGCGACTATACGAGCGAGCCAGGCGATTCGCGTTCGGTAGTGATGATTATGGTGCGATCGCCCCTCTCGCACGCGAGTTCATTCATCCGCACGATGCCGCCGCACTGAAGCTCTTGCATCGGGTCCCGTTCTTCGCGCGCAGCGTCAAACTGTTCATGCGCGCCGTGCGTGACGACTTCTTCCACATTACGAACATGGCCCAGAAGGTGCGCGTCGGCCCGCAGCAGTTGCCCGCGCTCTACGAGCCGTTGCCGCATGCGTGCAAGGTGCTCGGAATCGAGGAGCCCGAGTTCTACCTGGAGATGGACCCAGTGCCGAACGCCTACACGCTCGGCGGCCATCGGCCTTCCATCACGATCACGTCCGGTCTCGTTGAGAACTTGAGCACGGACGAAGTGGCCACCGCGCTCGCGCACGAGTGTGGGCACATCCTCTGCGGACACGTGCTGTACCGGACCATGGCAAACATCGTCTTGCGTGTGGAGGCGAAGGTCGCGGACGTGTACGCGGGTCCCTGGGCTCTCGCCTGGAAGCCGCTGTTCCTTGCCCTGATGTACTGGGCCCGGCAGAGCGAGCTGTCGGCTGACCGCGCGGCCGCGGTGGTCATGGGTGGTCCAAGGCCCGTCGTTGATCTCATGCTCCGCCTTGCTGGTGGGCCCGCGCACCTGACGAAGGACGTCGACGTCCACGCCTTCATCACGCAGGCCGCCGCGTATCGGGACGAGTCGGAGACCCGCCTGAATAGGTTCATGCGGATGCTGGCCGTCAGGGAATACGATCATCCCTTTCCCGCTGTTCGCGCGCGGGAGATCACAACGTGGTGTGGCGGGAGCGCGTTCAGAGCGATTGTCGCCGCGCATCAGGAACGGCTTTCTGTGCCCACGCGTCCAACGGGATAGGGTTCGTCGACCGGCTTGGAAGCTAGTGGTCTAGCACCATCCCGCGCGGGACGGTTCAGAGGGGATCCTTCGATGGCGGACGGCGACCGGCTCAGCGATGCGGCACGACGGAAGGCCAAGGAGATCGCCCTCGGCATTCGATCCGTCCGCCCCGACGGTCCGCTCCTGGGAGGGGAGGGCGTTCTCGGCGCGGATCGCCGCGGCGAGCCCGCGCATTCGCTCGCAAAGTGGTTGGCTCATCACTTCAACTACAACGCCACCGAATACGACAAAGCGATCGACCACGTCTACAACACGACGCACATCGGTGGATCGCAGTATCACCACCTCCTGGACGGCCAACACTCGATCTGGGGCGCGTTCCATGCGGTGCAGCACGTCAACGTCGACACGGGCTGGCTGACGCACTTGGGCCATGCCCTCGAGCATCTCGCCCGCGACACGATGTCGGTCGCCGGGATCAACCCGTTCTTCTCGCTGTCCCCAGAACACTTCGAGGCCGCCGCCCGCCATCTGCACATCTCGAAACCGTTTCTCGCGGACGCGCTCACCGTGAACGGCCCCGAACTCCTCGGAGGCGGCGTCGCGCTTGTGAGCGCTCTTCTGATGGCGCGAAAGTCGGCGCCCGAGCGGTTGTCGCGTTTCAGCGGCGGGTGTCTCCTTTCCGCTGCGCGGGCCGCGAATCCTCTCCTCCTCCCTATCGCCGCGGCGGGCATGGTCTATGCCATTACGCAGGCCGAGGATCGGAAGGTCGTGTTGATCCAGAGTGGCAAGGGCGCGTTCGTATCCGGTACGGCGCTCCTCACGAGCTCCCTCGTGGGCGGTCCCGCGTGGCTCGCCTGCGTAGCTGGCTTCATGGCCGGCACGGCCCTGAGCGTCGCGCTCGATCACCCCGAGGCGACGATGAAGCGCGTGGTCAAGCTTATTCAGCCGGCCGTCCGTGTCTTTCACGATGCCGCGACTCTCCTTCGCGACCTGCGGCCACAAGAAGGATGACGCTCGACGGGCGCCTTGAGCAGGTCCTTCGCCTGGACGCGTTTCGCGAGGTCTTCGAGGAACTCAAGGCCGCTGACCCGTCCAACGGCGAAGGGCTCGAGACGGCGTTGCGGGCCACCCTCCACGAGAGCGCCGACGCGATTCAGCAGGCGGTGAACCAGCCCGACCGGCTCCGCTTCGCGCTCTATCGCTAGGCGGTCGAGCTCAAGGCGCAGTCGGCGTCCTTCCTCAACTACGAACGCGAGATGGCCCAGCGGGAAGCCGCGCTCTGGCGGTTTGCCGTCGACCGGGTAGAGCGGTTCTTCCGGGATCTCTTCGACGCCCTCGACGAGTACTTCGGAGTGAAGACCGAGGCCGCCCTGGCACAGCTCGAAGCCGATGCGCGCTGGTACTCGGGCCTCCGCGATACGGCGAAGCAGAGTGGCGTGCTCGTGAACAAGGGATTTGAATGGCTTGGCCGTGGGGCTGGCTACGCGCGGAAGCGGCTCGACGAGGCGAACGATCCCAGGACCGCGCCGCTCAAGACGGCGTTGGACATTGCTCGGGAGCTCCTTCGCTCTGGCGAGAACGTCATCGACACCCGGGACATCGTCCGACGTGCTTTGGATACCCAGCTCGCTCCCGCGGACGTCGCCGACTACGTGGCCAGGATCGTGGCCGCGGCCGCCACGCGTTACGAGGAGGCATGGGTCGCGGAGATCAAGGCACAGACCCCGGATCTCGCGAGCCTGAGTGCGTTTCGGTCCGTCGCGAGTCCCGGTTTCACGCCGTCCGCGGCCGTGGCGATCGGACCTGCGGAAGGCTTCCTCGCGGTCGGCCTGGGGAGCGCGCTCGCCGGCACGTTCTCGCTCGCCGCGGGGTGGCATACCCTCGCGTACGCGATGGTCCACGTCTTCTATCCCGTGGCGATCCTCGTCGCCATGGCGACGGTGGGCGTGGCGATCTTGGACCAAGAGCGGAGCCTCGAGCGGCGTCGGAGCAAGGTGCGAGACGCTGTGAACGCCTACCACCGGCAGTTGCTGTTGACGCTCGACGCCGGTCAGTTCGCAGAACTCGGCGGGCGGAGCCTGCGCCAGTGGTTAGCGGATCAGACGAAGGCACTCGTGATCGCGACCGTGCAGCGATGGCAGCAGGCGATCAGCGGGCGACTCACCACCGAGCACTACCGAAAGCTCGGAACGGCCTGCGAGGTCCATCTGCGCCTGATCGGAGAGTGTTTCGACCGGCTGAACGAACCAGACGGCGCTCGGGCGGTCATCGAAGAGCAGCCCGCAGGACCGAGCGAGGCGCTCTCCCGTTCGCGCTGAAGGGCGGCCGGTGCCAGGCACGGCCCGAGTCGCTTCTTCCTCGCGCTGCTGTACAACCCGGGCCGAACTCCTGGTAGATCAGCGCCCCCGCGAGCGCCGGAACCCACCCCGCTTGCCCGTTGCGCTGCTCAGCTTCCCGCCAGACCCTCGCGTTCCATCCGCGCGCGCTCCTCGCGCTCCTCCGCGATCTCCCGCCGCTTCGCCTTGAGCAGCTCGATCGCCGCCTTCGCGTCCTCGCGGTCGTGGATGAAGGTCGGTTGGTTCAACATGTTCATGCCCCGGGCTCCGTTTCCCGAGGCGATCGGGGCTTGCGCGCTCCAGAGAAGCTCAATTGCTCGCAACGCCACGCTGTCGCTGCCCTTCCGGATGATGTGGTTTAGGCGTCTGGCGCTTGTGCCAAAGAGGCCGACCACGAGTCGCTCGGTACTTCGCTGGAGGTCTGCCCTCAGCTCTTCGATCTCCTCTTCTACGGCGGGATCTCGGAGCCACATCGCGATCGTCTTGGGACAAACACCGAGCGCCTTGGCGATCTGAAAGTTCCGCTGGCCGGACACGACGAGGAACGCGACGCCGTGCTTGTTCCGCTGGATCTGCGAACCGGTACTCCCTCGTGGACGACCGCGGCGACGAGGGAAGGATCCTTCCTCGGGCGGTAGAACCTGCGGCATTTTGACTACGACCGGCTTCACCGCTCTCTCGCTGCCCGTCCTGGTCACAGCCGAGCCCTCCGTGCCGGACGCTATATCACCGATCGCCTGTGATGCCGAGGAGCCACGAAGGACCGCCTGGACCGTCCTCATCAGTGGCGAGATGACGGTCCAGGCCGAGCGGAAGGAAAAGGAACGGAAATTCCGTTGGTGCGCCTCGATCGTCTTCGTCTACTTCGGGAGACCGATCCACTCGGGCTACGTGCTCCTCCGACCTCGCTCCAATAGCGTCACCCACCTGGAGCACGGGCGGTGGAAGCCGGGGGGCAACTCGGCACCCCGAGTTCTGCCGCGAGAGGGGCATCCCCGTAGCTCACCCTCACTTCCACCCGGCTGGTATGTAGAAGGCCGTTCATGGTGCGGGACGTGACCTCGAACTCGCGGGCGATCACGCGATTCGGTTTCCCGAGAGCGACCAGGTACGCGGGCGTCTCTTGATTCTGGCGACTTGAAGGCCACGGCTCCCTGGCGGACGTCCGCGGCGACGACGACTCGGCTCAACCTCGAACGGTATAACGTCGCGGCGCGGCTCGGGATGCATCCCTACGGTCGTGACGGCTTTTGCGCCCATCGAAGCTGCTCATAACATTCGGTGAGTCGGGAGGAAAATGAATGCGATTCAATTCGCTACCGAGCTCACTCCGAGCGTGCTGAGGCGGAGAACCAATTGGACGCTTCTGGTTCGGCTGGGAACCACGAGTCGATCCTTGGAGACGCCATCCCCACCACGACCACAGCTGTCACCACTACCCTTGGGGGCGCGATGAACCGAGAGACTTTCTGACTCTCCCGCGCTGCCCGCTGCACGTCGACGACCACGATTCGCACTTCGTTGCTATACGATCGGTGCCTGCCTCCAGATCTGGGATTGGCGACGATCATCAGCGACTGGTCGTCGACGACCACGGCTGTCACCATTACCCCCCCGGAGGGGGGGGCGTAGGGATAGTGGTGACAACGATGGAAGATTAGCGACGCCGCGCGTGTAACAGCTTCGTGCGACGGCCGCCCTGCTTCGTCACCGTGCCAGCTCTCGCCTTGCGCTTCTTCTTCATCTCGAGGACGAGTTCCTTCCGCTTCTTCTCCCGCTCCCTGTCCCGCCACATACGCTGGTTGTACGTGGCCTCGCAGCGTGTTGAGCAGTGCCGAGCTCCCGGCGAGCGCGAGGCGAACGGAGTGGCGCAATTCGCGCAGCGGCGAACCGTTCGTCCCTCGGCTAGGTCCTCGAGCACCATCATGGCGAACAAACCCAAGAGCGATGGGGCTATCCACCGGACCCGGAGCGTCCCGTCGCCCGAGTCCGCGAGGGCAGGGCTCACCGGGGCGATGAGCGCATGAAGGGTTGCGACTCCGTCGAGAAGAGGCGAACGGCCATCAGCGGTTTGTTCGAGCTTCTGATTCTTCGTCGGTTGTGCGGCGCCAAGTTGATAGATGACCTTCGCTAACTTCGTGGCTGAGCCCAGGAACTCGTCGAGGGGCTCCGCGTACGCATGCCAGAACTCGTCCGTCAGCGGGGCCGGGTACGCGTACGTCTCCCGCTCGTCTACGGGAACGTCGGGAAAGAACCGACCCCACGTCGTTAGAAGCGGTTCGAGAGTCCATCCGGGCCGCTCGAGATCCCTCAGCGCCACACTCGGTCCGGGCCAGTTCTTCGGTCGGTCCTCTGTCGGAACCAAGGTGCCCGCCGCGGACGCATCGCGACTCCACTGCAGAGACGCGAATTCCTCACTCGTCAAGAACGGTGACCAGGGACAATTCGTGCGAAGATGCCGCTCCTGTCGGGGCACAAGAAGCTTCTCGGATCCTAGCCCGACTGTCACGACGCCTTGTTCCTCCGCCCAGCGGGGAGCGAGAACGACGAGATGGACTCGATGGAGGAGCGAGCCGAAAAGGCCGTTCACCGCACACCAGCGCTCGATAAGGGTTCTCCAGTTGCGCGGGGCACCCGATGGCGGGGCTGGCTTCCGGCTCAGCATATCGTTCTCGGATAGACCGAGTTCCGACAGCAGCAAGAGAACCGACTGGTAAGGGGCCGGGACGCGCCGTCCCATGCGCGACTGGAGGTACGCTTGCCATGGATCGTACCGCGCCAGCTTTGCGCCGGCGTGAGGCCGCACGTAACGCTCGCGCACCTCGTAGCGATCGAAGCGCCACCACCCCCCGACGACCTCGGCGATAGGCTGACGCATGGCGGCCCTTGTAGAGGTCTTGTAGATGATTGTACCTCTACACACAAGTCGCTACGTTCCGCGGGACATGAAGCCCAAGCTCAAGTCCCAGGTCCTGCGACTCACCACCGAACGCTACAGGCGAGGCTGGTCAATGGCGGCGCTCGCGCGTCGGGCTCGCCTCGATCAGGCGAGCCTCTCGAAGATCGAGGACGGTCGCCTCCGACCCTACCCTCGGGAGCTCGCCCGTTTGGCTCGCGCGCTCGCCTTTCCCCCCGCCGAGGCAGACCGCCTCCTCGACCTCGTCGATTTTGATGAGTTCCGCCGGAGCTCAGCCGACACGGGCAACGGGGCATGATCGCCGAAGGGCGAGATCGAGAAGGCAAGGGACCGTCTACCACGCGCCCCGACTGGGAGCTCGTCCTTCGCTTCGCGTTGTTCGTGGCCCGCCCTGGCAGCAGGGCGATGCTCATCGATCGGGAGAATCACTGCGGCGGCTTTCTCCCGATCATCCACGCGGTGCACTGCGAATCGGCCTTCGCGGTCGAAGTGGCGGACGACATCCTCGCCATCGATCAAGATCATCCCAAGCTTGCCCGGCCGCTCGATCGCCTTCGGCGGCGGCTCCTGGCCGCGGGACAACGACCTGTCGTTTGCGCATCGGGCGGCAGCGGCGGCCGGCGACATCTCTTCGTGCGGGTTGCCGACCGGGAACGGTGGATTGCGTGCGCGCGCCAGCTCGGGCTACCCGGCGATGCCATCCGCACCGGCCGGATCCGACCCCCGCTCTCACTCCATCGCGACAGATGCCGGCGAAGCGAGTTGCTCGATCCGGTCGATCCGTTTGTCGCACTGTTCGCACTGTTCGGGCGGGCGCCACATCCATGAGTGCGAGTGCGTTCAGTAGGGGAACAGGGTTCACGGCCACTCATAAGCCGGTCGAGCGCCGGCGGCCCAAAGAGCTTCGCCTTTCCCAGCGTATCGCCCGTCTCCTGAGATACGGCGATCCTCGGGGTCGGTACCACGGCGATCGGTCGAGGGTGCTCGAAGCGATTGTGTTGGGCGCGGTGAACCGGAACTGGCCCCCGGACAGAATTTACCGTGCGCTTCTTGACCCTCGGAGCCAGGGAGGAGTGAAGCTTCGGGAAAAGCTGGAGCAGGAGGGTGAGCGCGAAGCGCGTCGCTACTTCGACGTGCTGTATCAGAAGGCACTCGAGAAGTGGCGAGAGTGTCCGCCAACGCACAAGACAGCGAAGCGAACGCGCAGGTTCATTCGGCGCCTGCGAGCGTTGATCGAGCGGAGCGCATGGCCGGGCACGAGCGGTGCGACTGCGTACTCCGTACTACTGGCGCACGTGGAGATCGCGAAGGCGGTTGGAAGCCGCATCTACACGGCCAGTGTGCGGCAGGTGGCTGAGCGGGCCGGTGTCCACCATCGCACGGTCATGCGTGCACACCGGCGGCTCTGCGAAGCTGGGTGGTTACGGTGTGGTCAACCGGGCGAGGGCCGCAAGGCGACACGGTGGACGCTCCATCGGCCGGAAGGGGCGTCGCGCCTCCGCCGCGCTCTCATGAAACAGAAGAAGCGATCTCAAGACGGTGCCGCGGCGGGCTACAGCACTCTGGACGCAGACGCCTTCCGTTGGGGCGCCCTCGGGAAGAGCACGGGACGGGTCTTTCAGGCCGTTGAACGTTTGGGGCCGGCCTCTATCCGGGTCCTCTCACGCACAACCTCCCTGAAGCCGCGACAAGTGCGCTATCATCTCAGGAAGCTAGTCATAAGAAAGCTGGTACGCCCCAGAGGTCGACGCTTCGAACGTGGCGACGCCGATCTTGCACAAGTCGCCGCGCTACTGCGGACCCTCGGCGCGGGTGCCGTCCAGCACGCCAGGAACGAACAGGAACGACGGGCCTACCGCCTTCATCGACTGCGCCTCCACATGTTGGCGCTCGCGAGGGAACGCAGATGGCCCGCCTTGGAACTCGAACCGAAGGTCAGCGTCGTCGGTGGCGAGCGCGCGTGGCGTCAGTTTGTGCTTGGGATCGATGCACGGCGGTTGTCCGGAATACGTAGGCTTCTGCTCGGGCTCCCCGCGGGGAAGGCTGCGCATGACGCTACTGATGCGGCTGGGAGGCCAGGCCGGTGAGCGGCGTGCCAGAGAGTTCTCGGCTTGGTCCGGTGACTAAACCGCGTCTGCCACGTGGTCACCAGAAGGCTGATGAGCCCCCGGGGAACTCTGTGGCCGCGTGCTCGCCGCGTGTCGAGCCCGGCGGGGCAATCACTTCCGAGGGCCGCCGCCTGCGTCACCCACAATCGCAGCGCGACAGTGGATGGACGATGAATGGACCGCGACGACCGCCCCACGGACGGCGCAACGTCCCTGTTCGGGACCTCACAGCCGTCGAGGCGCTTCGTGCGGCGCGCGACCTCCTTACGGACCCGGCGCGCTGGTGCAAGAGCGCTGGTGCGCGCAAACGATCAAACCTGGAATTTCCTGAGGGGGAGACGGTCCCCGCGACTGCCGCGAGCGCGGTGAGGTGGTGTGCCGCCGGTGCCCTCTGCCACCTCACCGGGCACCGAAGCGATCCCCCCGGCGCGTCCTTCTTGGGCCAAGCCGCCCGCGAGCTCTTCGGGCTGGGCATCGGGCGGGCGAAACAACCCCCCGGGACGGCCCCTTGAATCATT
>JACXTT010013541.1_pt1 | contig 10729 bp, 11 predicted proteins | sample 9270951 | NCBI WGS metagenome assembly JACXTT01 (sample SAMN15532306, study PRJNA645909) | rock metagenome | isolation source: weathered quartz diorite | place: Puerto Rico | collected 2017-06-21
CGCGAGGTGAATCGATGGACGAGGCGCTCTTCCGCAGCCTTTTCCTGAAGCTCGTCGACAACCGCGAGAACCCGTTTCACCCGCTCGTCTGGATCCATGGCCACCCGCAGATCGGCAAGGGCGTCTACATCGGGGGATTCTCGGAGGTGAACGCCCAGGGGAGCTCGGTCGTCATCGGCGACGGCTGCGACATCGCCTCCTTCGTGGCCATCAACGTGGCCGACTCCCATCGGAAGTGCATCGGCCTCTCCACGGAGGTCGACCGCCGGCCGATCGTGATCGAGGAGCACGTGTTCATCGGCTCCCATTCGGTCGTGAAGGGGGGAGCGCACATCGGGCATCACAGCGTGGTGGCCGCCGGTACCATCGTCGGAGCGGGCGTCATCCCTCCCTACAGCCTCGTCGTCGGGAACCCCATGACCGTCAAGCGCGGCTACTACTCCGGACGCACCGACCATGGTTCCCCATAACCGGCCGACGCTCGAGAGACCCGACCTCGACGAGGTGGCTCGAACGCTGGCCAGCGGCCACATCGCGCAGGGGCGCGAGGTGCGCCTCTTCGAAGAGGAGCTCTCCCGGAGGTTCGGGCGGCCCGGTTGGCAGGGGGTCGCCGTGTCCAGCGGGACGGCCGCCCTCTATCTCGCCCTTCGGGCACGCGGGGTGGGCACGGGCGACCGCGTCCTCATCCCCACCTACGTGTGCTCGGCCCTCGTTCACGCCGTGCGCCTGACCGGCGCCGAGGTCGTCCTGCGGGACGTGCGTGCGGGGGACTTCAACCTCGACACGTCGCTGGTCGAGGGGGACGTGCGCCCGGCCGCCGCCATCGTGCCGCACATCTACGGCGTTCCGTGTGACCTCTCACCCCTCCAGCGGCAGGGAATACCCGTGATCGAGGACGCCGCCCAGGCCACCGGTGCCCGCTGGCACGGGCAGCCGGTGGGCCGCTTCGGCGATCTCTCCGTTTTCAGTTTCTACGCCACCAAGCCCATCACGTGCGGCCAGGGTGGCATGGTGCTCGGACCGCCGGAAGCGTGTGACGCCATCCGCGACTACCGCGACTACGACGGTAAGCCGGACCTCCGGCCGAGGTTCAACTTCCAGATGACCGATTTCCAGGCTGCCCTCGGACGGAGCCAACTTCGCCGGCTCGATCACTTCGTCGCCCGGCGGCACGAGACGGCCACCCTGTATCAGCGGGCCCTGCCACCGTGTCTCGACCGTCAGCGGCCGGTGGACGGGGCGGAGCCGAACCACTTCCGGTTCGTCCTGCGCCTGGACGGGGTCGAGACGGCCCGCGCACGATTCACGGCGTCCGGGGTGACGACTATCATACCGACGGAGGCGTGGGAGCTCCTGCATCGCCAGTTGGGGCTCGATCGAGGAGGGTTCCCGGTGGCGGAGGCACTGGCGCATTCGACCTTGTCCCTGCCGATCCATCCGTCCCTGAGCGACGAGGAGCGACGGAGAGTGGCGGACGTCCTGGCGTCGCTGGGGGACCTCCGATGAAGACGGTGGTCGATCTTGGCGGCCGCGAGGTCGGCCCCGGACGGCCGGTCCTCGTGGTGGCCGAGGCCGGCATCAATCACAACGGCGACCTCGAGATGGCGCGGCGGATGGTGGAGGCGGCGGCGCGGGCGGGAGCGGATGCCGTCAAGTTCCAGGCCTACCATTCGGAAGAATTCCTGTCGTCCCGCGACCTCACCTACACCTACGTCAGCCAGGGAAGGGAGGTGACGGAGAGCCAGTACGACATGTTCAAGCGATGTGAGTTCGGCCGCGAGGAGTTCCTGCTCCTACGCGACGACTGCCGGGGCAAGGGCCTGATCTTCTTCGCCACCGCGACCGATTTCCAGGCCAGCGACATGCTGCTCGGCCTCGGCGTTCCCGCGCTCAAGGTCGGCTCGGACGACCTCGTCCACCACCCCATGCTCCGGGCCTTCGCCGCGAAGAAGAAGCCCCTCATCATCTCCACCGGGATGGCCGATCTCACCGAAGTGAAGCGGGCGGTGCGGGCGATCGAGGAGAGCGGAGGCGACGAGGTGGTGATCCTCCATTGCACGAGCCTCTATCCGACTCCCGAGGATCGCGCCAACGTCCTCCGCGTGGATACCCTGCGGCGCGCCTTCGAGTGTCCGGTGGGCTATTCGGACCATACGCTCGGAGTGTCGGCGGCGGCGGGCGCGGTGGCCCTCGGCGCCTGCTATGTCGAGAAGCACTTCACCCTGGACCGGAACCTCCCCGGGCCCGACCACCGGTTCAGCGCCGATCCGGCGGCCCTGACCTCGCTCGTGGCGACGATTCGCGCCGTCCAGGAGAACCTCGGCTCCGCGGAGGTCGTGCCGGCGCCCGAGGAGCTCGAGATGCGCGTGATCGCTCGGCGGAGCGTAGTGACCGCCCGGGCTCTTCCGCGGGGGACCGTGCTCTCCCGCGCCGACTTCGCCTACAAACGTCCGGGCACGGGTATCCCCCCCATGGACGAGCACCTGCTGGTGGGACGTCGCGCCGCCCGTGACCTTCGGGAGGGCGAGTTGATCACGCTCGAAGCGGTCGAGTGATCGTGACCGCGCATCAGCCCGCGTACCTGCCCTGGCTCGGCCTCATCCACAAGGCGGCCCTGGCCGATCTCTTCGTGCTCGTCGACTCCGTGCAGTTCGAGAAGGACTCGTTCGTCAATCGCAACAAGATCCGCACCCCCGAGGGCTGGCGATGGCTGACCGTTCCCGTCCTCTCGAGAGGGCACCTGGACTCGACCCTCCGGGACCTTCGCATCGCACCCCGCTCGTGGGCGCGGAAGCACTGGACGGCCTTCCAGATGTTCTACTCGCGGGCGCCCTACTTCGAGACGCATGCCTCCTTCCTGGCCGGGCTCTATCGGCGGCGCTGGGAGCTCCTCGTGGACGTCTGCGAGGACATGCTGAAGCACCTGTTCGCGTCCTTCCAGGTCGAGGCGAGGGTCGTTCGCGCCTCCCGCCTGGCCGTGACGGGGGCGAAATCGGAGTTCGTGCTGGACCTCTGCCGCAAGACGGGCGCCCGCACCTTCATCTTCGGCTCCCTCGGACGGGACTACGCGGACGTGGCCGCCTTCCGGCGGGAGGGCGTGGAGGTCGTCTTCCAGGACTATCAGCACCCCGTCTATCCGCAAGCCTACCCCGGCTTCGAGCCCGGCATGAACGCCTTCGACCTGCTGATGAACGTGGGGCCGCGCAGCCGCGAGGTCCTCATGACGGGAAACGTCGCTCGGGCCGCCCTGGCATGAGCACGGTGCTGGTCGTGGCCGCCCATCCCGACGACGAGGTGCTCGGATGCGGGGCCACGATGGCCCGGCACGCGGCCGCCGGCGATGCCGTGGAGGTCCTCATCCTGGGGACGGGAGCCGCCTCCCGTGACGGTGCGCGGCCGGAGGAGCCGGCGCAGCTGGCGGCACAGGCGCGGGAGGCGGGCCGCGTCCTCGGCGCACGTCGCGTGGACGTCCTCGACCTTCCCGACAACCGCTTCGACAGCGTTGCCCTCCTCGACATCGTCAAGCACGTCGAGCGAATCGTGGCCCGCGCCGCCCCCGACGTCGTCTACACCCATCATGGCGGGGACCTCAACATCGATCACCGGCGCACGTTCGAGGCGGTGGTGACGGCGTGCCGGCCACAGGCGCCGTGCCTAGTGCGAAGGATCCTGTCCTTCGAGGTCCCCTCCTCCACCGAATGGCAGTCACCCACGGTGGTGGCGCCCTTCACCCCCAACGTGTTCGTCGACGTCGCGGGGACGGTCGACCACAAGACCCGGGCCCTCGCCTGCTACACCGCGGAGGCGCGGCCCTTCCCCCATCCGCGTTCTCCCGGGGCGGTGCGAGCATTGGCCGCCTGGCGGGGCGCGAGTGCCGGCCTGGCCGCGGCCGAGGCCTTCATGCTGGTCCGCGAGCGCCTCTAACCGCATGGTCCGAGGATGATCCGGAAGGCACGGGGCGCGCTTCGACGCCTGAAGGGCCGCGTACGACCCCACGTCATCACCGTCCTCGATTCCTTGCGCGTGCCGCATGCGCTCTCGCGCGATATCTTCGATGGCCTTCGCCGGTTGTCGCGGCCGCCGGCGGCGCCGCCGACCGGACCACCTGTCCTCGTCGTGTCGTTCCGGGGGGGATGGCTGCTGCACGGGACCTGGGAAGCCCTCATCGCGGAAGCGCTGCGGCGGCGTGGCGCCGCCCCCACCGTGTTCGTGTGCAGCGGGGGGCTGCCGGAGACGCTCCCCGGCCGCGCGCCCGCGTGCAGCATCGCCGGAATGGGCGTGCGCGAACCCCTTCCCTGCGAGGACTGCCTCCGGGCCGCCCTTGATTTGGGGTCGGCCGTCGGTCTGCCCGTCTTGCGCCTCGACGACCTCGTCCCCCGAGGGGCGGCGGCCGAGCTGATGGGGCGGGTGGACCGGATGTCCCGGGACGAGCTTCGCTCGCTGGTCCACAATGGCCTTCCCCTCGGCCAGTACGTGCTGAATTCCGCACGGTGGTTCCTCTGCGTGAGCGACGTCGACTCCGTGGAAGAAGGCGAAGGGGTCCTTCGGGCCTTTGCCAAGAGCGCGCTGGTCGTGGCCGAGGCCGCGCCCCTCCTCCTCGACCGGATACGGCCCCTCGCCGTCCTGCTCCTCAACGGCCTCTTCTTCGCGGAGAGGATCGTCAAGGCGGAGGCCGAGCGTCGCGGAATTCGCGTCGTCAGCTACGAGCGCGGCTTCATGCCCGACACCCTGGTCTTCAGCAACGGGGTTCCCGGCTATTACGACATCGACGGGCTCTGGGGCCTCGTCGGCGAGAAGCCGCTTTCTTCGGCGGAAGGGGAGCGGCTGGACGACTACGTGGCGGATCGCCGGAAGGGGCGCCGCGCCCCCTTCAACTACTGGCCGACTCTCACCGAGGACTCGCGCGAGGTGCTGGGACGGCTGGATCTCGACCCGCGACGTCCGATCGCCGTCCTCTTCACCAACATCACGTGGGATACCGCCGCCCAGGACCGTGACCGTGCGTTCGCCGACATGTTCTCCTGGGTGGTGGAGACCGTGCGGTTGTTCGAGGCGACCCCACTCGCGCAACTGGTCATCCGCGCCCATCCGGCCGAGGTGAGGGTGCCCGGGTGGGAAACCCGGGACCCCGTCCTGGCGCGACTGGCCAGGACCGTGCCCGCCCTCCCCCCCAACGTGCGGCTCGTGGGTCCGGAGAGCGATCTCTCCAGCTATACGCTCATGGAGCTGGCGCGGTGCGGCCTCGTCTACACTTCGACGGCGGGACTGGAGAGGGCGATGGAGGGGATTCCGACCGTCGTGGCCGGCCTCGTCCACTACGACGGGAAGGGATTCACCCTCGATCCCGGAACCATCGAGGACTATGGTGACGCCGTGACCCGGGCCCTCGCCCTGCCCCGCGACGCCACCGTCCGCGAGCGCGCGCGGCGTTATGGGTACGCGTTCTTCTTCCGCAGCTTCCTTCCCATGCCCCTGGTCGCGGAGAACGCACCCGACTTCGTGCCGACGCTGAAGACGAAGGACCCGCATGTTCTCGACCCGGGAGGCGATCCCTCCCTGGACATCATCTGCAAGGGCGTGCTGGAAGGCGCTGGCTTCGAGAGCGGTGAGTGAGCCGGGGCCTCGCGCCACCATCGTCGTCCCGACCTTCGACGGCGCGGCATCCCTCCCGCGCACGCTGGCCGCCCTCGGCGGCCAGGACTATCCCCATCCCTACGAGATCCTGGTCGTCGACGACGGCAGCCACGATTCGACGCCGGCCGTCCTCGAGGAGTGGCGGCAGCGCCTGTCTCCGGTCTTGAGGGTCTTCCGCCAGCCCAACTCGGGGCCGGCGCGAGCACGCAATCGCGGCGCCGCGGAGGCGCGCGGCCGCTTCCTCGCCTTCATCGACGACGACTGCATCGCCGAGCCGTCGTGGCTTCGAGAGGTGGACACGGCCCTGGAGAGCGCGGGGACGGCCGCCGTGGCCGGCGCCGTCATCAACCGCGAGTCGAGCTGGGTCGGCCGATACATCAACCGGGAGGCCGTGATCGCCCACGTCGTCGAGCAGGGGGGAACCGTCTCCGAGCTGATCACCGGCAACGCGACCGTGCGGTCGGACGTCTTCCGCGCGCTGGGGGGATTCGACGAGTCCATCCGCGTCGCCGGTGGCGAGGACACCGAGTTCGCGCTGAGGCTGCGGGCGTGCGGTCACTCGATCGCCTACGCCCCGCGGGCCCGCGTGCATCATGAATCCCACGTCACGCTCGCCTCCTACCTGCGCATGATCTACCGCCATGGCCGCGGGCGCCGGCGACTCGGCTCCCGGTTCTCGCAATACCGCCTCTCCGTTCCTCATGTGCGCATCCTGTGGCTGCTCTGGCCGGTGAGGACGTGGATGTTCCGGGACTGGGGCCGATACCGCCGCGTGGGTGTTCCCGCCGGGGAGGCCGCTCGTTACCTCCTGCTTCGGTATCTCGAGAACGTGGTGCGCGTCGCCGGTTACCTCCGGGGCACATGACCGTCGATCTTCTGTACTTCCACGGGTCGACGCTGGAGGCGTTCGTGGCCACGGGGAAGGTGCGGTTCCTGGAGACGCTCAACCCCGCCGGGATGTTCGGCTCCGTCCACATGGTGAACGTCGCCCCGGAGGCGACGGAGGACGCTGCGCTCTCGCGCGACGGCTTCCGATTCACTGCGCTCGGCCTGGCCCGCCGTGGGCGGGGGCTGGTGGCGAAGATGCGCACCCTCTGGGAAGGGCTGGAGCGGCTGGCCAGGGAGGGACGGCCGCGTCTCGTGCTCGCCGACGATGCGAACCTCCTCGGTCTCTGTGCCTGGTGGCTGGCGCGGCGGGCCGCCTGCCGCTACGGGATCTGCGTCTACTACGACAACGACCTCCACCACCGCTTGACGGGCCGGCCCGCGCTGGGCTTGCTCCGCTCACGACGCCTGGAGCGCATCCTCGAGGAGCGCGTCTTCGCGAGAGCGGCCGGCGTCTACGCGGCCACCCGCGGGTACCGTGACTACGCTCTTCGCCACGGCGCCGATCCCGACCGCACGCATCTCGGGAGCTGGTCGGTGGACGACATCTTCTACGCCGCTCCCCCGCCCCCTCACACCGACGGCCCCGAGCGGCTCTTCGTCGGCCGCCTTCATCCGCTGAAGTACGTCCACGACCTGATCGAGGCCATGACCCGGCTGCCCCATCTGAGGCTGGACGTGGCGGGCGAAGGCGTGGAGCGGGCCCGGCTGGCCGCGGCCATCCAAGCGCGTGGGCTGGCCGATCGGGTGCGACTGCTGGGGATGATCCCGCGCGAAGAGGTGCTGGCCCGGATGCAGGGTGCCCGCGTCTTGATCGTGACCCAGGGCTTCAGCGCCGCCGTGGAGTGCCTGCTCTCGGGGCGGCCGGTCGTGGCCTACGCCCACGAGTGCAACGCCGAGGTCGTCCGCGACGACGACACGGGAGTCCTCGTCCCGTTCCGCGACGTGGAGGCGCTCGCGCGCGCGGTGCAGCGGCTGGCCTCCGACCCCGGCTACGCGGCGCGCCTCGGCGCGATGGCGCGCCGGACCATGCTCGAGGAGTGCGCGATCAGCCGGAGCGTCCTTCTCCGTCGCCGCTTCTTCGAGGCCTGCCTCCGGGGATGACCTGCCCGGCCTGCGGCGGCACCGTCCGTCGCTGGCGTTCCGACATCGGCGTCTGCCGTGAGTGCGGGTCGTCGTCGCGCGCGGCGGCGGGGAACCACGCCGTCCAAGAGTCCCACTACGCCGGTTACTACGAGGTCATCCCTCCTCTCTCCGCCTTGACGGTGGAACGCCTCGATCAGTGGGCGCTCAGCCTGGTCCCCTACCGCCGGACCGGCCGCCTTCTCGAAGTCGGCTGCGGCGCCGGCCACTTCCTGGCCGCCGCCGCTCGCCACGGCTTCGAGGCCTGGGGCACCGAGATCTCGCGCTCCGGCATCGCCCTGCTGGAGGGGCGTGGCCTGCGCGTGCTGGCCGGGGCCCTGCCCGAGCTGGATCTGCCCGACCAGCACTTCGACGCGGTCGTCCTCTTCGAGGTCCTCGAGCACCTGGAGGATCCCGGCCGGTACCTGTGCGAGTGCGCGAGGATCGTGCGTCCGGGCGGAGGCCTCCTCGTGACGACTCCGAACTTCGGGAGCCTGAGCCGGCGGCTGCTCGGGGAGCGATGGCGCGTCGTCGATCCGGAGCATCTGGTCCTGTTCACGGCTCGGGGGCTCGGCGCCGCCCTCGAGCGCTCCGGCTTCCGCTGCCTCTCCCTGGCCAGCCGCAACGTGGACCCCACCGAGCTCCTCCGGGGACTTCGTCGCCACCCCGTTCGCGGTACGGATGACCGTCAGGCCCGGGTGGATGCCTGCCGGCAGGCCCTTGCTTCCCGTCCGGCGCTGGCCACGGCCCGTGATGCCGTGAATCGCGTCTTGCGCGGCCTCTCGCTGGGGGACACGCTCGAGGCGCGGGCGGAACGTTGAAGGTCTCGGTGGCCATCCCCGTTCGCAACGAGGAACGAACCGTCCGCCGGCTCCTCGACTCCCTCGTCGCGCAGACGCTCCCTCCGGACGAGATCGTCGTGGCCGACGGTGGATCCACGGACGCGACGGTCGAGGTGCTGAAGGGCTACGGCGACGTCCGCGTGCGCGTCCTGGAGATCGGCCCCGCGTTCCCCGGTCGCGGCCGCAACGAGGCGGTGAAAGCGGCTCGCAACGAATGGATCGCCTTCATCGACGCCGGCTGCGTGGCGGATCCCGGATGGCTGGAGGGATTGAGCGCGGCGCGCGATCGTGCCGGAATCGACCACGGCATCGTGTTCGGTGGCTACCGGCCGATCCTGGACGGCCCCTGGGCCGTCGCGCAGGCGCTGGCCTTCCTGTCGCCCCTGGACCGTGCGACCGGGCAACAGGCGCCCTCGATCGCTTCGACCCTCGTCGATCGTTCAGCTTGGGCGAGGGCAGGAGGATTCCCGGAGGATCTTCGCGCCGCCGAGGACCTGTTGTTCATCGACCGGCTGGCCGCGGTGGGCGTGCCCTTCACGCGCGCGCCCGAGGCCGTCGTCCGGTGGTCTCTGGCCTCCGGTCCCCGCGCGGTCTTCCGGAGATTCCGGACCGATCCCGCGCACCATCTCGCCGCCGGCCTGTGGAGGCGCTGGCACGCGCGGGTGGTCGCCATGGATGCCGCCGCCCTGGTTCTCCTGGCGCTGGGGCTTCGCTGGTGGCCCTTTGCCCTCGCCTGCCTGCTGTGTGCGATGGTGCGGGTGCTGCGCACCGCGTCGATGCGTGCGGCGAACGTCGGCGAGGGGCACCCCTATCGGCCCGGCCCCCTCCTGAGGGTGGCCTGGCTCCTGACCGTCGCCGACGTCGCCATGTGGCTGGGGATGCTGGACTATTGGGCCGGCCGCGAGCCTCGACGGGGGTGAGCCTCGACGCGGTCTACGTCACGTACTGGAGCCTGAAGGACCCGCTCTGCCAGAGTCAGAGCCTGCCCGTGGTGCGTGCCCTCGCCCACCGCGGCCGCCGCATGGCGGTGATGACCTTCGAGCAGCCGCCGTGGACGATGACGCCACCGGAGGCGCGGCAGGCGGAGCTGGACCTTGCCGCCCAGGGGATCCGCTGGGAACCCCTCCGCTACCACAAGCGCCCGCCCGTCGTGGCCACCCTCTTCGACATCGTGACCGGCGTCGCCCGCTGCCTTCGTCTCGCCGGGCGGGAGCGACCCGTGCTGTTCCACGGCCGCGGTACAGTGGCCGCCGCCATCGCCTGGGCGGCGGCACGCCTGACGAGGGGACGGTTCATGAACGACGCCGACGGCCCGCTCTCCGAGGAGTACGTGGATGCCGGGGTCTGGGGGAAGGGGTCGCTGCCTCATCGCCTGACGCGCTGGGCGGAGAAGCGGATGCTCACCGACGGGGACGCGGTGGCCGTGCTGACCGAACATCGTCGCGACCAGGTGCAGGGTCTGGTGAGGACACCGGTGACGGTGCTGCCCTGCGGGGTCGAGACGGCGCTCTTCGCTCCTCGCCCGGCGGAGCGGGAGGCCGTCCGGCGCGAGCTGGGCCTGACCGGCGTGGCTTTCGTCTACGTGGGCAAGGCGGGCGGCTGGTACCTTACCGACGCCATGTTCGACTTCGTCGAGGTCGCCGGCGGGACCCTCGGCGGGGTCTCGCTCCTGATTCTCACGACCCAGGATCCGGCCACCTTCCTGGACCCGGCGTCGCGACGAGGTCTCCGCTGCGTGGTGCGGGCGGCGTCGCGCGCCGACGTTCCCCGCTTCCTCGCCGCCGGCGACGCCGGCCTGTCCTTCGTGCTGCCCGCTCCCTCCAAGGCCGCATGCTCGCCGGTCAAGAACGGCGAGTACCTGGCCTGCGGGATGCCCGTGGTGACCACGGACGGCATCGGAGACTACAGCGATCTCGTCCGAAGGCGTCGCGTGGGCGTCGTGGTCGAGGACCTCGCCCCGGAAGACTACCGGAGCGCGGCGGCCTCCCTGCGCGCCCTCCTCTCGGAGCCTGGGCTCGCGGACCGCTGCCGCGACGCGGCGCGGGAGGAGGTCGGGATGGAAGAGGTCGTCATTCCCCGTTATCTCGAGCTGTACCGCGACCTGCTGGATGGAAGGCGAGGGAGGAAGGAATGAGGGTCCTGGTCACGGGAGGCGCAGGGTTCATCGGATCGCACGTGGTCGACCTGCTCGTGACGCGCGGCCACGAGGTGGCGGTCCTGGACGCTCTCGACCCCCAGGTCCACGG
>JACXTT010013542.1_pt1 | contig 10729 bp, 12 predicted proteins | sample 9270951 | NCBI WGS metagenome assembly JACXTT01 (sample SAMN15532306, study PRJNA645909) | rock metagenome | isolation source: weathered quartz diorite | place: Puerto Rico | collected 2017-06-21
CTATATCAATAACCGTTACCGCGATGAGATCGCGTCACATGTCTACAAGACGGAAACTACAGCGGCGCAAGCCGCGGTTGTTCCGGTAACCCCTCCGGTCATGGTCTAATGCCTGTTTTTGCACCAACGATCGTTCCTGTTCCTCAGCGTGTCTCGGGTCCTCCGGGACCGACTGGGCCTACTGGTGCGACCCAAGGGCAAACTGGTAATACTGGCTCGACCGGGTTCACCGGTAACACCGGGCCGACCGGCGGCGCGACGAATACGGGTGCGACCGGGAACACCGGGAATACCGGCCCGACTGGGGTCGCCGGCCCCGCTGCTACTGGTCCGACCGGGCCAACAGGTAATACAGGTAATACCGGTGCAGCTGGTACAGCGACAAATACAGGTGCGACCGGGCCAACTGGACCATCGGGTGGTCCGACCGGCGCGACAGGACCTACGGGAGCCGTTGGTGCAACCGGACCAACCGGCAACACTGGAGCAACTGGTCCTACTCAGTTCCCTGTATTTTTGTTTTCGCAGCTTCCCGCTCCTTCGGTAGCGGGTGCGGGAACGCGATATTATATAACGGATTGCACCGCTAACACATTTTATACGATCGCAGCCGGAGGTGCTTCTTTCGGGGTGCCGGTGTTCAGTGACGGCAATAACTGGCGAGTAGGCTGATGCCCGTTACAAACATAAATCGCATTCCTATACCACAAAAAGTGGTTGGTCCCACTGGTAATACGGGGGCGACTGGGTTCAGTGGTGGAACCGGTTATACTGGTTTCACTGGTAATACAGGTAATACAGGCCCGACTGGTTTTACAGGGAATACTGGTCCGGCTGGTAGCGCGTCAAGTACAGGCGCGACTGGCCCCACAGGATATACAGGAAATACAGGGCCGACTGGCGGCGTAGGCGCACAAGGCAATCAAGGTGTTACAGGCCCCACTGGGCCGACCGGGCCAACTGGTAATACAGGCCCGACTGGTCTTCAGGGACAAGCGTCTAATACCGGTGCTACCGGTAATACCGGCCCAACAGGACCGACTGGACCACAGGGGCAGACAGGGCCGCAAGGTAGTGCTGTTAACACTGGTGCAACCGGTAATACTGGTCCGACCGGGCCAACAGGTCCTACCGGGCCTACTGGTTTTACAGGTGCAACAGGTGCGGGGTCTGGTACCGGGATTAATGTTTTCGTGTTTTCAGGCAGCACCGGATTGTACACCAAAACCACCGGCTGCGTAGGAGCGTACATATGGGGATGTGGCGGCGGCGGTGGGGGCGGTGGAGGTGGCGTTGCCAATACTGGTGTAGCCTCTGGCGGTGGCGCTGGCGGTGGGGGCGCCGAAGCGCAAGGTTACTGGGTAGTCGCGGCGGATATCGCAAGCACGAACCTCGTGACGATCGGCCAGGGTGGTACTGGCGGAGTAGGTTTCAGTGGCGGCGCTACGGGCGCAGGTACTAACGGTGCAGTCGGGCAGAACTCTTCTATTGTCCTTGCCAACGGCACCATGACATGGTTCGGCGGTGGTAACGGCGCCGGTGGTGCAGTGCCGGGAGGCAATACGATCGGTGGTCAAGGAGGGAATATTACGGCCGCCGGCGGGAACAGCGTTAGCTCCAACGGCTTTGGCGGCGCCGGTGGCGGCGCTGCGGCACCTACATCACCTACAATGCCTGGGGCCGGGTCCGGCGGCGGTGGTAGCCCAAATTCTGGCGTTGCCTCCGGCGGCGCCGCCGCGTGGGCTGCAGGTTCTGGCGGTGGTGGTGGTGGATGCGTGACTTCTGGCAACGTAGCTCAGAACGGTGGTGCTGGTGGCACCAATATGACACAGCAAACAGCTGCGGCACATGGCGTTCCCGGAACTGGTGGTAGTACACCTATCACTGCGGAAGTTGGCGGGGGTGGCGGTGGCGGTGACGGCAGTACCTCTGGTAATGCTGGTGCTGGTGGTCTTGGTGGGATCGGCGCCGGTGGCGGTGGCGGTGGCGGGGCTCGGCCTGCTAATAATGCGGGCAACGGAGCTACTGGCGGAAGTGGGAAAGTCGTGGTATATGAGTACATCAACTAGGAGCGTGTCGTGATCCATCCCCGCATCAAATGGGCCTGCTTCCATAGTGTTACCGTTGCGGTAAGCTATGGTCTCACTGCTGTGGGTCTCTTTATGGAGGGGCTCGCGCAGTTTCCTGACATTGCGCAACAGTACAACCTTGCGCAGTACGTGCCTCCTGCCTATCTACCATGGTACACTTGGGGGATCGCGGCGATCGTGTTCTTGTCACGTCTCCGCGGTATCTACCAAGTGTGGGAAGAGAAACATGTGGCTTAGTTTACTCGGTTTAGTCCCCGGACTTCTTGGGGCTTGGACGTCATGGCAGAAGAACAAGTTCGATGCTCAAGTCCAGTCCTATCAAGCGAGGATGGGTGCTTCGCGCGACGTAGCGGTGGCAGCGATACAGGCTACTGCAGCTGTTGCGACAAAGTGGTGGTTCGTCGCAGCGGGCGAAGCTGCCATTGTCTGGTCGGTCGCGATCCTACTTGCGAAAGAGTTCGTGTGGGACAAGGTCGTTGGATCGTTCGTCGGGTGTAACGGTCACACGCTACCGGGTACTTGTACGTCTTTTATGACTGATCCGCTCGGTGGGAACCTTGACTGGGTGGTGGCGACCGTTGTACTAGGGTGCTTTGGGGCTGGTATCGCCAACCGCATGATGAACACGAGGTGACCCATGCGCAGTCTATTGGCTCTTATCGTTTCCACTACACTCTGTTATGGCAACAACTATGACAACGCTCAGTGGACGCCGGCCCAGCAAGAATACATCAAGACTTTACGCAACCATAATGGCGTCGCCGGCGTGCCGTGTTGCGACGAGGCTGATGGGCTCGCTCCCGATGACTGGGGCTACAACAAAGATGGCACGGCTTGGGTCGTTGTAGAAGGTGAACTACTTGATGTTCCGGACTATGCGTTTATAGTCCCGAACAAACTAGGTGTTGCCCGGGTGTGGATCGCCCGTGGCAAGGCGCAACAAGTACCGGTCTACGTCCGGTGCTTCCTACCAGGAGATGAAGGGTAATGGCAAAGAAATGGATACAGAAAGCGATCAAACATCCCGGCGCGCTTCACCGCGATCTCGGCGTTCCCGAAGGAAAGCCGATCCCGCCTGCGAAGTTGGCCGCCGCGAAGAACAGCTCCAATCCGACCGTGAGGAAGCGTGCGAACCTCGCGTCAACCCTGAAGGGCATGCACAAATGAACAAGCAAGAAACCAAGGATGCTATTACCAAGGCGCAGGAAGCCAGTGAGGCTGTTCGCGTTGTAGCTACGCCTACTGGGGTAAAGTTCGAGCCTACAGAGGTCCTCAAGCCCTCCGGTGTTGCCTACGTGGAAACCGCGAAGGCAAAGACCAAGCGCGACCTGGAAATGGAAGCGGGCGCTGCCCGGGTCGCTCGCGCTGCTGAAGAGCAGGCTCGCCGGCCGCCACGGATCATCTCCGAAGCAGAGCGCCGCGCAGAAGGTACCAACGTGCCTTTACTTCGGCCTGGGATCGCTCTCGATCGCATGCAGACGGGTCTCGGCCCTCTTATCATGCGCAAGTTAGGTGAGAAGCCGCCGGAAATCACTTCGGCTTGAGGTTCTGATGGGCAGTGTTAAGATCGAGAAGCTCGGCGGGATGCTTCCCGCCTGGGACGATCGCTTCCTGCCCGATAACCAGGCGGCGTTCGCCCGGAATACGTTCCTCTATTCGGGCGCTGGCATCGGCTGGCGCATGCCAAAATTACTTCGCGCGCTGACGAACTCTGCCGCCAAGTATGCTTATCGCGTCCCCACCACCTCTCAGGCCATCGCTGCCGCGAACCTCCTCTTTAAGACGAACGTAATTGCCGGTGACACGGTTACACTGGGCGAGATTATCTACACGTTCCGTGCTTCACCCTCTGCTCAGTATGATGTGCTTCTCGGTGCCGACGTGCTAACGTCTGCGCGAGCACTGTTTACCGCTGCGTGCTTCGGGCCATACGATACAGCCGTCGTGGGTGCGGGTACGCCGGCGAACCCGGCGATCGCGAGCGACGTCCCGTACTTCGGTTTTCCGTTCTCGTTTAACTCGCCCGGGAATAATACCCAGCCAGCGAATAGTATTATTCTCGTGCCGTTCACTGCGCCTGCTACGATGCAGGTGACTGCGATCAACTGCGTACCGCAGACATCGAATGCGAGCGCCAAGTTTACAGGGGTGGTTTATGAAAACGTCTACACTCTTAACGCTGCGGGTACAGCGTATCAAAACACTCCTACATCTCTTTCAGCAACAGGAGCCCAAGTTGTCGGTTGTACAGCAGGCAGCACTCTTACGTCCACTCTTGCAACCCCGATCACCCTTCAGCAAGGATCAGTCTACTGGTTCGGGTTCATAATTGATAGCGCCATTGCTTTCACGAAGGCGAGCACCTCCACTCTTGGTGTGTCCAACACGAACACTTATTCCGGCGGACCCCCGAACCCGTTCCAACAGACGACTATTTCAGGCGCAACGGTAGCGGGCACGTCCGTCGGCACTCTTCAGACCACGTACAACCAGAACCAGCCGACGTGGCAAATATGGGGCTCAATGGCTGCGCTCCAGACACTCGACGCGGAGAACACTATTGGCACGGTCACGTTCGCGAGCGTCCAATACAACTACCTGGGTTTTCAGGCCCCGTCGTTCGGTGCTTCGTTCAATCAGACCCCCGTCGCCGAGAGCACCGCCGGCGCCAGGGTCTCTTGGCTTGCAGACTTGGCATCGGTTAACGATACGACGGCATTCTTCGTTGGTGGGGTCAACCAGACCCTAGACGCCACTCCCACAGGAGCTGGAACATGGCTAGAGTTTCTCGATCAGGATACCAATGTCGTCCGGACCCCTGTAGTTGGAGACAGCTGGCAACGGTATTACTACGCGAGCCCGAGCCTACCGCCCCAATACAACACAGCGGCTCGTATTGCTGCGGGGTCTCCTTCGTGGATACTTGGGGTTCCTGCGCCGCCGAATGCACCAACTCTTTCGACCTTGAGCGGTGGTAACCCAACACAGATTGGCTTCCCAAATAGCGCCAATTCACAGAGCCTCAACCTGCCGGCCAACACTCTGTTCAATTCTCTGCTAGTTCTCTATCCCGTAAGGTCCACTTCGGCGCAGCAGCTCAACGACGTTGCGATCCAGCTTAACGCACTGACCGGCAGCGACAGTATCGAGATGCAGGGGGTCCGGTTTCAAGATGCCAGTGGAACCGGTGGCACGGCGAACACTCCGGGCGATCTCATTGCGTTTGGCGGTATCGTCCAAGCAGTCGCGTCTGGGTTTACTCCTGGCCCGCTGACAAGTTTCTTCTCGGTCGGTCCCACTCTGTTAGCGAACACGCTATACTGGATGGGGGCTATCATCTGGGTTGTCGGTAACTCTGCCAAGGTGGGCCTGGGTGACAACTTCAGCCAGGGATCGAGCGCCAACTTGGGCAACAGCCTTGGAAATGACCCCTCGTCACCGACGGGCATGGGCTTCACCAAGAACCCGAAGACTGGTTTTTTCCAAGCGCCGGCCATGAGCGCTAACTATCCGGACCTCCAACTATGGGGAGACTTCGTTGCAAACGCAGGGGCCGCTCAAGAAGAGACGCGCGCATACGCTTATACATGGGTCACGGCCTACGGCGAAGAAGGGCCGCCATCGCCCCCTGCCCTACTCACCGCGTTTGATAACGCAACCTGGACTGTGGGCCTCCAACCGCCCTTGGCGGAAGATATGGGCACGCTACGGAATATTGTACGCACAAACATCTACCGCACGATGGCTTCGGTTCAGGGCGGCACGGTATATTTCTACGTGGGTACAGTCACCGCTACCGCAACGACGTTCGTAGATCATATCACTGACGACGTTGTCTCACTGAACAGCATCTTGCCTTCTACCACCTGGTACGGCCCACCTGCCACCTTGCAGGGGCTGATCTCCATGCCGAATGGCATGATCGCTGGCTTCCGCGCGAACGAAGTGTGGTTCTGTGAGCCGTTTCGCCCGCACGCGTGGCCCGCCCAGTATGTGTTGACAACCGTCTAACCGATCTTAGGGCTCGGGGTGGTCGGTACGGCGCTTGTCGCGTGCACAGATACAGTGCCTTACGTCTTCTCGGGGATCAGTCCGATCAAGATGACCTCCAAGAAGATCGCATTCCCGGAGCCGTGTCTGAGCCGCGGCGCTATTTTTTCCACCGATAGCGGCGTGGTGTACCCCAGCGTAAACGGCCTCAACCGGATTACCGAAGCTGGTGTGCCGATGAACATGACGCAGGCGTGGATCACCAGAGAAAAGTGGAACCGCTATGTGCCACAACGCAACCTTCGCGCTAGCAAGAACACCAGTTCCTATTTTTGCTTCAGCTGCACTAACGGTGCTGACGTCGCCCTCGCCCAGACAGACTTCTCTCTTGAGATATCTGACGCTGCAGATAAAACAAGCTTCAGTATCTGGCCCCAGGTTGGAGGGCACCGCATCGGGTTCAGCACTCTCACAGCCCCCGGGCAGAAAAACGTAGACAACGTTCTGACGGACCCATGGAACGGTGTCACTGAGCTCATTTACAACGGGAGCATTTACTACTATGACTTCACAGACCAGGCGCCAACCATCCAGCCGTACCTCTGGCGCAGCAAAAAGTTCCAAGGCCCCCATAAGGACAACTTCAGCGCATTCCGGGTATTCTTTGATTTGCCGCCCGGAGGACCTCAAACGCCACCAGTTAATCGCACAGTGGTGGCACCATTTAACGTTGACGAGTTCGAAGCTACCGTTACGGTAACGCCCTTGATGACGTTCAAGACCGGTATGCTTGGGATCGTGCGCATTCTTGCCGACGATAAGTATATCGTAGAGCGCGAAATTCGCAATTCTGAGGAATTAATGCGTATTCCGTCCTACGCGCGATACTCCACGTGGCAGTTGGAGGTGGAGGGCGTAGTGAGCGTCACTAACATCAAGATGGCGACCAGCGTTAAAGAGCTGGGAGTGATGAAGTAATGGCCGATATCTTTCTCACCGGTACCCAGAACCTGGGGACCGATCAACCTGAAATAAGCGTTCCTACCATCCCGCCGTGGGATGGTACCGCGGCGGGGACCGGCGCTGTGCTGGAGGCTATGACCGCTGCTATACAGGTCCTATCCAACCAGCTACCTCAAGCTAACAACTTGGACACGGGCGCCGGCGGTAAGTTTGGCTTTAAGCTCAAGCAGGACAAGAAGAATAACCAGACCCGCAAGAAGGGCGGTCAGAAACCACGCTGGGTCGAGGTAGCAAGAACTACCAAGGACAAGAAAATTTACAGTTCCCAGGACCCCACCGTATTCGTTAAAGTACGGGAGATCATTACGCTCACCATGCAGGACACGGTAACTGGCGAACAGTGGGAGTGGCACCTGTGACGATCCTCATCATTCCGGATGGGGATACGTTCAAAGAGAACTTCCTGCAACGGATCATAGACTTGCACTTCCCGAGCGGCGGTGCCCATCAGTGGAATGCTGACGCGTTCGTAGATATGTTCTTCGGGTATGACTTTAATAACCCGAGCGCGGTGGTAACCCTCACGGCACCAGGTGGTACCGCCATGATCACACCGGCCGGGCTGTCGGACCCTAAAGGTATTGTCAGCAGTTTCTCGTCTACTGGTCCAGGCGTCGTCCAGAGTGGGACCGGGCACCTACAGGTGGCTAAAGACGTGTTTTCAACTAATCCCCAAGTATCGGTGTCAGCGTCGTTAACGATCGCTTTCGGCTCCGTTCCAACCGGTCATAACACTGGCGCCGCGGTTGGCACTGCCACCGGTGTCACTAGCGGACGTCCAGGAGGTGACGCCGAAAAAACAGCTGGTACCGCTACGGTAACACTCGATGGAAATCGCATCCTTGGGCCGTTTGCAAACGCCACGGTGACGGGATCAGCATCCGCCGGATCGGCTACTCCGTCCAACCCAAGCGGTGTGGCGGCTGCGGTTGGAATAACGACGTCTTAACGAAGGTTTAGCCCCGGCCTGTTACACCCAGACAGGCTGTGCATAATCCGCGAGCGTCAAACCGATGGCTTCCTATTCGTCTTATTCATCAGGTTCCCAGTCCGGCGACCAGGGCACGACCGACCTTGCCCGGAAATATATGGAGGACATGTGGAACTGGGCTCAAGGACAGGTCCAACAAGATAACGCCATTACCGACCAGATCATCGGGGACCTCCTGCAGTCATATGACAAGCTCATGGGGACCGGTAACACCCTCATGGGGATGTACCAGCAGTTCTTCCAACCGGAGTACCAGCAGCTTGTGCAGGACGCTAACTCCTACGCGTCCACTGCCCGCATCATGCAGAACATGGGAGCGGCCCAGAGCGGGGTGGCTCAGAGCTTTAACGCCCAGCGCAACGCTGCGCTCGCAGACCTTCAAGGGTTCGGGATTGACCCCAGTAGCGGTCGCTATGCTGAGCTGGATAACGCCGAACGTATGCAACAGGCCGCTGCCATGGCGGGCGCGGGCTTCCAGGCCGAGCAAGCGACCGAGGCGACTGGCAGACAGCTGCGATCGGAGGCTCTCCAGCTTGGCTCCGTAATGCCGTCTCAAGCCACTGCAGCGTACGGCGCTGCGACGGGGGCAGCGAACGCCGGCGGGCAGCTTAACCTTGCACGGGCTAACACTAACGCGAACGTGCTGACCGCCGGCGCGAAGTACGGCGACGTCGCCCAGAAGCTCTCTCGCTCGTCTTCGAGCGGTGGGTCGCACAGTGATGACGGCAACAAGAACCAACGCAACGCCCCGAACCAAGAACCCCGTGACCGTGAGTATGATACGACTGGTAACGGAAAGCCAGGATGGGGCATGGATATGCCCGGGCCTGATATTGGTGGCGTTACGCTGCCTCCGCCTCCGGTGGCGCCACCTCCACCGACCGATACTCCCGTATGGGGACCCCCTGAAGCGGCTGGGCCGTGGGGGCCTAGTACAGCAGGACAGGAAGGCTCACCATGGTTTGGACCACCTAGCGATACCGCTCTCACCGATACGGGTGATGGAGGTGTTTCTGTTGCAAATTGGGACCCGTCTACTGCGGGACAGGAGGGCTCGCCGTTCTTTGGGCCACCTACCGATAGCGCCGTGCATGATAATACAGAAGGTACAGACACATCAGTAGACCCGTATGCTGGAAGCCAAGATACTGGTATTCCAGCCCCAAACCAATATACTCAAAATGAGCCTCCGGCGCCGACTGACACCGGTGGCGGTTCTCCGCCGCCTACCGATACTGGGGGCGGAGAACCGCCACCGACTGATACTGGGGGAGGTACACCAAACGACTTTGTCTATTCTAGCGGCTCCAACGATACCTCTAGCCTCGCTAAAGGTGGCGCGATCCCGTACCACGCCAGTCCGAGCCACGGCCGGGACACCGACGACGTTGCTGCCCGGGTGAACCAGACGGGTGAGCCCATCCGGGTCAACGCCGGCGAGTTCATCATGCCACGCCATGCCGTGAATTGGAAGGGCGAGAAGTTCTTTCGGGACCTCATCAAGAAGTCCGCGGCCGAGCGCGAGAAGGCAAAGGGCGATAAGCATGGTAATCCGACTATGCGCAAGTCTCTGCCGGCGCATGAGTACGGCGGTATCCCCGCACAGGGAGAAGCGATGAGCCTTGATCCTGATGAGCAGTCAGACCGTATCGTAGATAAACGGCAGAGTGATAAAGGGCACTGGTATGATCCGGTTACCCAGGCGGTAGACCGAGCGCGCTTTAACGGAAAAGTCAAACTTGCGCCGGCTCGGGCTAAACCAGGTAGTATCGCAGAACAAGCCGGCTACAACTCGATCGGGAGGCAGTAATGGCTTATGACGACGATACTCCGATCGAAGGTGAAGCAAACGCGGACACGAACGCGGACACGAACGCGGACGCGCAACAAGGTGGCATTCCGCCGCAACAGCCTGATGATAAAGGTGGCCAACAAGAAGGCGTTATCAGCGGCTTCCTGAGACACGGGCCAGGTGGTATCTCGCGCTCGATCGCAGGTGGTGCAAACCAGGCCGCAGGTGCCGTCTCGGACACCGTAACCGACGCTTTTAATCAACCTGGTGGTGTGCCGCCACCGGCAAGCCAAGACAACAACCAGCCTACCGCGATAGATCAAAGCGTCGATGCATTATCTCGCGGGGGCACTCGTGCTGGGCGAGCGCTGAACCCGATGACGTTTCACGATAACGCGAAGCGGATACTCGACTGGGGGCTCCAGAAGTTCCCCGATATGATGCGGTACCTTCAAGGCGCTGATGCGGCACCGCCGCCTATCCATGCAGCAGTCAAGCATAACGTGGACCCGAATAGCGAGTTGCCGCCGCATGAGAGCAACCAACAGCAGGTAGCGGCGGCAGGGCAGATTGCGCAGCAGCGCGGTGCTGATCCCCAGGCCGCTCAGTATGGTATTCTGCAGGCACAACGCCGAGCTTATGAGGTCGCACGCATTGCAACCCGATCAGCTTTTGAAGCTGGTGATATACAGGGGACTGTTGACGGTCTTAATAAGGCATTTCAACAAGGTCCGTGGGAGGCTACTCCCCAATTTGTCCAAGGGCCAAATGGGACTGTTACCGCTACGGTAGCAGGATCGCCACCGGTAAATTTGACACGAGACCAAGTTAAAGAACTTGTGG
>JACXTT010013543.1_pt1 | contig 10728 bp, 12 predicted proteins | sample 9270951 | NCBI WGS metagenome assembly JACXTT01 (sample SAMN15532306, study PRJNA645909) | rock metagenome | isolation source: weathered quartz diorite | place: Puerto Rico | collected 2017-06-21
AGAATTACACAGAAAAGCGAAAAAAAATTATCTTCATTCCACTTTCATGGTTCCGGTAAAGCACATAGAGAATAGAACCGTCCCTTCAGATGAAGAGCTGTTGAAACAATACCAGTCATCGGGTGATCAACAGTTGCTGGCCACGCTATACCTGCGTTATACCGACCTCGTATATGGAACCGCCCTTAAATACCTTTCTTCCGCCGATGCAGCCAAAGACGCCGTGATGGATATTTACCAGGAACTGGTGAGCAAACTGCAAACACATTCGGTAGACCGCTTCAAAAGCTGGCTCTACGTGGTAACCAAAAACCATTGTCTCATGCAGTTACGCAAAGAGAAAAAAATGCCTGCGATCATACCACAGCAAGAGTTTATGCAATCGGAAGACTTTTCGCATCTGGATAATATACTGGAAAAAGAAAAAGAATTGCAAAAATTAGAAGACTGCATAGACACCTTAAACCCGGAACAGAAAAACAGTATCCAATTATTTTACCTGCAGGGCAAGTGCTATAATGAGATTGTAGAGATGACCGGGAACGACTGGAATAAGGTACGCAGTCTGGTTCAGAATGGCAGGAGAAATTTAAAAAATTGTATGGATAACCATGAATGACCAGGCTCCACATAACAGGCCTTATACACGCACAGATATTGAACAATACCTGCAGGGCCGCCTGTCACCTGCCCAAATGCATGCCATGGAAAAAGCCGCATTGCAGGATCCTTTGCTGGCCGATGCTATTGAAGGATACCGGGGATCTGACCTATCCACTGCCCAGGTGCATTTACAGGATATCCAACAACAATTGCTGCAACAAAAAGATAAGCAGGTCATTATTGTAAAGGGGCATTTTGCTGCAAAGCGCTGGTGGCGCGCTGCAGCTGTTGTTATTGTTTTAGCTGGCATTGGCGGTACAGGATGGTATTTCATGCATAATGCTGCCAACAAAGAGGAAATAGCTATTGCACCCGTCGCTTCAAAACCAGTTCCGGCAACTCCTGTTACAGTCGACACCATTGCCGCTCAACCTGCACCACCTGCCCCTGTTCTGGTGCAAGCCACACCCACAGACAAAAAAAGATTGCCTGCACACAACCCCAATACCACTGCTCAACAGCCTGTTACGTCTATCGATACTTTGGAAACTGCTGCACTCGCAACAGCAAAAGCGGAAGCCTTAGCCGATCTCCAATCTCAAAAAGAGATGAAACGTACACTCGTTCCCCAGGCAAACGAACTCGCTAAAGCAAAAGCAGCGACTAATGGCCTACAACAACCCCTGATGCTCCGGGGACAAATAAGCAAAGGAATCGACTCTTCAAAATCGAACCTTTCCGAAGTAGTGGTAGTAGGCCTGGGGCATCAACAGAAAAAAAATCTAACCGCTACCATACAACATCCCACCGCACCGGCTGATAGCCTCAACCTCAGTCCCGATGGAGGATGGAATCATTTCAATGAATATCTCTCCAATAAATTGGGTGCAGACACACATGGCGAATTGGTGAGCGACCTGGTACTGGATGAAACAGGTAAGATCAAAGACATCATCATCATCCGTGCTTTCGACCGCAGCCTCGATCCATTCAGCCGTGCTATGAGCCGGAAAATAAAACAGGCATTACTGGATGGTCCTGTTTGGTTGGTAGGCAATATAAAAAAGCCCGGCACTTTCCGCCTCAACCTGGAATTTTAGTCGCGCAAAAATGACTAGGTTTGTTCCCTAAAACAGAGAATGGTTATGAAAAAAACTTTTCTGGCAATGCTTGGCTTTTGCAGCATCCAAGCATTTTCACAGCCCATCAGAATGCCTGCGCCCAGTCCTGAACAAAAAATCACCCAGGCTTTTGGCATGGGCACTATTGAACTGACTTATTCGCGACCCAATATCAAAGGCCGCTCACTGTTACAAGCGAACAGCGACCTGGCACCTTTGGGAAAATTGTGGCGCACAGGTGCCAATGCAGCCACCAAAATCCGTTTCTCGGATAAAGTGACCATCGGAGGCAAAATGCTGGATACCGGCACTTATGTATTGTATACCATTCCGGGAAAAGAATTCTGGGATATCATCATCAATACCGGTGTAAAAAATTGGGGAACCGATGGTTATAAAGAAGCGGAGAATGTAGTACGATTCACCGTTAAAGCAGAAAAATTCGGCACTCCCATGGAAACTTTCACCATGCAGTTTGCCAATATCCAGCCCGAGACCTGTGACCTGCGGCTGGTATGGGGTAATACCACGGTACGCATACCCATCAGCACCAATGTGAAAGACCGCCTGAGGGCACAAATAGACAAAGCCATGGGTGCAGAACCCATCAACCCCAGTGTGTACCAGCCGGCAGCCAATTTTTATTTCGAATGGGATAAGGACCTGCCCAAGGCCCTTGGCTATGCTACCAAAGCCACCGAAGCCAATCCACAGGGTTACTGGCTCTTCCTGCTGAAAGCCAAGATCCAAAAAGAAATGGGCGATAAGATTGGCGCCAAAACAAGTGCCGAAAAATGTATCGCATTAGCTACTACCGCTAAAAATGATGAGTATGTGAAATTGGGCGGAGAGTTGATCAAACAACTCTAGGCAATTCGTCAATTTGATAATTCAACAATGATCTCTCTGATCAACAATAAAAAAAGCCCATTCAGGGCTTTTTTTATTGCATGTTAATATTGTCAAATTATCAAATTGCCGCATTATCGAATTGGCTAATTCGCTTCCGCCATATCCGGGATCGCTTCCGCTTTATAGGCTCCTGCATCTAGCTTGGCCTTCGTTTCAGTGAATGCCTTCAGTGTTTCTTCTATGTCTGCATCAGTATGTGCAGCGGTTGGGATCAAGCGGTAGATGATATGACCTTTGGGGATAACGGGATACACTACAATAGAACAGAAGATATGGTAATTCTCACGCAGGTCCATCACCATAGCAGTGGCTTCTTCTACGCCGCCCTTCATGTATACAGGCGTAACGGGTGAATCGGTTTTACCAATATCAAATCCTCTTTCTTTCAGACCGCTTTGCAGTTTACGGGCATTATCCCACAGTTTTTCTTTCAACTCGGGCATGGTGCGCAGCATGTCCAGGCGCTTGAGGTTACCCAGCACGATGGGCATTGGCAAACTCTTGGCAAATATCTGTGAACGTATATTGTAACGGATAAAGTCGATGATGATTTTAGGCCCTGCCATGAAAGCACCAATAGATGCCATTGATTTAGCGAAAGTAGAGAAGTAAAGGTCAATCGCATCCTGGCAACCCTGCTCCTCACCTGCACCGGCGCCGGTTTTACCCAGGGTACCAAAACCGTGTGCATCATCTACCAGTAAACGGAATTCATATTGGCTTTTCAGGTCAGCTATTTCTTTGAGTTTACCCTGATCACCCGCCATGCCGAACACGCCCTCGGTGATTACGAGTATGCCACCTGTCTTTTGCTTTTCAATCAATGCTGAAGCCCGCTGTAATTGTTTATCAAGGTCTTCAATGTCGTTGTGTTTGTACACATAACGGTGACCGGGATGCAAACGCAATCCGTCGATGATACAGGCATGGCTCTCGGCATCGTATACGATCACATCGTGGCGGCCGCAGATAGCATCAATTGCACTCATGATGCCCTGGTATCCGTAATTCATGAGTATCACATCTTCCTTGCCTTCAAATTCGGCCAGTTCTTTTTCCAGCTGCTCATGGTAGTTACTGTTGCCGCTCATCATACGTGCGCCCATGGGCAGCGCCAGACCATACTGGGCAGCCGCTTCGGCATCTATCTTACGCACTTCGGGGTGATTGGCTAATCCGAGATAATTGTTAAGACTCCAGACAATCATGTCTTTCCCACGAAACTTCATCCTGCTACCGATTTCGCCGTCCAGCTTGGGGAATGCAAAATAACCGTGCGCTCTCTCGCGGTGCTGACCGATGGGTCCGTAGTTCTTAACCAGCTTCTCAAAGATGTCTGCCATATTATTAAATTATTACTTTGGTTATAAAATTGTTGCAAAATTAGCCCATTAAAACTTAGTCAGCAAACGGTTTTACCAACAGCAGCCATTCTACCATCGCATTTCCGGGCCTATTTTAACTGATAATGGCCATTTTTTAAGCTTTTCATCACTTACCTTCACGGCCTGTTAAACCTCTTTTAAAGACGAACGACTATGAGAAAAACCCTTTTAGCCCCTTTGGGCATCCTGTTGATCCTCGCTGGCAGCGTCCATGCGCAAAAAACGACAAAACCTGTACCAGCCCAGGGCATAGCCCGGCCTAAACTGGTGGTAGGTATTGTGGTGGATCAGATGCGATGGGACTATCTCTATCGTTTCTATGACCTGTACAAAACAGGGGGTGGCTTTAAAAGATTACTGAATGAAGGTTTTTCCTGTGATAACACCTTCGTTCCTTACCTGCCTACGGTAACGGCCTGCGGTCATTCCAGCATTTACACAGGAACCACGCCCGCCATTCACGGCATTACCGGCAACAATTGGTGGGACAATAACCTGCAGCGTAGCGTTTACTGTACAGACGACAAGAATGTATCTGCCGTGGGCAGCAACAACGAAGCTGCCGGACAAATGAGTCCGGTGAATGTACTGGCCACTACCATTACCGATGAATTGAGGCTGGCCAGCAATTTCCACAGCAAAGTATGGGGTATTTCCATAAAAGACCGTGGTGCCATTATCCCCGCCGGACATGCAGCCAATGGCGCTTTCTGGTATGATAGCAAGTCCGGCAATTTTATTACCAGCACTTATTACAGTAAAACATTACCGTTATGGATGCAGCAGTTTAACCAGCGCAAACTGGTAGACTCTTTTTATGAAAAGAACTGGAACCTGTCACTCAACAAATCTGTGTATGAACAGTACTGCGACAGTGATGAGAACAGTTATGAATCCAAGCCCTTCGGTGCAGAAGCGCAGCATATGCCTTACAACCTGCAGGCATACAAAGGAAAGGATTATAGCAAAATCGCTTCTACCCCTTTTGGCAATGATCTTCTGTTAGAGCTTGCCAAGTCTACCATCGCAGGAGAGCAATTGGGTAAAGGGAATACCACCGACTTCCTGGCTGTCAGCTTTTCTTCTACCGACTATGTAGGCCATGCATTCGGCACCCATTCATGGGAACTGCTCGACACTTATGTACGATTGGATGAAACGCTGGGTAATCTGTTCAGCTATCTCGATAAAACCGTTGGCAAGGACCAGTATACGGTATTTCTTTCGGCAGACCATGCTGCGCCGCATATACCTGCTTTCCTGCAAAAGAACAGGTTACTGGGCGCTTCGTGGGATGATGGTGAGATCAAAAAAGACCTTACCGATTTCTCCAAACAGCAATTCAATGGCCTGAACCTGGTGAGTTTTGTTACAGAATACGATGTATACCTGAACCATTCATTGATCGATTCAGCGAAGCTGGATGAAACAGCCGTAAAAAAAGCATTCATCCGATACCTCCTGAAAAAAGACCAGGTGTACCAGGTGGTGGATAAACCAAATGCCGCTACAGCAACCGTTCCGGTCAAGTTGCGTGAAATGATCGTCAATGGATACAACCCGCAACGCTCCGGCGATCTGCAGATCATTGGCAAGCCCGGCATTATGGATGGTGGTAAGACCGGACTCAGTCACGGTGTCTGGAATGCCTATGATGCACATATTCCGCTGGTATGGTACGGCTGGGGCATCCGCAAAGGAAGTACCAGTCGCGAAACCTATATGACCGATATCGCTGTAACTCTGGCGGCCCTGTTGCACATACAAATGCCCAGTGGGGCTATTGGAAAATCAATAGAGGAAGTGATCAAATAATGTAATTTTATTCATGAAAAGGATTTTGGTCTCGGTTTTTCTGTTCATGGCAGCTTGCTCCCCCGTTCCAAAGGAGTATCCTGTTGCAGAAAATGCGTTCGATGCCGGCAGGGAATTCATTGATGCCTGCCTCAAGGGCGATTTTGAGAAAGCGGCTTTTTATATGTTGAAGGATTCCGCTAACAGCAGCTACCTCAAAAATATTGAATCCATTTATCGCCAAAACAACCGGGAAGGCAGACAGCAATTACGCGAAGCATCGATCAATATCCGTGAAGTGGACGACCTGAGCCAGGACAGTTCCATCATCAATTACAACAATTCATTCGATACCACCGCTCACAAAGTGAAAGTGATCCGAAAGAAAGGCCAGTGGCTGGTAGACCTCAAATACACTTATAACCCTAATCTTTGACCGTATGCAGAAAACAATCCAAGTACAGCATCCCTGGCATGGCGTTCCGCCCGGAGAACACGCGCCCCGCATCGTGAATGCCATCATAGAAATTCCACAGGGCTCAAGGTGTAAATACGAGATCGACAAAGAAACAGGTTTGCTGAAGCTGGACAGGGTCATCTTCTCTTCTTTCCATTACCCCATCAACTATGGATTCATACCGCAGTCTTATGGTGGTGATAAAGACCCACTCGACATCCTGGTCATTACTTCACTCCCCGTACAGCCCCTGACGCTGATGGAAGCCAAGGTAATTGGAGTGATGCAGATGATCGATGGCGGCGATGCAGACGACAAGATCATTGCCGTAGCCAATACCGATCCGGGCGTAAACCACTACAATAATATTGAAGAACTACCCAAACATTTCTTCGATGAACTGCGTCATTTCTTCGAAGAATACAAAAAACTGGAGAACAAGACCGTAGTAGTGGAAGACTTTGGCGATAAGGCCAAGGCCCTGCTGATCGTGGAAGAATCCATTTCTTTTTACAAAGAGACTTTTGTTAAATAAATCCCGGCGCCTATCTTTGCCAAAATTTATACCATGGAAGCAAAACCTTCAACCGGAAAATATTGGGCCCTTTGTTTTTTGTGGCTCGCCATCATGATCGTTTTAATGTTTGTATACCGTCAGTTTTTCTGGTTGGCTTTGCCCGGCACTGTTACTTATTTGGCCAAAGCCCTGAACATCATGTAATCTGATAATCATCTCGTTTATTATAAAAGAACAGCCCGGCATGCCGGGCTGTTCTTTTATACCTGATGAATGATTTAATATCGTTTGATGATACGCAGCCGGTGGGTTCGTTCTCCCGTCTCGGCATGCACAATACCTGCCTGGTCAATGCGGTCGATGCGCACTTTACCTGATGAATGGATGATGGTAGAGGCATTGAGCATCAACCCCACATGCGTGATCCTCCCCTCTTCATTATCGAAGAATGCCAGATCACCGCAAACAGCTTCCTGCAGGAACCCAACTATTTCTCCTGGTTCTGCCTGCTGATATGCATCACGTGGCAGCCGTTTTTTGAAAAAACGATAGACCTTCTCCACATAGCCACTGCAATCGATACCGAATACCGCCCTTCCGCCCCATAAATACGGTGTATGTAAAAAAGTATAAGCTACCTGTTTGATCAGTGGTTCTGTAAAGGGTGCTGCTGCAGCATCCCAACGCTGGCCGGTATACGTGAAGCGATAAGGCCCCATTTCCAGGGTTCCTTTATTATCGAACAATGACAAAGGCGTACCCATGGATACCTGCATATCGCTGCCATTAACAGACAAATGATTGGTCCATCCCGCACATAAAAGTGGACCGCTTTTTTCAGGTAACCGGTCGGTTTCCTGCAATTGGCTTGTCTGGCACCAGCCTTCATACTGGTCATAACAACAACGTACCCTGGTAAAAGATCCGCTTTGTTCCAGTACTTCGGCCTGCTCTCCAAACAACAGCTGACTTACCATTTCGCTGCGGTGAGCGGCTTCCTTACGCATAGGACTGACCGCAACCATACAAACAACAAAAGCCATGTGTTTCTTTTCCTGCAATTTAACTGATGAGAATCAGTTTCTGTGGCAATGAGAAATATTCTTCCTTGATCTTTTCCAGATTTTCCTTTTTGTTGAACAGGTCATAATACTCATCCACATCAATGGAAGTATTTTCTTTGTTCACATAAACAGGGCCTGATACAGAACTGTTTTCCCCATTCTCGAACTGTGCAGCGCGGATCACGCCGTTCACCATTGCATCGGCCTGCAGGAGGCATTTGCTCTTGCATACTACGTTACCATCGATGAGCCCGCCTATTACGATCTCATGGCAAAGAATGTCCCCGCTGACAGTAGCTTTTTTATCAATAATGACTTTGTTGGTGCAGAAGATGATTCCTTTGAAATCGCCTTCTATCCGGATAGGGGAAAGGGTTTTGATGATGCCAAAATAGACACCACCCGAGACTACCTGCACGGCAGGCAGCAGGTCAGTAGCATTGGCCTTTTTTTGAAATAGCATAGGATATAACCGGTGGATTTGGTACCGGGAGGATTATCAAGATACACTTTTTAGTGTTTTTATCTCATTTTACAAAAGATTAATCGGCAAAATTCATAAATACGTAATAAATACTTATCTTGGTTCAACCTCAAAACCAGAGAACTTCTCCCTAAGCAACTCGGCATCTAAACTATCCTTTATACTTTTAAATCCAGCATCATGAACAAATTCAGGGAACAAATTTTACATGATCCCAATTCCAGTTATCAACCGCAAACGACTACTACAGACGACAAACAATTGTTTATTACCAGGTCCACCAATATTTCTGGTGTACTCGACTCGGAAAACGACATTACGCTCGATGGCAATTTCAGCGGCGTACTGTACAGTAAAAAAACCGTCCACATTACTCCTACCGGTGTTGTAAAAGGTGTGATCATCTGCAATGACATCAAAGTAGAAGGTGAACTGGAAGGTTCTGTTTACGGCCTGCGGGTGAACCTGTACAAGGACTCGGTATTGAAAGGCAATGTTCATTGCACCATCATCAACACCGAAATGAACCAGTTTGTAGACGCCAACATCAAACTGCTGAGCCTTGAAAATTCCATATTTGAAAGCAGTTCACTTGATCTCTTCAACCAGCTTAAAGAGATATTCAACAAGAACAATAAAGACAATAATTACCTGTCTGTCTTCCAGGAAAAACTTGACCAGATCAAGCCTTCCACCAAATTTTATCACCAGACCATTTATGTGGCGCCCAGTCATGAAGGCAAACATCATAATGGCATAGAAGATATCACGCCGGAAGAAGGCAATTGATCGGCAACGGTTCATATTATGCAAGCAACACACCTCGTGTTGCTTTTTTTATGCCGGCATGTGGAATAAGACAAAACCTGCATCTTATGATAAAATGCTTTAACTTAAAGTGTGAGTCAGGATAAGTATACACATATCAACGACCAGGAACTACTCGAACGGTTTTATACAGATCGTGACAACCAGTGGTTGGGCATTCTCCTTCAGCGTTACACCTTTTTATTGTTGGGTGTGTGTATGAAATACCTCAAGAATGAGGAAACGGCTAAGGACGCCGTACAGCAAATATTCCTGAAAGCCATTACCGAACTGGGCAAATACCGGGTAGCCTACATCAAAAGCTGGCTGTACATGGTTGCCAGGAATCATTGCCTGATGCAACTGCGCGACCGGAACATTTTTATCCCGGTGGATGAAAAGAACGACCTGGCAGCCGAATGGAACGATAAAGAAGAAATGCTGGCCAAAGAACAGAGCCTCTCGTTGGTGGAATCATTATTGGGAGAATTGAACGAAGCGCAGAAAACCTGCTTAATTTTGTTTTACCTGCAAAAGAAAAGCTACCAGGAAATTGTGGATAAGACGGGCTATAGCTTATTACAGGTAAAAAGTCATATACAGAATGGGAAACGGAACCTCAAGATTCTGGTAGAAAAGAAAATGAATCAACATTCATGAGCGATCTGAAAGACATATGGAGCCCGGAGGGGGAATTGGATAACGAAGCACTGATGCGTTACCTGAATGGTAAAGCTTCAGATGCAGAACGCTATGCCGTTGAAAAACAGATGGCCGGCTCCGATTTCGTCAATGACGCCGTTGAAGGATTGCAGCAATTTTCCAGCACACGTGAAGCGCAACACCTGGCCGGTCAATTGAATCGGCAGCTACGCAAGGAAACTTCCTCTGCTCAATTGAAGAAGCGCCGCCGGGGTATTAAAGACCAGCCCTGGACCATCATTGCTATTATATCTATCCTGGTATTGTGTATCCTGGGATTCCTGGTAATCCGAATGGTTACGAATTCATAATACAAATAGCCGCTCCATTTTTTATTTTTCCTGTAATATTGTTTTCAGATGGCTGCTGATCTGAACGATATTAAACAACAAATCTTGTCAGATGAATACGCTGCGTTCAGGGAATTATACCTTCTCATGTATGCTCCATTGATGCGCTTTGCTACCATCTACACACATTCGGAACAGATGGCAGAAGACGTTTTATCGGACGTTTTCATGAAATTATGGGAACGCAGATCCTTGCTGCACGAAGTACAGAACCTGCGTGTTTACCTGTATACCGCCATTAAAAACACGGCGTTGAACCATCGAAATAAACAGGCTGCTTTTGCTGATCCTGAAGAAGCGCTTGACCAGGTACTGGCGGCCGGCCCTGATCCCGAAAACATGCTCATATCAGCCGAATTACTCAAACAAATACAGCAGATCATCAGCCAGCTGCCACCCCGTTGCAAGCTGATATTTCAACTGGCCAAAGAAGAAGGGATGCGTTACAAGGAGATCGCCGATATTTTAGGCATCTCCGTCAAAACCATTGATAATCAGCTGGCTATCGCCCTGAATCGTATTGGCAACGGGT
>JACXTT010013544.1_pt1 | contig 10728 bp, 14 predicted proteins | sample 9270951 | NCBI WGS metagenome assembly JACXTT01 (sample SAMN15532306, study PRJNA645909) | rock metagenome | isolation source: weathered quartz diorite | place: Puerto Rico | collected 2017-06-21
GTTTAACGGAGTCGCGACAGATTGGAATGGCGGAGTAGAACAAGAGGATGTCGCGTCATCGCAGGAACCACCAGGTCCAGACCGTGGCATGTAGGCAGGCTGAGTAAACGGCGAACGCCAGTATTGCGATGACGCTGTAGGCAAGCAGCAGTGGAAGAAGAACGACGAAGGCCACCAGATGCCACCATTTCGTTCTCTGACTCCTCGCGGCGGCGTGCGTCATTCATCGAGCTTTGCGAGCAGTCTGGTCATCGTGGCCATATTCCGCGCAGTTCCCGCATCCCCTATGGCACGGTTCACCATGGTCCACAAACGACTCATGCCGATCCCGCGCGCGCACCACAGATAGGCGACGCGCTTACCGAGTGCGAGTGCTTCCGGGCTCCAGCGTTCCTTCAGCAGCGGTTTGATCTGCGCTATGCCTGTCGAGTCTGCGAATGCGAGCACGAGCAGACGCGACGGATTGTCCGCGACCGACGTCAACGGATTGGCCGCGACGGTGTCAGCAACCTCCTTTCGCGTGAGCACGACGACGCGCGAGCGAATGCCGAACCGATCGGCGATGGCCTTCTGCACGCGGCCGGCATGATCGCTCGCGGCAGCTTTACCGACCGTGAACACGACGTTGCCGCTGTTCAGGAGCGTGCGAACGTCCTGATAGCCGAGCTCTTCGAACAGCTTGCGAAGGTCTGCCATCGCGACGCGCTTGGCCGTCCCGACGTTGACTCCACGGAGAAAGGCAACGCGCCGGTCTGCGCCCACGTGCGCTATTCGACCCACGAAATGAATTGACCGCCAGACCGGTGCTGGTAGTCGGCAATCAACCCTGGTCCACGTCGCTCGACTTCTTCGACGGTCAGGTGAATCGACTCGGGATCGAACTCGGTGTCATCCAGGAACGTCAACTGACCGAGCCACCGGAACTCGCCATCGCGGCCGGCGAATCGCCGTGCAAACCAATACGGAACGTCGATGCGGACAAGCCGCCGGCTGCCGCGAGTGTCGAAAATGACGGTGTGGAACGAGCGAAGTGACGTGGTGACTGCTGGCCCGGTTGCGACGCTGGACGCTTGACGACGGCTCATGTCGAGCAGCGGCTGCTCGTCGACGAAACGTGCGCGCAAGCGCGCGAATTCAGCGTCGGCGAGTCCGGCCGTCATGGCGACGCTCGTCCGATGGCTGACGACAAAACCGACGGCCACACCGATCGCCGTCGTCGCAGCAAGCGCGCCACCGATCGCGACGCGCCGCATGACGCCCCACATGCGATATTCCATATCCTTCCTGCCTGTTGCGGACGACTCTACCGCGAAGGGAACGTGGTCACAATGTGAAGCCCCGTCGTCGCTGTGGGCGAATCTGATCGTGAGTCAGTCGCCTGATCGCTTCGCCAGCAACGCCCCGAACGGATGATTACCCTCTTGTCGAGCGCTGAGCATTCTGGCTGAGTTCGGCGTAGCATATGCCTCGTTTCGAGGAGGTGGCTGTGGACAGAATGACTCGCCGTGAAGTGATTCGGACTGGTGCGGGAGCCTTCGCAGGCGCGGCGGCTGCGCTCGCTGGAACGCGTCTTTCCGCCCAGGGCGGCGCTGTCAACCCGACGCCTCCCCCCGCGCGCGACACGCGGTATCCGCTTCCGCCGACGTGGGCACGCGACCTGAAGCAGCTCGCACCGAACGTGTATGCCTACACCCAGGGCGGCGGTCCCGACATGAGTGGTCCCGGTGTCTCCAATGCAGGTCTTATCGTCGGCCCCGACTACATGCTCGCCATCGACGCGCTGCAGGGACCGATTCCCGCCAAGGACTTCATCTCGCGGGCGCAGAAGGTGGGCGGCGGCAAGCCAATCGCGCGCCTGGTGAACACGCACCATCACGGCGATCACGTGGCGGGCAATCAGTTTTTCACCGGAGCAGAGATCAGCAGCCATCCCTACTGCCGCAACGAGGTGCTCAAAGCGGTCGCCAATACACCGAAGACATGGACTGCGACGCCGAGCGTGGCACAAGGCGGCGAGCCGCGCGTGCTCGTCCCGCCGACGGTGACCTTCCGTGATGATGTGAGCTACTTCCTCGGAAACACTGAAGTGCAGTTCCGGTTCGCCGGCCCTGCCCACACGTGGGGCGACATCGTCGCTTACCTGCCGCAGCACAAGATCGTTTTCCTGGGCGACGTCGGATTTTTCTGGGTCGCGCCGTACGCCAACAACAGCTACATCACCAAGTGGCTTGAAATCTGCGATGCGATTGCAGGCTGGGACGCGGATGTGCTCGTTCCCGGCCATGGCCCGATCGGTACCAAGAAAGAGCTCGCGGAAATGGCGAACTACTTCCGCACGCTTCGCGTCGAGGCGCGTAAGCGCTACGACGCGAAGATGACGGCGGGCGCCGCCGCCGCCGAAATTCGTCTCGGCAGGTTCGACAACTGGGTTGGACCCGAGCGTCTCATCATGGACACGGTGCGCTGGTATCAGGAATGGGACGGCACGTTGACGCCTGACTACGACGCGAACCGCGTGCGCGAAGCGACGATTGAATACAACGCGATCAAGGCGGGCGCAAAGAAGACCGGCCAGCTCATCCCGCTCGAACGGATGATCGCCATGGCAGAGCCGTGTTGAAGTTTCTTGCGGTGGTGTTGATCGTTCCGACCGTCGTGGCGGCACAACAATCCGCCCCCGTGCGGTCAGATCAGGACATCCTCATTCAGCTCGAACACGACTGGGACGCGGCGTTTCACCGCCACGACGCCGCGTTCATCGATCGCATCCTGGCTGACGAGTTCATCGTCACCTACGACAACGGCGTTCGCGCGGATCGCAATCTCGAGCTGGAGCTGGCCAAATCGCTCAACGAGAACATTGAGTCGTCGACGATGGACGAGTTCATCGTCAAGGAATTCGGCAACACGGCAGTCGTCTGGTTCACGCTGCACCTGGTCGGGCCCGTCAACGGTGAGCGTGTTCAGAACGACTACCGGTTCACCGATGTGTTCGTGCTGCGCGACGGCCGATGGCAATGCGTCTCGAGCCAGAGCACGCGCATCGACCGCAATTCGCGCCTCGGTCCGTGAACCCATGACATCGGAGGCGTGGTCCGCCTCCTGAGCTACCTAACGACCAAACTGGTAGTAGAGGCCCGTGCTGAAGCGGACGCTGCTGTTATCGGCGACAAGAACCTTCATCTCAGGCCGAACACCCCAGTGACCTCCCGTTTGCCACCGCAGACCCGCGCCCACGTTCAGGCCGACCTGCGTATCGGAGACGCTGTTTCTGACCCCGAAGAAGGTCGTGCTGGCGCTGACACGTAAGAACCCGATGCCGCCAAGCACATAGGGTGTGAATTTTTGATTGGTGGATTGCGGAAACAGGTAATGGGCATTCATATCCACCGACATCGCGCTGCTCTCGATGCCGACGCCGAAACCCTGAACGACCCCTTGTACGTCGTTGCCACCAGTCAGGTACGCGAGCTCACTATCGAATAGCCATCGCGGATTGACCGCGTAGTGGATGCCTCCACCCAGCGTAAAACCGCCGCCGTCAGTTACGCCGCCGATGAAACCAACCGCTTCGGTTTGACCAGGTGTCAACTGCTGCGCCGACGCTACCGAACAAACTCCAACCGAAAGGAACAGAAACGACAAAACGGCTGCACATTTCTTGAAATTGCGCACGTTGAAGCTCCTCGTTGTGGATCACCCAATGTATCGGGCAGCCGGACGAGACCCTTAGGTCGCTATTTCTGCGATTCGCCGCTCGGACTCCAGTCGTGCGACAACTCGTACGATTTCAGCGCTCGACTGAGCTCCATGAGCCTCTTCGTCGAGCGGTCGAGGCGGGCGAGGATGGGCTCCAGATCTGGATTGCGCACGCGCATCAACTCGGTCGCGAAAACAATGGTCTGGATAGGTGTGTTTGCGTAGTCGCGCAGGCGAAGGAAGTCGCGCGCAACATGCTCGGCAGCCGCTGCTTCAGCCTGCAGGCGGAGCACGTCGCGTTCGAACGCGAGACCGCGGAGACGGTACACCAGCAGAACGGCGCCGAAGATCGCGAAAATCAGCACGAACCAGGGTTCACCCACTGGAAGTCTCCGCTGAATTTCCGGATCAAGAACGTAGAACTTCGCAATGGCTGTCGCTGCAAAGCCAGCTATCGAGATGAGACCCACTCTCAGCTCGGGTGCAACGAGCGGAACGGCCAGGGCGCCAAGCTTGTTCGCCTGAAAAGGTGTCCACGCGCGCGTCGATGCCCAGTAGCCGCTCGTGATCCATAGCGCGGCAAGCATCACGAGGGTATTGAGCAGAAAAACAGTGGAGCCGAGGCGAACGGTCGCGCGCCGTCGCCGGATCCACAACACTGCGATCAGACCGACCCCGATCAGCGCGGACAACGCGGAGGGATAGAACGGCATGTTCGGTACCTCGCGCGCGAGAACGAAATCGAGCGGCATACCGACCGCGTTGAGCGCTGCCGCCACCAAGGCGCCTCGCCACGCATGTCTTGCTGCGAGATCCGAAGGAGCCGTCATCGGACTACCCTTCGACGACGGATTGGAGGCGATCTGGATCGATCGGTTTGGAGAAGATCTCCGCGTCGCCCTTTCGTTTTGCCTCGACGACCAACGGATGATTGTCGGCGTGGCCAGTCAGAAACACGATCCGTCCCGTGTAGCCTTTATCGCGCAGCCAGGTGTACGCATCGATGCCCGAGTGACGGCCGGGACCCAGATTAATGTCGAGAATCGCCACATCGCAGCCGAGAGCCTGCTCACCGAGCGCCACCAGCTCTTCGTAACTGCCGACACCGATGCACCGACGCTTGAGAACAAAATCAACCAGTTCCGTAAACATCGCGCGGAGGTCATCGCTGTCCTCGACGAACAACACGAACTCGCCTCCGGTCACGGATCCAGTGCGCCGACGTGCTCACCCGCTCACTGCCAGGTCGTCAGCGTCAGCGTGAACGGATGCACGACGTTTGGCTCCATGTTGACGACGCGCAGTTCGTATTCGATGGCGGGAAGGCTGACGCGGCGGAACGCGATCGTCGACGGCCCGTCGCGCGGAGCGAGATCCTCGTGAATCAACCCTGCGTCCGCGCGATAGAGCTGAATGAGCATCGCGCGCGCGCCACCCTGCCACGACAGCGTCACTTCGACGGCGCCCTCTCGCTGCAACGAGAAGCGGTACTTCTCGCAGGCGTAGCGTTCCACGTAACACGGGCCTGAATAACTCGCGAGCAGCCCGACGGTGCCGGCAATCACGTGTTCAGATGGCACCAGGCCCGAGGGAACCTCGGGACCGATCGCGTGGGTCGGCGCAGGTGCCGGAGTGACAGATGGCTGTGACACCGCGGGCGCCGACAACATCGATGACGGTGCGGTGGGTGAGAGCGTGGTGAGTCCTCCACACCCGGTAAGCAGCAGCGACAGGGCAACGACGACCAACCCGGGCTCGTTCATGGGCGCGGTGCATTGCAGGTTCCGGTCCGGCGCAAACGAGTCCGTTTACCCGCCGGGTTGGCAGTTAATGACCAGTTAGTGGCAGGGCGTTACCTAGGCGGCAAATCCCCAATTCAGTTGGGATTTGAGTTTTGGGATTTGGGCTTTGGGATTTACTTGCCGCGAACGATGAGCTCGCCGCGCATCATCTTATGGCCGGGGTCGCCCGTGAGCCCGCAGTAGAAGGCGAACGTGCCTGGGCGGTCCGCCTGGAACTCAAACGTGCTCGAGCCTCCGGCAGGCACCCGCTTGGAGATGCGGTATTCGTCGATCGTGAAGCTATGCGCGATGTCCTCACTGCGGATGGTGAGTTTGACCAGGTCGTCCTGCATTACTTCGATCCGGGCAGGGGAGTAGTGGAAGTCTTTCGCGACGATCGTGAATTCGCGCCTGTTGGGGGGGGCTTCCTGGGCAAACAGACGCCCAACCGCGGGGGCGGTCGCGACCAGTACGCCGCCGACGCCAAGGAGCAGCAAACCGAGCGAACGGCGGGTCATTCTCATAATTGGTGTGACGTGGGCCGAACGGTTCTGGTTCGGCCCCTGTAGAGATCATCGGCATTGTAGGGGCGGGTCTTAAGACCCGCCCCTACTGTTTGGCAGCAGGTGCAGCCTCCTGAGGCTGCTTGGCCGCTTCCTCCTGCAACAGCGCCTTGCGGCTCAATCGAATCTTGCCGGTCGGGTCGATATTGATGACCTTCACGAGAATCTGCTGCCCTTCCTTCAGCTCGTCCCGCACGTCCTTGACGCGGTGATTCGCGATCTCCGACACGTGGAGCAGACCATCGGTGCCGGGCATGATCTCGACGAACGCCCCGAAATCGGTAATCCGCTGAACTTTGCCCATGTACGTCTTGTTCAGCTCGGGCGTCGCGGTCAGCTCCTGGATGATCCCGATTGCCTTCTGCGCCGACTCGCCGTCGGCCGACGCGACGTTCACGCGCCCGTCGTCTTCGACGTCGATCTTCACACCGGTCCGCTCGATGATGCTGCGGATCATCTTTCCGCCAGGCCCGATCACGTCGCGGATCTTGTCCACCGGAATCTTGATCGTCACAATCCGCGGCGCAAACATCGACATCGTCGTCCGCGCTTCGGAGATCGTTTTGGCCATCTCGCCGAGGATGTGCATCCGGCCGGTACGCGCCTGCTCGAGCGCCTTCGCCATGATCTCCGACGTGATGCCGGTGACCTTGATGTCCATCTGCAGCGCGGTGATGCCCTGCGCCGTGCCGGCGACCTTGAAGTCCATGTCGCCGTAGTGATCCTCGGCGCCCGCGATGTCCGAGAGGACGGCCCATTTGCCGCTCTTCTCGTCCATGATGAGCCCCATCGCGATGCCGGCGACCGGCGCCTTGATGGGAACGCCCGCATCCATCATCGCCATCGAGCCGCCGCACACCGACGCCATTGACGATGAGCCGTTCGACTCGAGAATGTCGGAGACAAGGCGGACGGTGTAGGCGAACTTGTCCTCACCCGGTACGACCGACGCCAATGCGCGCTCCGCGAGCGCGCCGTGCCCGACTTCGCGGCGCCCGGGCCCCCGGAGGAACTGCACTTCACCGACCGAGAAGGGCGGGAAGTTGTAGTGGAGCATGAAGCGCTTGTAGAACTCGCCGCTCACATGCTCGACCTTCTGCTCGTCGTCCGCGGTGCCGAGCGTGCAGGTCACGAGCGCCTGCGTCTCGCCGCGCGTGAAGACGACCGACCCGTGCGTCCGCGGGAGCACCCCGGCCTCGCTCCAGATAGGGCGGATCTCGTCGAACTTGCGGCCGTCGAGTCGCACGCTCCGCTGCAGCACTTCATCCCGGAGCACTTTCTCCTTGAGCTCGTGGAAGATGCTCTTCGCCGTGCTGCGGCGCTCGGTTTCTTCTTCGGGAATCGCGGCGATCAGCTCGTCGAAGACGGCATCGACGCTGGTGTAATTTTCCAGCTTGTCGCGGATGCGCATCGCCTCGGCGAGCGGCAGATAGGCTTTCTCTTCGACCTCGCGGTAGAACGCGTGGTCGATTGGTTTGGAGTCGACGGTCAGCTTCTTCTTACCAGCGTCGCTCTTGAGCTCCTCGATGGAGGCGACAATCTGCTTGATGGCCGCATGCGCGGCTTCAAGTGCGCCGACCGCCTGCGCTTCGGTCACTTCCTTCGCGCCGGCTTCCACCATCACGATCCCGTCTTTGCTGCCGGCAACAACCAGATCCAGGACGCTCTGCTTCCGCTCTTCGAACGTCGGATTGATGATGTAGTTGCCGTCGATCATCCCGACGCGTACGCCGGCGATGGTCTTCTCGAACGGAATCTCGGACAGCGCGAGCGCCGCGGAGGCGCCTGTAATCGCGAGCACGTCGGCGTCGTTTTCCGTGTCGGCCGACAGGAGCAGCGCGATGATCTGCGTTTCATAGCGCCAGCCGGACGAGAACAACGGACGAATGGGGCGATCGATGAGACGGCTCGTCAGCACCTCCTTCTCCGACGGCTTCCCCTCGCGCTTGAAAAATCCTCCGGGAATCCGGCCGGATGCGTAGGTGTATTCGCGGTAATCGACCGTCAGCGGGAGAAAGTCGATGCCTTCGCGCGCGCTCGCCGCGTGACAGGCGGTGACGAGCACGACGGTGTCGCCCGAGCGGACGAGCACGGAGCCGTCCGCCTGCTTGGCGAGTTTGCCTGTTTCAATGGAAATACGGCGGGACCCAATCTGGATCTCGCGCTTCTGCAGATTGACCTTTTGCATGGCGAAAGGAGCGGTTACTTGCGGATGCCGAGACGCTGGATAAGCGTCGCATAGCGATCCGAGTCCTTGCTCTTCAAATAGTCGAGGAGCCGCCGGCGCTGGCCAACCAGCTTCAGCAGGCCGCGACGGGAATGGTGATCCTTCGCGTGAACTTTGAAATGTTCCGTCAGGTAGTTGATCCGCTCGCTGAGAAGTGCCACCTGCACTTCCGGAGAGCCTGTATCGCTTTCGTGTGTCTTGTAGTCCCCGATGATTCCGGTCTTGCGGTCCTTGGTTAAGGCCACCTTTGCGTCCTCCACGCACGGCCCAGGAATCCCTCGACTTGATCGGGGCACCAGACCGCCGTTGTTGCTAATTATTGCTAGTTCAAAGACTTAACATTCTAAATCAGGACAACCTCAGGGTGCAAAAATCCTGAGTGTCGCTGCGGCGTGCCGACTCCGACCAGCGCGCCGCCGGCGTCGAGAAGCCGCACCCACTCCGCCCCGCCCAGTGTGGCTTCAACCATCACGTCCACCGGCCTGACGTGCTGCCCGTGCGATACGCGTGTCAGTCCCTCGGCCGTCACCGTGACGGCGGGGAAGCCCGGGAGGAGATGTTCCATCGGAATGAGTGCTGTCTCCAGGTCGGGATTCGGGATTCGGGATTCGGGATTCGTACGATCGCGTATCGGCCCGAGGGTGTCGAGGTCGATCGCCTCGTCGAGCGTGAAGTCGCCGCTGCGCGTCCGGCGCAGGGCTTCGAGTGTCGCGCCGGTGCCGCATCGCTCGCCGAGGTCGCGCACCAGGGCGCGCACATAAAAACCGGCCGAACAGGTGAGCGAGATGCGGCAATGGTCATGGTCGTACTCCATCAGCTCGATGCGCGAAACGCGCACGCGTACGGGATCCAGGGCGACCGGTTCATCCCGCCGCGCCAGCTCATAGGCGCGTCGTCCCGCGATCTTCTTCGCCGAATAGGCGGGCGGCACCTGCATCTGCTCGCCGTCGAAGCTGCGCAGAGCGGTGACGACCTCTTCACGCGACGGCGCTCGAGCCGAGCGGCCGGTTTCTTCCCCGGTGACATCGAGCGTGTCGGTGGTCACACCAAAGAGAAGCGTCGCCTCGTACTCCTTGTCCGACGCCGTGAGGAACCGCACGAGTCGTGTCGCGCGGCCGCAGGCGAGCGGCAGCACGCCCGTGGCCAGCGGATCGAGCGTGCCCGTATGACCGATCCGCTTTTCGCCAAGCAGCCGGCGCGCCGCAACAACGACGTCATGCGACGTCAGGCCTTCGGGCTTGTCGATGACGATGACGCCGTCCATGTCTCGTCGAACTACGTTTGTGTTTTCCTCGATGCTTCGATCTGCTGGAGTAACAGGCGCTGAAATTTCAGCTTGAGTTCCTCGAATGTTCCGCTCGCGTTGCACCCTGACGCGTTCTTGTGGCCTCCGCCGCCGAATTGTTTCGCGATCGCGTTTACGTCGACCTCGCCCTTGGATCGCATACTGACCCGCCAGTCGTCGGGCCCGGCTTCCTTGAAGAATGCGACGGCGTCGATATCCTTCACCGTGAGCGGCAGGTTCACGATCCCCTCCGTGTCCTCATACGTGCCACCGCAGTCCCTCGCCAGCTGCTGGTCGACGTACACGGTCGCGACGTGCCCCGACGAATCGAGTTCCATCTTGCTCATCACGGCGCCAAAGAGCTTCAAGCGTCCGAGCGAGTTGCTGTCGTAGATCGCCCCTGCGATCCCGGGCGGATCGATACCGGCCTCGACGCACTGGCGGCAGATGTCGAAGGTCCGAGCGGAAATGTTCGAGTAGTGAAACGCCCCGGTGTCGGTGAGGATCGCGATGTACACGTGCGTCGCGATTTCCCGCGTCAGCTCGACGCCGAGCTCGCGAACCAGGTCGAACACCATCTCGCCGCATGCCGCCGCGCTCGTATCGAACCAGTTGAGCGTGCCGTAGCCCGTGTTGCCGAGATGGTGATCGATGTTGATGACGAAGCCACGTTCGAAGCCCTCAACACCCGTGCGCGACAGCTCGCCGCACTCCATGACGATGACCGCGTCTCCAGGATCCTCGATGCGGCTGGCGACCTCGATCTTCGGAACGCCGGGGAACACCATCATCGGCGTCGGCGGCGCATCGTGGTTGAGGAGGCGGACCTCCTTGCCAAGCTGCCAGAGCGCGAACGCCATCGCGAGCTGGGATCCGATGGCATCGCCGTCGGGACGGACGTGCGACGACAGCACGAAGCGCTGCCGCCTGCGAATCTCGTCCGCAATGCGGGCGCGGACGCTAACCTCGGTCGCGGTCGTCATCGTCGCGGGATTCGGCGGCGCGCTGCGCGTCTTGTTCGTGAATGTCGCGCAGGATCTGCTCTATCCGGTCCTGGTGCGCGATCGATTCGTCGAACCGGAATTCGAGCTCGGGGACCCGCCGCAACTGCAGCCGCGAGCCGATCTGGCGGCGGAAGAAACCGGTGGCCCGGGTGAGTGCGCGCGCGGTCTC
>JACXTT010013545.1_pt1 | contig 10728 bp, 6 predicted proteins | sample 9270951 | NCBI WGS metagenome assembly JACXTT01 (sample SAMN15532306, study PRJNA645909) | rock metagenome | isolation source: weathered quartz diorite | place: Puerto Rico | collected 2017-06-21
TCTGGGCGACGGCATCAAGAACGGGGCGAATGGCGTCGCCGCGCCGCATAATGTTGAACACAAGGTCCGACCGATGGATCTCATGCGCATCGGCCGGCAGCGGTGGCAGCGTTTGCCACTGAGTGGATCCACTGTAGTATCTATGAAACGTCACTCCGTGCGTCCAATCGGTTACCACGATGTAATCCCCTTTTGTGGCGGATTGCTCGAGGAGGCGCGCAATCTCATCAAGATTGGTCCGACGGGTCATGCTCCACGTGTACAACGGGGAGAACAAAATCAACATCAGCACCACTGCCGAGAACGCAACGCCGAAAACTCGAAAGCCTTTTCCAATCCTGGCGGCGCGATGAACGTCATCGGCGCCGGCGGCCACTATCGTCATCAAGGAGAGAAAATACCACGGTTGCATGTAGTAGTTCAGCAGGCGTAGGAACAGGATATTTCCCATCACCCCTATGCTGACCGAGACCGCTGCAAAGAGAGCAAGATCGGGCTGGCCGCCAACATGAATTCGATCACTTTCAGTTTCCGTAACAACCTTTCGAGCACGGATCCAAATGAGCAAACCTGCTAATGGTGTGCAGAGCGACACTATTACCCAGATCGGTTGCATTACACGATGACCGAGTGTGATTGCTTCGACGAATTTGAACCACAGCCACGAAAGTCCGCCAGGGTACAACCATATACTGCGCCATTCATCGCTGTTTCGAAATGTGGGCAGGTATACCAGTAACGTCGCCGCCGTTAAAGACGCGATCGCCATCATCGAAGCAGTGACCCGCAAGTTTCGATGCGATATCGCTACACTTGCTCCTGCGAGACATGCTGCCGCCACAAATATACAGTTGTAATAAAGCATGTGACAGGCCAACACCGCGGCAACAAGAGCGGCCGTCCATCGCAATGCAGTTGGTCGCATCAGGTACGCCCAAATCGACCCATACATCCACAACCCGAGGGCCACGCCGAGACCATAACCCCTGATGGATCCGCAGAACATCATCACGGCCGCATTTGCGCCGAACAGGATCAACGCTACGATTGGTGGACGCCGCGATATCCGCCAAGCGTTCAGCCAGAGAACCCCCAGGATTCCCAGGTTCACTATCAGCCCGAATAGGCGAAATCCTCCGTCGGTTTGACCCAAACCAAGCCCGACCCAGCTGCGCAACACGACGTACCACAAAATCGGAAATGAATCGAATTGCAATCGGTCCCAGGTCACCGAAAGCGACGGATAGGTGGCCATCGAAAGCGAATTCGCTTCATCACGCCACAAGGCGCCCGCGTGTCGAGCGTAGTTGATGTCTAGCCAGAGCACGACTGCCGTGATCGCCATCGCGACTAGCCATTCGAATCGGATAGTTAAGAGCAGCCGCCTAGCGGATTGCGAGCGATCCATTGGAGGTGAAGTCAGGCGAATCGAACAAGTCTTTGCGAGGGGATTGAGACTTCGGTACGGGCTTTTGTCCAACCACGACTGCCTGGACCCAAAAATCGGCGAAGCCGAAGTAATAATCTATCGGTTCAAATCCGGATTGACGCAATGTCTTCAACGCATGTGTCTTTGAGGGAAGCAACGAAATTTCCGGTGCGTGTAATGCTTGTTGCGTGTTTAAGACTCGTCTTCGGAACCAATGGATTGCTTTCAGCACTGCTACGCTGGTCGCCCGTTGGTGCGGCCAGAAGATGATGGTCTTACCACCTGGCCGAAGCACACGCCACGATTCGTCCAATATTCTTTGGATCGTGGAGGAGGTGAAATGCTCGACGACGCCAACATTGTACAAACCGTCAAGAGATTCGTTGGGTAGCGGGATGTCGAGAATACTGCCATGTATCACCCGGATCGAATCGGGATTATTTCGAGCATACAAGCGCAGTGCTGCAACGGAAATATCGAGCGCGGTGAGTTTCATTTCTCGTTGCAACTTCTGATCGACTTGCCCACTGCCGCATCCGGCGTGCAGAAGTTCGGATCCAGGATGAAAATGCCTGCGCACGTAGCTTTCCAATCGCGGACGAATAACGGCAGTCCGATAGGCCCACGCGATAATTTCATAGACTGCGGCACCCAGCTCGTTTTTCAACTCCCAATAACTGTCCCAAGCTTGCGGATCTACCAAGCTAGAATTGATTTCGGGTTGCCGGGTAGTGATAAGAAATTGGGCTGGATTCGTTACCGACGCCACACCCAGCGACACTACATGCCGGGCACTGCGGACAGTCTCACGGAAGGACATCTTTGAATGCCCGTAGGTTCGTGCCGGCAATGTGATTGGAACTTCAGCGATGGTTAACGCATTGCGGTGAAGCACGAACAAACTTTCGAAGAAGAATGCGTAACCTGCCGCTCGCACCAGCGCAAAGACCGCTCTCGGAATCCGTCCCAGGTCGTACACCCGGAAAGCACCGGTCGCATCGTAGTCCATCCTCAGGAATAAACGTGTGAGCAGGTGTCCGACATTGGTCAGCAACCGCCGGAGCAAGTTCCATCCCGGCAAACTATGAGGCTGCAAGTATCGTGACGCGACAACAACTTCGGCTCTCGCCGCGGCTGCGATCATTCGCGAAATATCTTCCGGTGAATGGGTGAAGTCGCAATCCATTGTCACGAGCGTCTCATAACCGTGATCGTAAGCCCAGTTGATACCAGCAAGGTGAGCCGATCCAACACCCATCCTGCCAGCACGGTGAATGACATGAAGCCGACAATTAGCAGCCGCCAACTGGTCGAGCAGTATTCCTGTCCCATCTGGCGAATTGTCATCAAGGAACAAAAGATCGACTTCGGGCATCAACGCGAATACCTGGTTGGCGATCGCTGGTGCGTTTTCCTTCTCGTTATACGTAGGAATGAAGATGAGCCTTTTACCGGACAAGCTTGCTTCGCTCCGTTTATTGGGACAGAAGTGCCCGCGAGATCATTTGTCCGTCGGCAGTGACCACTTCGATTTTGGGTAATGGAAAAATCATCCGTCCCCCGTTCGCGAGGAATGCAGCTTCACGCGCAATAAGGTTGTTACGAAAGTGCCAGGGAAACACTAACAGATAATCAGGCTTCCGCGCTTTGGCCTCGGATTCGGAAACGATCGGAATACCCGTACCGGGTGTAAATTTCCCAAACTTTTCTTCGTTGACTTCCCCGATGCATTCCAGTTCCTGCGGGCCGAGATTACAAAACTGCAGAATCACGTTGCCTTTGGTCGATGCGCCGTAACCCACAACCTTTTTCCCCCACGCTCGCAAGTCACTGAGGAGAGCCTTCAATTCATAACGATGCTGCTGAACCGAATCACTGAACCGCCTGTAAGTGGCCCGATGGTCAAGTCCGAAATCGCGTTCTTGTTTCTGAACTCGTCCGACGGACGCGCCGACCTTGTATGGTGACGCTTTTCTAGCAGCTGTGACGGCGAAGCTTCCGCCGTTGATATCGTTCAGTTCGACGTCGATCAGCTTCAAATCCGCCCGCTCGGCAAGCCAGTGTACCTGCTGCAAGGCGTAATATTCAATGTGCTCATGACATATCGTGTCGTACGTACTGGCGGACAACATGGAAGGCAGGTAGCTTTGTTCGAAATGCCATATGCCGTCATCCGCGAGAAGTCCGGCGACCTGATTCACGAACGATTGCGGATCTTCCAGATCGTAGAACATCGCAATGGACGTGATAACGCGGAGTCGTTTCTGCTCGAGAACGGCTCGCACCCGTTCGCCGGAGAACAGGTATGGCAAGACCAGAGCATCGCCGCGATAGAACTTTCGCCACTTTGATGCCGTCGGATCAATCCCAACCGGCAGCACTTTACCTTCTGGGAAAAACGAAAGCATCGTTCCATCGTTACTGCCGATATCAAGCACGACATCGCCCTCGCGCAGGTTGGCAAGCTCGATCAGCTTCGCCGCCTTACACCGCAGGTGTTCGACCATGGACCAATTTAGTGATGAACGATACCCGTAGTTGTCGCCATACAAGGCGGCTGAATCGTAGGAATGGCGGAGTTGAACCAGCCCGCAATTCTCAACCCCGTCAGCTGGTGTACACCGTACCAGCTCCAGGGGGCCTCGGGAAAGACGCGTCTCTGGCTTTGCGGGGAAAACGCCCGTGAGTGCTTGTTCACCCAAGGTCAGTAAAGAAACGAGATTTGTATTACCGCAAATGCGGCAACGATCTATCGCACTGTACACGCACCTTCATTCTACATAACTCACAACCCTCTCATGTTTTGTTAACGACATCGCCATGGCTCTCGACTAAAATGACAGCCGTCCGATGGGAGAATCAAATTGGATATGGCTTCATCAAACCTCGCTGACCCGTTGGCGACTTTGACTGGCGAGCTAAAGAATTTTCGGGAGATCGTCAGACAGATCCTGCCTCGACCCGGTGAGGTACCAACTCTGGAGGGTATTGAGGTATTCGGCGAGACCCTGCCGCTCAACGGATACGCTGGTGGCGACCACATTATTTATGTCGATTACCGGAAGCGGTACGACCTGGATGCGAGGATCAAAGAAGGATTGGCGGCCGGAAGGACTGAAGTCGTTCGAAACCTCGAGCGTTGTCGAACAACGGCCGGCATTGCTCTAATCGATGTGTCGGGACATCACGTGACCGATGCGTTGCTGGCAGCCATGCTGCATCAAGCTTTTCTGCTCGGGTCTCTATACGAGCTGGATACCTTTGGGCACATTACGAAACATCTATTCGAAAACCTGAATTCACGGTTCTACCATTCCGTGAGCCGGCAAAAGTTCGTCACTATGATCTATGGTGAAATCGCGCAGGATACGACCTTCCGCTTCTTATCTGCAGCGCATCCCGCACCGGTCGTTTTTTCAAACAAACATGATCGGTTCATGGAGGTGAGTGCGGACCTGTGCACTTCGTTTCCGCCGATCGGGATATTACCTTCCAACGCGGTGATTGACCGCAGCCGTACCCCAAGTGTTCTGGGTTTCAAAGATCAGTACGAGCTGAATGAATGGCGTCTGATGGGTCGTGGCGACATCCTGCTGCTGTATACCGATGGGCTGCTGGAACATGCTCGAGATGGTGAACCGTATTTTCCGCATCGGCTGGAGCGAACGATCCGTTCTGTTAAAAACCATTGCGCTCAGGAAATCGTTCAGGCGATCAAGTCCGATGCGCTGGGTTTCGCGGCGCCATCTGATGATATAAGTATTGTCGTGATCAAACGGACCTGATAGCCTCCGTTAATCCAAATACCGTGAGCCGCCGTTTCGACGCCATTATTATCGGCACGGGTCAAGCGGGCCCCTCATTAGCAGCGCGATTTTCCGCGGCGGGAATGACCGTCGCGATCGTCGAACGGCACAAGTTTGGCGGAACCTGCGTTAATACCGGATGTATTCCCACTAAAACGCTTGTGGCCAGCCCCTACGCCGCGCATGTTGCAGGTAGAGGCGCGGAATACGGCTTCGCCATCGATGGCAACGTGCGCATCGACATGAAGCGAGTAAAAGCTCGTAAAGATGAAATCGTTGGACGGTCCAATAAGGGCGTTGAGGAATGGCTCCGCGGGCTTGTGAATTGTACCGTGATCAACGGGCACGCCCGGTTCGAATCCTCCCGAACCGTTCGTGTTGACAACGAAATCCTGGAAGCAGACAAAATTTTTATCAATGTTGGCGGTCGCGCTACGGTTCCTTCTCTTGACGGAATTGCTGATGTCCCGTTTCTAACAAATTCAACAATCCTGGATTTGGATGCTGTTCCGAAACATCTGATTGTCATTGGCGGAAGTTATGTCGGGCTGGAATTCGCCCAAATATATCGCCGCTTCGGTAGCGAAGTAACCATCGTGGAAATGGGGCCACGTTTAATCGGACGTGAAGACGAAGACGTGTCGCAGGCTGTCCACGAAATTTTGACGTCGGAAGGTATGCGCATTTATCTCAAGGCGAAATGTATTTCCCTGGGGAGCCGCGGCAACAAAATCATCACAGGTGCCAGTTGCGAGGAGCAGTTGCCCGAAATCATAGGCACTCACGTCCTTCTTGCCGTGGGGCGAACTCCCAATACCAGTGATCTCGGTTTGGACAAAGCCGGAATTGCCACCGATAACCGTGGATACATCATCGTAGACGATGAACTGCGAACGAATGTCCGGGGCATTTGGGCTCTTGGCGACTGTAATGGGCGCGGCGCCTTTACGCACACTTCTTATAACGATCATGAAATTGTCGCGGATAATCTCCTGAATGGAGATCACCGTCGCGTTTCAGATCGTATCCAGACCTATGCTCTCTTTATCGATCCGCCGCTGGGACGCTGTGGAATGACAGATAGCGAAATCCGAAAATCCGGGCGCCCCGTCCTCGTTGCCAAGTACCCGATGCAGCGCGTGAGCCGAGCCGTTGAAAAAGGGGAGACTCAGGGGTTCATCAAAATCACAGTTGATGCGGAAACAAAGGTGATCCTGGGTGCAGCTATTCTTGGCACCGGAGGTGACGAAGTCATCCACGTCTTATTGGACGTGATGTATGCGAAGGCACCCTACATGACCGTGAAGCGCGCGATGCATATTCATCCAACCGTAGCAGAATACCTTCCGACTGTTCTGTCCAAACTTCAACCGATCAATTAGGCCCCATCGCGTCGGGAAACATGTAGCCGTTTCCCGAGGCCGCGCGAATGTTAACGGATTTCACTATTCCGGATCGGGAAGCTCATTGTGCTCACCTACATGAGCCAAGGTGGCATTGTCCGCTCAAGTCGTTATACGTGTTGGCGCCGCTCGGCGCGGTCATCACGCCCTCGCCGGATCCCACGCCGGTCCGGCGTTCCGGAGACCGGCTAACATGTAGCCGGCGATTCGGGGAAGATTCCACCAGACGCCCGCTTTCGAGCCCGCGAGGCGGCGGACGATGGATCGCGGCGAGTAGAACCGCCGCGCGACCCATTCGGTTCCGGCTTCGAGCTCCTGCGACGACATGAGCGCGGGTTCGAAGACACAGTGTTTCTTGCCGTCGTACTTCGACCAATCGGTGGTCAGGATCCTTCCATCGGCGTTCAGGCGACGAAAGGTCGCGGTTCCAGGCATGGGCACGACCATGCTCACGGTCGCGACGTCGACACAGGACTCGTCGAGGAAGTCGGCCGTGCGGCGAAAAATCCCGCGGTCGTCCTGGTCGAATCCGAACATGATTCCCAGGTGGACTGCGACTCCGTGACGATGAACGTTTGCGATGAGACGGCGGTAATTGTCGACCCGGTTGTGTGCCTTGTTCGTTCCCTCGAGGCTCTCCTGTGATATCGACTCGAGGCCCAAGAACAGCGCCTTGCAACCGCTCCGCGCGGCGAGTTCGATGAATTCCTCGTCACGCGCAGCGTTGGCTGTGCACTGGCTCGTCCACCACTTCTTGAGCGGAGTGAGAGCCCGGAAGAGGTCCTTCGCATAGCGCGGGTTTGCGCCGATGTTGTCGTCCCAGAACACGACCGCGCGTGTGGGACTCGTCGCGATCTCGCGGACGACTTCGTCGACAGGACGGTAGCGCATCGTCCCCGGACCGTAAAGGAGCGGGATCGAACAGTAGTCGCAGCGGTGGGGACAACCTCGCGTCGCGATTGTGACCGACTTTCCGTAGCGGCGTCCTTTAATAAGGTCCCAGCGCGGAGCGGGCAGGCCGGCGAGCGGCGCCTGCCGTGTCGAAACGTAGACCGGGCGGTGATGAGGTGAACACGCACGAGCCAGATCGTACAGGAGGGACATGCCTGCGGCGACAGATGGTTGCGCCAATTCTCTCCGAATTCGTCGATCGCAAAACTAGAGATAACCGCCTCGGTCTACTACAATCGGCACATTTAGGTCACGTCTTCCGTTGGAGCTGCTTTCTTGTCGAATTCATTGATTAGTCGTCGCGAAGCCATTCGAGCGCTGGCGTCCACAGCCGGTTTTTCGGTAATATCCGCGTGCTCTCGCCAGCAATCGCAAATGCCATTCACAACCACAACCGAAGCCGATGCGCTCGTGCTGCTCGACGGGATCGCCAACAATCTTCTGCGCCTCTACCCGGAGAACGCGACGTCGTTGGGCATCGACACCGACGCGAGATCGTCTCTTCGCTCTCATCTTGGTGATCGCTCGGCGCAGGGACAGCTCCAGATCGCAAACCAGCTTCGTAGCGACCTGGAGCGTGTCAATTCGTTCAAGACGTCAGCGCTCTCCGATGCCACGCGAACCAGCTTCGAGGTCGTTCGCAGCGCTTACGCGACGGCGCTTGAAGGCTTCGCACTGCCGTATGGCGACGTTGCGGTTGGCGGTTGGCGCAACACGCCTTACGTCGTCATTCAGAACGTCGGCTCGTATCTCGACATTCCGCGGTTTCTTGACAGCGATCATCGCATCGAGAACGCCGGTGACGCTGAGGCGTATCTTGCCCGGCTCCAGTCGTATCCAAAACAGCTCGACGGAGAACTCGGGCGCATGCAGGCCGCGCGCTCTGCGGGCCTGGTGCCGCCGGCGTTCCTAATTGACAAAGCGGTCGCGCAAATCGGGTTGTCGGCGAAAAGTGCTCGCGAAGGCGGCTCGCTCGTTGAATCGATCAACAGTCGAACGAAAAACATTACCGGCAATTGGGCCGAGCGCGCGCGGATGATCGCGGTGCAGGAGGTTGCGCCTGCGCTCGAGCGGCAGCTACAAGAACTGCAAGCACAACGAGCGGTCGCGACGAACGATGCCGGCATGTGGGCACGGCCGCACGGTGACGAATACTACCGGTGGGCGCTCAAGGCGTCGACCACCACCAACATGTCGCCCGACGAAGTCCATGAAATGGGCCGCAACGAGCTGCAGCGCCTGCATGCCCAAATGGACGAGATTCTGAAGCAGATCGGCTACTCGCAAGGAAGCGTCGGCGAACGGATGAAAGCGCTGGCGAAGGATCCCCGCTATCAATTCCCCGAAGGCGACAAGGGCCGAGCCGAGATCCTCGCGTTCATTCAGAATCGCCTGGACTGGATCCGCTCGCAGATGCCCCGCGCCTTTAATAAGCAGGTCAAGCCAAATATGGAGGTGAAGCGGCTGCCGCCCGAAGAAGAGCCGGGCGCTCCCGCCGCCTACGGAGGTGCGGGATCGATTGACGGCAAAATCCCCGGGAGATTCTGGATCAATCTCCGGACAACAAGTCTCCATAGTAAGTACAGCCTCGCCGATCTGACATTTCATGAATCCATCCCAGGTCACATCTGGCAGGGTGAATACACGCATGGCATGCCGGTCATTCGGCAATTGCTCGCGTTCAACGCGTATTCGGAAGGGTGGGCACTCTACGCGGAGGAGCTTGCCGACGAACTCGGGGCGTACGCCACCGATTCCGTTGGGCGGCTCGGATATCTGCAGTCGATTGCCTTCCGCGCATGCCGGCTGGTGGTCGACACGGGCATCCACGCCAAGCACTGGACGCGCGAGCAAGGCGTGCAATTCTTCGTCGACGTGAACGGATCCAATCCGCTGGAAGTCGCGAGCGAGGTTGACCGCTATTGTTCCTGGCCCGGTCAAGCATGCGGCTACAAAGTCGGGCACAGCGAGATCGATCGCCAACGCGATAAGGCGCAGAAGGCGCTCGGACCGAAATTCGATGTGAAGGGGTTCAATGACACCGTGGTGCTGGGTGGGAACGTGCCGCTCGATGTGCTCGCGAAAAACGTTGAGGAATATATTCGGACGAACAAGGGCTGAATCCGCTCGCGACGAGTTTATCCTGCCAAGAGAGCTTCTCGTGAAGAGAAGCTCTCTTGAAACGGGAAAGAATCAGAACGTGAGTTTCAAGCCGAACTGGATCTGCCGAGCTTCCGTGAGAGTGCTTCGAATCGTTGCTGAAGAAGCGACCCGCTCACCCGTAGGGGTGAAGAGCCGGATACTCTCGGTAAGAGGTCCGGGCCGGTTAAAATTCGCGTGGTTGAACAGGTTGAACGCCTCGGCACGAAACTGGACATTCTTGTTTTCCAGAAACGGAATATTTTTCACAACTGAAAAGTCGAAGTTCGTCAGCGCGGGACCGATGACAGTATTGCGTCCCAGGTTGCCGTAAAACCCAGCGTCCGGCAAAGAGAAGGCACACGGATCGAAGTAGAGGTCGGGCGTCCCCAACTTCGTGCCGGCGGCAACGCCCGGACAACCCTGCGACACACCTTTCACCGGATTGTTACTGAAGCCCGGAAGCAGATCCGGCCGATCCGTCACTTGCGTTCCGCTGGCCCTGTTGCGTGAACGATTAAACCCACTCAGGATGCTTAGGGGCGTGCCATCGGCCCGGGTGAAGATCCCGTTGAGCTGCCAACCGGAAAGCACTTTTCCAGCAGCGCCAAGCATGTTGCGCGCGAACGGCAGATCCCAAGTGTAGTTCAGGGAGAAGTAGTTGCGAATATCAATGCCGGACAGCCCCCAGTCGGCCCTCCAATTGTCCGGGTCCTGCGGCACGGTTCCGCCTTGATCGAGATACCTTCCAAATACGCCGTCCGCATTGTTGGTGTTCTTGGAAAACGTGTACGAGCCTTGCAATTGGAATCCTGTACGGAAACGCCTGTTGAGACCGAGTTGCAGGGAGTGGTACTGGGAAACGCCCTCGGGAGTAACCCAAAACTGAAGCTGCCCGATGTTGGGGTTTCGAGCCGGCGAGTTGGGCGCGAAGTATTTGCGGCCGTTCCGGATTTCCGTCGGCAATGCATCATTCCCATTGTTTCCGTTGGGCTGATGG
>JACXTT010013546.1_pt1 | contig 10728 bp, 10 predicted proteins | sample 9270951 | NCBI WGS metagenome assembly JACXTT01 (sample SAMN15532306, study PRJNA645909) | rock metagenome | isolation source: weathered quartz diorite | place: Puerto Rico | collected 2017-06-21
TACAGCCACTGCGGCAGTTGCGTACGCAATGGCGCACGGCAGCGTCACAGGACCTCGAGTTGAAGGTTCTGAGGGATCAGGTCAAGGCATTGGAACTGGCCGCCGAGCAACAGCTGTTGCAGCGACTGGAAGCGCTGGGGCGGGATTGGCCAGAGGGGGGCACGGAAGATCTGGACGCGTGGCTGGAGGCTGTCACCGTCCAGGCCACACGCCTGAATAGCGACGCGCTGCGGCAGCTGCGCGTCGCGGTGAGCCAGGCTTAGGAAGCGCTGGTTGGAGTTGCGGCAGGCGCCACTGGAGCTGGAGCAGTCGAAGCGACTGGAGCGGCTGGAGCGGCACTGGCTGGCGCGACCGGTGCAGGCGCTACCGGCTTCACAGCTACTGCTGGCTTGGCTGCGGTCACAGCGGGCTTTGCGGCTGGTTTGGCGGCTGCTGGTTTTGCAGCGGTCGGCTTAGCGGCAGTTGGTTTCGCAGCGACAGCTTTTGCAGCTGGCTTGGCGGCAGCCGGTTTAGCAGCAGCTTTTGCGGCTGGCTTGGCGGCAGCCGGTTTAGCGGCAACAGCTTTTGCAGCGGGTTTGGCGGCAACCGGTTTGGCAGCGGCAGCTTTTGCAGCCGGTTTGGCGGCAGCCGGTTTGGCAGCAGCAGCTCTCGCGGCTGGCTTGGCGGCAGCCGGTTTAGCAGCAGCTTTTGCGGCTGGCTTGGCAGCAGCGGGTTTAGCCGCGACAGGTTTTGCAGCTGGTTTGGCGGCAGCCGATTTTGCAGCAGCAGGTTTTGCGGCTGGCTTGGCGGCAACCGGTTTGGCGGCGGCAGATCTTGTAGCTGGCTTGGCAGCAGCGGGTTTAGCCGCCGCAGGTTTCGCAGCCGCCGCTTTAGCCGCGACAGGCTTGGCGGCACGGGTCGACAGTGCCTTGGTGACCGCCTCTTTCACACGACCGACACCCTGGGCCAGTTTCAGGCTTTCCTGGGCATCGCGCTTGAGTTGCAGGATGTAGCCACGGGTTTCCGACTGGCTGGTTTTCAGCTTGTCCAGCAACGCTTCGAGCTCACCGACCGCGCTATTGGCCTTGGCTTGTGCCTTGGCTTTTCCGGCAGTGGCCGAGTCCTGCAATTTGGTGCGCGCCTTGTGCAATTTCTCCTGGGCTTTACCGCGTTGCTTCTCCAGTTTGGCGAGCAATTTTTCAGCATCAGCCAAGGCTTGGGTGCAAGCGGTTTCCAGATGCTCGAGCAGGCTGCCCGACAACTGTTGGAGTAGGTGCAACGGAGTATTTACAGGCTTCTTGGTGGCCGACATGGTGTACCTCCTGGCTGACGTGAATGCGGCTCATACTAGCCCTCTGGGACTACCGCCGCTAGGGCATGTTGACAGTATGGAAGGGTCTGCGTTGCACGCACTGAAAAATGCTTCTTCAACAACCCACCCGGAGCACTGGCATAATCCCCTGCACCTGAGGTTGGAGAGTACTTATGTCGCGTTATTTCCTGCTGTCACTGTGTGTGCTCTGGCCGCTTGCGCAAGCCGCGCCAGAGGTCAAGAACGACGATGCCCACGACCTCGCCTACAGCCTCGGTGCCAGCCTCGGCGAGCGTCTGCGCCAGGACGCTCCGGACCTGCAGATCAAGGCGCTGCTCGACGGTTTGCGGCAGGCTTACCAAGGCAAACCACTGGCCTTGACGGACGAACGCATTCAACAGATTCTCGCCGCGCATGATGCCCAGGTCGCTCAGGACGCGTCCAAACCACAGAGCGAAATTGCGCTGGAATCCGAGCGAAAATTCCTCGATGAAGAAAAGGCCAAGCCCGGTGTCCACGAATTGGCCGACGGCATCCTGATGACGGAGCTGACCCCCGGCAGCGGAGAAAAAGTCGCGGCCAACGGCAAGGTCCAGGTGCGTTACGTCGGACGCCTGCCCAACGGCACGGTGTTCGACCAGAACCGGCAGCCGCAGTGGTTCCGCCTGGACAGTGTGATCAATGGTTGGCGCAGCGCCTTGCCACAGATGCCTGTCGGTGCGAAATGGCGCCTGGTACTGCCCTCGGCACAGGCCTATGGCGCGGACGGTGCCGGCGACCTGATCGCGCCCTACACACCGCTGGTGTTCGAAATCGAGCTGCTCGGCATTGCCGGCTGAGCGTCGACGCCGTAACGAAAAACGGTGCGCCTGAGCGCACCGTTTTCATGTGTAGCGATCCGGGATCAGGCCTGGGCTTCAGCCTTTTCCTTGTGGGCCGTATGCAGCACTTCGATCAGGCAGTCTTCCAGCTCGAAGCGCTCGTGAAGCAGGCCGCCCAGCTCCTGGAATTTATGCGCCACGCACTCGCCTTCGTCGCACAGATCGTTGAAGGCCAGCAGCTTCTCGGTAATCACATCGATACGCGGGTAGATCGTCTCGGCCAGCTCGAGCCCGCGCTTGTCGCCAAAGGCCTTGGCCTCGCCGGTCAACTGTTCATAGATCTCGAAGTGGCCGGCCGACACATAGTCAACCAGCAGACCGCAGAACTCCTGCAAGGGCTTGGGATTCTGCGCCAGGGCACCCGGTTCGGCACCGAGCGCATCGTAGGCCTTCACGAGCTCATGGCGTTCCTTCAGCCAGCGATCGATCAGCAGATGAACTCCACCCCAGCGTTCCTGAGCATTCCGACAACTTTCGAGCATGGTGATCTCTTCCCTTCTGGGTCATGCCGACCGACACCTCGAACACGTCGAGGATCCTGACTTGGCCAAACAGAACACGCTGATTGCGATAAAGCGATGCGGGCCAGATTATGCCCGCTCGACACCCGCTTCAAGGTACGCAGGAGAGAAAGTTCATACAAGTGTTTAATCCAGGGCGCGACTGCCGGCTACTTCTGCCTCCCGCCCGCCACCGAATCCGGCCCCACCAGTTGATAGATCATCAGCAGGCTCATGCCGACAAAAGCCAGCAGGCTCCACTCGGGAATGCTCAAGTCGAAGAGGGTCCACTGGATCTGCGCGCATTCTGCGGTGGCACGAAACATCAGCTTGAACGCCTCGAGGGGCGGCACCTGCTGGATCAGGCAATGCAGGTCGGGCTGGCAGATCATCAACTGCTCGGCCGGTACACGCTGCAACAATACCTGTCGGGCCGCCGTGGCCGCACCGGCCAGGGCCAGCAGCAGGCTCAGGCTGCCATAGACCCAGCGCCCGATGCGACCCGAACCGTGCAACATCGCCACCAGGCTGACCACGCAGAACCCCGCGAGAAAAAAACGCTGCACGATGCACAGCGAGCAAGGCACCAGCCCGGTCACACGTTCCAGGTACAACGACGCCCCCATGACCAGGGCACCTGCCAACAAGGCCAGGGAGAACAGAGAACGTGAGCGGGCCAAGAACATGGCTTATCCGTAACAGGAGAGACAGGCAGTTACGGTAGAGGAAAGCCCTTGACCCTTTCAAGACGAGTCAGAGCAGACAATTCCTTAAGCCTGTAAGGAATTACCGACAGACATCCTATGAAACCATTAAGCGAACAGTAGGAATCAGACTGCATTGCGGGAAGGGAAGCATCCCGCCACACAAAAACGGGATGCCTGATGCCGCACCCCGTCTTCCAGGACCTTTCACACCGGCAATGGCGATGCCAGCAAACGCTTGTCCAACAGGCCCAGCCCCTCCTGGAACAACTGGTTGCTGCGCTCGGAATCACCCAACTGGGCGAGCAATCGCGCCAGCTCCGCGCAGGCTTCTGGATGGCGTTGCACCCGCAGGCTGCTTTCCAGGTAGTCGCGGGCCTTGCCCCATAGACTGTTCTGCAGGCTCAGGCGCCCCAGCGTCAACAGCAGGCCGGCGTCCTCCGGATGCTCTTTCAGCCAACCTTCCGCGGTCTGCAACTGACGGGCCGGGTCAGGTCCACGCAACAATCCGTACAAACGCGCCAGATGGCTGTCGTACTGACGCTTGAGCGCCGCGCGCAGCGCTTCTTCGGCCTGGCCATCGGCACCGAGCTGGCGCAACTGCTCGGCATAGGCCAAGACCAATTGTGGTTCCTGGCGCTGGGCCGAACTCAATTGTTGCCAGGCACGCTCCAGTGCTTGCAGGCCGGCTTCGCCCTCCTCGCGCCGGGCCGCCAGGCCCAGGTTCTCACCCCAGGCACGACGCTCCAGTTCGGCCAATTCAGCCTTCGCCAGTACCTTGTCCTTGCGCAGTTCCGGCAACAGGCGGATCAGCGCCGACCAGTCGCCGCGCTGCTGATACAGGCGCTGCAACTGACGCAGGACCTGGATGCTGTGGGGATGACGATCATGCATGGCTTGCAGGGTATTCAACGCCCCGTCGCTGTCGCCACGGTCCACTTGCAACTGCGCGTGACTGAGGGCAATCGCCAACTCGGCCTGGGGCTGGCGATCCAGGGCACGCTCCAGCAGGTTGTCGCACTCCTCGTGCTTACCTTGTTCGTTCGCCGCCCGTGCCGCGCCGAGGTAGTACAGCAGCGGCTGGCGCTCGTCCTCGGCGGCACGCTGCAAATGGCGCTGGGCACTGGCCCAGCGGCCCTCGGCGAGGTCCATCTGGCCCTGTTCGATGGCCAGCTGGGTACGCCGGCTGCGATTGCGTCGGGACCAGGGATTGGCCACGGAGCTCGAGGTGGTCACCAACCCCACCAGGAATTTCACCAGCCACAGCGCCAGCCACGCCAGCACCAGCACAATCAGGAAGGCCCACAGGCTGGATTCGTAACGGAAGCTGTCATAGGCGATCAGGACGTAACCCGCATGCCGCGAGATCGCATAGCCGAGGCCGGCCGCAATAGCGATGACCAGCACCAGGACCAGGAGGAAACGCTTCATGGGCTGGTCTCCTCGGTAGGGGTCGCACGGCTGCTGACCGGGGTCTCGATCTCGACATGCCGCCGCTCGAGATAGGCCTGCACCGCCGCCAGGGTCCCGGCCAGGTCAGGAGTAATCACGACCACCGGCTGCTTGCTCAGTTCGGCAAGGCGCTCGACCATGATCTTGCTCTGGGGATTGTCCTGATTGAAGCTGCCGGTCAGCACGTCCCGGGCTTCGGTCAGCGCCTGGGTGTAGACCCCGGCCTGACCGTTCAAGGCGGCCCACTGCGCCTGCTCCAGGGCCAGGCTCAGGGCCAGGCGCACCTGTGTCAGGCTCTGTCCGGCAAGCAACGGACGGATGTTCTTGTTGGCGTTGAAGTCGATGCGGATATAGCGCGAGATCTCATCCCACCACACGGCCCAGCGGCTGGCACCATCGCCGTTGGCGGTCAGGCCGAGCAAGGCGTCGCCGCGATCCTTGTACTCCGGCGCCAGCTCTTCGAGCTGGGTCACCTGGTCGCGCAAAGCCCCCAGTTGCAGGAACAGGCCGGTGCGGTCCGGCTGCTCGGTGCTGCGCAGCGCGGCGAGACTCTTGGCGACCTGCTCGCGGGCGGCGAAGGAACCCGGATCGTTCTGTTCACGCAGGATATCGTCGGCGCCCTGCACCAGGGCCAGGGCGCTGGTGATGTCCTGCAAGGCCGACAAACGCAGGCTGGCCAGGCGCAGCAGGTGCTCGGCCTCGGCCAGGCGCCAATCCTTGCGGCTGGCACCCAGCACGCTTTCCACCCGCTGGCTCAGGCGCTGTTGATCGCCCTGCAACTGCGTCACCAGGCGGCGGCGCTCCTCCAGCTCGCCGGCAGCCGGCAACTGGTCCAGGCGAGAGGCAAGCTGCTGCTCGCTCAGTTTGAAGGACTGCGCCTGATTGCCCAGGTCTTGCAGTTGTCCGGCCTGCTGCTGGTGGTTGGCTTGCAGGTTGCGCACCTGCCAGACACCCCAGCCACCCGCCGCCGCGCCAGCGGCGCCGAGCAACAGGGCGAGGATCGCCAGGCCATTGCCACGACGCGCCACGGGCGCCACCGGCGGTTGAACCGGGGCATCGACCACCGGCTGGGCTTCTTCTTTGGGCAAGGCTGTTTCGCTCACGTGTCCATCCTTTGCATTCTAGAGAGCGGGTACGGGATGCTCCCGCAACGCCGCTAGCAAAGCCGTGGCGCTGGCACCACGACAATCCACCACATATCGAGCCCCAGCGGCGCGCGCCATCTCGGCCACCCGCGGGCTTGGAACAAACAACGGCAGGCGCGCCAGTTCCGACCAGGCCGTCGCCGCCAGTTGGTGCAGGTGCTCAAAACCCTGCCCACTGCTGACCACCAGGGCGTTCAGGCGTTCCGCCGAGACACGCTGTGCCAGGACCCCTTCGGCATAGTCGGGCAAACACCGACGGTACAACTCAAGGTAGTCGACACTAACACCCTGGCTACGCAAACGCTCGGCCAGCAGCTCGCGACCGCCCTCGCCACGCAGGATCAATACCCGCGGTTCGGGACGCGCCAGCGCCTGCTGCAACGCAGGTAAAGCCAACAAGGCCTCACTGTCGTCGCCCTCGGCCGGATAAGCAACCTCAAGGCCATAATCGGCGAGTATCCGCGCGGTCGCGGCACCGACCGTAAACCATTGCAGGAAGGGTGGTTGCGGCCAGTATTGGTCCACCAGCTCGACTGCCAGGCGTGCCGCCGGCTTGCTGACCACGACCACCGCGTTGTAGTGGGCCAGGTCGTAGATCATCGCCCGCCCGGCGCCGTCGACGGGCAAGGGCTCGATCTCCAGCAATGGCAGGCTGCTGCTGAAAATCCCGGCAGCGGCCAAGGCGCTCGCCAGCTCCGCCGACTCTGACGCCGGTCGGGTCAACAACAGGCGCCAGCCACTCACTCTTCGCCAGCCTCGCCGTAGACTGCCTGGAGAATCGCATCCGCGCCCTGCGCCAGCAGCGCTTGGGCGACCCGGACGCCGAGGGCCTCGGCCTCGCCTTGCGGAGCCCGGGCATCGGCGCTGAGCAGCAGGCCGCCATTGGGGTCGCCAACCAGGCCACGCAACCAGATCTGCTCGCCTTCGAGCACGGCGTAACAGGCAATCGGCACCTGGCAGCCGCCATTCAGATGCTTGTTCAAGGCGCGCTCGGCGGTGACCCGCACGGCGGTGTCGGGGTGATGCAACGGCGCCAGCAAGGCATGGATTTCCGTATCGGCACTGCGGCACTCGATGCCCACCGCGCCCTGGCCACCGGCCGGCAGACTGTCTTCGACACTGATGGCCGAGGTGATGCGGTCTTCGAAGCCGAGGCGGATCAGGCCGGCCGCGGCGAGGATAATCGCGTCGTATTCGCCGGCATCCAGCTTGGCCAGGCGGGTATTGACGTTGCCGCGCAGGAAGCGGATCTGCAGATCGGGCCGACGGGTCAGCAATTGCGCTTGGCGCCGCAGGCTCGAGGTGCCGACGACACTGCCGGCGGGCAGCGCGTCAAGGCTGGCGAAGGTGTTGGAAACGAAGGCATCGCGCGGGTCTTCGCGCTCGCAGATGCAGAACAGGCCCAGGCCCTCGGGGAAATCCATCGGCACGTCTTTCATCGAATGCACGGCGATATCCGCCTCGTGCTCGAGCAGTGCGGTTTCCAGTTCCTTGACGAACAGTCCCTTGCCGCCGATTTTCGACAGTGGCGAGTCGAGCAGCTTGTCGCCGCGACTGACCATGGGTACCAGGATGACCGACAGCCCGGGATGAGCCTGCTCCAGGCGGGCCTTGACGTATTCGGCCTGCCACAGGGCCAGCGCGCTCTTACGGGTAGCGATGCGGATTTCGCGAGAAGAGGACATGGATCGATCCGTACTGAATAGATACGGCAGATAATAACAGCTCGGCCCGGCCCGCTTTGACTTGTATCAGCCAATACGCGGCCTCCCTGGCCTGGAAATACCCGGTAGACAGTACCTTGCGCCTTGCGCAAGGCACGGATTAAAGCTGTTGCATCATCTTGCGCACGCCCGCGACATGGCGTCGACTGACGATCAGCGCGTCGCCGTTCAGGCCCTTGAGAAACAGCTGGAAATGTCCCAGCGGCGTACGTTGCAGGCGTTCGATGCGCTCGCGGGCCACCAGGGCATTGCGGTGAATACGCACAAAGCGGTCGCCGAACTCGTCTTCCAGGGCCTTCAACGGCTCGTCCAGCAGCACCTCGCCGCCCTCGTGGCGCAGGGTCACGTACTTGTGATCGGCGATGAAATAGATCACCTGGTCCAGCGGAATCAGCTCGATGCCCTTGCGGGTGCGGGCGCTGATGTGACTGCGCGGGCCGGTACCGGATTCGGCGGCGGGGCGGGTCAAGGCGGCCAGTTGCACACGGTTGGGACGCTCGGCCTTCCTCAGCGCTTCGAGCAGGTGCTCGGCACGCACGGGCTTGACCAGGTAACCCACGGCGCTGACCTGGAAGGCTTCCAGGGCAAATTCATCATGGGCGGTGCAGAACACCACGGCGGGGGGGGCTTCGCGCTCGCACAACCGGGCGGCCACCTGCAGGCCGTCGAGGCCGGGCATGCGGATATCGAGCAAGACCACATCGGGCCTGAGGCTGTCGATCAGGGCCAATGCCTCTTCGCCATTGGTGGCGCTGGGCTCCAGGACACTGTAACCCTCGAGTTCGCCGACCAAACGGTTCAGGCGCTCGCGGGCCAGGGGTTCGTCATCAACGATCAGGACATTCATATTGCACTGGATTCCTGCGTGAGTCTCGCACAAGGATAGCGTAGACAGGTGAAGTGACGACCGTCACGGCGATCCACGCTAAGACTAGCGCGAGGCCCGAAAAGTGCCGTAAGTCGGGCACCAATATTAGTCAGCGCCAATTGAGTACCGCTCGACACCTGCCGCCGTGCGACATCGTCGTAGGGATTGCTGATACACAATATGAACTCTCCCTCTTTATAGTCGGCTTCGACCCTGACCACCCCGCCTTCGATACGCGGTGCGATGCCGTAGATCAGAGCGTTTTCCAACAGTGGTTGCAAGGTTAGTTGCGGGATCGGCAAATCCTCTGGAATTGTGCCCACCCTCCAGTCCAACTGTAGACGGTTGCCAAGACGATATTGCTCAATTGACAAATATCGTTGCGCTAATTCCAGTTCGTCACGCCAGGACACCAGGTTGCCGGGCTTGGCCAGACTGGCGCGAAACAGATCGGAGAGATCCAGCACGACCTGTTCGGCCTGTCGTGGATGGGTCGCCACCAGGCTCGCAATGCTGTTCAGGCTGTTGAACAGAAAGTGCGGACGGATCCGCGCCTGCAAGGCCTCGATGCGCGCCTGCAACTCCGCCTGCTGTTGGCGACGCCACTGACTCTGCAAGTAAAAGTAGCGCAGCATCAGGGCCGAAATGATGAGACTGATCAAGCCATGGCGCAGATAGTGCCGGGCCGGGCCTTCGGCCGAAGGCGGACCCGCCAGGGAAAAATATTCGGTCAGGGTGGTGCAGGCCAGGCTCACCCCGACCACCAGGGCACAGCACAGCGCGCCGGCCAGCCCCGGACGCAAACGCGCCAGCCACGTCCGCGCGCCACACAACAAGGCCGCCGACAACAACACGATCCATTGCACATACAAGGAAGTCAGCGCCAGGCGCCCCCAGTCGAAACCGACGGGCATCGGTTCGGCCAGCACCAGCACCAATACCAGCAACTCGGCCAGGACAACCAGCACCAGCAGCGCCTCGGGCAGGCAGAATGCCGGGAGGAAGAACTCCTGGGTCGCGGGTGCATCACGCGTTTCTTTCGATCGTGAAGTAGGCATGGGTCCAGTCTCTGCGCACGCGCGCACGGCGACAAGGCGTCCGACAGATTCGGTCGAAATATAATCCGCCCCTGCCGGATACCCGCCTTGTGCAAGCCGGTCGACCGACGATAACGGCTGTCAGGGCGATTCACCCTCCGGGGCAAACCGGCACCCAAGGGGCCACCGGTGTTTTCGATATCGCGCCGGCCCGGCTGACGGGCATCGGTGCAACCCTGTTATGATCGGCGACAACTCTTCCGGCAACCCACTTTCAGCAGATCACGAGCGAATCCATGAGCACCGACAAGACCAATCAGTCCTGGGGCGGCCGCTTCAGTGAACCCGTCGACGCCTTCGTCGCCCGCTTCACCGCCTCCGTCACGTTCGACCAGCGCCTCTATCGTCACGACATCATGGGCTCCATCGCCCACGCCACGATGCTGGCCAAGGTCGGCGTACTGACCGATGCCGAGCGCGACAGCATTGCCGAAGGCCTGACCACCATCCAGGGCGAAATCGAGGCCGGTAATTTTGACTGGCGCGTCGACCTGGAAGACGTGCACATGAATATCGAAGCGCGCCTGACCGACCGTATCGGCATTACCGGCAAGAAGCTGCACACCGGCCGCAGCCGTAACGACCAGGTGGCCACCGATATCCGCCTGTGGCTGCGCGACGAGATCGACCTGATCCTGGCCGAAATCACCCGCCTGCAAAAAGGCCTGCTGGAACAGGCCGAGCGCGAAGCCGGCAGCATCATGCCCGGCTTCACTCACCTGCAGACCGCCCAGCCGGTGACCTTCGGGCACCATATGCTGGCCTGGTTCGAAATGCTCAGCCGCGACTACGAACGCCTGGTCGACTGCCGCAAGCGCACCAACCGCATGCCACTGGGCAGCGCGGCGCTGGCCGGCACCACCTACCCGATCGACCGTGAGTACACCGCGCAACTGCTGGGTTTCGATGCGGTCGGCGGCAACTCCCTGGACAACGTCTCGGATCGTGACTTCGCCATCGAGTTCTGCTCGGCGGCCAGCATCGCGATGATGCACCTGTCGCGCTTCTCCGAAGAGCTGGTGTTGTGGACCAGCGCGCAGTTCCAGTTCATCGACCTGCCGGACCG
>JACXTT010013547.1_pt1 | contig 10728 bp, 8 predicted proteins | sample 9270951 | NCBI WGS metagenome assembly JACXTT01 (sample SAMN15532306, study PRJNA645909) | rock metagenome | isolation source: weathered quartz diorite | place: Puerto Rico | collected 2017-06-21
TTCGAGCCGCGGGCACCGGAGCCCGCTCCGTTCGTCGCCGCACCGGCAATGCCGTCGCCTCCGCCATCGGCGGAATCCGAGCCGCCGCGCCGGCGCTCGACCGTGCGCGAGCCCGCGCCGGCTTTCGCCAATCAAGCGGCGGAGACATCGCAACCGGCGAGGACTCCTCCAGTCGCTGCCGAAGTAACGGGCGCAAGTTCCAGCGAGAGCGAGGCCGCAAGCAAGCCGCGCCGCACCGGCTGGTGGGCGAAGCGTCTGTTGGGTGGCGGCGACTAAGGCTGAGCGCCTGAGAACTTGGCTTAAGGACTTGATTGGTTTTAAGGGCTTACTGGTTTTAAAGGCTTGGGCTTATGCAAAGCCGCTGGGTCGATCGCGACGCTAAAGACACGGTCGATCGCTACGCCAAGATGGGCATTGCGCCTGAGTTGGCGTTGCGCGTCTACACGACACGGCTCCTCGGCGGCGATCCCAAGCTCGTGCTGCACGGCGGCGGCAATACATCCGTAAAGGTGCGGATGCCAGACCTCCTCGGGGAAGACACCGAGGTGATGTGCGTCAAAGGCTCGGGCTGGGACATGGCCAGCATCGAGCCCGCGGGCCTGCCCGCGGTACGTCTGCAGCCGCTGCGCAAATTGCGCACGCTCGATGCGTTGTCCGACGCCGATATGATGCGGATGCAGCGCGCGAGCCTCCTTGACCCGCTGAGCCCCAGTCCTTCCGTCGAGATGCTGCTGCACGCGTTCATGCCGGCGAAATTTGTCGACCATACGCATGCGACGGCTGTCTTGAGTCTGATCGACCAGCCGGACGGCGAGAAATTGTGCGGCGAGGTCTACGACGGGCGCATGGGCTTCGTGCCATATTTGATGCCGGGATTTGGGCTGGCGAAAAAAGCCGGCGAGGTGTTCGACAAAAATCCGAATGTCTTGGGGCTGATCCTCGACAAGCACGGACTCTTCACGTTCGGCGCGGAGGCGCGCGAGTCCTACGAGCGCATGATTGAAATGGTTTCGCGCGCCGAGGAGCGCCTGAAGAAGAATCGCAAGGCGATGTTCAAGAGCGGACAGAAGATTCCGCAGCACGTGGTTGCTGAGATAGAAGTCGCCCCGATCCTGCGCGGCGTGTGCAGTCTGAAGAACGATGGCGCAGAAGGCGCGCACCGGCGGCTCATTATTGAATTCCGCACCGACGATGCCATCGTCAATTTCGTCAATGGTGCCGAACTCGCGCGCTACAGTCAGCAAGGCGTGATCACGCCCGACCACACCATTCGCACAAAAAACTGGCCACTGATCGTGCCAGCGCCGGAAGCGGGTAAGCTCGACGATTTCAAACGCGCGGCAACGCAGGCCGTGGAAAAATTCGTCGCTTACTACAAAGATTATTTCACGCGTAACAATGCACGCGTCGGCGGCGCAAAGAAAATGCTCGATCCGCTGCCGCGCGTGGTGCTGGTGCAGGGGCTCGGACTGTTCGGGCTCGGCCGCTCAAAACAAGATGCCATCATCGCGGCGGATATCGCGGAGGCCTGGATCGAGGGAGTGACGGACGCCGAAGCGATTGGTACATTCAAGTCGATCTCTGAAGCCGACATGTTCGATTGCGAGTATTGGCCGCTGGAACTCGCGAAGCTGGGCTCGGCGAAGGAAAAACCTCTCGCTGGCCAAATCGCCGTCATCACCGGTGCTGGTGGCGCGATCGGCGCAGCGACTGCAAGAGCATTTGCGAATGCTGGTGCGGAAGTTGCGTTGCTCGACATCAATCTCGCCGCTGCCAAGACACAAGCCGAGACGATCGGCGGCAACGCATTGCCGGTGCCGTGTGATGTCACCAGCGAAGCCGTCGTGCGCGCCGCCTTCGATCAAGTTGTCCACGCCTTCGGCGGCGTCGATATCGTGGTGTCGAATGCGGGCGCGGCATGGCAGGGAAAAATCGGCGAGGTCGACGAGAAAATCCTGCGCGAAAGTTTCGAACTCAATTTCTACGGTCATCAACGCGTCGCACAAGCCGCGGTAAAAATCATGCTGGTGCAGGGTACCGGCGGCTGCCTGTTGTTCAACGTCTCAAAGCAGGCGGTCAATCCCGGACCGAATTTCGGCCCGTATGGTCTACCCAAGGCGGCCACGCTGTTCCTGGTGCGGCAATATGCGGTGGATTACGGTGCCGACGGCATCCGCGCCAACGCGGTGAACGCCGACCGTATCCGCTCAGGGCTGCTGACTGGAGATTTCATCAAGGAGCGCTCCAAAGCGCGCGGCGTGAGCGAGAAAGATTACATGAGCGGCAACCTGCTACAGCGCGAGGTCACCGCCGACGACGTCGCGCAGGCTTTCCTGCACCAGGCGCTGGAGCTTAAAACCACCGGCGACGTCACCACCGTCGACGGCGGAAACATCGCCGCGGCGTTGCGCTGACGCGGGCGATTGCTCTATTCATTCGTCTCTCTGAAGTCCCCCGCCCCGCACGAGGTCATCCATGCCCGAAGCCGACAAAGAAGGCGAACGCTACCAGGCCGACAAACCGCAGGCGGCGCCGGGATTTTTCCTCAAAGGTTCGCACCAGCTCGACTGGGGCATGAAGAACCGGCTCGCGCGCACGTTCAATCCGGTGTCCGGCCGCACGGTGATGCTGGCGGTCGACCACGGCTACATCCAAGGCCCGACCACCGGCCTTGAGCGTATTGATCTTTCCATCGTGCCGCTGATGCCGCATTGCGACGCGCTGTTCTGCACGCGCGGAATTCTGCGTTCGGTCATCCCGGCCGACTCCACCAAGCCGATGGTGCTGCGCGCGAGCGGAGGCGCGAGCATCCTGAAGGACCTGTCGAATGAACAGATCGCCATGGACATGGAGGACGCCGCTCGGCTCAACGCGGCCGGCGTCGGCGTACAGGTGTACATCGGCAGCGACAACGAGACGCAAACCGTCCACAACATGACTCGGCTGGTGGATGCGGGATTGCGTTACGGCATTCCGGTCATGGGCATCACGGCCGTCGGCAAGGATATGAAGCGCGACGCGCAATATTTTCGCCTCGCCTGCCGCATCATCGCCGAGCTCGGCGCGCAATATGTGAAGAACTATTACGTGGAAGAAGGCTTCGAGACCGTCACGGCCTCCTGCCCGGTTCCGATCGTAATGGCGGGCGGCAAGAAACTGCCGGAGCTCGACGCGCTCACCATGGCTTACAACGCCGTGCAACAGGGAGCGGCCGGCGTCGACATGGGCCGCAACATCTTTCAGTCTGACGCGCCCAAGGCGATGATCGCAGCCGTCAACGCGGTCGTGCACAAGAACACAAAGCCGAAGGAAGCGCTGGATATTTACAAATCGCTCAAGTCGAAGGGCTGAGTCGAAATCGTCGCGATGGGCGTTACGACTTAATCCATTTTCCGATCCGCGCCACCGCTTCGTGCATGTCGGCGGCCGAGCCGGCGTAGCACATTCGCAGATAGTGCTTGCCGCGCACAGGATCGAAATCATCGCCCGGCGTTGCCGCCACTCCCGCTTGCTCAAGCATGCGCTTGCAGAAATTGAAACCGTCATCGGTCAAGCGCGCAACATTCGCATAAAGATAAAATGCGCCGTCCGCCGGCAGAAATGAATCGAGGCCGGCGCCCGGCAACCCTTCGAGCAGGATGCGGCGATTTTTCTCGTAGCCGTGTTTGACCTCTTCCATCTCTTCACGACCTTCAAAGGCGGCAACGGCTGCGATCTGCGAAAGCGTCGGCACGGAGATGGCGAGGTTCTGCTGCAATCGCTCTACCGGCCGCACCAGTTCCGGCGGCACGATCATCCAGCCAATGCGCCAGCCGGTCATGCAGAAGTATTTTGAGAACGAATTGATGATGACGGCGCGCGGAGAAATCCGTGCGGCGGTTTCCGCCGGCATGGCGTAATTGAGCCCATGATAGATTTCGTCGGAAATGACGCGGATGCCATTGCTTTCCGCAGCATTGATGAGATGCGCAAGAGCCTCCGTGCTCATCATAGTGCCGGTGGGGTTGGCGGGACTTGCGATCAGCACGCCCTGGAGAGGTTTTTTCGCGTGAGCGGCGAGCAGCATGTCGCTGGTGATTGCCCAGCGCGTGCTTTCAGTGGTTTCGATCGGCACACTCTCGCAGCCGAGCGCGCTCAGGATGTGGCGATACGGCGGGTATCCGGGTGTTGCGATGGCGACGCGGTCACCGGCCTCGAACAGCGCGAGGAAGGCAAGAATGAATCCGGCCGACGAGCCAGTGGTGACGACGACGCGTTCGGGCGAGATCTCAAGGCTGTAAGTCTCAGCGTAATGACGCGCGATGCGTGCGCGCAACGGAGGAATGCCGAGCGTCTCGGTATAGCCGATGGGCCTGCCGCCAAGTGCAGCGCGCGCCGCTGCGATGGCCTGCTTCGGGGCTGGTGCTGCCGGTTGGCCCACTTCCATATGGATGACGTGTTTACCGGCGGCTTCGATTCTAGCCGCCGCCGCGACCACATCCATCGCCATGAAGGGTGGAACGTTGCTGCGCGCGGAAGGCACCAGCAATCGTTTCGCAGCATCAAGCATTTCCAGCCTCTCGCTCGCGGGGGAGATCAAAGCTTGATCCGCCCCGCTGTTGCCGTATTCCTAAATTAAATTAACGACTTCTCCACTCCAAGAAGTGATCGTAGCCTGCGTTGACCATGACTCTTTGCGCCACTAGGTTGTGCAGACGATCTAATATAGATCCACCGCCGATGACCGAACGCAAACGACCTAACAGGGGATGGCGCCGGACGCCAGCCGCGCGCGCATTTGCGTTGTTCGCGGCGGTGACCATTGCCGCGACTTCAGGTCCGGCTGCGCCGGTGCGCGCGCAAGCGCCACCCGGCATCCCGATGATCCGGGACGCCGAGATCGAACAGTTGTTGCGCGATTATTCCTTAACGATCTTAAAGGCGGCGGGGCTTGCGCAGCAAAACATCCGCGTCATTATCATCAATGACCGCGCCTTCAACGCGTTTGTGATGGACGGCCAGCGGATCTTCGTCAACGCCGGCGCGTTGATGGATTCGCAAACTCCGAACCAGATCATCGGCGTGCTTGCCCACGAGACCGGCCATATCGCGGGCGGTCACCTTTCCCGCATTCGCGAGCAGCTCGCGGCCGCGCAGACACAGTCGATCATCGCCATGCTGCTCGGGGTGGGAGCGATGGTTGCGACTGCGCGCTCTGGCAATGTGGGCGGCAATCCGGCGGCCGCGATCATGGGGCCGCAAGATGCAATCATGCGCAACCTGCTTTCCTATCAGCGCGCGCAAGAAGAGCAGGCTGATCGCGCCGGTGTGAAATTCCTCACGGCAACCGGTCAATCGGCCAAGGGCATGTACGACACGTTCAAGCGTTTTGCCGACCAAATTCTGTACGCGTCGCGCGGCTCGGATCCCTACGTACAGTCCCATCCCATGCCGGCCGAGCGCGTGGCGGCATTGGAAGTGGTTGCGCGGACGAGTCCGTATTGGGACAAAAAAGATTCCCCCGAGTTGCAAGCGCGGCACGATCTCATGCGCGCCAAGCTTTCCGGCTTCATGGAGCGGCCTGACACCGTGGCGCGCCGCTATCCGCAGAGCGACACCAGTTTGCCCGCACGATATGCGCGCGCCATCTCAACGTATCGCCACGCCGACCTGCGCGTCGCCGTCGCCCAGATCGACGCCTTGATCCAAGTGCAGCCGAACAATCCCTATTTCCACGAACTCAAGGGTCAGGCGCTGCTCGAGGGCGGCCGGCCGGCGGAAGCGATCGCCCCGTTGCGGCATACGGCCCAAATTGCCCCGCAACCCGCATTGATCCAAGTTTTGCTCGCTCAGGCGTTGATTGCCACCAACAAGCGCGAGGTCGCGGACGAGGCGGTCGCAATGCTGCGTGTCGCACTGACCCGCGAGCCGGACGTGCCGGACGGCTATACCCAGCTTGCCATGGCCTATGGCCGCAAGGGCGATCTCGCCCAGGCCGACCTCGCCTCCGCCCAGGCGGCCGCCGCACGGGGCGATTTGAAAACCGCGCGCGAGCTTGCCGTGCGTGCTAAAGTCCGATTTGCCGTCGGCTCACCGGGCTGGGTGAAGGCCGACGATCTTGCCAGCGCGAATCCCAAAGCCCTGCGGCCAAACTAATTCGAAGAAGGAAAACGTCGATGAGATTGAACCTCCCTGCCCTCACCGTCAGTGCCGCGCTTTGTCTGGCCGGGATGACGACTCTCGCACCCGCGGCTCCGAAATCCACGGACAGTTCGGATTCGTCTGGAAGCCTTCTGAGCAGGATTTTTGGACAGTCCACCAGTGAGACGCCCGTCGCGAAGCCCGCCAAGCGCGCGCAAGGCAAACACGCCGCGAAGAAGGTCGCGGCCAAGAATGTCGCGAAGCCGGAGCAGCCCGACAACGCCGCGGTCGCCGAAGCGGTGCGCGATTTCTTGAAGAATAATCAGAGCCTCCTGCGCACCGCGATCATCGACGTTCTGCGCGGTGACGCGGATATCCAAAAGATGGTGGCGGCTCCGGCCGACAAGAGCACGGCGCCGCAAACGCCCGCCGCTCCGCCGCAGGCGGCTCCCACGGATCAGGTCAGGGTGGAAGAAATCGTCCGCAATTATCTACTGCTCCATCCGGAAGTCTTGAAGGAGGCGAACGGCGAGCTTGGACAGCCTCAGGCCCTTGCAGAGGCCGAGAAGCATAGGGTCGCGATCAAAGAAAATTCCGAGGTCCTGTACAATTCACCGCGGCAAGTGGTGCTGGGAAATCCGCGCGGCGATGTCACCTTCGTCGAGTTCTTCGACTACAACTGCGGGTACTGCAAAAAAGCCCTTTCCGACATGATGACTTTGATCAAGAGCGACCCGAAACTTAAGGTCGTGCTCAAGGAGTTCCCCGTGCTCGGCAAAGGCTCGGCGGAAGCGGCGCAGGTTGCAGTCGCTGTGCGCATGCAGGACAAGACCGGCAAGAAATATCTCGAATTCCATCAGAAGCTGCTCTTGGCCCGCGCACCGGCTGACCGTGACCGCGCACTTGCGGTTGCCAAGGAAATCGGCTTGGACATGGCGCGGCTGGAAAAGGACATGGCGAGCGAAGAGGCACGCGTCTCGATCGAGGAAAGTCTCAAGCTTGCCTCTGATCTCGGATTGAACGGAACACCGAGCTACGTGGTCGGCCCCGAAGTCGTGGTCGGCGCGGTTGGCCTCGACGTGCTTCGGGAGAGGGTCAACACCGCGCGGTCCGGCAAGGCCGTTTGCTGGGCCGGCAAGGCACAATTCCTGCGCAAGAAATTGTGTTGTGAAATTGCCGCCTCAGCACCGAATGCGCTGGGGCGGCTTCGTTTCGTGTGTCCGGCGCCGGATCAATGCGTATCCGTATCCGATTTATCCGAATCGGATTTTGGCAGCGGGTCCGATTTTGGTGACACCGGCTGTTCCGGTTGCGCAGGCGTGACCCGGCGAGCGTCAATGACTGGAAGCTCGATCGAAATTTCCTTGTCGTCACGTTTCAACGTCAATTGGATTTTGCCGCCGACCCCGATGCGCTCGAGTTCGTCAGTCCATTCCGGAACGCGGTGCACCGGTTTGCCGTTCACCGCCACGATAACGTCGCCGATCGTTCCAGCCTCGGTATTGACGCCTCTCAGTCCGGCCTTTCCGGCTGGAGAATTCGGGAATACGCGCATGACGATGATGCCCGTGACACCGAGGCGTGTCGCAACCGATTCAGCCGCGGCCACGATGCCGACGCCCGGCGTCGGCACGCGACCGTTCTGGATCAGTTCGGGCACGACACGGCTGACGATGTCGACCGGGATGGCAAAGCCGATGCCCGCATTCTGCCCCGATTTCGAGTAGATCGCCGTGTTGACGCCGATCAATCGGCCGCTCGAGTCGAGCAGCGGTCCACCGGAGTTGCCCGGATTGATCGCGGCGTCGGTCTGAATGACGTTGGCCAACTCACGGCCGCGGCTTGTCGGCAAGCGCCGCTTTGTCGCGCTGATGACGCCGGTCGTCAAAGATTGGTCGAGGCCGAACGGCGTACCGATCGCGAAGGTGAGTTGCCCCACTTTCAGATTTGCCGACTGACCTACCGCAAGCGGCGGCGGAAGTTGTTTCGGATTCAGAAGCCGGATGACCGCCAGATCATAGGTCGGCGCGGTCCCGACAAGTTCCGCGCGCACCACTTCGCCAGTGGAGAGACGAACCGCAATGGCATTGGTTCCATGCACAACATGTTCGTTGGTGACGACATGACCCGATGTGCCCCAGACAAAGCCGGTTCCGGTTTGCGTTCCGGTGCTTTGATCGTCGGTCGCGATGACATCGCTCGGCCCTTTTCGTCCGACGATCAGGACGACCGAAGGCGATGCACGATCAAAGATCTCGATCGTACGGCGTTCGACCTCCAACAAACTTGCGCTGTCCGATTGCTGCGCGGTCGATGGTCCTGACTGCAGAATGGCCGGCACCAAGGTCATCAACCCCAACGCCACCACAACCCTACGGCTGTTCATGACAAACCCGCCCCTTTTGCTCATCCATTTACGCGCTGGCCGGGCGGAGCAAAGGCCCGTCCGGTCCGATGACCTACCCCATAAACACCAGCATGCACGTTACTTTCTCGCGTCGCAAGGATGCAGCCTGCGTGCCGTCAATCCAGAGGAAATAGATTGACGGCACCCGGGCTTTGGGGCGCGAACAGATGCGCGCCGGGTCACTTCATCAGGTAGTTCTTGTGCACCCAACCACCCGCGGGACGCCGGGTCTCGAAATAAAGCGCCTTCTCGGCATCGCGCATTTCGAGCAGCCCATTGACCGGCAATGCCTTCTCGCTTGCTTTGCCGCGCTCGGCCGCATCGAGGAAAGCCTGCACCGCCGCAAGCGCGGGCGGGGTCGGCGCATCGGCGCTCTTTTCACCGATAGCTTCGGTGGCGTTGGCCGCGATCGATTTCTTCCACATTTTCCGGAACAGGCCGTTCGAAGGGTAGATGTCGGCGCTGTTGATCTTGCCATTGATGGCAAAGACGTAGCCGATGATATCGCCGTCCTTCTCGCCTGCGGGTTGAAGTGAATTGATGTAAGCGGTACGCGCGGTCTGCAATTTCTCATTTTCATAAGCGAGTTGCAGGCTCGTAGCCGATTGCGGCGCCGCCACGGGGCGGCCCACGCTCTTCGACAGAGAATTTTGCGATTCCCTCACCGCACGCCACATTTCCTGCTGACGCGCGCCGGTGTCGTTGCGCGATGTGTCGGCCGACGCCGTCGAGGATGACTTTGGCTGCGGTGCCTTCATCGCCATTTTTGCGGCGAGTGAGTAGAGCTGTGCGCCCGAGCTCGCGAATGAGCGCACGTCTTCTCCGCCGCGCGCCGACCAGCGGCCCTCCTCGACACAGAAAGCGGCGATCGGGATGCGACCGGATTTTGGCGGCAGCAACAAACTTACAGTGAGCGCGCGGTCCTGCTGCCCGCCTTTGACCAGATCGCCGGACTGAACGAATACCTCATCGTCACCCAAATTCTCAATCGAAAGCGTGTTGACGTTGCCGGTCTCGTGCACCTTCACCACGCCTTTGGCGAGCGCCTCTTCGAGTGTCAACGGCACTTTGCCGGGCGCACTCGTGCCGTGAATGAAATAAAGCGCGAGATTGGCGTGAACCACCGGGCCGGTGACGCGAATATTGTCGGCATGAACGGGAACGACCCAGCCCATCCATAGCGGCGCGGCAAGAGCTGTGGCAAGCCGAACGAAATTTCGACGATGCAAGCTCCGATACGAGTTAGAAATCATGACTCCCTCCGTTGCAACTGCCTGTTGGCGGCGGCAACGTGCTTGCGATCTTTGGCCGGTGTTGGGAGCGGCAGCGGCGGATTTCAGGCGCGATAAAGGCGCGGCGATGCCGCCGCCACACGGCCTCATCAAAGAGATTCCTTAACGATCTGGCTGTAGGTGCAACGCCTGGAAGGCTTCCCTTTCGGGAGCAGGTCCCTATAAAGTTGATGAAATTGCGACTCGCCGGACAATCCAAACATATGGCCAAGACCAGCAATAAGACCATCTACGTGCTGAACGGGCCCAATCTGAACCTGCTCGGCAAGCGCGAGCCTAAAATCTATGGCCGTGCGACGCTAAAAGACGTTGAGGCCCTCTGCCGAAAGACCGCAGCGGAGCATAAGCTCGCGGTCGAGTTCCGCCAGTCTAATCACGAAGGCCAGTTGGCAGCCTGGTTCCAAGAGGCGGGTGAAAAAAAGGCCGTCGGAACCGTGTTCAATCCAGGCGGCTATACTCATACTTCGGTCGCGATTCACGATGCGATCAAAGCTGTCAGCGTTCCAGTGATCGAGACACACGTTTCCAACATTCACGCGCGTGAGGGTTTTCGCCATCAATCGTACGTCTCGCCGGTTGCCAAGGCCATGATCTGCGGCTTCGGCATCATCGGCTATGCGCTTGCGATCGCCGGACTGGCCGGGACGATCGGGGCAAAATCGAAACGTTAAGCCCGTGACACGCGCGAGCAAAACCATGGCAAAGCAGAAGCCCGCGATCGATCCCGACCTAATCCGCGAACTTGCGCAGTTGCTCGAAGAGACTGGACTGAGCGAGATCGAGATCGAGCGCGACGGTCAACCCGTGCGCGTGGCGCCCCCGATGCCGGGCGCGGGACCAGCCCCGGCTGGGTGGCCCGTTCGGGTGGAAGCCCCCCCCACCAAGCCAGCCCCCATTTAACCCGGAAAC
>JACXTT010013548.1_pt1 | contig 10727 bp, 15 predicted proteins | sample 9270951 | NCBI WGS metagenome assembly JACXTT01 (sample SAMN15532306, study PRJNA645909) | rock metagenome | isolation source: weathered quartz diorite | place: Puerto Rico | collected 2017-06-21
GACCGGGTCGCGCCCTCGAGCGGGGGCCCATCGGGAGACACGACGGGCCCGGCGGCCGGCGCGCCGCCTCCGTCCGACTCGCGCCGCGCCAGACCGAACCAGTGCAGCGGTAAGCAGATCGCCAGGTTGACGAGCGCGAACACGAGCAAGGTCTGCCGCCAGCCCAGGTGCTCCTCGAGCGCGTGGCCGATCACCCAGAAGACCGACGAGGCAAACGCCCCGAACAGGGTCAGATAAGAAATCGCCTGCCGCCCGCGCGACGGCGCGACCTGCACGAGCGCGGCGAATGCCGCGTCGTACAGGCACAATCGCATCCCGACGCCCAGGAACGCCCAGACGATCAGGTAGGCCGCTTCGGTGCGCGCCTGCGACAGCGCGAAGAGGCCGATCGAGACGAGCACGGTGCCGAGCGTCATCACGGCGCGCCCGCCGTGGCGGTCGATCGCACGACCGACCGCATTGGAGACGACGCCCATCGCGAGCAGCGCCACCGTGAATCCGAGGAAGACGAAGCCGCGGCTCCAGCCGGTGTCTCGCCCGATCGGGCCCGCGAGCACGCCGAGGCAGTAGTAGCTCGTTCCCCAGGCGGTGATCTGCGTGATGCCCAGGGCGACGACCGCGATCATCATGGGGTCGCCCAGCCGGGTACGCCGAGGGGCGCGACGGGTGGCCGCCTGCGGCACAGCGCTCACGACACGAGGCTCGTCACGGTCGCGGCTTGCGCGCCCTCACGAATGCGCTGATGAATTTGCCGTCGATGGAGGCGATGGCCTCGTTACCGAGTCCGGCTCCGGCGAGCGCATCGCGCGCGCTCTCGGCCGTGTAGACCCGCGTCGGCTCCACGTCGACATCGGCGAATCCGGCCTTCGCGAGCTTGGCGCGATACTCCGACTCCTCGAGCGCCCCGGCGACGCATCCGATCCACAGCTCGACCTTGCGGCGGATCTCGTCTGCCACCTCGCCGCGCACGACCACGTCGGAGACCGCGAACCGCCCGCCCGGCTTCAAGACGCGAAAGGCCTCGGCCAGCACCGCGTCCTTGTCGGCGCTCAAGTTGATGACGCAGTTCGAGATGATGACGTCGACGGAATCGGCTGGGAGCGGGATGTGCTCGATCTCGCCCTTCAGGAACTCGACGTTCCTCAGACCGGCCTTCCGCTGGTTCTCACGGGCCAGCGCCAGCATCTCGTCCGTCATGTCTAGCCCGTAGGCCTTGCCGCTTGGGCCGACTCGACGCGCGGAGAGGAGGACGTCGATGCCCCCGCCCGACCCGAGATCGAGCACCGTCTCACCCGGCTTCAGCTCCGCCAGCGCGGTCGGATTGCCACAGCCCAGGGAGGCCGCGACGGCCTCGCGTGGCAGATCCGCCATCTCGGCCGTCGCGTAGAGGTTCGAAGTCACTGGATCGCAGGCGCCCTGCGAGCTCGTGCTGTCACAGCACGACGTCTCGCCACTGACGACGCGCAGCGCCGCCTGTCCGTACTTCTGCCTCACGAGCTCCCGAACACCGTCGTCACTCATGACGCGCAGCCGGTGGTCCCGCCGCAGCAAGCGCTCGTGCCGACGACGGCCAGGCGAGGCCGCGCCGCCACGACGTCTTGATCGCCCTCGAGGTCATAGTTGAGGTGATAGACCTCCCATTCGACGCCGTCGGGGTCTTTCACCCAGAACTTGTCCTGGTTGGCGTGGCAGCAGTTGACTCCCATCTCTTCCTTCACCGAGATGCCGGCCGCCTTGACGCGGGCCAGCTCCGACATCACGGTCTCGACCGAATCGACCTGGACACCGACGTGGTCGATGGTGCCCGCCCCGCCGGGGCCGCCCGTCGAAAGCGCGAGATTGACCGGCGCCCATTCGGGCAGGAATTTGACGTAGCCGTGCTTCACCTTGACCGGGTCGCCGCCCAGGAACCTCTCGTAGAAGTCGCGGCTCTTGGCTAGATCCGACACATGCAGGTGGAGATGGACCTTCGCGCTCATGGCTCCCCCTAACAGCACGCGGTGAGCAGGCGCACCAGCGCGGTGACCCGCTCCCGCTGCACCGAATAGTAGATGTACCGCTCTTCCTTGCGGCTCTCGACCAGGCCCGCGCGTCGCAAGATGTCGAGGTGATGCGACAACGTCGGCCCCGGGATTTCGACGATCTCCTGGATCTCGCCCACCGACATCTCCCGCCCGGCCTTCACCAGCAGGAAGAAAATCTGGAGCCGGCTCAGGTGCGCCAGCGCCTTGAACGCCTCGACATGCGTCTCGTCGGCCGACAGCTGCGCCAGCGGCAGGCGGGCGATGGTCTTCATATTTCGAAGGCTATCGAACTATCGAACTGTTGTCAAGCGGCGCGTCAGACCGTGCGGCGCGAGTCGGAGGGCGCCCGCCCCGAATGTGGGACGACGACCGTCGGCGCCACTTCGGGCAAGGTGGGCACGAGCCACCGAAAGAGACCGGTCGCGGCGGCGGCGCCGAGGAGCTGCGCGATGATGAACACGGGCGCGTCGGCGGGCCTGATCCCGGCGAACGTGTCCGTCGCGGCCCTGGCCAGGGTCACGGCCGGGTTGGCGAACGAGGTCGACGCCGTGAACCAGTACGCGGCCGTGATGTACGCGGCCACCGCGAACGGCACCGCGGATGAGCGCAGCCGCGCGCAGCCCCAGATCACGGCGAGCAGCCCGAAGGTCGCCACGAACTCGCTGAACGCCTGCGCGCCGCCGGCCCGAACGTGTCGGGATGCGAAGAACAGAGGGAGCTCGAACATCAGATGCGCCGCCGCGACGCCGGCGAACGCGCCGATCACCTGCGCGGCGAGGTAGAGCGGCACCTCGTCCCACGCGAGCCCGCCCTGCCAGGCATCGGCCAGGGTCACCGCCGGATTGAAATGGGCGCCCGAGATGGGCCCGAACGTGAGAATCAAGGCCACGAGCGCCGCGCCGGTCGCGAGCGTGTTGGCGAGCAGGGCGATCGCGACATTTCCGCCGGCCAGCCGCTCGCCCATGATCCCCGAGCCGACGACGGCGGCAAGCAAGAGACAGGTGCCAACGGCTTCAGCTGTCATCCGCCGCGCGATGGTCCGTTGCATTTCGGTTACGTCTCCCGTCAAATGACTTGCGTTGGCGCTTCGAGCCCGCACACTACACGCGGAGGGCCAGATGAACAAGCAGCGCGTTCTGTTCCTGTGCACGCACAACTCGGCCAGGAGCCAGATGGCCGAGCGATTTCTGCGCTCGCTGGCGGGAGACCGCTTCGAGGTCGCCAGCGCCGGCTCGCAAGCGACGCGCGTCCACCCGCTCGCGATCCGCGCCATGGCCGAGGTCGGCGTCGATCTCGGCGGCCACACCTCCAAGATCGTCGATGGGTTCGTCGAGCAGCCGTGGGACTACGTGATCACGGTCTGCGACGCGGCCAACGAGGCGTGCCCGGTGTTCCCGAAGAAGTCCAGCCGACTGCACTGGAGCTTCGAGGATCCCTCACAGGCCAGCGGGGGCGACGATCAGCGCCTCGCAGTTTTCCGGCGCGTGCGCGATCAGATCAAGCGTCGCATTGCCGACTGGATCGCGACCCAATAGCGCCGGCGCTCGCCATCCAGCTCGAGACGCTCGCGATCGTCGTGCTCGTGATCTTCGTCGGGTACACCATATTCGGCGCCACGGGTTTCGGCGCCTCGCCGATCACGATCCCGATCCTCGTTCATGTCCTTCCGCTCACGTTCGTGCTCTCGCTGGCCGCGCTGCTCGATCTCAGCTCGGGACTGGCGCTCGGGTTTCACACGCGCAAGCGGGCGGATACGCGAGAGCTCCTGACGCTCCTGCCGTTCACGCTCGTGGGCCTCACCTTGGGCGTGACGCTTCTGGTGAAGCTTCCGCGCACCGCGACCTTGCTGGCGCTCGGCGTGTTCGTGTGTCTCTACGCGCTCTACGTGATGCTACGGCGCGGTCCGACGCGACCGCTGAGCCGACGCTGGGCGGCGCCCGCCGGCATGCTCGGCGGCATCGTGGGAGCGCTCTTCGGCATGGGCGGTCCGCCGTACGTGATGTACATCGCCGGTCGCGTTCCGGATCCGGCCGCGCAGCGCGCCACGATCTCCCAGATGGTCATCGTGAACGTCGGATTGCGCGTGGTGGCGTTCGCGCTCGCCGGGCTCCTGCTGTCCCGGGCGCTCTGGATCGCGGTGGCGCTCTTGCTGCCCGTGACGTTCGCCGGGCTGTGGGTTGGCAATCGCGCCCACGTCAGCGTGGCCCCAGCCACGATGAGCCGCATGATCGGCGCGGCGCTGTTCCTGACCGGCGCCGCGCTGATCATCCGGACGTTCTGAAGTTTGGCTCGGTGGCAGCACTGGCGCCGGCAGTCGCGCCGGAAAACCGCCTTCAGCCGATGACGATCCCTTTCGTCTCCCGACGCAGCATCGCGATCAGGCTCGCCGCGACCGTATGGATGTCCTCCGCGCGAACGACGCGCGGCCTCGACATCAGCTCGAAGACGCCGGCTCGTGAGCGCATCGTGAAGCCCATTGTGCGTCCGACGCTCCCGCGCGGGGGGCGCATGACGCGGACCGTCGTGGCGTCGAGCCCCGGGCCGGCCAGGGCCGCGGCGATCACGACATTGACGCCCTCGGGAAATCGCAGGCCAACTTCCCGCGCGGTTCCTTCGAACAGCACCTCGGGCTCGGATGCCTCTCCGGCGCCCAGATCGATGAAGACGTCCAGGCGCTCCAGGCCTCCGGCCATGGCGGTCGCGATGCCATCGAATCCCGCAAACGCGCCGGGCACGATGCGGAGCGCGTGCCCGGTCGACGCGCAGATGCGGCGGATGCCGCGCTCGAGAACCGGGTCGACGAGCGGGATCGGGCTCACCGCCCACACTTCGCAGCGCTCGAGCGCCGCCGGCACGAGCGCGCGGAACGCCTCGGGGCCGCCCGCCTCGATGATCAGGTCATGGCCGCCGGCGAGGAATGCATCGACGCTGTCGGTCACCGGGAACCCATCGAGGTCGCGTGCGGTGCGAGCCAGCACCGCCGAGAGCGAATGCGCGCCGGCCTTCCCGGCCAGCAGCGCGCGCGCGACGGGCCGCCCGATCGCGCCGCATCCGATGAGGCCGACCTGTTTCATCTCGCGCGCGTCCGACGACGAGCTCGGCGGCGGCCCACGCCGCATGGGCGAGCGTCCATGGACGCCGAGTATAGTGCGGCCCAGCGCAGGGCGCTTTCAGGACCGCGTCTTCACCGGCTGATAGCCGAGCGCGCGGTTGAGCCAGCGCACCAGCGGCACGACCGCCTCGAAATCGCGGCAGAGGCGATCGACCAGGCGAGAGCTCGTGACCACGCTCGGCGCGATCGACGCGGTGGCCGTGAACGACTGCAGCTTCAGCCACTCGGCCGCGGGGTGATCGCGCGGAAAATCGCGCGGAACCCGGTGAAGCTTCGGCTCGTCGCGAAGCCCGTCGAATCGGCGCTGGAATGCCGGTGCCCGCATGAGCCGCGGCAGAGCCCTGGGCTGCGCGGCGATCGCCTCGCGGATCCGCAGGAGCGCGGGCCGCGCCGGCATCCAGATGCCCCCGGCCATGAAGCAGGTGGTGGGCTCGATGTGAAAGTAGAACCCGGCTCCCCCGCCCTCGCCCACGGTGCCCACCTTGCGCCCGGCATCGCGGTGATAGAGCCAGGCGCCGGCGTTGGTCTTGTACGGAGATTTGTTCCTGGAGAAGCGCACGTCGCGGTGGATGCGGAACATCGAGCGCCGGGGGTCGCCGACGATCTCGGGCGCGATCGAGCTCAGCCTGGCGTCGAGCGCCTCGACGAGCTGGCGCATCGGCTCCCGCAGCTCCTGCTCGTAGACGTCACGGTTGGCTTCGAACCACGCCTTGTCGTTGTGCCGCTTCAGATCCCGCAGGAACTGGAACGCGGCGGGTCGGAATCCTCCGAAGCCCGCCATCGGTCACGGCTTCCAGAATCCCTGCGATGGGATGCGGAACGCTCGGTTGAAGCGCGAGGAGGCGTTCTCCCACGCGATGATCATCGTCAGCTCCGCGATGGTGTCGTCGTCGTAGTGCCGGCGCAGACGCGCAAACAGCGCATCGTCGACGTCGCGGCGCGTATCCGTGATCGCGTCGGCGTACTCGAGCGCCACCTTCTCCGCGTCGGTGAAGAGCGGGCTCGCCGCGTAGTCGCCGAGGAGCGTTTCGAGCTTCTCGTTCGAGACGCCGTTCCGGCTGCCGACGGCAGCATTGACGTCCTGTCAGAACTCGCAGCCGTTCCACGCGGCGACACGACGGTTGAGCAGCGCCCGGAGCGCCGCGGGCACGCGCTTCGTCTCCTGCTGCAGGGCGGCCCACATCGCCGTCGCGGCGCGGAAGTACGCCGGGTTGCGCGCGTAGAACAGGTACGGATAGAGCGGCGCGCCCCGGAGCTTCGCCTGTTCCGCGAGTGTCTCGCGCAGATCGTCGGGAAGCTTCTCGACGTCGACCGGCGGAATGCGGGTTATCCCCTCGAGCATGGTCTTCTCCTCGACGTTCGGCTCTCGGCCACGTTCACGGTTGCGATCGTACATCCGAACCGCTCCGGCGCGGCCACGGTCACTTCGACGGCGATCGAAGCGTTCAGGCCGGACGTTTCTTGCGGTCGCCCGGCTCCGCCACGTCGATTCCGAAGGTCTGCGCGAAGCCCCGCCGTCCCAACGGGGTGACGATAACGGCCTGACTCTTGTCCATCCGCTGCACCCAGCCGAGATCGAAGTAGCGATTGGTGATCGCCGCGCCGACGGCGCCCGCGATGTGCGGGCGTCGCTCGGTCCAATCGAGGCAGAGCCGGCAGAAGTGGCGCCGGGTGGCCCGCAAGGTGGGAAGCTCGATTCCGAACCGGGCGAAAAACCGGGCGCCGCCGGTCGTGATCTCGGCGGCCTCGGCGTTGTCGAGCACGATGTATTCGCGCGCGATGAACGCATCGGTGAGATCGACGCTCAGGCGGCCGGCCAGGTGGCCGAAGCAGATTCGGGCCGTGCTGAGCGCGCGGGCCTGCCGCGACAGCGGGCGGTATCGCGGTCGCTTTTGAAGCGCGACCGCGACGATCCCGTCGATCATGTCGGTCACGGTCGGCGAGGCAAGCCGGTAATGACGATGCCGGCCCTCACGAGCCATGGTGAGCAGACCCGCCTCGGTCAGCTTGGCGAGATGCGTGCTGGCGGTTTGCGGGGTGATTCGCGCCGCGGAGGCCAGCGCGCTCGCGGTCATGGCCCGGCCGTCCAGCAGGGCCGAGACGATTGTGGCCCTGGCGGGGTCCCCGACCAGCGCGGCAATCTCGGCGATGATAGGGCCCGTGATCATAGCCGCAATCTAACACCCGGATCGGCCGACGCACACGTGGGCGGTGATCCAGGCGTTACGTGGCCCGCTTGTCCTGACGGACCCCGGCCGCCCGTGTTAAATATCGCGCGAACCCGAAGCCGGGATCGGGAAAGAAGAGGCGATGAGCGCTCCCTCGGATGCCGAGGTGATTGGCCGCTCGCTGGACGAGCCCGAGGCCTTCGGGCTGATCTACGACCGGCACGCCGGCACCGTGCTCCGTTTCCTGGGCCGCCGGGTCGGGGCGCAGGTCGGCGAGGCATTGATCGGGGAGCTGTTCAGGATCGCGTTCGAGCGGCGCAAAACCTTCGACGCGTCGCGCGAAAACGCGCTCCCGTGGCTGTACGGCATCGGCTCGAATCTACTGCTGAAGCATCGGCGCGCCGAGGGGCGACGGCTGCGCGCGAGCGCCCGGATAGCGGCGGCGGATGCGCCTGTGGACCGGCGCGCGACCGCCGCGGCGCTCGATGCCCGGCTGCTCTTCGGCCGTGTCGCCGAGGCCATCGAGACGCTGCCGGACGGCGAGCGTGAGGCACTCCTGCTGTTCGCGTGGGAGGACCTTTCGTACCAGAGCGTGGCCGAGGCGCTCGAGCTGCCGATCGGCACGGTACGCTCGCGGCTCAACCGCGCCCGCGCGCGCCTGCGCGAACTGACCGAGTCCAAGGGGAAAGAGAGGAAGAGATCACGATGAAGCCGGTCGACCTGGCGAGGAAGCTGCGGCGCGAGGCCGCGTTCGAGCCGGCGGTGCTCGACCGGGGAAAGGAAGCGCTCATGGCGGCAATCCAGCAGGCGGCCGAGCCCAGACGCCGACCGACGATCATTCCCCAGCTTCCCTACGAGAACGTGGGAGCGGCGCTCTCGTTCCTGCAGCGCGCGTTCGGGTTCCGCGAGATTCCGGCCTCGCGGCTCGAGGGCGCCGACGGCGTGGTCCACCACGCGCTCGTCGAGTTCGGCGACGGTGTGATCGGGATCGGAACGCAGGGCGCTCATGGCGCGATCAGCCCGAAGAGCGGGAGCGTCGAGAGCCAGTACGTCAGCGTGGCCGTCGCCGACGTCGAGGCGCACTACCAGCGCGCGCTCGCCGCGGGTGCGCGAATCGCCCGAGCGCCGCGCGGCTCGGACGCACACGCCTACGAGGCGCTCGACCTCGAGGGCCACCGCTGGCGCTTCGTGCACCAGCGGCTACGCGAAGTCCAGGCGCCGGGGGAGAGGAGATCATGATGAGCGCAACACGAGGGGTGGTCGTACCCGCCGGGGCCGGCAAGCATCTCGACATGGGCGCGCCCGGCCGCTTCGCGGCTCTGAAGCTGATCGGCCAGGAGACCAACCAGAGCATCATGGTGTTCGAGGAGACGGTGCCGGCCGGTACCAAGAGCCTCTTCCACCTCCACCGTGACAGCGACGAGGTCGCCTGGGTACTCGAGGGTGAGATCACCTTCAAGATCGGTGATGAGGTGACGGTCGGCGGCCCGGGAACCTGCGCGTTCTTGCCGCGCAACGTCCCGCACGCGTGGAAGAACAGCGGCAGCGAAACCGGCCGAGTCCTGTTTCTCTATACGCCCGCGAGCGCCGGCGGCTACGTCGAGGAGCTCCGGAATCGTCCCGGCCCGATGACTGACGCGGAACGCAAGGAGCTCCGGGAGCGCTATCGCTGGGAAATCGTCGGTCCAAATCCCCTGTGAGGAGAGCATTGCGGTGAGTGCGCCCGACGTCCGCAAGGTCCGTCCCGAGGATCTCGAAGAGGTCTGGCGGGTCCACGTCGCCGCGAGCAACGATCTCTTGGTGCGCCGAGGCCGTCCGGCGGCGAGGCCGCCGGACGCGCCGGTGGCGAGCGATGCCCGGGCCGGACTCGCGAGCGATCCGGACGGCTACTTCTGCGCCGTCGAAGAAGGACAGGTCCGCGGCATGGTCTCGGCACTGGTTCGCGGCCGGGTCTGGTATCTCTCGATGTTCTTCGTGCTCCCCGGCACGCAGGGGCGCGGCGTGGGGCGCGCGCTGCTCGAGCGAGCGCTCGCCTACGGCGAGGCGCGCGGTGCGCAGATTCGCTGCACCTGGGCCACGCTCGATCCGCGCGCCCAGGCACGCTACGTCATGGCCGGGATGGCGCCGCGCTGGCCGATCTACCGCCTGGATGGCGATGCCGCGGCGGTCGCGCGACTCGAGACGCGCGCGGCGCTCGGCCAGAGCGAGCGCCAGCTCCCGTGCGATGCCGCCTTCGCCGAAAAGCTGACCGCCGAGGTTCTAGGCCACGATCGCGCCGATGACCTCGCCCACTGGCGCCGTGACGGCGGCGAGGCGATCGCTATCGGTCGCGGCGGCGAGCCCGCGGCGTTCGCCTACCGACGTGGGGAGAGAATCGGGCCGGCGGCTGGGCGCGATGAGAGGGTTCTCCTGCAGGCGGTGGCGGCCGCGGCGGTCGCAGGCTCGGTCGGCGGGCGAAGCGTGACGGCGCGCGTCCCCGGTGCGTGCACTGGTCTGCTCCAGGCGCTGGTCGGGTGCGGCTTCCGCATCGGCGACCCGTCGCTGTTCATGGCCTCGCAGCTGTTCGGAAGACCCGAGCTCTACCTGCCCTCGGGCCCCATCCTCTACTAGCTACCCGATCGAGCTGCTCGGTTCCCGGTCGAACCGCAAGCTCCGTCGCATCCGGCACGTCTCGCCGAGGCTTGCCAAGCAACGGCCACTGATATCTCATACGCGAGCGCGGCTGGCATCGAACGGCACGCGTGGAGGACGGGCATGGACCACACGCGGTGCGCGTCATGGAGAAGCGGGGCGCCTCACCGACGGATCAGAAGGCTCTCGGCTGTGGGGCTCGCGACGATCGGCGGTGCCGTGCTGGTGCTCTCCATCGTCGGGGCGGGACGCGCCCAGGCACCCACGGGGTCGTTCGAGCTGCTGGAGGCCACGATCCCTGATCTCCAGGCCGCGCTGGCGGCGGGGACTGTGACATCGCGCGATCTGGTCAGCATGTACCTGGCCCGGATCGACGCCTACGATCAGAAGGGTCCGGCGTTGAATGCCATCAGCGCCCTCAACCGTCAGGCCCTGGCTCAGGCCGATACGCTCGACGCCGAGCGCAAGACGCGTCCTCTGCGCAGCCCGCTGCACGGCATCCCGATCATCGTCAAAGACAACTTCGAGACCGTCACCATGCAGACCGCCGACGGCTCGCGCTCGCTCGCGGGATGGATGGCCGGAACCGACGCGGTCCTCGTCAAGAAGCTTCGTGACGCCGGCGCGATCGTCATCGCGAAATCCAACATGCACGAGTTCGCCCGCGGCATCACGACGCTCGGCTCGCTCTTCGGCCAGACCCGCAATCCGTACGCGCTCTATCGCAACCCGGGCGGACCCAGCGGCGGCACCGGCGCCGCGATCGCCCCCCACCCGCCGGGCCTGGGGCCG
>JACXTT010013549.1_pt1 | contig 10726 bp, 8 predicted proteins | sample 9270951 | NCBI WGS metagenome assembly JACXTT01 (sample SAMN15532306, study PRJNA645909) | rock metagenome | isolation source: weathered quartz diorite | place: Puerto Rico | collected 2017-06-21
CTGGGGCGCGTTCGTCGCGCGCGCCCGCGCCGACAGCGGCTGGCAGCTCGGCCTCTCGCCGACCTCGAGCCTGCTCCCGTTCGGCTACGTCGCGAGCGGCACGCACGTGCGCGAGGTCCTGCACACGCTCCTCCTGGTGGACGGCGTCGGTGTCGTCCTGCTCGCCGGGTTCGGCGGGTGGCTGCCGTGGCGCGAGCCCGCGGCGGCGCTCCTCGCGCTCGTCGTGGGACCGTGGCTCGCCTACGTGGTCACCATGGACCCACTCTTCGGCGCGCTCGCCGACTGGGATCTCTTCAGCTACGGCGCCGCGGCGACGAGCCTTCTCGGCGGCTGGGCGTTCGTCGTCTGGGGACGGGAGCACCCGCGGGCCTTCGGGTGGCTGCTCGGCCTGGCCCTCGCCGCGGCCGGCGTCCATCTCCTGGCGCGCTGGAACGCGCTGGGAGTCGACCTCCCCCGCCACCTCCTCGAGTCGCCCTACCACGTGAGCTGACTTCGCGCGTGCCGTCGTGGGACGGGATGTGCTAGGCCTTTCGCTGGTGAACGTCGTCACCGCGCGCCACGATTCCCCCCGCGGGCGATGGAGCTACTGGGAGTGGTCTCCGCCCGGGCTCGTGGGGCTCGTCGAGCTGATCTGGCAATCGGAGGGGACGACGACCGAGGTGTACGACCGCCACTACCCGCACGGGATGATCGAGCTGCTCGTGAACCTCGACGGCGACCCGTTCGCGCTGGTCGAGCCCGTGGGCGCGGAACGGTTCACGACCACCTGGCTCTGCGGCATGCAGCTCGGCCCGGTCGTCACCCGGCAGCCACGCCGGCACGCGGTGCTCGGCGTGCGGCTCCGTCCGGCCGGCGCGTACGCGCTCCTCGCGGCGCCGCTGCGCGAGATCACGGGCCTGGTGGTCGAGCTCGAGGATCTCGTCGGTCTCGCCGCGCGCGAGCTCGTCGACCGCTGTCGTGACGCCGGCTCCGCCGAGGCGCGCTTCCGCATCGCCGCCGCGTGGGTGCGGGAGCGGATGGCGAGCGCGCGCACCGTCGATCCCGTGATCGCCTGGACGGCGAGCCAGATCGACGAGCACGCCGGCGACGTCCCCATCGCGCGTCTCCGGCGCGAGACCGGCCTCTCGAAGACCCGCCTCGCCGCCCTCTTCCGCGAGCAGATCGGGCTCCCGCCCAAGCTCTACGCGCGCGTCGTCCGCTTCCGCCACGCGCTCGCCCTGGTCGAGCGCGGCACGGACCCGCTGGCCGACGTGGCGCTCGCAGCCGGGTACTACGACCAGCCGCATTTCAACGCGGATTTTCGCGAGCTCACAGGGCTCTCCCCGCGGGAGCTCGTGGCCGGACGCTACGTGCCCGGGCCCGTCCCGGGGGCGTGACTTTTTTCCAAGACCGGGGCTCGCCCCGGCGCTATCGTCGGGGGCATGACGGCGCAAACGGAGGTCCCCATGTCGACGGGCTTCGACCCGCTCCGCACCTACGTCCACCTGCCCGATGGTCCTGACGCGACCCTCGTCCCGGTGACCGACGACTTCTGGCAGACCATGGACCGGCGCACCGAGCTCCACGAGGGACGTCTGCTGACGGCCACTCGCTTCCAGACCGCCGCCGACTGGCCCCACTGGGAGCGGCATCCGGCGGGCGACGAGATCGTCTGCCTGCTCTCGGGCGCCATGGATCTCGTGCTGCAGGAGGCCGGTGGCGAGCGCGTCGTCGAGCTGCGCGAGCGCGCGGCCTGCGTCGTGCCGCGCGGCATCTGGCACCGCGGCATCGTCCGCGCACCGAGCTGCGCGCTCTTCCTCACGCGCGGCAAGGGCACGGAGCATCGCCCGCTCGAAAGAGGAAAGCGCACATGAGCACCCAGAGCCCGCCCGCCATCCCGCTCCCCTTCCAGCTGTCGCGCATGGTGACCAGCTACTGGGTGCCGCAGGCGATCTTCACCGCCGCCGCGCTCGGCGTCGCCGACGCGCTCGCCGGCGGCCCGAAGGCAAGCGGCGAGCTGGCGCGCGCGGTCGACGCCGATCCCGACGCCCTCGGCCGTCTGATGCGCGCCCTGGTCGTTCTCCAGCTCTGCACGCTGACCGGCGACGGCCGCTACGAGTTAACGCCTCTCGGCTCGTGCCTGCGCTCGGACACGCCCGATTCGGTCCGCTCCTGGGTCCTGCTCGTCGGGGGCGCACGCGTCTGGTCGTCCTGGGGCCGGCTCGCCGAGTGCGTGCGGGCCGGCCGTTCGGTGCCCGCGCTCGAGGGCCGGGACACCTGGGTCGCCCCGGTGGAAGACACGGGGGCCACCTCCCTCTTCAACCAGGCGATGGTGGAGCTCACCCGTCACCTGGCGGGTGTGATCGCCGGCGCGTACGATTTCAGCGAGATCGGCTCGATCGTCGACGTGGGCGGCGGCTACGGCGCGCTCCTCCCGCCCGTCCTGAAGGCCAACCCGCGTCTCCGCGGCATCGTCTTCGACCTGCCGCAGTGCCGCGACGGGGCGCGCGCGCTCGCCGAGAAGACGGGCGTCGCCGACCGCTGCGAGTTCGTCGCGGGGAGCTTCTTCGACGACCCGCTGCCGGCCGCCGGGGCCTACATCATCAAGAGCGTCATCCACGACTGGGACGACGAGCACGGCGTGGCCATCCTGCGCCGCATCCACGCGGCCATGGACGCGGCAGCGCGGCTCCTGGTCGTCGAGCCGATCGTGCCCGAACGCGTGGGGACGTCGCCGCTCGACGGCATGCTCGCCCACACCGACCTGAACATGCTCGTGGTGACGGGGGGTCGCGAGCGCACCGAGCGGGAGTACCGCGCGCTCATCGAGCGGGCGGGCCTGCGCGTCACGCAGGTCGTCCCGACGCCGGCGGCGATGAGCATCATCGAGGGACGGAAGGCGTGAGCCGATTCAGCGCGCGCGGGGACGGTCCGCCCACGTGCGCCCGCCGCGCGTCCAGTCGGGGCCGTTCCCCCAGTTCCCGCGCGTCTTCTTCCTCGGGTGCTCGGGATCGTGGCGCCGGCACGCCTCCTCGTAGGCACGCATCGCCTGCTCCCGCGCCTTGACCGCCCAGAAGTCCTCCTCGCTCCGCCACTTCCCACCCCCCGCGTACTCGAGGATGGAGACGCCCGGAAAGTCGATGGTCCCGTCGCCGCCCGGGTGGTCGCGCCGGTTCTGCATGTAGAAGACGACCCGGCCGCGCGCCTCATCGATCGAGTGCCACTCGTACGCGGTGTAGATCTCGCCGTACTTCTCCATCACCGGCTTGATCCAGGCGCGCACGGTCTCGCGGCCCCGCATGCTCCCGTAGAAGTGCTCGAAGTAGCGGCAGTCCTCCGTGAAGAGGTCGGCCCATGCGTCCCAGTCCTCGCCCACCGCGCCGGTGCGCCAGTAGGTGCGGAAGGCCTGCTCCAGCTCGTCGCGGGTGTAGGTCGCCATGCCCGGCGCCTACCTCCGCGCGGCGCCGGCCGTCAAGGCTCGAGGGCTGCCAGATGGCGGAGGCCGGCGCGCCGACCAGCGATGAACACCGCACCGGTGATCACCGCCACGGCGCCGAAGGCCGCGGCGATCAGCGCCGACTCGCCGCCGCCGAGCGGGCCTCGCACCAACCGCCGCCAGAAGAGCCGCGACACCGGCCAGGCCTCGAGCCCGACCACGACGGCGATCAGGCCGAGGCAGATGATCATGTAGAGGACGGCGCCGAAGCTGGTCGCGATCTGCGCCGGGTTGATCGCGTCGAAACGCGGGTACGCGGCGCCGAAGGCAATCCCCAGGCAGACGATCGTGGCCACCACGAGCAGCAACGTCGCCATGAACAGGGCGGTGAGCGGCAGCGGCACGCCCAGGAACCAGTTGGTGACCGCGACCAGCCCCTCGGCCAGCACGACGAGCGGCACGAAGCCGATCGCGAACTTGCTCCACCAGATCGCCCCGAGCGAGATCGGCGCGGTGCGCAGCACCCACCAGGAGCGGCCCTCGAGGCTGGGTGCGGGATAGACGAAGCGGACCGCGACGGAGGTGGTGACGAAGGCGGTGAGACCCAGGTTGAAGAGCGCCGCCAGCTCGCGCATGGTCGCCGCGAGCGCGCTGCCGTCGTTCACCGGGAGGACCGAGAAGTTGTAGACGTAGACGACCACCAGCGCGAGCAGCACGACGAGCTGCGACCATTGCCCCGGATCGCGCAGGAAGACGGCCAGGTCCTTCGAGAGGAGCAGGCTCGCGGGCCGCCCGAGCGGCGCGGTCAGCACCGGGAGGACGCGCGCCAGGAGACGCTCGCGCCCGCCGCCGGTCCCGCCCTCCTGCGCCCGCGACCAGGCGCGGAGGAAGACCCGCTCCACGAGCGCCGCGCTCGCCAGGTAGCCGACCGCGGCCGTGCTCGCCAGGAGCCCGAGGTGGAAGAGCGGCTCGCCCGGACGGACGCCGAGGAGCGGGATCAGCACCTCGCTCGCCCAGGTCGTCGGCAGCCAGGGCGAGGGCGCGCCCACGTCCGCGAGGAAGGCGGCGAAGCCGGCGAGCCCCGAGGGACTGGCAAGGCTCTCGGGGCGGAGGAGCCGGATGGCCAGGTAGACGCCGGCCGCGAGCGTCGGGCTCACCACCAGGAGGACGTCGCGCGCCCGGCGCGCCCGGAAGACGAGGACGATCGCCGTCGCCGCCAGCACCCCGAGCGCGCCCGGGATGACGAGGAACGGCACCAGCGTGGCGACCACCCCGAGATAGAAGACGACACCGGCCCGGTAGACGACGCCATAGGCGACGAACGCCGGGAGCCCGAAGAAGAGCGCCATCCAGCTGGACGCCCCGAGACTCTCGACGAAGCGCACCTGGTGGAGCCGCCGCGTCGTGAGCGGCGCCGCGAGCAGCACGTTCACCTCGGGCGCGCCGTAGAAGGTGGTGAGCGCGGTCACCACGTTGCTCAGCACCAGGACCGCGAAGAAGCTCACGAAGATCAGGATGAGGAGCCGCTCGGTCAGGATCGGACCGAGGGCGGTGATGGTCTGGAAGTACGAGAGGACGCGCTCGAAGCCGAAGAGGCAGCCGGCCCAGCAGGCGACCGCGAGGACGCCCAGCGCGACGGTCCTCGCTCGCCCGCGGCGGAGCGCGCCGCGCGCCGCGAGGAGCCGCGGCGCGAGCAGCCAGCGGAGCGACGGGTCGCTCATGCAGCGCCCGTGATCGCCAGGAACACCGACTCGAGCGAGTCGTCGCCGTTCATCGGATCGAGGCGCTCGGCGGCGCTTGAGCGGAGCTCGGCGAGGCTGCCGAGCGCGATCAGGCGGCCGTGATCGAGGATGCCGATCCGATCGCAGAGCGCCTCGGCGACGTTCAGGCTGTGGGTGGAGAGGAAGATCGTCACCCCGCGCGCGGAGAGCTCGACCAGGAGGCGGCGGAGTGCCACGGCGCCCTGCGGGTCGAGCCCCACCATGGGCTCGTCGAGCACCAGGATCCGGGGCCGATGGATGAGCGCGGCGGCGAGCGCCAGGCGCTGCTTCATGCCGTGCGAGTAGGTCTCGGTCAGCTCGCTCGCGCGGTCGGCGAGGCCGAACTGGGCGAGCAGCTCGTCGGCGCGCCGTTCCAGCTCGCCACCGGCCAGCCCGTAGAGGCCGCCGACGAAGCGCAGGAACTCGCGCGCCGTCAGCTTGTCGTAGAGGAAGGGATGGTCCGGAAGATAGCCGGTGATGGCCTTCGCGGCCTCCGGCTCCTGCCCGATGTCGTGGCCGGCGAGGAGCACGGTGCCGGCCGTGGGCGCGAGGAGCCCGGTCATGATGCGGATGGTGGTCGTCTTCCCCGCCCCGTTCGGGCCGATGAAGCCGAAGACCGCGCCGGCCTCGATGGTGAAATCCAGGTCGGCCACGGCCACCGTGGTGCCGTACTCCTTGCGCAGACGAACGAAGCGGATCATCGCTGGCTCCCCTCGGTGGTGAAGCGGAGCTCGCCCACGATGGCGGCGAGCTGCATGTGCTGCTCGGGCCCACCCTCGAGCAGCTTCACGTGGGTGGCGTCCGTCGGCAGCTGGCGGAACACGGCATCGGCGCTCACCCAGCTGCCGAGCCAGAGCTCGTCCCAGGCGTGATAGTAGAAGGCGCCGTCCAGGTACATCGCCCCGGCCACCACCCGGGCCGGGATGCCCGCCGCCCGGGCGAGGGCCGCCAGCAGCACCGCGTGCTCGTTGCAATCGCCGCGGCGCGCCGCGAGGACCTCCCGCGCGCTGGGGACGCTGACGGTCGGGGCCTGCTCGAGGTGATCGTTCACCCAGGCGACCAGCGCCCGCGCCGCCTCGGTGGCATCGCGTCCGGTGCCGACGATCGACCGGGCCGTGGTGACGATGGCGGCATCGTCCGACTCGATGAACGGGCCGGGCGCGAGGAACTCCGCCAGCGACGCGTTCGCCGCCCCGAGGGGTGCGTGCTCGGGGAACGGCTCGCGCTCGACCCGCAGCACGTCGCCGTGCACCCGCTGGCGCGGCGGGGAGAGCGGCACGCGCTTCGCCGCGGCGCCGTGCATGCGCAGCGTGAGACGGGTCAGGTGGCGCGGATCGTCGATCCGCCCGGCGACCGGGATGCGTGTCGAGCTCACGAGATCGAGGGGCGCCAGGGCGGCGTCGCCGGCGAGCGCCGCCTCGCGGGACTCGCGCGTGAGGACGAGGCCGAGCGCGCCCTCCTCGCGCAGCACGCCGCCCTCGGGCGTCAGCCAGACCTTCGAGCGGAGCCCGTGCTGCTCCTCGGTGAGCACGATCGCATCCGATCCCTCGAACGTGGTGCGGCCCTCGACGCGCACCGTGAGCGGCTCGTTCCGCAGCGTGAGTGGATTGAGCACGGGCACCGTGTGGACGGTCCCCGGGGTGAGATCCCCGGCCAGCACGTGCGGCCGGAGCGTGACCGGCAGATAGATCGGCTCCCCGAGCGGAATGCTGAGCCGCGTGCTCCGCCCATCGGGCCCGTAGCTCACGGCCAGCTGCTTGCCGTCGCTCGTGCCCCGCGCCGCGAACACCGCGGCCGGCGAGGCGAGCGTGAAGCGCACCTGGCGGAGCGCGTAGTGATCGTCGGTCTCGGCCTCGAGCGAGGTGCGTACCGTCTGCGGCGTGCCCAGCATGACGAGCGAGACCAGCAGGTCCTCGGAGAAGCGCAGCCCCGTCGGCGTCCGCGCGCTCACGCGGTGGGCCCGCCCGACCCGCTTCCCGTCCCGATGCACGCCGAACCACTCGTCCCGCTCCGGGGCGGTGGCGGCCGCGGCGAGCGGGGTCTCGAGGGCGGCCGGGGACCCGACCTGCCGGCGGGCGAGGAGCCCGAGGAGGCCGAGCCAGACGAGCACGATCGCCAGGGTGAGGGCGCGCCGCATGGGAGGGGTCTTCGTCCTCATCGTCCGACTCGGACGATTTCATGAGTCCCCGATTCGGACCGCTCCCGCAAGCGGCCCGGGCGCTCTGCTTCGTTGCGACATCGGATGTGCATTGCTAGTGTCCGCGGGCGCGCGCCGATGCGAGACCGTCGCGAGAAGCTGCTCACGCTCGGCGTGGCCGCCGCCGCCCTCGCCGTCCAGCTCCCCATCTACGACCGCGGCTTCTCGCTCCTCGACGAGGGCTATCTCCTGACGCTCGCCGAGGAGATCGCGCGGGGGAAGCTCCTCTACCGCGACGTGTACGTCGACAACCCGCTTCCGGGCGCGTTCTATCTCCTGGCGGCGTGGTTCCACGTCGCGGGCACCTCGATCTGGTCCTCGCGCCTGCTGGCGGTGGGCGCGTTCACGCTCACGACGACGCTCCTCTTCCGCGCCGCGCTCGCGGTCGCGTCGCGCGCCGCCGCGCTGGCCTTCGTGGGGCTCCTCCTCGGCTACCGGATCTGGGCGTTCCCCCACTGGCACATCGTGAGCTACTCCTCGCTCTCGGCGACGTTCCTCGCGGCTGCCGTCGTGCTGGTGCTCCACCGGGGCGGCCTCGGGGCCGGCGTCTGCGTCGGCGCGGCCATCCTCTGCAAGCAGGACTACGGCGTCGGGGTCGGTGCCGCGCTCGGCCTGGCGCTCCTCTGCGCGCGCCCGCTCGACCTCCGACGGGTCGCCGGCTTCGCGCTCGGGGCGACGCTGGTCGTCGCACCCGCGCTCCTCTACTTCGTAGCGCATGGCGCGGGAGATGCCCTCCTCCAGCAGACCATCATCCGCCCGCTCCGCGTGGCGGCGACGTCGCGCTACGTCGGCCTGCCGCCGCTCCGGCCGCTCGTACACCAGGACGAAACCCTCCGCGCGTCGATCGGGAGCTACTTTCCCGCCGTCCTGCTGACGCTCGAGGAGCGCTGGAGCGCCATCCACGCCGGCTGGCTCTACCGCGAGACCGCCGTCTGGGACGTCGTCCTGAAGGTGCTGTTCTACGCGCCCTTCCTCGTCTGGGTCGCGGCGGCGGGGCGCTGGCTCCGCCGCGGCGCCTACGAGGGTCACCTGGCACTCCTCGCGTACGCGGGTGGCTTCCTCCTCGCCTTCGACCGCCCGCGCGACTGGATCCACCTGATGATGGTCTACCCGCCCGCGCTCCTCCTCGGGACGGCGCTGGTCGCGGAGGCGCCGCGGCGGACCCTGCGGGTAGCGGCCGGTATCGGGGTCGCCTGCTTCGTGCTCGTGTCCATGAAGCTCGGCGTCGAGCTCCGCCACCTGTTCGGCTGGCGGCTCGCGAGTCCGCGCGCCGGCGTCCTCGCCGACGCGCACCACGGCCCGCTGGTGGACGAACTGCTCGCCTACATCGACGCGCACGCGGAGGCCGGCGCTCCGGTGCCCGTCTATCCCCTCCAGCCGATGATCGAGTTCCTCGCCGCACGCGAGGGCGCGGGCGGCTTCCACGTCATCTGGCCGGGGCAGGATCCGACACGCGACGAGCGCATCATCGCCGATCTGGAGAACCGTCGGGTGGGGCTCGTGATCTACAGCTTCTCGCAGTACGCGACCCTGGGGAGCTTCCGGGAGAACGCGCCGAGCCTGTTCGCGCACCTGGTCCAGCATTTCACCATCACCCGCGTGTTCGCGCGCGAGGCGTTCGGACCGCTCTGGTGCGCGCTCGAGCGGCGCCCCGACACGCCGCGGCCCGGCACGGCGCTCCCGGCAGGCGACCGACTCGTGCCCGCGCTGTGGCCCTTCGTCCCGGTGCTGGCGGAGCACGTCGGCACAGCCGGTGCGCCGATGGTCGCACGCGTCGCGCTCGACGTCCCGTCGGATGGCGCGCGCCTCGACTTCGCCTACGGCCTCAACCCCGAGCGCTGGCTCGATCCGCCGACGGGGCCGTTCACGTTCTCGATCACGGCGGACGACGCGCCGGTGTTCCGCACCGCGATCGACCCGCAGCGTCGGCTCGCGGACCGGGCCTGGAAGCCCGCAACGATCGATCTCGCGGCACACGCCGGACGGCAAGTCACGCTCGGCTTCGCGATCGAGGCCGCGAGCGCGCCGCCGAGCCCGGACGAGCTCGCGGGGTGGGCCGAGCCGCGCCTCATCGGCCCTGGTCCTTGACCCGGGGCGGGTACACCTCCTCGATCGGACGCGCGCGAACCTCGGCGCGCGCCAGCCCGCTGCCTCCCGCTTGCTCGGCGAACCAGCCGACTTCCTCCTGCACGAGGCCGATCTCCAGCATGTAGGTGCCGGGCGGCGGCATCATCGACCCCACCTGGACCTCGACCGACTCGCCGGGCGCCAGGTCGCGCGCGAGGAGCCCGGGCTCGCCCTCGAGGACCACCCGGCCGCTCGCGAGCTCGCGCCACCGCGCCTGGAGGACGATGCGCCCCGGCGCGCGGGTCGTGAGGCCGGGCCACGGAACGCTGCTCGCGTTGATAGCCGTCACCGTGAACCAGCCGTGCAGGCCGGAGACGACGGCCTCGGGCAGGTGCGCGCGCAGCTCTCCGCGGAAGCCCCCGAGCGGAGTACGCGGCACGCCGCCGAGCGTCGGATCGGCGGGGACGGGATCCGCCACCGACACCTCGCGGCGGAGCGTGGCCTCGCGCGCATCGCACGGACGGTCGACGCGATAGATGACGTCGTCTCCCATCGTGATGGCAGGCACGAGGCCCGGCGCGCTCCCTTCCCACCGCGCGCGCTCGAGCGGCCCGAGCAGCGCCCGGTGGACGACCACCCAGCGGAGCGCGACCAGCGCGCAGAGGTCGTCGAGGGCCGCACGCTCGGGCAGCCGCCGAGCCAGCGTCGCCAGCAGCAGGTAGCTGCGCGGCGGATGGCCGCTGTAGCCGTTCACGAGCGGGCTCCAGTGAAGCGTGGAGGCCACCAGGTAGCGGCCGGTCGCGAGGAGCGGGTCGGCGTCCATCGCCGAGAGGAACACCGGGAGCTCGAGCGTCGGGCCGCCCTCGCCATGCTCGGCGAGCCAGCGGTAGACCGCGACACCGTCGTCGCGGAGCGGCAACTCGACGACGGGAACCCGTCGCGCGTCCACGGCGATCACCGCCAGCGCGCCCAGGACGACGAGCACCCATGCCCGTCCGCGGCCGCGGACCAGCTCCGCGGCGCCCATCCCCGCCAGCGCCGAGAGCGCGAGGAGCGGGAGCACGACGAAGCGGATCGGGGCGCGCATGGCCGCGAACCCCGGGACGACGCGAGCCGCGAGCGCGTAGAGCCCGGGGACGTGCGTGCCGGGCAGGAGCGGCGCCGCCGGCCCGAGCACCAGGGCGACGCCGATCAGCGCGACGAAGCAGAGCCCCGCGCGGAGATGCCGCGGCACGTCTCGCGCGCCGAGCGCGCCCAGGAGGGCCAGCACGACGAGCGGCCAGGTGA
>JACXTT010013550.1_pt1 | contig 10726 bp, 9 predicted proteins | sample 9270951 | NCBI WGS metagenome assembly JACXTT01 (sample SAMN15532306, study PRJNA645909) | rock metagenome | isolation source: weathered quartz diorite | place: Puerto Rico | collected 2017-06-21
CCCCGTGCCTGTATTGCCGGCGGAGCGGGTACGGCGTCGCCAGGTTCCATGTGTAAACGTCCTGCGGATTCGGAATCAGGCTGTCGAAGTTTGCTGGCACGCGACCTCCCTGCAGATCGAGGGACCCCATGCAGCTGTTGCAGACGGTCTCGAAGAGGAAATTACGCATGTACTCCGCGCCGGCTTTCACGTCGTAGCGGCCGTGTGCGGTGTAGGAGAACGAGAAGTCGTCGCGCGCCGTGTATTCCTCTTCGCCGATGTCCTGCGGCGTCAAGGTATGGCTCTGGCCGAGCGTGAACCCGCGCATGTTGATCACCGGCGCGCCCCATCCCTTCGTCATCCCGGGCAGGCTGTTCGGGTTCACCGTGTGCGAGTACTGATTCCAGTGGAAGACGTCGTGTCCCGCTTTGATCTCGTTGACCGCGCGGGCGCCGAGCACGCGCGTGATCGTGGCAAGCTCCTGTTCGCTGCGTCGGTTCGTGCCGATCGCCGAGGCCATCGTGCGATCGGAACCGCCCGTGTAGCGTGGATCGTAGGGCAGCAGATTGTCGTAGCGTGTGCCGCGCAGCGTCATTCGTGTCTTCGGCGAGAACTGATAGTCGAAACGCGCAATTTCCTTCCGCTCCGTGCGGGTTCCTGTGAGGCTGCCGTTGAAGTGCGGGTACGGCGTTGTGTAGACGTAGGTCTGCGGCTCGCGCTCGTATTCGAAGCTGCCGAAGTAGTGGAACCGGTCCTTGATGATGGGACCTCCGTAGGTCACGCTCAACTGCTGATCGGAATACGGCAGCACGATGTGCTTGCCGGACGCATCGGTCGCCACCGGATCGGCGGCATTGAACTTGTCGCTGCGGAAATACCCCGAGAAGGATCCGTTCGGGGTGTTGGTCCCAGACTTGGTAATGGCGTTCACCTGCACGCCGCTCGAGTGCCCCTGACTCGCGTCGAACCGGTTGGAGACGAATTCGAATTCGCCAATGGCATCGCGGCTGTACCGCGGCTGGCCGAACGTCGTCGCCATCGTGTTGGTGACCTGCTGCCCGTCGAGATTGAGCTCGAATCGCACGGTCGTGCCGGTGCTGGTCACGGGGATTTCGTTGACGGCATTCTGCCGGCTCCCCGCCGCCAGCAGGGTGAGATCGACCCAGTTGCGCCCGTTGACCGGGAGCTCCTGCATCTGCCGCGGATCGATGTTGCTGCCCAGACTGGAGTTCGTGGTGTCGATGAGCGGCGCTTCGCCTGTGACCGTAACCGATTCCTGAATGGTCGACGGCGCCATGGTCAGGTTCACGACCGCGGTCTGCCCGAGGAGCAGGTTCACTGTGCGGTTGATCGTCGTGAAGCCCGCCAGTTCCACGGCAATCCGGAAATCGCCGACCCGAAGCGGCAGGCGGAACGTGCCACGTTCATCGGTGACGCCGACGAAGGTGTTGCCGGTCTCGACGTGGGTCGCGGTGATGGTGACGCCCGGAAGGACGCCGCCCGTCTGGTCCGAAACGGTACCGCTGATCGAGGCTTCTTGCGCGAACGCCACCACGGGGAGGAGGACGACGAGGGCGCAGATCGCGAGGGCGTTTCTCATGGCCGGGACGATACGCTGCCCCAGCAGGGGAGTCAATCTCCGGTCATTTGAGAACTCCTTCCTCTCGGAGGACCTTGCGCGCGATGCGAAAGGCTTCGACGCCTGCAGGAATTCCGGCATAGATCGCCACTTGAAAGAGGCAGTCGCGGATTTCTTCGGGCGTGCAGCCATTGCGGAGCGCGCCGCGCACGTGCAACTCGAATTCATGTGCGCGATTCAGCGCGGCAATCATGCAGAGATTGTTGAGGCTACGCTGCTTGTTGGTCAGAACAGACCGCGTCCACACCTCGCCCCAGCAGTACTGCGTCACCAGGCGCTGAAAATCGCGATTGAAGTCGTCGGCGTCAGCCGTCGCCTTATCGACGTAGGCGTCGCCAAGCACCTGACGGCGCACCGCCATCCCCTTGTGGTAAAGCGTCTCGTCGGCCACGGATTTCTCCTTCGGAATTCAAAATGCAAAATTCAAAATGCAAACACGAACGGTGCGACACGTTCGGGCGGAAGTCGCCGCGACATCCACCGGCGTGGGTCTCAGACATATTGTTAGCCTCGGAACGCGGGATCCAGCGGCACGTGCATCGCCGGTATCGATCGTTCGTCGTCACCGCGCAACGTATGCCGGAAGAGCCCACGCGCAGTGAAGTGGGCGTCACGTGACGCCTCTTCAATCGTGGCAACGATCGAGCAGCAGCAGTCACGGCCGGCGAGCCGGCTCGACCACGTTGCGGCGGTTTCACGGGCAATGATGTCGCGCAGCCGGGCGATCGTGGCGGCCGGATCCCGTGCGTCGTTTCGCAACGCTGGCTCCAACCCCGCGATGTCACAGAACGTATCCCAGAACCGCTGCTCGATTGCGCCGACCGCGAGGATCCTGCCGTCGCGGGTCGGGTACAACTGATAACGAGGGCTGCCGCCAGTCACGAGATCGGTTCCGTTGCCCGGCCACGCGCCGGTCGCGAAGCCGCAACCAAACGCCCAGTACGTCAACGTGAACAGGTTGTCGCTCATCGACACGTCAAGATGCCGACCATGTCCGGTGCGCTCACGTTCGCGCAACGCGAGCAGGATGTTCATCACCGCTGGATACGAGCCGCCGGCAATATCCGCGATCAACGCCGGCGGCAGGACAGGATGCGCGAGCGACCCCGTCGAGAGCGACAGGAGACCTGACTCCGCGATGTAGTTCACATCGTGTGCGGCAACGTCGCGTTTCGGACCTGTCTGGCCGTAGCCGGTGATTGAGCAGTACACGATGCGCGGGTTGATCGCTGAAACCGATGCGTAGTCGAGGCCAAGGCGGTCCATCACGCCGGGCCGGAACTGCTCGACAAGCACATCCGCGCGCGCGATCAGCGGCCGCAGCTGCTCGCGACCCTGCGTGTCCTTGAGATCGACGACGACGCTCTTCTTGCCGCGATTCAGCAGCGCGAAGTTCACGCTCTGACTTCCCCATCGCGGCTCCCACGCGCGCAGCTCGTCGCCACCGGCCGCTCGACTTTGACGACCTCGGCGCCGGCTTCAGCCAGTATCAGCGTCGCGAGCGGGCCGGGGAGCAGTGTGGAGAAGTCGAGGACGAGGATTCCTTCGAGGGGCCTCATTTGCAAATCAAAACAGAAAATTCAAATCCAGTCACGGGCCCCAGAGACACAGAGACTCAGAGAAAAATCTTGGTTCTCCGCGTCTCTGAGTCTCTGCGGCTCGTGATCGTGAACAGGGTAAAAGGCGATGCGCGTTTGAACTCCGGATCACCCCCGAAGATACGGATCGGCCAACAACCCCAGATCGCGCTCCTCGCACTCGGGCGCCTCGTCCTGCCGATTGGGGTTCGGGTTGATCCGCCGCACGTACGTGTACGACGTCCACGGCTCCGCCAGGACGTCAGGATCATTGACAGTGAAGTTGTAATACAGCAGGTCGCCGACGCGCGTGAAACGCTCCGTCACTTCCATCTTGTCAGTGTGGAAGTAGCCTTCCCACCCGAGCCACGTTCTGTCATTGAAGCCTACCGACTCGACGATCAGCGTGTCGCCTTCCCAGTGCGCCAGCCCCATGCCATTGAACGTCGAGAATTGGAGATCGTTCTCGTCGCGTTTGCGGTTGTCGAGCGGCAGGATGCGGAGGGCGTTCTCGACGCCGCTGAACAACCAGATCTGTCGATCCTTCTGGACGATGCGTCCGGGAACGTTCTGGCGCGGCACGCCGAGCGGCTTATAGCAGCCGTAGAACGGATCGTCCTCGACCTTCCCGTAGTCCAGGCTCCGCACCTTGTCCCAGTACTCCACCTTGTAGAGCGGTTTGTTCCACTGCGCGCCGCGCTGCATCGCCGACTGGTCGGCTTCGAAGGCGCCGTTGCGGCGCAGCCCCGGCACCTGAAACACATTCGGGATGTTGCCGGTCCAGTTGCCGCTGAGATCCGGATGGCCATCAGCATCGCGCGGCGTCTGTCCTGTCGGCATCAGCTGCATGGCGTAGCCATCCTGTGGGGACACGCGCCTCCCTGCCGGCGCGTAGGACGTCTGAACATTACGCAGCGGAAGATTCCCGCTTCGCTGCGCGCTTGGCGGCAGCGGCACCGTGGCGAGCTGGGTCGCCGGTGTTCCTTTCACGACGTCTGGGATCGGAAACACGATGTACGGATTGGAGCGAAAGAACGTGACCCTCAGATCGGCGAGCGGCTTGCCGTCGAGTGTCCATTTGATGGTCGTCGGAAAAATCATCCAGACGTTCGGCTCAAGGTCCCCTTTGTAGTCGGCAAACGTCGCGCCCCAGGTGTGTCCGTTCGCCTTCGCCGTTACGGCGACCGGCAGACGAATAAGCTCGGTCGGATCGTAGGGGCCGAGCTTCGGGTGCTGCCTCGAGTCTTCGACGGTGACCGACGTCTCAATGCCATCGTACGGCGAGGTGCCCGTCAGCACGGTTTTGCCGTCCGCGCTCTTGCTCACGGTCGTGTGGCCCTCCGCCTCAATCAGCGACCACACGGCGCCAAACGGAGTGAGCTTGATGAGCGGCAGACGGTCGTTCAAGGCGTTTGCCGCGGCCGTCGGGCCGCGCCCTTGTTCCGTTTCATTCCACGCATACTGATCCGCGAACACTCGGACCTCTTTCAACGGCTGTCCATTTGCCTTCGTGCCGTTGAGAAACATACGCATCGCCGGGAGGTAATACGCGATGTGGAACTCGGCGCTGGCCAGTTTCGCCATCCCGGTGCCGTCAGCCAGCGTCCCGTCGACTTTGAACTGGACACCAATCACGTTCTTGACGCCCATGACCCTGCCGCGCCCCATGCCGATCGACTCAGCGACATCGCGCACATCCTTGCCGACGCACGGACTCGCAATCTCATAGGCCGTAAAGCCGTCGTCGTTTTGAGCAAACATCCCGTAGTTGCCCTGCGCCGCATACCCGTTTGCTGGACACATTGGTGCCTGGTTTGCGGCAGCCGGCGGCGCACCAGCACCCCTTTGCGCGACTACGCCAGCGGCAGTGAGGAGAACGGCAACTGAAAGCGCAATAGCTGTTCGCATCGGATGACCTCTGACTACGTCTGGAGGGCGGATTCTAAAACAAAAAGGCCACGAGGAATGCTCGTGGCCTTTTTGTCAATTCAAAATGCAAAATTCAAAATTCAAACATCATGTTAATCGTGGCGACGGAGTAAACGTCGCGGCGCCTGCCACCTAGCTGCCCCAACCCACATCGTGTTTGCATTTTGAATTTTGCATTTTGGATTATCCGCGTAAGTACGGATCGGCGAGCAGTTCCAGATCGCGCTCGTCACACTCCGTCGCTTCATCCTGCCGATTCGGGTTCGGGTTCAGCCGGCGGACGTAGGTGTACGAGGTCCACGGCTCGAGCAGCACGTCCGGATCGTTGACGGTGAAGTTGTAATACAGCAGATCGCCATTGCGGGTGAATCGCTCGGTGACTTCCATCTTGTCGGAGTGGAAGTAGCCTTCCCAGCCGAGCCACGTCTTATCGTTGAAGCCGACCGACTCAATGACGAGCGTGTCGCCGTCCCAATGCGCCAGCCCCATTCCGTTGTAGGTCGAGAACTGTAAATCGTTCTCGTCCCGCTTGCGGCCGTCGAGCGGAAGGATGCGCAGCTCATTCTCGACGCTGTTCAGCAGCCAGATCTGGCCGTTCTTCTGAACGATGCGACCGGGTACGTTCTGGCGCGGCACGCCCACGGGCTTGTAGCAGCCGTAGGCAGGATCGACGTCCGCCTTGCTGTAGTCGAGGCTTCGGACCTTCTCCCAGTACTCTGGCTTGTACAGGGGCTTGTTCCACTGCGCACCACGCTGCATCGCTGACTGGTCCGCTTCGAAGCCGCCCGGCCGGCGAAGACCCGGCTGACCGATCGGGTTGGGGAATCCGGCGCCCCAATTCCCTGTCAGGTCCGGATGGCCATCAGCATCGCGCGGCGTCTGCCCGTTCGGCTTGATCTGCATGATCGCGCCATCCTGCGGCGAGACGTGCTTTCCACACGGCGAGTACGAGCACGGCACGTTGCGCAGCGGCAGGTTGCCCGTGCGCTGTGCGGCGGGAGGCAACTGCGATGAGGCGCCACCCTGCGCGGCGGGCGCCTGCGCCGACGTCGGGCCGGGCGCCACCGCGACGGCAACTGCCATCGCGCACGCCGCCACGAACAACGATCGGATAGTCTTGCTCACGATCTCCTCCTACAGCTCGACGACGACGTACTCCTTGCCGGCGACGGTGATCGACCGCATGAATCCAAGCTTGGTGTTCGCATCGGGGTCCTTCCACGCCGGCGAGATGCGGTAGCTGTAGCTGTCGCCGATCTTGAGGTCGGTCTTCACCTTGAGGCCCTGGCGAATGAGGCCGGCCGGGCTCAGCGACTCGAGCTTCCACGACTGGACCTTGCCGTCCGGACCCTTCACGTCCACATACCACCAGGAATGTGGATTCACGTTCTCGAGCTTGGTCAGCGTACCGGTAATGGTGAATTCCTTCTGCGTGTCGAATTCAGCGTTCGCAGAATGATGCGCCCGGGCGGGGGCGCCAATCATCAGCAGCGCCAGCGCGGCGGCGGATGCGATGACGATCCTCTTGACCATGGTTGGCAAGTCCTTTCTGTCGTTGACGGCCTAGTTGGATGATTTCTGCTTCACGACATCGGGTATCGGGAACACGATGTACGGATTCGACCGGAAGAACGTCACCCTCATATCCGCGAGCGGCTTCCCGTCGAGTGTCCACTTCAGCGTCGTCGGGAAAATCATCCAGACGTTCGGTTCAAGGTCGCCCTTATAGTCGGCAAACGTCGCGCCCCAGGTGTGTCCGTTCGCCTTGGCTGTCACGGCGACGGGCAGACGAATGAGCTCGGTCGGATCGTAGGGACCGAGCTTCGGGTGCTGTCTCGAGTCTTCGACAGTGACCGCGACTTCGATGCCGTCATACGGTGACGTGCCCGTCAGGACTGTTTTACCGTCTGCGGTTTTGCTGACAACGGTGTGGGCCTCGGCTTCGATGACCGACCACATCGCTCCAAACGGGGTGAGCTTGAGCAGCGGCAGGCGGTCGTTCAGGGTATTCATGGCTGCCGTCGCTCCGCGACCTTCCTGCGCCTCGTTCCACGCGTACTGATCGGCGAAGACGCGGATGTCGTTGAGCGGCTGACCGTTGGCCTTCGTCCCCTTGAGCATCAGCCGCATCGCCGGAATGTAGTACGCCATCTGGAACTCGCTGTTTGCGAGCTTCGCCATTCCGGTGCCGTCGGCCATCGTGCCGTTAACCCTGAACTGCACGCCGATCACGCTCTTGACAGTGAGCAACTTGTTGCGACCCATGCCGACCGATTCAGCGACCTCGCGAACGTCCTTGCCGATGCAGGGGCTTGCGATCTCGTAGAACGTCTGGCCGTCGCCGCCGTTCTGGCCGAAGCCGGAGTAGTACGCCTGCGCGCCGTACCCGCTGGCAGGACATGTGGGTGCGGGACCAGCCGGTGCGGCAGGCATGCCACGACCGCCGCGACCCTCCTGTGCGAGCAACACACCACTGGCGAGCAAGGCTCCAACACCCAACGCGAACGCTTTGCGCATGTGCAAACCTCTGAAATAGTGCAAGCGAGTGTTTATAGCTGGATTCGTAGGATGTCGCAAGAGCCGCCTCCACACGTCGCGCTTCGGCTCCCGAGGCCCACTCCCCGCCCGTATGCTACGAAACAGGCCAGGGGCAGGTTCCGTACTGAGCGAGAATCCACACTGTTGATGGCTGCATGCAGCTGACGGTTCTGCCGGGCGACGGCATTGGTCCAGAAATAACCAGTGCCGCGTTGCAGGTGATCGAGCACGTGAAGCGAGCGTTTTCGCTCGACCTCACGATCGATGTGCACGACATCGGCCTGGCGGCGCTGCAACGGACTGGCACGACGCTCCCGCCTTCCGTGCTGGAGGCGTGCCGCCGCGCCGACGGGGTGATACTCGGACCGGTATCCACAGCCAGCTATCCGGCGCGCGACCAGGGGGGTGTGAATGCTTCGGCTGCACTGCGCATCGAGCTCGACCTGTTCGCCAACGTCCGACCGAGCCGCACGCGTGAGGGGCTTCAACACTGGGGTCGCACGCCAATGGACCTGGTCATCGTGCGCGAGAACACGGAAGGGTTCTACGCCGATCGGAATATGTACAGCGGCACCGGAGAGCTGATGCCGACACCGGACCTGGCGCTGTCGATCCGCCGGATCTCGGCGGCGGCCTCGTCGCGGATCGCACGCGCCGCGTTCGAACTGGCGGCTGCACGGCGGCGACACGTGACGGCCGTTCACAAAGTCAACGTGCTTGGAGTCACAGAAGGGTTATTTCTGCGTGAAGTGCAAAGCGTAGCGCGGGCACACTCGGACATCACCTACGATGAACAGCTTGTCGATTCAATGGCGGCGCTGCTGGTTCGCGACGCATCCCGTTTCGACGTGATCGTCACGACCAACATGTTCGGCGACATTCTTTCCGACGAAGCTGCCGAATTGTCTGGCAGCCTCGGCTTGGGCGCTTCGATCAACGCCGGCGAGCGCCACTGCATGGCGCAGGCGCAGCATGGCTCGGCGCCGGATATTCAGGGACAAAACAAGGCGAACCCGACGTCGCTTATCCTTTCGTCCGCAATGCTGCTCGACTGGCTCGGTCGTCGCCATCGGCAGGAGAACCTGAGGGCGGCAGCGCGCCTGATCGAGAAGTCGGTCGATGTTGTGCTGAACAACCCTGCGACACGCACCGCTGACCTCGGCGGTCCGCGAAGCACCACTGCCTTCACCTTTGAGCTGTGTAAGGAAATCGATTCACGCGCGTCCCGCTGATACGGCGACCTACGCCTCAGGCGCGGACGCGGCGACGATCGAGCATCGCGCGTTCATGAAGGCCGCATGGCGGCTCGTCCCGTTTGTCACCATCGGTTATCTGCTCAATTACATGGACCGCAACAACGTCGGCTTTGCCGCGTTGACGATGAACCGTGCAACCGGGTTGACAGCGACGCAGTTCGGGTTCGGGGCGGGCGTGCTGTTCTTCGGCTACAGCTTCTTCGAAGTTCCAAGCAACATCGCGCTCTATCGGTTTGGCGCGCGCCGCTGGATCGCGCGAATCATGATCACGTGGGGCCTGGTTTCTGCTGCCACGGCGTTCGTTCAGGGCCCGCAAAGCTGGTACGTCCTGCGCCTGCTGCTTGGCGTCGCGGAAGCCGGCTTCTTTCCCGGGATTACGTTCTACCTCGCGACGTGGTTTCCAGCGGAGTACCGCGCACGAATGCTCGCGTGGTTTGTTGTCGCGATTCCCGCATCCACTGTGATTGGCGGACCGGTGTCGGGACTCGTCCTGCAGATGGATGGCTTCGCCGGACTGGCCGGTTGGCAGTGGCTGTTCATCATCGAAGGGCTGCCCGCGACGCTGCTCGGCATCGCCGCGCTCAGCGTCCTGCCCGACCGTCCTGAGGATGCGCCTTTTCTCTCGCAGGAAGAGCGCCGCCTGGTGCGCACGCGGATTGATAGCGAGCGCCGCGAGCGCGAAACGCGCAACCTTCTTGCGGCGCTCAAGGACCCGCGCGTCTTGATCCTGACGGTCGCGCAATTCGGCTTCACCGCCGGGTCGTACGGCGTTGGGATCTGGCTGCCGCAGATCATGAAAGACGCGCGGCTTTCAAATGTCACGATCGGCTTCGTCACCGGAGCGTGCTATGTCGTCGCGTCGGTGGCGATGATTGTGTGGGCGGCGTGGGTCGACCGCAGCGGGCGCAAGATCAAAAACCTCACGCTCGCATGTCTGATCGCAGCGGCAGGTCTCGGACTCGCGATTGCGACCGCCAACTTCTGGCTGTCGCTGTTCTGGATGACGGTCGCACTTTCAGGAATCACGTCGGCGCGCGCAATCTTCTGGACGATTCCGACACGTTTTCTGACGGGTCTTGCTGCGGCCGGCGGTCTCGCGTTCATCAACAGCATCGCAACGCTCGGCGGTTTCGTTGGTCCGTACGCCATGGGCTGGTTGAGAGATGCAACGGGGTCATTTTCCGCGGGGCTGCTGGCGATGGCGGGACTTCTCGTGCTCGCGACCGTGATGTCCTGGTCGCTCAAGCTGTTTGTGACGCAGGAATAGCCGGTTCCCTTGCGGGGGCGCATACAATGGCGCGCGTGACTGATACCGCCACACTCCGCTACGGCCAGGACCGCGCCCTCCGAGGCCACCAGCTTCGCGCGGTGATCTCCGCCTCGGTCGGGACCACGATCGAGTGGTACGACTTCTTCCTGTACGGCGTCGCGGCCGCGGCGGTGTTTCCACAGAAATTCTTTCCCGGCTCGGATCCGTTCATCGCCACCATGCTCTCGTTTACGACCTTCTTCGTCGGCTTCGTGGCGCGGCCGATTGGCGCCGCGATCTTCGGTCACTTCGGCGACAGGGTCGGACGCAAGAAGCTCCTGGTCCTCACCATGATCGTGATGGGCACGTCGACGATGGCGGTCGGACTCACGCCGTCTTATGAAGTGATTGGCGTGTGGGGAGCGGTATTGCTGACGCTCGGACGCATCCTGCAGGGGCTCGCGATCGGCGGGCAATGGAGCGGCTCGGTGCTGATGGCCGCGGAGTGGACCGATCCGAAACGTCGCGGGTTCACGACGAGCTTCGCGCAGATGGGTGC
>JACXTT010013551.1_pt1 | contig 10725 bp, 6 predicted proteins | sample 9270951 | NCBI WGS metagenome assembly JACXTT01 (sample SAMN15532306, study PRJNA645909) | rock metagenome | isolation source: weathered quartz diorite | place: Puerto Rico | collected 2017-06-21
CACGCTGCCGATCGCTTTTGCGGATTCAAAGATGTTCAGCGTTCCGATGACATTAACGAACGCTCCGGTCACCGGGTCAGCTTTACAAGTCGGCACTTGTAGACCGGCAAGATGAATAATCCGCCGAGCGCCGGACATCTCCAGCGCGGAACGAACCGCCGCCACGTCAGTAATATCGCCGGACACGAAACTGATTCGCGCAATATCTTCCGGCGACATGATTGCCTCGAGCCGTCGCCGATCGTCGCTGCGATCGAAAACGAACGCGGCGTCGCCGCGTTCGGTCAGGGCTTTCACGACCCACGATCCAATACAACCTTGCGCGCCCGTGATGAAGTACGTTTCCGCCATTCCGCTTATACAGCCACCGCCGTGGCTCCAATTCTGTAAAACTCAAGCGCATTCTTAGAAAAGATGTGCTGACGATCCTTTTCTTCAAGATTTGCAAGCAGCTTCTGACAAGCTTCCAACACCCGCTCGTACGTCGCTGCCAACAAACAGACTGGCCAGTCACTACCAAACATCATTCGCTGGGACCCGAAGTATTCAAGGGCCGTCTCGACAAACGGTCTTAAGTCTTCCACCTGCCAGGTGGTCCAATCCGCTTCAGTCACTAACCCTGAGAGTTTGCACCAAACATTCGGGCAGGCGGCCAATGGCTTTAGCGCTCGAGCCCACTCATCAATCTCACCAGTGGCGACCGGCGGCTTGGCCAGGTGATCGAGAACAAATCGCAAATTCGAACATTCGCTCACCGTCGCCAGTGCATATTTTAGATGCCGCGGTTGCACGAGCAGGTCATAAGTCAGATTTCGCGATGCCAGCTGCTGAAGACCTTGAATGACGTCCGCTTGCGATAGCCAGTTGTCATTCGGTTCACTCTCCACTAAATGACGTACGCCTTTGAACTTGGCGTGCGTGACGAACTCATCAAGTTGCGACGCGACATCTCGGCTTTGTAAGTCTACCCATCCAACGACGCCGACGATGAATGGATGCTCGTCTGCCAACTGCAATAGCCAGCGCGCTTCTTCCAAGCTGTTGCTGGCCTGCACCAGGATCGTTTGCCCGACGCCGTTACTTTCAAGGACAGGTCGAAGCACGTCCGGCAGAAAATCACGACAGAGGCCGTCACTCTCAGGCGTCATCCACGGATAGTTAAAGCGTCCGACCTGCCAGAAATGTTGATGGCTGTCGACAATCATCGCCGTCTCGCCTTTCAAACGGAGAGGGACAAACCTTTTCAAACAACTCTGTAAATGCCTTGCCGAGGCTTTATCGCCCGCTTGCCTTCGTGATCCTGTTTGGGCTCGCCATCCAATTCGAGCGCAAACGTGGTGATGAAATCCGGCGCCTTCTTCGGCAAGCCCGTCAGCTTAATTCGATAATCATCTTGTTGGAACTTCACCGGCTCGCCCGTCGCGAAGTATCTGGCCGACTGGACCTTGTTCAAGAGATTTCCAATGACGACGGTTTCGCCCGGCCAGTAGTGTACGTGTGCATACAGCGTGTTTCCCTTGCGCGTGAAACTGACGTAGTTTCCCCGACGTGGCTGGCACGGATCGGACTGATAGATCGTCGCCCCGTTCTTGCTCATCCATTCGCCCACGGTTGAAAGGATCCGCACCGATTCTTCGGGAATTGTTCCATCGGGTTTGGGTCCGATGTTCAGAAGATAATTGCCGCCGTCACGGGCACAAGTGATCAAGTTGCGAATCACCGTCGTGGGACTTTTCCAGTTATTGTCAGCGGCGTGATACCCCCAACTATCGTTCAGGGTCATGCAAGATTCCCACGGCCGATTTTGTGATGCTTCAATTCGCTGCTCCGGCGTGTCGAAATCTTCAGGGATCTTCGAGCGGTTATTGATGATGATGTCGGGAAGGATTTTCCGCACCATCGTATTCATCTCAACCGATTCCCAACCTTTTGCGTCGAGCGGCCACGCGACGTCATACCAGAGGATGTCGAGCTTGCCATAGTTGGTAACGAGCTCTTTTACCTGACCGTGAATGTAATCGACGAAGCGTCGGCGACATTGCTCGTCTTTCAAACAGGCGGCGCCGTCCGGGTGGTGCCAATCCATCAGCGAGTAGTAGAAGCCGACGCGCATTCCTTCGCCGCGCGCTGCGTCTACATACTCACGAACCAGATCGCGACCGGGTCCTTGTTTGGGAGCGCAGTAGTCGGTGAGCTTCGTATCGAAGTTACAGAAACCTTCATGATGCTTTGTGGTCATCACCATGTACTTCATGCCGGCGCGCTTGGCCAGCTGCGCCCACGCGCGCGCGGCGTTCGGGACCGGCTTGAAGTTCGGCGCCAACTTCTCGTAGTCGCTGACGGGGATTCCTTCGTTCTCCATGACCCATTCGTGACGCCCGAGCGTGCTATAGAGTCCCCAGTGAATGAACATGCCAAACTTCGCTTCATGCCACCATTTCATGCGTCGTTCGCGATCTTCGATGGTTGAAGTCGTGGGTGCGCCCTTGTCGGCTGGCCGTTGCGGTTGCCCGAAAACCAGATCGGTCTTAGACATCGTCGCCAACGTGCCCGCCGCCCCGCCCATCATCCCCAGGTAGTCTCTTCGATTCATTCTTCTCTCCTAAAAGCTCCAAGGCCAGGCTTTACTTTCGCCGATTCGAATCGTCTCAGAAATTAATTCGAATCGATCCTTGCATGACTCGCGGCGAACGCGCGGCGCGTGGCGATCCAAACGAGTTGTTCGTTTGAAACACTTGTCCGATCGTAGATGATGCACAACGCGCTGGGTTCGTCCCGACCGCCGCATAGGCCAGCACCGTTCCCGTCGGGCAGGTGCCGCTGCTCGGCAGAGCGCTGACGAGACCGTCCGGAGCAAAGGTCATCGACCCGTTAATGTCCGTGAAATTAACATGGTTGAAGATATTGTAGATCTCCCAACGCAACTGCACCTCACGTCGCTCGCCAATCTTGATGTTCTTAAAGACAGCCACGTCGTTATTAAAGACCGATGGCAGCCGAATAAAGTTGCGCGGCACGTTTCCGATCAGGCCTTGAGCCGTCGGTTTGCCAAAACAGGCGGGATTGATTGCATAGGCCAAGCCGCTCGCGTCCGTTGCGCCTGTCTTCACGTTCGGATTACATAAAAGAACGGGCCGCGTCGTTGCATCGCCACCGTTAAAGTCAGTGATGCCGATGTACGTGCAGGTTGTTGTCGAGCCGGCTTGCAACGCGAACCCAGGGGCGCATGGCTGGCCGGTTGAAAGGTAGGTTTGACCGGCGCTAATCGTGTACGTCGCGCCGCTGTAGGTCCAGTTCAGGCCCGTACCACTGCCGAAGGTCTTTGGCTTGCCGGTCGCAAACGAAGTGGTACCCGAAACCTGGAAATCGTCGAGTATCCACTTAACGAGTTTGTTCTTCCAGCGATGACTCGGCTTAGGCAAATCGTAAATGTAGTTGACCGTGAAAATGTGGGTCTGGTCGAAGTCAGCCCGGCCATAGTTGTAAGCGTGGTAGGGCCGACCGTTGTTTACGTCAGAGCTATCATCGTTTGCGGAGTCCAGAGTCTTCGAATAAGTGTAAGCCACGCCGTACTGAAACCCTCGCGTGTAACGACGATTCACCTGGACCTGCAAGGCGTTGTAATTCGAATTGCCCGACCACGTCGTAAGGTTGATATCACCATAGCCTTTGAACGGACGTAGGAAATTGTCACCCACAACGCCGGTGATGTGACTTCCATTCACTGAGGTATTAGAGAAGGGGTTTCTCGTGCATCCAGGGTTCACATTAATCAGGCAGTTGGGACCGAACGCGTTTAGGTCGATGAAGTGCGCGAGATCGGGAACCTGATTGATATTGCGACGCTCGCCAAGATGTCGCGATTGCGAGCCGACATAGGCGACCTCAACAATTGTTTTGAAGCCAATGTCCCTCTGTATGCCGAAGGTGTAGTTGTAAGTCGTCGGAGTCCTGGAACTCACTTCGATCGCGGCGACGGTGCTGGGCGAATTCAATGCGCCGCCAATTAGATTCAGCAGGTTGTCGACATTGCCGAAGTTGACGGTATAGCTGCGCTGCAACGGCGGATTTCCACCGAGACTACTGGCGCCGCCAGTGCCGCCACCCACGCGCGGCGCGTGATAGACGCCGCCCATCATGCGCAGAACCGTGCGGCCATTGCCTCGCAGATCCCAGGCGAGACCAACCCGCGGCTCAAGATCAATCGAGCGCGTATTGCGAAAGCCGCGCGGCGCATTCGGATCGGACGACAAGATCATGCCATTCGCCAGATCACCCGTGCCCGGCACAAACGTTCCCACTAAATTTGTATTAGTGAGAAGAACGCTTGGAGTGCGCGGATCGAAGGCTCGGCGATTTCCCGTGGCACAGGCGGCCGTTGTAACTGCCACCGTGCACGCCGGCAGATAAAGCAGCGGCGCCTTGGTGGGATCGTACTTCGACGGGTCAAAGTTCGCTCCTTGCGCATCGCGTTGGAAAAATGGTGTGTGATACCCGATGCGCATCCCGTAGTTCAGAGTTAATCGCCTACTAAGCTTCCATTCATCCTGTCCATAGAACTGAATCAGGTGAATTTCATTGTTGGTAAAAGGCCGACCGCTCTGCTCACTGTAGCTGTTGAAGTTTCCCAATAAGGCATTCGCATAAGCGAAGCCGGTGCTGCCAAGCGCCGTAGTGAAAGCGCTCGCGGTGCTGAAGCTCAGCGTGCCCGACCAGTTCCCGCCGGGTGCCTCGCTGTTGAGCAACCGCTCAAAGTACATGCCAAATTTGAAGTTGTGCACGCCATGAACGATAGATAGATTGTCGGCAAACGAGGGACGGATATAGTCGTTACCGATTTTACCCCAGCGATTCAGCCAGTTGATATTCGCCGGCGTGCCCGCCACGCTGGACCAACCACTGGCAATTGGCACGAGGTTCATCGCGTTGTTCTGGGGAAAGATTTGGGGCGCAGTGTACCCAATCGCCGTACGTGTCAACTTCTCTGCAACACCTGTTGAAGGAATGAAACCTTCTGAGTCGTGCCGCATCCCGAAATAAAACTCATTGACGATTGCGGCGTTAAAGATGTGCACCCAATTCCCAGACCAGCCATTATCCTTATACAGATAGTGCGAGGAAATTCCCCAACGATTAGCGTCGCCGCCCGGCCATCCCGACGTCCCAAGGCCTTCATTGTCCGAAGTCCACCATTGACCCTTCCAATACATGCTGTCTTTGCTGGACGGCTTAACGTCGAAGCGGAAGACGTAGCTGTGTTTGGGCACGTCCACGCTCTGCTGATTGACATATCGACCCGGATTGGTTGCGATTGGAGAATTTGGCAACGGATAAAAGTTGAGCAGGTTTTGCATGCTCTTGTTAATTCGAGTCGACGGAATCACATTGCCAGGGAATTGACTGCCTGTGAGCGGATCAAGAATCACAACCGGCTGCCCGTTCGAGCCAATCGATTTTGAGAAGTCCCCCAATCGTTCAAGCGCGGTTGGCACCGTGACCGTCACCGGATCTGTCGGCGTGATGGTGTGCGGTTTCTCCATCGAAACAAAAAAGAAAGCCTTGTCACGCAACAAGGCTTTTCCTTCTCCGAATCGAGGCAATGGCAACGGGCCGCTAAAATTAAAACCCGGAATCTTATGACGATAAAGCGGCCGCGGAAGTTTTTGCTGATTTACAAAAAACGGCGCCGCGTTCAACGACTCGTTTCGCACGAAGTAATAGGCGCTGCCACGATAGTCGCGGCCGCCGCCTTTGGACACAATCGTAATCATTGCCCCGCCGTTGTTGCCGTATTCGGCAGCATAGTTATTGCGCAATACCTTGATCTCGCCGACGGCGTCCTGATTGATCGTCATGCTGATCTTGTTTGAGCCGCTAGGCTCACTCGCGTTGAGTCCATCTATTGTGGTGACGGTGGATCGGCCTCGCTGTCCGGAGATGTTTGGCAGGTTGGTACCGAATCCTTCACCGACAGCTTCGATGTCGTCATCATTCGAGGTACCCGGAATTAGCCTCAGCAACGAAGTGATGTCGCGACCTTTCGTTGAAATCAGACTGAGCTGATCCGCCGTCAAACGCGCCGTGAGATCGCTACTTTCCTTTTCTACTATTTGTCCCTCACTAGTGACCGTAACGGTCTCAGTAACCTGACCGGTCTTCAGTGTGATTTCACCCAGAGCAAGGGATTCATTGGCGCTAAGAACAACCTTCGTTCTCAACAATGTCTCAAAGCCTCCGTGTTCTATCCGAACCGTGTAGACACCGGGGTGCAATGAAGCAAAACTAAACCGGCCGGCGTCATTTGTGTGTTGATTACGCCGTTCGTTTGTCTGATCATTCACGAGAGTTATCTCGGCTCCAGGCACGACGGCGCCGTTCGGATCAAGCACTACGCCGGATATTGTCCCAGTGACCGACTGCCCAAAAGCAATGCCGCCCACGGCCAGGATGGCCGCGAGAATCACAATTAGTGGCAGCGACTTCTGAGGCGAGACGGCAAGACTTTCAGAAAACGAGACGTAATTTTGACGAGCCATGGCGATCTCCTTCTTTCTTGCGAATGGGCTTGGAGTTGGAACATAGAACAACTCGCTCCGTAACAGCGGCAAGCGGAACTCACATCCCACGAGTAGCCGCGAATTGATACGCAATTCAAGAACTGTTGCTAACCGCAGTGCTCCGGTCTCAAAAATTGAAGCACCCGTTGATTTTTATGGCATTGGCCAGTCTCGATGGCCCTAGATAATGTTACCGGTAACGAATACTATTTCGTTACCGATACCGCTGTCAAGCGGTTTTTTTCGCAAGGAGATTAACGATGGATTCAGGGAAAGGAAGACGCCGAGCGCTTAGGATTCCGCTTCGGACCGATGCTCGGCTTCTTCGATCTTTCTACCTTCAGGACTTTCTTCGGCAAGCCGCGCCGTCGCGGTGCCTCGCCGCCCGAAGAAGAACATGATGATTCCAAACATGAACATCACGCCGCCCCACCATAGGTTCACATTCGGTGATTGAGATATTTCTCGAGACATACTTAGCCCAACGACCATCAGGAGCAGGCCAAGTACAGAAAACATCAGGCCGATTGGTAATCGAATATCGAGTTGCATATTAACCCCTGAGTCACTCACCAGAAGATGATATTAAGCACTAGCGCTGCCAGAACAACTATCACCGCGAGGACAGGAGGGCGTTGATACCACGGAAGGTCGTCATCCTTTGCGCGTGGAGTCAGGGAGTAGACGAGACCGGTCAGTTCCCTCTCGTCGCGTGCTCCGGTAAAGACGCTTACGATAATTGTGACAATGAAGCAGCAGGACCAGGCAAAGATTGCGGTCCAAAATGCCTGAGCTAATTCGCTAGGGTAAACGTGCAGGACGCCGAACCAGCCACCTTTGACGCCCGCCTGCGCGCCGACAGGCAGCGTCAAGCCGTGGTGTATGGCCGCCCCAAAGGTTCCAGCAACTAGTCCGATGAACGCGCCATGTCCTGTCGTTCTCTTCCAGAACATCCCAAGCAAAAAAGTGGCGAGCAGCGGCGCATTAACAAACGCAAAGACAAGCTGGAGCATGTCCATGATGTTGTTGAATCGCGTCGTAACATACGCCGCGGCAATTGAGACTCCGATACCAAACACCGTGGCCACGCGACCCATCCAAAGATAGTGATGATCGCTCGCGCCGCGCTTGATATACGACTGATAGATGTCGTAGGTCCAAACCGTATTGAACGCCGTAACATTGCCAGCCATCCCCGACATGAAACTCGCCATTAACGCCGTCAGGCCCACGCCGAGCATTCCAGTCGGAAAGTAGTGGCCCAGCATGAGCGGTATGGCCATGTTGTATTCGAAAGTGCCGTCCGGTTTTTTTGGCAAGCTGAAACCGCTTCCTCCGGTTTTGTAGGTCAGCGCAATCGCAATCATGCCCGGCAGGATTACCAGGAAAGGAAACAGCATTTTCGGGATTGCCGCGATCAGCGGCGTACGCCGCGCCGCCGACATCGACTTTGCCGCCATTGCTCGTTGGACCACCAGGAAGTCGGTGCACCAATAACCAAATGACAGCACAAAGCCCAGGCCCATCGCCAGCCCGAACCATTCGACGCCCATCGGATTTGACGACGGGGAACCCATAAACTTCCACGACTCGCTCCAGGCGCCCGACGCAAAACCGTTTGCGGTCGCCACTGTCGCCAGCCGCGCCTGTAGTCCCGACCACCCGCCCGCGTCTCTTAATCCCAGAAAGACCAGCGGCGCGAAGCCGAAAACTATAAGAAAGAATTGCAGGACTTCATTGTAAATTGCCGAGGTTAATCCGCCCAGAAAGACATAAATCAGAACGATCGCCGCCGCGACTAGAATGCTGAAACTGAAATTCCATCCAAGCAGCGTCTCAAGCAGCAAGCCCATTGCATAGAGCGAGATCCCTGAAGACAACACCGTCATCAAAGCGAATGAAATCGCGTTGAAGCCCCGAGTTTTCTCGTCAAAGCGCAGCTTCAAATACTCCGGCACCGAACGGGCTCGGGACCCGTAATAAAAAGGCATCATGAACACGCCAATAAACGCCATCGCAGGAATCGCTCCGATCCAGTAGAAGTGACTGGTGGCGATTCCATACTTTGCGCCCGATGCGCCCATCCCAATCACTTCCTGGGCGCCGAGGTTTGCTGAGATGAACGCGAGCCCGGTGATCCATGCGGGAATCGATCGGCCGGAAAGGAAGAAGTCGGTGCTCGTCTTCATGTAGCGCTTTAGCGCGAACCCAATGCCGAGCACAAACACGAAGTAGATGACCATGACGGTCCAATCGATGAAAGTTAGCTTCATTGTCTACTTTCCTTGACGAGAGTTTACTTCGCAACAAAGCTGCGCTTAATCATTCCTTGTGCGATGTCAACGCCATTGTGCGCGCTACTACCGATGATTATCACAACCGAGTCGATTTGTGCGAATTAGTTTTGCTGGTGGGTTGGATTACGGCGAGGAGCTAAGGTCACAAACGGCTAGACCGAGCGGCTTCTTTGTTGATGGTTTCGGTGCAACGCGAACTACCAGAGATTCTCGCGTTCGAAGTCAGGCGTAGCCCTGGTCATCTATCAAGGTCTCAAGTACGAACACGCGAAATCAAATACAGTCCGCTGCATGCGAACATCACAATCGGCGTCCACACCGCCGCGGCCGCGGGCAATAGCGAGTGCTCACCCAACTGTTCGAACCCGCCTGAGATCAACCAGAACGCGAGGCTCACGGCGACGGCTGAGCACAACGCGAGCACGGTGCTTTTGCGGCCAAACCAAATTGCCAGGGGCATTCCGATTAAGGCCATGACGATCGCTCCAAATGGTGATGCGTACTTACGCTGCAGTGCGACCCGCAGTGAAGTCGTGTCAACGCCGCGCTCGCGTAGATTCTTCACGTAAGTGCTGAGTGCCGCCGAGCTGAACTGTGATGGCCGATCGACGGTAGGCCTGAAAGCGCTTGGTGGATCCGCGCCATGAATGTCTAGTTGTGCGGCAGATTCGCGGGCGACGATCGGCTGATCGAGGTTAAACCAATTTGCCTGAGAGATTTCGAATTGATCTTGTGGCAACCACTTTGCTTCTTCGCCAGTGATCACGCGTTTTAAAGCTGTCAATTGCGAATCGAACTCGAAGATAATTGGTTTAACCAGCATTTGACGAGCCTCGTCGAACTCGTACGCGTAAATCCGCGCGCCATCAGCGCTCACCAACCAACGACGTCCAGCGCCGACTGATGCGCCTGTTATGTTACCGCGAATGCGAGCGCGAAGGTCGTCTTGCTTGACGTTCGCCTGCGGCATGAATCGCTCCTGAATGAGCCAGGCGCCCGCCCCGATCGCAATCGCGAAGACCAGGCCAGGCAACATGAGGCGATAAGCGCTCTGACCAGTGGCCCACCACGCGACGGCTTCGCGCCGGCGAGCAATCAGCGCGTAGGTCATCAAAACGGCGACCAGAACGCTTGCGGGAAAAATCTCGACGCTGACCAGCGGCAAAAGATAAAAGAGATACTCGGCGACCAGCCGTGCCGGCGCTTTCGTCGCGGCCATGAAGCGCCACAGTTCGAAAGTGGTGAAGACATCGAAGATCAGCACTAACGCGATGAACGCAAACGCGAAGCTGAGAAAAAGAGTGCGCACGATACCAATGTCGAGCAGCATAGGAAAGCTCGCGATCGAAATTCGACGGCCCCAGCGACGCCTCGTTCGGCTCGGCCTCGGCTCTGTTTCAGTCCGTTTTTTAAAAGGAAAAGACCACCGCGGGAGGGATTTGCCGCGCACAACTAACAGGAGCATTCCGAACGCCAGCGTCAGGACGGTTGACGTCCACGCACCAGCCGCGGGTGGTATGGTCCCGGCGCGCGCCAGGTGATCACCACCGAGCGTGACTACGTAATAAAGGAGAAGGATCAAAAGCGAGACCATTATCCCGAATCCTCTTCCGCCCCGGCGCATGCGTAGCGCCAGTGCCGCCCCGAACAGAGAAAACACAAAGGGCGAAAACGCAAACGCCAGCCGCTTGTGAAATACGATGGCCGCTTCACGACGATCAGAACCTGTGGTGGACGCCATATACTGACGAAACTGATCGACTCCCATTTCCTCCGGATCAGGAACCTGTCTCTGTAGCTTTTCAAGAAGATTTGATCGCCCCGTTTTGAATACCCACCGCAATTACACGAGTCTTTCCACCAAAGTAGAC
>JACXTT010013552.1_pt1 | contig 10725 bp, 7 predicted proteins | sample 9270951 | NCBI WGS metagenome assembly JACXTT01 (sample SAMN15532306, study PRJNA645909) | rock metagenome | isolation source: weathered quartz diorite | place: Puerto Rico | collected 2017-06-21
GATCTTGTGCTGGCCGTTCGACGACGTAGCGAGGGGACTCGAGGATTGAAGATGCGGCTGGAGGTTCACGGCAATCTCCTCGGAGTACGGGGAGTACCTCGCTCCCGCGAAGGAGCGGATCCGGTAATAGTATGTCTTGAACAGCTGGAGTGACGGATCGGAGTCGACAACCTGGGTCTGATTCGCATTCAAAAGTGCTATCTCCGCGTACGACCCACCTTCCACTTTTCGTTCAACTTTGAATCCAGCTTCAAAGGCAGCCTCGTCATCGAAGGTAACCTGGACTGACTTGTCGGCGGTGAACATCGCGCGAAGGTTTGACGGCCGACCAAGGTATGCATATCTGCGGTTGTTATTGAGCCATCCCAAAACCTTGCTCATGCTTTCTTGCGATAATTCTTCGTGCCTCCGAACCGCCAATTGAGTCAAGGTGTCATCGAACCAACTCTTTCCGCCGGTCAGGGACCCGTCCGTAGTGCGCGCAAAGCTCTCGAGGTCGAGCGCGCTCTCCGTCGGCGTATAAGCGGGATTGAAGTTCACGTTGAATATCCAACCGCCCCCTGCCAGCAGAAACACTCCGCCCGGGCCGAAACTCAGAAAATCCTTGAACCCGGATGTGGCGAGCGTTCTGAGGTCGTGGGGAAAGGTTGATCCGGGCCAGAGATCCCGGCTCTGCGCGAGGATATGCACTGTATGGGAGATTGCCGGGAGAGTTATAATAGATAGAATGTTGACATGGGAGTATTCGTACACCGATGCGAGTTCATCACTTGTCGTGAGTCCCGGATAGTCCGTAGATCTGTTGCCGTTTGATACGGTGAAGTTCACACATCGGCGCGGATAGCCGTTCGTGTACCCAATGGGCTGCTCGTCGTTGTGCAATGAGCGAAGCGATCGGTAGAAATCGCTATGGATCGAATACGTCTCATCGTACACATCTTCATACAGAAGCTGCTTTGCGGCAGGCGACTGAAGGGTTACCTGCTGTTGTGCGGTCCCGTTGTCCTTGAACAGCGATTGAAGTTTTGAATTGATGTGGGCTCCCTGCTGCGGCGCATCGAAGGAGACGAAGGTGTTCACATAGTGCTCGATGTATTGGCCGGGGTGAGCGAAAAGATTATCTTCGGCGAAGGCCAGTCCATCACGCGCAACCACCCCTCCCATGCTGACCCCCACAACCTGAACCGCCGCTTCCGTGCTTCCGAGCTGGCGGTGTACAAATTGGCATGCTCCGAGAAGGACATACCGGTTCGCCGTCATATCCGCCCCCCCGTCGGCCCACTCCATAATATAGACGTCATAGCCCTGGCTTCGCGCTGCTTCGATGAGGTTATATCCGAGACCGTAATTGATGGCTGGCGTATCGCGGTTGTCGGGATCAAATCCTTCGACGAGCAGAATAGGTTTGTCCAGAACCCCGTCGTTCCCGGCCCAGTAGTGCAACTGGTTGCCCTGGCTGTCCTTGTACACTGCCGTGGGCATCGGGACCACCCTAATCTCATACTGTTTCTGACGCTTGTACGACTGTGCACCGTCGCTGGTGTAGAGCTCAATTTCAAACGTTATCGTATAGATTCCCGACTGTGAGAATGTCTTCGCGACCGTCGCGAAGGCATCCTCGGTCTGATCCTGAAACCAGTCGCTCCAAGTCACGCCATTCGAAGCGTCAAGGTCGGAATCCCAGCGGATTCTCATGAACAGATTGAGGGCCGTCCAGGGATAGTCACGATTATAGAACTTGAACGTGGCAGTTCGCCCGGCGTATACTCCTCGCGTCGAAGGGACGTAGTTGTTGATATCAAGATGAGTAATCGGGAGGTTCATCTTGAATGCGATTGCGTTCGAGGGATTGAAGAGAACAGGGTGCGAATCGAACGTTTGGGCGATGCTGCGGGCAGGGACAAGAAAACTCAATATCATGATCACACAGTACTTGTGTCTCATGGCCTCCTCCTATTGAGATTATTGATGGTGAATGCGGGTGCGGGCTTGAGCCCGAGTTACGCCCCCTGAAGGGGGCGCCTACAAAAGATCCGACCTCCGGCTTTTGTAGGCGCCGGCTTTAGCCGGCGTTACGAGCCCTCACATGTGAGTAATCGTCAACTTGTTCAAGACATTTGCCTCAATGTCGTATATAAACGTGTTAGCGGTTGGGCCCGCACCTTCACTTGCCGAAAATACGAGCCGCTTCGAATCGGACGACCAGGCATAGCTGAACAGACGTACCGCAAACCCCGTTGTGATTCTCCGCTCTGTTCTGCTTCTCCGGTCGAGAAGATAGAGATCGCTGCTGGGATTACCCTTCAAATAGAGGAGCATCGAGCCGTCCGGGGACCACTGTGCGAAGTTGAAGTAGTCTCCCCGATAGAGATAGACGAATGAAGAGGGCGCGGCGGGCAGCTTCACCGCATCCAGATCAAGCCCATATACGCCGGCACCAGCTTCCCCACCAGTGCCCCAAAGGAAGTAGATCATGTTCCCTACCGGCAATGGTCTCGGGCTAATACTTGATGTAGGTGTAGTATCAATAGGAACCGACTTAGGACCTGCGGCGGAACGGGAGGAATCAGTGAGTAGCCCCGAGAAGCAGACCTTCCCTCCGTATTCGGATTTCAATTGACTTGAAGTGTATGCGATCCGGTCTCCCGTTGTCAGAAAGGAGGCGTCCCGGTTTCCGAAGCGAGCTGATCTTGTCAACAAGCGGGACTCACCGCTTTCGACGTTGGCGCGCACAATCTGATAATTCACCGAACCCGAGTCTTCGACCAGACCGTCAAACACGAGGTACCGGCTATCAGGGGACCATCGCACATTTTCCCAGTTGCCTCCCGAGGGCGTTAAGTCGCGTGCGTTGCCTCCGTCCGAATTGATGACCCAAACATGGGCCCGTGAGTAGATGCGTCCCACTTGAGCTGCCAGATACTCGATACTGCTCCCGGCAGGCGAAAGGATTGGGAGATCTTTTTCAAGAGTATCATGGAAGATCGTCCGCACGCCGCCGCCATCAGCGCTTACTTCATAGAGATCATCCCCGTCGATACCGAAAGTATGACTGAGGCCAAGAATTCGCGTCCCGTCTTTCGACCAAAACGGGGTTCGAAACACGAAAGGTCTGTCACCTGAAGAGATCGATGTGGGAGTCGGGGGCGTATCTCTCCTGCATCCCGGTGTGATCGGTGCGAAAGCGAGGACGAGTGTGATCGACAATGCAGCTGAGGCAATGTTTGATATCGCAAATTGCGATATCAAAGCAATAAGCTTCTTCATGAGAAAGATGTCGAACGTGCGCTAAGCGGGGCATGGAAATCACCTGGTACGAGGAGGGTTGGAGCGGCCCCTGGAAAGAAACCTGCGGGAGGAAAATCAGGACATCAGGGGTCGAAACCTAATTTAGTAGGTTCGCTATGATTGTCAAGAAGATTTTGCAGAAAACTGAGATGATTTATTCCTGAGTGCCATCGGGCACTCAGGAGAAGAGGCGAAGGTTACGAGGCGCCGAACTTCTTGCGCCGGTTGCGAATGTAATCGACGAAGATGAACTGTCCGAGGTTTTGCAACTGGGAATAGTATGCCCTCCCGTGGTTCGCTTTCGTAAGTTCTTCGATGAAGTTAATCAGGTATGGATCCCGGGCAACCATGAACGTGCTGATCGTGATCTTTTCGCGCCGGCATGCGACTGCCTCATCGAGGGTCTTATTCACAATCCGGGGATCGAGTCCGAAGGAATTCTTATAGAGCCGGTGGTTGTCGTCGAAGATCGCCGAAGGTTTTCCATCTGTCACCATGAAGATCTGCTTGTTGACGGTCTTCCTTCTGCGCAGTAGGTTTCGCGCGAGTTGAAGGCCAGCACGCGTGTTGGTGTGGTACGGGCCCACGTTCAGGAATGGCAGTTCGTTGAGGCTCATGAGTTTCGCATCATCCCCGAACACCACAAGCGCGAGATAATCTTTCGGGAATTTCTGCGCGATGAGTTCGGAGAGCGCGAGGGCAACTTGCTTCGCCGGCGTGATGCGGTCCTCGCCGTAAAGGATCATGCTATGGCTGATGTCGAGCATGAGGACGGTGGCGCACGATGTCATGTGCTCCGTCTCGTACACCTCGAGGTCTTCTTCCTTGAGCGTGAACTCCTCGATCCCTCCCCGCTTGAACGCATTGGTGAGCGTTGAGGTCAGATCGATATTGGTGGGTGCATCGCCGATCGCCCACTTCTTCGTCTCGCTCAATCGGTCGATGCCGGTGCCGGTTTGCGGCATCTCGTGGTACCCGACTGATCCTTTTCGAAGCGAAGTGAAGATTTCCCGCAAAGCATCCTGTCGGATCCGCTGCACGCCCTTTGTCGTGAGTTTCAGGACTTCGTTTGCCTCCTCGATGATCCCCATCTCCTTGAGCTTTTCGATGAGATCTTCAATCGAGAGGCTCTCGTCAAAGATCCCGTACTCCTGTGCGAGCTGGCGGAGCCACTCGATTGCCTCCTCAACGTCGCCGCTGGTCTGGATCAACAGATAACTGAAGAGCGAGGCAAGGTGCTCGAGCCTCTGCTCGTCGGTCATCGATCCGGGAACCCATTTGCTGTAGCGGTAACGCATACCGAATCAGTCCTTAGTCGTCCTCTTCGCCCTTACCCCGTCCGGTAAAGATGCTCCCAACGAGATCCTTATACTCGATGGTATGATCGACTTCGTCTTTTGCGATTTTCGAAAACTGGTGGAGTCCGTCGAGTGCAAATTCCATCGCCGAGGAAAGCTCGTGGACATTTCCGTCAGGAATGTTCATGTGCTTCTTGGTCAACTCACGGAGGCCCTTCACCTTGTCAAGCTCGGCGAAGTACTCGCCAACATTCATGTCATCGGCGATCTCGATCTTGTTTCCCGATTCGAACCAACCAATGATTTTCCCGTACTCAGCGTCTTCTCCGGCGTGCCGGCTCTCCGCGGTGCTTCCTCTCTGAAGCTTCCTCTGCAGCGGATCGGGAAAGTATTTCTTGAAGACATCACGCACTGCCTTGCCGATCAGCGCTCTTCCTACTTTTGCCGGGCCCTCCTGCTCGCCCTCGAACACAAGTTCAATCTTTCCCGTCATTCCGGGGAGGACATGAGGCAGGTCGCATATCCTTGGCACGATGCAATCATCGTCTGTGAGGATCGTTCGTCGCTCTGCGTTGCTCACGAGATTTTCCATCGAGGCGATTGTAAGGCGCGCGCTCACGCCTGACTTCTGATCCACGAACTCGCTCTTGCGAGCCTCGAATGCGATCTGCTCAACAATCTCCTTGAAGTACAGCGGGACAAGAGCGCGCCGGCCGTTTCGAGTTACCCACGCTTCCTGCTCAGTGATTTTGATCGCGTCCTCGATTGAGCGCGGGTAATGAGTCAGAATCTGTGAATCGATCCGGTCTTTCAGAGGAGTGATGATGTTCCCTCTATTAGTATAGTCTTCAGGATTGGCAGTGAATACGATCAGGATATCGAGCGGTATGCGAACGTTGAATCCCCTGATCTGAATATCCTTCTCTTCCATGATGTTGAACAAGCCCACCTGGATGCGGGGCTGGAGGTCGGGAAGCTCGTTGATCGCGAAGATGCCGCGGTTCGTCCTGGGAATGATCCCGAAATGAATTGCACCCTCATGCGAATAGTGAAGGCGCTGCGCCGCTGCCTTGATAGGATCGATGTCGCCAATCAGATCCGCGATCGTGACGTCGGGCGTGGCCAGCTTCTCACCCAGGCGCGCGTCGCGGTGGATCCACTCGATTTTCACCGCATCACCACACTCTGAGACGAGGTCAACACACCGTTTGCAAACAGGGTCAAAGGGATTGTCGTTGATCTCGCACCCCTCGATAATAGGGAGGTACTCATCGAGGAGAGTCGGAAGGTGCCGGACGATGCGAGACTTTGCCTGCCCCCGGAGGCCGAGGAGCATGATGTCGTGCTTCGCCAGGATGGCATTGACAATTGCGGGGACGACCGTCTTATCGAAGCCGATGATCGCAGGAAAGAGGGGCTCTTTCTTCTGGATCTTGGCGATAAGGTTCTTCCGAATCTCATCTTTGACGGATTGAACTCGGTAGCCGGACTTCCTCAGCTCACCGATTGTAGCGGATCGATTCATGGGCACGCCTATCAGAGTATTATTCTCTCAATTCCCGACGCGTCAACTACAACACCTCCGCTCTGTATATCGTTTCAGCGCCCATTTTAATTTAGATGGTTTTCCAGATAAAAGCAACGGAGGGTATTTCGAATAGATACGTACGTGAGGCTGTGATCGGATGAGTCGGTAGGCGCCGGCTTCAGCCGGCGTTGAAACACCGCGCCGCTCTTAACTGGTGTCACGGTCCGGACCGTGACACCAGCCGGGATCTTCGTTCCGCCGCTCCTGCGGCGGAATGCCTCCTCGGACGCTACGCGCCCACGCTCGATTGCTACTCTTGTTTGACAACACTCAATTGGTTAAATTCTCGCCTACACTTTGAACGAGAAATACGTGAACTGTCGGCTCATACTAAGGACGGTATTACTTTCCGCCCTTCTCGTGCTCGCTCGTTTCAACATTCCAATACGTGCTCAGGGCTCAGCGGGAACCGATGCGAAAGTCGAGCCCAGATATCTCATCGATGTTCCCACGGCAGGAATCATCCCTCACGGCACAATCGCACTCGATCTCGATTTCTATGAGAATGGCGGCTTGCTTGGAGGCGTCTCCATCGGGGGATGGGATCGCCTCGTCCTTGGACTCTCCTATGGCGGCGGCGGTCTGATCGGCAGTGATACCGCGACATGGAACAAATCCCTCGGATTCGCCATCAAAGTTCGAATCGTGAATGAAACGGAATTTATCCCAGCCATTGCCCTCGGCTTCGATTCTCAAGGAAAAGAGCTTTTCGTCAACCACCTTAACCGTTACACGATCAAATCGATGGGATTCTACGCTGTTGCCAGCAAGAATTACGAGGCCTGGGGGGACCTCAGCTTTCACGGAGGAATCAATTACAGTCTCGAGCGGGACGACGGAGATGATGCTCCCAACATCTTCGCCGGGGTCGATAAATCTCTCGGCCCCGTGGCTGATATCATTGCGGAATACAATCTCGCCTCAAATGACAGCAAACACGACGCCCTGGGGAGAGGGCGCGGCTACCTGAGCTTTGGAATTCGGGCTTCGGTGGGAGGAGGCTTCACAATCGGATTCAATCTAAAAGATGTTCTGAAGAACCAGCAGGACGTTTCGGTGGGGACCCGGACCGTGAAGATCGAGTATATCACCAACCTCTGATTGTACTCAAAATTCAACACTTCCAGGGCTTCTGTCTTAACCAAAACACACAGCCGGGGCGGCAGGAACGATCTCCGACTGGGATTTTGTTTTTTAGGTAGGATAAGAGTAGATTTGAGGTAGTATTTTTAAACTTTTTGCCCCGTTTTTGGCACTAATATTGTAGCCCACCAGGCAGAATCCACACGAAAGTTGAGGCCTAAAATGAACCCACGATTAAGACTTTTTGCATGTGTTGGAGCGCTCGGTTTGTTCCTCGCGCTCTTCCCGGGCTGCTATACGCAGATGGGCGCCTCGCGAAACGAGGACGAGCACGGTGAGGGCTACGGGTACAACAACCAGGGTCAGTATCAGGACACCTCGTATTCAGATAGCGGCCAGCGCTACGACGACGGTTACTATAATGACAACTGGGGGCCCCGTCCGTACTACGGCTTCTCGTATTACTACCCTTCATACTACTGGCCGTCGTATGCGTTCAACGCCGCGTACTGCGATCCATGGGCCTTCAATTTCGGATTCGACTATTACGGCTACCCACGATACAGTCCGTATCCGTACAACTTTGGCGGATACTATTCTCCCTACTACCCCGGCGGCTACTACACCGGGTACTACCCTTACTATGGTCAGAATGGATATCCCGTGTATCCCTACCACCGCGGTTCGCGCGTGTTTGGCGATACCCGCGGCGTAAGCAGTGGCGGCCGTGGGACGACGGTTAATATCCCGACGGATGCCAGTGCGCCACCCCCGGTCGTGAACGTTGATCGCGGCGGTTATAATTTTCCCACAGGGGCGAGATCAGCTTCAAATCCAACCGGCGGCGCAGTTCACAATTCTGTTCCTGCAACTGTCAACCATAACCGTGCACCAAATCGCGGTGATGCATCTGTCCGCGGCAGCGCCCGCCCCAATGGCAGATCAGGCCATGCAGTTCGCGGCTGGGGCCAGCGACGCGGTGGTTCAGCCCCTGTAGGACGTGGTACCACACAGTCGCGGCCGAACGAACAGAACAGTCCGCCACCTCCTCAACAAAGCACACCACGGTCGAATGACGGCAACCGCGGCGGACGCGACGCCGGCACCCAGCGTGGCAGTTCACCCGCTCCTCGCCCCGAGGCTCCATCAAGTGGCGGCCGGAGCAGCGGCAGCATACGCGGCGGTCGACCCTAAGCCAACTATAGCTCAGAATCAACGACTCCTATGAAAAAGATCTTTTCGGTAGCAATCCTTGTCTTCATTTGCACGATAGGTTTCTCGCTTCAAGGCTTCGCTCAATTTCCTGAAGATATCCTTCGGCTCTCACAACCCGGCTATGGGGTCGGGGCCCGCTCGATCGGCTTAGGGATGGCTTACACGGGAGTGTCAAACGACTTCTCCGCATCCTATTATAACCCGGCAGGTCTTGCACAGCTGCGGCTGAATGAGGTCTCGCTCGGGCTTTCAAACATATCCTACGGCAACACAAGCTCCTTTTTCGGGCAGAACCAGTCGTTCACAAATAGCGGTACGAACCTGAACAGCGCAGGCCTGGTGTACGCAGTGCCGACCACGAGGGGGAGCTTCGTGCTTGCTATCGGCTATGAGAGGCAGTCAGACTTTACGACCGGGTTGTCTTTCAATGGGTTCAATCCCGTGAGTAGCATTATTCAGTCGTACGCTCCGGACAGCGGACTGACGAACAATCCGAGTGGTAACCTTATGTATGAGCTGTATCTTGCCAATGCTGATTCTCTCGGACCAAATACATACCGATGGGACAGCAGGATTAAAAACTACGTGAACCAGAGCGGCAAGGTGATCGAGGGCGGCGGATTGAATCATGTCTCGTTCTCGGGAGCTTTTGAGTCTGCAAAAGATCTCTACCTTGGCTTGTCGCTCAATGTGGTCACAGGGTCGTATTCGTATCAGCGAAATTACTACGAAGACGATATCACGAATCTCTACAATACGGTTCCCTTTGATTTTGCATCGTTCTCGCTCCTCGAAACCGTCGAGAGCGACATCAGCGGATTTAACGCAAACCTCGGCCTGCTGTACAGGTTCGGAGAAAACAGCAGGGTCGGCGTTTCGATCAAGACACCTTCGTGGATCACCGTGCAGGAAACTTTCTCGCAGTCGGCGACAAGCGACTTCGACAACCACGATCACTTCGAGTACGTGACAGCGGACCGCGAACGCAACGAATACGACGTGACAACGCCCTTTGTGTTCTCAGCCGGTCTCTCCTACGGAATGCGGAATGTGATGCTGACCGGGGAGATTGACTACACGGACTGGACTCAGATGGAATTCCGGAACGCGAATGCTCGCCTCCTGGGCTTCAATACCCAGATCAAGGACGAGTTTCAGCCGACCGTTGATGGACACGTTGGAATCGAGGTAGAGCCGATCGAAGGATCCCTCCAGCTCCGGGGTGGGTTTGCGTACCTGCGCTCCCCTTACAACGGCGACCCCTCCAATTATGACAAAAAGTATATCACCGCAGGCGCCGGGTTTCTGGTTGCCAATGCGATTGCGATCGACCTCGCGTTTGTTCACGGGTACTGGAAGAACTTCCGCGTGAATTACGATGCGACTTCAAGAACCGACGAAGACGTCACCACCAACAATCTGATCGGAACCATTTCATATCGGTTCCAATAATCTGTATCACGCCTTTGGCTACTCCAGCCTCGTCGAATCCCGGCGGGGCCTTATTGTTTCTGCGCCCACCGATCGTCCCTTTCTGTCGTAGGCGCTGGCTTTAGCCGGCGTTGCAATCGAAATCCGAAAATCGTATCTTTGTCCCGCCCCATAATGGCGGGATTTATTTTTTTACTACACGGGCCAGTCTACCCTCTCTCGGACATGAAAACGGCAATTCTGATTTCTTGTGCCTTCCTTGTCTGTGCCTGTGGAGGTGTTGAAGATCTAACTACGACCGGTTTAATTGCGTTCAAATACCGGGACACCAATCAAGCGTTGGTCTTTTCTACAGCGACTGAGTTTGTTCGCACTCCCCATGAGTTGTCCGGTTCACTGAATGCCCCCGTTCAAATCTTCTATATTCATGTCGGCGACTCAGACCACGCAGTCAACGCTCTCCCTATCAAGTCCGATTCAGTATTTTCGGTCATGGACGGTCACACGAACTATAAGTTCTACCGTTATAAGCGGTACAGGGCGTCAGAGGTGCTGTTCGGGCGCAAGGATATCATGTACGTAGACGTCTATTTCGATAGGGGGGTAGTAAGCGCCATCAAGTATCGGTGGGATAATGGCTATTAAAATTCGTATACCAAAGAAATTCCGAAACAGCAGGGCGTGAGCCAATTCGCGAAGGTTACCCTCGGCGCGGGATTGGTCATTCTTGTCACGCTGGCCGCCGGTTTCTTCTTCCTCCGTCACCTCGTCACCAAATCCTTCCCCCAAACTCAGGGGATAATCGTATCCGCGGGTCTTCAT